>CXWL01131942.1_pt1 | contig 10578 bp, 6 predicted proteins | sample 590931 | NCBI WGS metagenome assembly CXWL01 (sample SAMEA3498368, study PRJEB10139) | groundwater metagenome | biome: water well; material: biofilm material | place: Germany | collected 2015-04-27
CAACCTGTCTTTGGAAGATGTCGTTTTAGAGATGGTGGACGGCAGCGCATTCGGACGCTCCGAAAGCGAGTTGCATATCATTGCCCCGGTAACCTCTGTCGGCTATTTTGACGACGGAGGAGGCGTTGTGGCACTGGACCGGGACAAACTGGACAAGTGGTGCGCGGCCAAAGGCCTGCACCCCACCTTCATGACGATCATGGCACTGTGACCGGTTCAGAGAGTGGCCAGAGGCAGTACGATGCCGCCCCTTGGCAACCGCCCATCAATCCCCACGTTGTCCGGGTTGTGAACCCTCCTCGGCTGTCGCAGCGACGCGAAGACACTCGGGATTCACCATCTTAAGGTTTAAGCGTCAACTTGATGGCGGTTTCGTGTTCAGCTACAAGCCTCTGAAAGGCCTCAAACGCCTTGTAGCACCGTTCGCATTGCTTTCCAAGAAGCTCCACGACCGTCTTCAGCGTCATCGGCTCGGTCCCCCCGAATCCATAAGTGACCGCCTTAGATTTCGGATCAATAGAGCGGCGGACGATCCTCGTTTGACCGATCACGATTCTTCGCGAAAAACGGTGGTTGTACGAGTTTCGGAAGTCGTCAGTTCCTTCACGGAAGTCCTTGCCCGCAATTCCCTCCAAGCTCGTTTTCAGCTTCGGATAGCGCTTCCACCCCTTTCCGTAGCCGTCGGCAGCTCCGAAGTAGATGTCTTCATCGAGAGGAAGTTCGTCGATCCAGCTGGTGTCCTTAACACCGCTGTTTGCCTGATGACACAGGTGTGTCGTCGCAAAGATTAATCGCGAACGAACCACATATGGCAAGTTGAGAGCCAGCGTCGCGAGAGGGTCCACAAACTCGTGTGCCAGATCAAACCGTTGTTTGTCGTTCAGACCCGAGACGACAGTTTCCCACGCAGCAAGCCGATGTGTGAAGCGACTAAGATCATTGATGCTGTTGGCGATCTCTCTTGAGAACTCGCTCCACATCTCGGCATACGCCATCCACCTGATGGGGAGCGTGTCCGGCAAACCGCTCCAATCATAGGGCATGAACTTTCCCTTGAACGGGGTCACCTTCAATACCCTGCGGAACTCCCGATAGCGTTCAACTGACATGTGAATATTTCTTGGGTACGTGTAGGATTCAAGGCTCCAACAAGCAGCACTTCTTGAATTTCTTGCCACTTCCGCAAGGACAAGAATCATTCCGACCCATCTTGGTCCTGCCACGACTTGCCTTCTCGATGCGCTTTGCACGCAGCCGTGCCGCCATCCCAGCCAATCGAGGCAGTTCATTCTGGTGGATGTCAGATTTCCGAAAAATCTGCCATTCGATATCGAAAAGCCGCCCGTCATTTCCATAACATAGTTCGAGCAGCATTCGATTCGGCTCGCTGTTCAACACAAGAAGCGCCTTTGCATGATCTTCTGCGACAGCCCCTTCCCGGTCGATCGACAATGTCGACCACGGAAAAATTGTGATCCGTACGTCCCCATGCGTTGACATCGGTCGCGGCTGCTTTTGCGCCGCCGCCGCGACTTCGGACGAGACGCCTTCAAACACCTTCGTGCGCCAATCCCCGCTCATATCCAGCAGGTGTGAAGCAAGCACTGACGCTCCCGCCTTCGCATCTCGCTGCAGCAGCTCCAGGACTTCAGTCAGGCCATTTGGCATGTCCTGGCGCAAAGGGGGAGCATCCAATTCCTCTCCCAGCCGCGCGCCGAAGTACTTGTCGATATCGACTCGATAGCCCACGAACTGCAACTGTGCATCGCGGTCGGCGATCATCCCGGCGGCATATTTGGCGTAGTGGTTGTGCTTCAAGTAGAGGCCCAAATGATCCAATTCGTCATCTAACTGCAAGACGTTTGAATTGAAGGCTTCTTTCCGCTGTTCGACATAATGCAAGAACTCAAAGGGATTTGAGAACAAGTCAGCATAGACCCTCAGATCATCGATCGCCATGGACCATACAGCACTGGTACCTACATCGACTCCCACATTGCGCAGATGCTGCACCTGCGCGGCGAGTTCCGTAAATGGATCAAGAGTCACCGCACAAACACTGACATGCCTGAAATCCCCGAAGCGCAGACGCGCAATCTCATTGTGCGCGCTATCGTACAACGGGACCTCGTCTGCGGATCGAAGGTAGCTCAGGAAGCGAAGTCCTTGTTGCGCCGGACCAAACACCAGGTTCTTAAGAGACTGCACGTGCGCATCGACATCCGTGGTCGGAGACGTATAGGTAAAAGCACCGGCCTTGACTTCAATGATGAACAGATGATCCTCGAACACGACCAACCCGTCCGTCTCGAATCGCTTAGACGAACCGCCTTCATCTACCTGGTAGTAGGCTTCAGAAATGCACTGGGAGCCCGGAAGAATCTTCTGCAGATACTGGAATGGCAATGTCTCGGTGACCTCCTTGCGCTTAGTGATCCACTGCTGCTTGAGTTCTTCTGTGTGAGAAAAAACTCGCTTCTCAAACTGCCGATAGAAGTGGTCGAACAACGTAGAGACGTCGAAGCAGTAGTAGCGATCATCCAACTTTAAAAACGGCCGCTTAAACGTCGGCCACACACGCAATGGCCAGCCGCGAAAAACCCCCTCAGCAAAGAAATCCTTGTCTTCGCCTGGTTCCCAGGCGAAATCCCGAAGAAAGGATTCTGGAAGCGTCGTAATCTTCTCAACATCGAAAAGGTCGTATAAGAAAAACAGGCCTACCGCCCTGTCCTGCTCCTCCTGCAGGCCATTTCGCGCCACCGCTTGCCGCAAGAATTCCCCGGGATCACCCTCGGTCGGCGTGATGCCAGAACTGAGATCCGCTTCGGCGGCCGCGAGAGCCTTTTCGCGAAAGGCCTGCATGGCTTCGTACGCCTGTGTCAATCCGTAGGTGAGCGAGCGCCATACTTTCTCAAGTTCGTCGCAGAGGAGTGTCGCCGATAGCCCATAAATTCTCTCGACGGCAGTGCTCTGAGGCTCTAGGAGATCTCTCAGCGACTGGACCTGATGCACCTGGTACCGTTCGCCAGTCACGTTAGTCCAGTACATCTGCGATTTGAACTGGAATTCCTCAAACTTCATGTCAAGCTGCGGATTCTCGAGCTTCCGCTTGGCAGTCGCAGCCATGAAGTACTCGCGATTCAAGATATCAAAGAGCTTCTCCACTTTCACTTGCAATGTTCCCCAGTCTTCTTCAGGTAGTTCCTCCTTGATTACTGGGGCAGGCATGACACTGGCCACGACACTCTGAACAAAATCGAGCATGCGACTGGCGTGAATATGCTCTGACTTCACGTCAAACTCGTTGTCAATGCCCAGGGTTGAGGCCGCACGCTCCCACCACGCGCGATGCAGCATCTTCAATGGAGGAAGGGCTGCGACCAATTTGGCAATTTGATCGATGGATTCGTCTATCCTCACAACGACGTCGTCGTAGCCTTGCGCCAGGCGTTGCTGCATCCGATCAAACTCGCCCTCGGCCCAGTCAGCCTTCCAGACGACATTCTTGCCAAAGCGAGCGATCTTTATGGGTCCAGCTGAATACACCTGATCAGGGCCACGAGGCTTCATCCTCGATCGCCTGGCGACCTTCTTCTGATTTATCTTCATATAGCCTCGAATCTTGCGCTTACTGTCGGGACATACGTCAGCGCGGCTGCGAAGGACAAGAAGTCATGAATGAACAGCGACCGCAGTGCCGCCCGATTGAAGGTGAAAAGTCCTGCCTGATCAGACGAAGTGCAGCTTTGGCTGACTTTGTTTTCATTAATGCCCCACTGGGGGCTACGGAGGTTGTCTGATCTGAAATGATGTTGTGCAGCACCAGACCTCGGATGCCTTGCGTGCTCAGTTGGTTCACCATTGGGCGCATCAGCGTTGCAGCGTCTGTGGCCCCTCGCGTTGAAAATCGGATGAGGTGCACAGTACTTCCAAATCGCTCATCCGTTCTCAGACCCCACGGCATATTGAGGTACAGCCCAGCCACATTGGTCACCGGTTCGCAAAATTTGCCATCTATCTCTTTGATTACGGTGATCCCCTGCTTCAGCGCAGCTACGGCATCGCGCCACAACGTTTGGTCCTCTCCTTCAGTTGGAAGCCTGTATTTCGACCAAGCACTGAGAAACACATCCTTAACTGAGCCCTCGCTGTTCGCGATCCCCTTTAATGCGTGCATGACTGCCAGACGACCGCGGACGCCGACATCGAGTTCCAAATCAGCATGAAATCCGAGTCCGTAGCGGTAGCGATACTGGAGGCCGCACCGAACGTACGTTTCGAACTCTGCGTAGTCAACCGGCGGGGGAGGCACTGCCGCGTGAGACCGGGAAGAAGATGCTACAGGCGAGAGTGCTCTATCAAAACGCTCCTCTACATATGTTTTAGGGGAGTGTGAAAACTGCTCCACCCGATCGTTCCCGCCGTACTCATCATCATCGTACAAGCGTAAATTCGTGCGAGCTCTCGAGCTACCGACATACAGAAGATTGTTTCGTTCGACCGCAGTCTCGAACTCGTACTCGTCCGCATTGCTTCCGAGCGCCTCCGGTGGAACGATGTCCATGATCGAGCCAGGAGAGAACCAAGTGGGGGAAGTAGCACCATAGCTACCACTATTCACATAACCGACATGGACCGCGTCGTACTCCAATCCCTTACTTCCATGGACTGTTTGCAAACGCACGGCATTCATGGCCAGCGCTTCTGGAGGCAACTCCCGATCAACATACGTGTCACCGATTCGCTGCCGCAGTCGCTGTCGTAGGAGATAACGCGAAAGGCGCGCCTCGCGCACATCACCATCTCCATTTCGAACGGAGTACGCAAACTGCCACAGAGCCAACCGGCTTACTTGAGCCGCAACGCTGAGATCATTCGGATCAATCTGGAACACTTTTTTCTCTAGGAGCATGTTGCAGACAAAATCCCATGGTTTGGTAGACCGTGTCGCGTCCCCCAGTAGCTGGTTGAGCCGTGCCACTACCGCGATGCCATTCGCAGACAGCCCGATCGGCGTGTCTCGCATCCATCTCCCCCTTTGCCACCGCACACTGCCGATGGTGGCTGCAAGCAGAACTCGAATATCGGCGAGCTCCATCCGAAAGGTTGGGTCGTCTGCCAGGCCGACGAGTCCCCATGGCTGACGCTCCGCGAGCAGTTGCATCAAGCACAGCATTTTTTTAACCTCCGGTCGCCGGGCGAGTTCACCGATGTACAAAACCGGAATGCCAGCCAATCCAAGCTCTCTCGCGAGGCGTTCAACATCGACTCCGTTTCTAGCAAGCACAGCTTGGGAACCATACGGAATGCCATGATCAGCGCAGCGATTGACTCCGGCGACGATTGCCGCCGGTATATCGTCCTTAAAACTACATGTCGTGACTGTGGGCATGACGCCACTTGGCCCATTTGCAGAAACAAATCGATCTAACGGCAAATCGTGCTGCAGTACATGCAAGGTCCCAACTTGTTGGACCAGTTCGACCACCTCCGACGAACTCCTTCGATTGACATCAAGCGAGTACTTACCCGTTCGACCATCAGCCGTCGATTTGACAAAGGTGCTCTCAAAACGAAGCAGGCTTTTTACGGAAGCTCCGCGCCAGTGGTGGATCGCCTGCCGTACATCCCCAACGACCCAAACCGATTTGGCTTTCGTTGCCAACTGGCGAATCAACTCAACCATGGCCTGGGTTACGTCTTGATATTCATCAACAAGCACATGCTGAAAGCTGTCGGTCAGCTCGGCAAACGGCTGGCGGCCTTCTTTGAGCGCGATGGCGGGCAATGCGACCAGATCAACGAAATCAACCATTCCCGCCCGACGCAATTCAGCCTCGTGAAGCTTGTACAGAGTCGCGACATCCTCTCGTTTTCTGAGAATTTCGGCTGAAGCAGCCGGGAGCTCAGGGAGCCCGCGAGCGTACATCTCCGGCGTAACAAGTTCCTCTTTGAGGCGTTTGATGCCGTTGATGACAGGCTGGAGCCAATCATACGGATCCTCTAACCTGGAAAAATGTTTCAAGTCTGCCTGCGGTAAAGCTTTGACCATCAATGACATGACGTTAAGCCGGTCAGCGACAAACACCTCCTGAGGAAGACTGAATTTTTGATAATACTTGCGCAAAAATTCCAAACCAAAGGCGTGGAAGGTCCCAGCCCATATTTGGGAAGCTTGCGGTATTCCGGCTATACGAAGGCGCTCGACCAATTCGAAGGCCGCCTTGTTGGTAAACGTAAGTACAAGGATGTTCTGCGGATTAACATTTTTTTCCTCCACCAGAAACTTAATCCGATGAATCAGCGTAGATGTCTTTCCCGTTCCGGGACCAGCGACTACGTTCGCAAAACGCTCAGGTGCTTTGGCGGCAGTACTTTGATCGGGGCTTGGCGAGTGCAAGACGTTCAGACGGGCGGGCACTGGAGGAGGAAGCAACGCAGCATCCAGAAACTGAAGGCGCGCAATTTCCAAGGGAATGCCGAAACTGCGAGCGGCTTCGGTGGGGCTCATGCCCCCCTTCATCAACGTGTTGGCTACTTCACGGGGCAGCAACAATTCCCGCGCAAACACATTTGCCTGGAGTTCCTGTCTCTCGCGAGCCCCGTATGCTTCCACGTGGATCGCTGCGGGGGATGTGCCTTTCCCGGTTAGCTCCTTCAAGAAGGCAACGGTCAGCGGCTGATGATCGACATCGAGAATCCAATGGCCAAGTTCGTGCGCGACCAAGTATGCAAAGGTTACGTTGTCGACGTTATCGATGACGTAGATTGCCCGCTCATTTCGTTTTAAGACGGCGCTTCCGCCACCTAATTCACTATAGGAAGCCGGAACCCTTTCGACCAGGAGGTTGAGCTTCTCTTCGACTGCCCCTAAGAGCGCACCAGCGGTCGCTGCTATTGTAGGATCTATCTCGAGCAGCCATAAGCGCAGCTTAATGGCCTCCGACCTCGCACGCTCAAAGGCATTCATTGTTATCCTTAATCGGCCAACTCAAGAAGCGTCTGCGTCTCAGCCTCGGCAAGGTTTAGTGATGTAACAGCAGCTGACCAAGTCAGCGGCTCAGAGTTCACCAAAGGTTTTCCCTCTGTTGCCTTGAAAGCTGGCACGGTCGTCTGATCGAACGAACGCCTGAACGATTCAGCAAGCGCCAGGGCAGCAACATGTAAGCGGTCCGAGAGTGCCTGCAGTACTTTGCTCGGAGCTGCGGTTCGTCCAGACAACACGCCGCTCAGCAGCGCACTATTCTTCCCAAGTCCCATCTCGACAGACAACTTCCTCACAGCTGGCCCCTGAATCGCCAACACTTGCGCTTGCGCCTTCTCAAGTTCGAGTTCAGTTACTTGCTGTCTTACTAAAGCATGAGCCATACACATGGCGCTCAGTTGTGAAACTGATTTTCCGTGCTCTTTTGCGGTGAGCCGAATTCGGACAAAAAGGCTTGGATTGGTACGAACCATCCACTGAGTGGTTTCTGATCCCACTAGTTGGTCATAATCTTTCTGGAAGGATGCGAAGACCCGGCTAGCGCTGTGATTCAATGTGCGCTCCTCGAACTCTTCAAACCCGTCGTTTAAAAGCATTCTGGCAACTTGGGCAGCACTCTCGCCCTTAAATCCTGCGCAGCCGGCAATGAACGTTTGTAGTGAACGTTTGCACGACACTCCAATTGTCTCTTGACGCTCTTTCGTACTCATACGCGGTTCAGTGGTGTCTCTTTGAACTTGAGATACCTTTCCTCCCGAAGCGTTGAGCTGCCTAGAAATCTGCACGGAGTTTGCGAGTCTGTGCCACTCAGCCGGCCAGCACCCATTGGTACTCGCGTCCGAAAGCAAGTGCTGAAGCTTTGATGCCAAGTTAGCGGTGGCAGTTTCGACTGATTCCCCTTCGGCCTCGACACGCCCCCGCGTGGGGATCACGACCGTGCACTTTGTCGAACGCCGTTCCTCATCAAACTCAAATGTCGGATGAGCAGTGACGGCCGAGAGCAAACGTACCCACTCATCCAGATACGCAACGCCTTTTGAGGCCGCCTCGTCACTTAACAATCGTTTAACCATCGCCGCTCCATTGACTTTGTGCCAGATGTAGTTACTATAGCTACGTATCAACAATATATCAATAACCGAGAGATGAATGTGCAGGCGGTTTCTGTTGCGATCAGGGAAGCCGTCTCTGAATGGGCCGCCACTCGGACGCTCGAGGTCGCCGTCGCCGAGTTAGCCAACTCGGGGGAACTCGCACTGAAATTGGCTAACGCAGTTCGCCAGCGCGTCGAACCTGAACAGCTTGGCAGCCCCCTCGCCTTTCTCCATGAATTTGGCTACGTGCGACTATCCGGTGCATTCGAGATTGCTCAACTGGAGACCACGCCCGAAGCATTCTTTCCAATTCCCACGTCGAACGGCACGGTAGCCGCCCGTGCAGCGATGCTGGCATTTTCAGGTCTTCTGGAACTTGAGACGATCTCGTACGGAAGCGAAAACGGCGGTGAACTGTTCGTGAATCTAGTTACGTTGCCTGGGGAAGGCATCTTCGCTGCAAAGTCACGAAAGAACATGCACGGGCATACCGATGCGGTGAGCTTTCCGCCGCGCGGGTACAGATCTTCGTCATTTCCTGATATCGCCCCCTCTCCAGACGTGGTTTGCCTGGCAGCACTGCGTAATCCTGACGAAGTGCCCACTACCGTCATGCCACTTGCCGCGCTGATCGCCGCCCTAACGCCAGACCAAGTCGCGGAACTGAAAAAGCCTCAGTTCAGTGTTCGTTCACAAAAGAGCTTCATCAACGGTACGAAACGCATACTCGGGGAAGAGCTGGTCGAAATCGATGTCGAGGTCTTGTTGGACACTGCCGAGGGACCCTGGATCCGCTACAGCCACAGCAGCGTTGACGCCTTTGCAGTGGACGGCGAAGCGGCTGCGGCAGCTCTGGGCGCGGCATGTGTGGGCGCTGCCGTTCCGGTCGCTCTGCAACCTGGAGACCTACTTTTTGTCAGCAACCGTACAGCGCTTCATGGTCGTGCCGAAGTCGGCGGAGAACCAGGTGGAACTTCGAGATGGCTGCTTCGAGGGTACGGTCTTGAGACCGCAGCGTTAACAGAACTCCAGCGATATGCGGAGAGCCCACACATGCTGTTCCCCTAAACTCTTCTCGCGCTCAAGGCAAGTCAATGCTTTAAGGAGGAGCGAACAGATCCGTCATCCGATCTCGAAGGTGCAACTCTTGGACAAGATCATTCTTGACCACGAGACGGATGCATCGCAGGCCACTCTCATCGTAAGTGTCGATTCGAACAAGATAGGGGCATCCGAAGTCGATATACACCGGACATTTCGCATCGAGCCACGTCGATCGGGGCCGAACCCAGTCAAACTGGTGGTGCCCAATGTAGGTTTCCAGAAGTTCTTGCTCCACGTCGCGAAAATAACAATAGAACCCTCCGCTGCATCGGGCTTTGGTGGCTTGAGGATCTTCCAAAATTGCCTCGGACAATCGAATAAACAACCCTCGATTTGCGCCCTCCATGCCACGTTTGGCTTTAATCCACACCGCATCTTTACCAAGTTCGGATTCAGGATCTGGAAGCGGATGATAGATGTCGAAGTTCTTTACAAAAACTGATCCGTCAATGATCCATACGAGGTTCTTGTAGAAAACCTCTCGTGAAATTCGCTCTGCATCAGACATAGCTGAATGCTGAATTTCGACCACGATTCCTTTTTCGGTTTTGATATCGGCACGATGAATTTCTCCATCTTCAGCACGATGGCAGACCTCGCGAAAACTGGGCGGGAACAAAGCTTTCCATCCACGGTGCCAGTCCGTTTCGTTTTCCCACCAAGGGTCGCAGTGTTGCCGGAAGGCGTGCGCCCAGTGATGTCTGATGCGTGGCCCACATTTGGCAAGCGTGGCATGGCCGCAAGTTTCGCACTCGCCTTTCAATCCGGGGCGAGCCTCACTTCGGCAGCCAGCGACTTGGGAATACTGCATATTGGTCTTGACGCGCGGAACTCGTGATGGTGTCGACCTAAGATGTACCAAATGCTGTTGCCAACTGTTCCTCGAGTTCCGGAAACAATGCCCCTATTGCCTTGTCGTACACAGTGTCGCGTCGATAAGTCGGCTCCCCGGCATCTACGGAACGCTTTACTTCGCGCCCATAGTCGCGAATCCACTTCCGGTGCTTCTCGGAAACGACGGGGCGGTAGGTTTTGTAAGCCCACAAAAACAAGATCGCAAACGCATGCTGACCGACATTGCTGCCGCTGCGTAGGCCCGCCTCCATCACTCGGTAGACATTCAATAGCCTGCTATATCCCACCGAACGCCCCAGCTTGATGGACAGAATAACCGCGAGCACGCAGTGGTGACTGTAAAAGCGTGCCGCGCGCAGTGGCTCAAGCCCCGAGTGCCAAAACTGATTTTCAGAAAGCCGCTCAACGATACTGAGTATTTGTGTGTCGCTTCCGCTTACATAGCCAGTGTCAAGATACAGCGTTGCCGCTGCCAGGTAGCTCTCAATTCCGTTTCGCCATTCTTGCTTGCGCAGTTTGAACCAAGCGTCGATGCGCTCG
>CXWL01013907.1_pt1 | contig 10577 bp, 13 predicted proteins | sample 590931 | NCBI WGS metagenome assembly CXWL01 (sample SAMEA3498368, study PRJEB10139) | groundwater metagenome | biome: water well; material: biofilm material | place: Germany | collected 2015-04-27
AAGGAGAACCCAAATGCCACAAATTATAAACTCTAATGTAGCCTCATTAAATGCACAACGTAATTTAAATACATCGCAAACCTCATTGAATACATCCTTGACACGTTTGTCTTCGGGTTTACGCATTAACAGTGCTAAAGACGATGCTGCAGGTCTGGCGATTTCAGAAAGGATGACTTCACAAATCCGCGGATTAAATCAAGCTGTACGTAACGCGAATGACGGTATCTCACTGTCACAAACCGCTGAAGGTGCACTGGGTGAGATCGGCAACAATTTGCAACGTATTCGTGAACTGGCTGTTCAATCTGCCAATGCATCTAACAGCGCCAGTGACCGTGCTTCACTACAAGCCGAAGCAGCGCAATTGAGCGCTGAAGTGACGCGGGTTGCCAGCCAAACCCAGTTTAACGGTTTGAACTTGCTGGATGGCTCTTTCCTGAATCAGAGCTTCCAAGTTGGCGCCAATGCTAACCAAACCATCAATATTGCATCAATTGGTGATGCTCGTTCTACTGCATTAGGTAGTCACACACTAACCACCAATGGAACTGCAATGGGCACAGCAACGGCTTCTGCTGCTGCTCTTGCTGCCAATGGCGTTGCTGTAGAAGCCGGCTTAACACTTGCCAATAATAAAGGAACAACCGGTAACATTAGTTATGCAGCGGGCGATGATGCTAAAACCATTGCTGCAGCAATTAACACAGCGGCCTCCAGTATCGGCATCTCTGCCACAGCAACCAACAGCGCCACAATCGGCAGTTTATCAGCAGCCGGTACTGTTGCGTTGACATTAAACGGCAGCACAGTTTCTACCACTATCACTGATACTGCTGACCTAAGCGGCTTAGCTTCAGCCATTAATGGATTACAATCCTCAACCGGTGTCACTGCCTCATTCGCATCTTCGTCCGACAAATCAGTGATCACGCTGTCAACATCAGATGGTAGAGATATCGTACTCTCCGATTTCACTAATGGTGTAACAACGGCTAGCGTCACTGCCGGAGCAACCACAAGAACACTAACCAGTGGTGGTAATGACTCAACGACAGTAACGGGTACCGTTGAACTTTCAAGCACTGCTGGTCAAATTACAGCAGCTGGCTCAAATGCCACGGAATTTGGTGCTACCACCAGCTCTTTTAACTCAGTCGCCACGTTGGATTTATCTTCATCAGCCAATGCACAAATTGCAATGAAGACGCTAGATGCTGCTTTAAATGCCATCAGCAGTTCTCGCGGTGATCTGGGTGCGATTCAGAACCGTTTCAGTTCAACCATCTCGAATCTGCAAACCACTTCTGAGAATCTGTCCGCCTCCCGTAGCCGGATCCAGGATGCCGACTTCGCATCCGAATCAGCAAACCTGACACGCGGACAAATTCTGCAACAAGCAGGTGTAGCGATCCTTGCGCAAGCAAACTCACTACCCAATAATGTTCTTTCACTGTTACGTTAAGTTATCCGTAGCAAATGATACAGCGCATTAAATAAAGCTGATGATCGCGGGCGGGAAGTTATAAAAAACCTTCCCGCGTTCATTTCAACTTTAAGGAATCCTATTATGAACATCAATCAATTAAATGGAACAGGCGTACTTCCACTGCCTTCGTCAACAACGTCGGCTACTCAAAAAGCATCCACGCCTGATACAGATATTACCCCATTACCTGTTTCAACTGTACGACCTAAAGTTGGCAATAAATCAGAATCTGACGAGCAGATCCGACAGGCTGTTCAGAATATCCAAAGCGCGGTGGATAATCTGGCACATAATTTGCGGTTCTCAATTGATGAAGATACTGGCAAAACAATTATTAAAGTAGTGGATGCTCATACTGACGAAATCATCCGGCAGTTTCCAACAGAAGAGGCCATTGAAATAGCGCGCACGTTGGACAAGGTACAAGGGCTATTATTTAACGATAAAGCATAATTTGAAATTTATATATAGCTGGGACTAAGAAATGCTTTCATCTCCAGGTATTGGATCAGGCTTAGATGTCAATGGTATCGTCAGTCAATTGATGGCTATAGAACGCCAACCACTGGCTGCTCTTGATAACAAAGAAGCCAAACAGCAAACTCGATTAACTGCTTTCGGTAGTTTGAAAGGAGCGTTATCCGCATTCCAAAGCAATCTCACTGCACTATCCGATCCGGCAAAATTTACCGCCGTAGCGGCTAACTTTGCTGATGCCACATTGGCCAATGTCAGTGCAACATCCTCAGCAGCAGTTGGAAATCACTCTATCGAGATCCAAACACTCGCACAGTCGCACAAATTGAAATCTGCTAACTTTGCAACCACAAGCGCCACACTTGGCAGCGGTACCTTAACTATACAATTTGGCACATACAATGGTGGTACATTTACGCTTAATCCAGATAAAGCGGCACAATCAATTACTGTTTCTTCCGATAATTCATCACTGACAGGAGTCCGTGACACAATTAATAAAGCCAACGCAGGAGTAACTGCCAGTATTGTAAATGATGGTTCTGGCAATCGTTTAGTAATCGCTTCAAATGATACCGGTTTGAGTAATGCCTTGAAAATAACCACAACCGATGCCGATACAATTAATACGGATAATGCAGGATTATCTCAGCTCGTTTATGATGCATCGACGGGCGGCACGACCAATCTGACTCAAACTGTAGCTGCTAGCAATGCCACATTGGTTATCGATGGTATCTCAATCAGCAAAGCTTCCAACAAAATTACAGATGCCATTGAAGGTGTCACTTTTAACTTACTGAAAGCAAATGCTGGCACAACAACAAGCTTAAATTTGTCTCGAGACACATCCGGTGTTCAAAGTACAGTATCATCATTTGTTAAAGCTTTTAATGATCTGAACAAAACTATCGTTGATCTTTCAAAATATGATGCCAATACCAAGCAGGCATCTATCCTAACAGGAGATTCAACGGTTCGATCAATTCAGTCACAACTACGTAACGTAATGTCTAATCCGCTGACCACAGCAGGCGGCGGCTTGAGCATACTAACAGAAGTAGGTATTTCTTTTCAAACAGATGGAACACTTAAACTTGATTCAACCAAATTATCTAGCGTGTTGAGCGATCCAACTAAAGATATTTCAACACTATTCGCTTCTGTTGGAAAAACCAGCGATAGCCTTGTGTCATTTGTCAGCGCTCAAACCGATACAGCAAATGGCAAATACTCTCTGAGTATCAGCCGCATTGCAACACAAGGTATCGCGGTAGGCAGCACTACTGCCGCATTAACCATCAACACAGGAGTCAATGACAAGTTAGATCTCACCATTGACGGTGTCAGCGCTAGTGTAACTCTCGCAGCAGGTACTTATACTGCAACTTCATTAGCAGCCGAAATTCAATCAAAAATCAATGGTGTCTCAGCAATTGCCTCAGCAGGTATCAAAGTCACACTGAGTGAATCTGCTGGTAACTTAACTATCACTTCCAATCGATATGGATCAGCATCGACCGTATCAATTACGGGTGGAAATGGCAAACTGGGTTTATTTGGCACACCTGTCGAAACCAATGGTGTAGATGTAGCTGGTACGATTAACGGCATCACTGCAACAGGTTCCGGTCAAACCCTCACAGGTGCTGCCGATAGCAGCGGGCTAGTCCTCAAAATAACAGGGGGCGGGACAGGAGCCAGAGGAAATATAGATTTTGCTCACGGGTTTGCAAAAAAACTAGACAAGTTGGTTGATGAAATGCTGAATGGACATCTCATTGATAGCCGCATTGATGGCATTAATGCATCCATAAAAGATATTGATGCACAACGAGATACTTTAAACCGGCGACTTGAAAATACCGAGAAGAGAATACGTGCACAATATACTGCATTGGATGCAACCATTGCCAGCATGACCCAGACCAGCAACTTCTTGCAACAGCAATTATCCAATTTACCCAGTACAAACTCATAAAAATAAATAGATAAATTAGAAAATCAAACTCTTTACAATATAAAAGAGGTAAAAAATGTATTCCGCTATGAATAACGCAGTATCTGCTTATCAACGCGTAGGTGTTGAAACAGGTGTTGAATCAGCCGATCCGCACAAACTTATTTTAATGCTTTTCGAAGGCGCACAAGAAGCTCTGGCAAAAGCCAGAATGCACATGCAGCACAATGAAATTGCAGGAAAAGGACAGATGATCTCAAAAGCTATCATGATTATTGATCATGGCTTGAAAGCAAGCTTGGATATGAATACAGGCGGTGATTTAGCAATCAAACTTCAAGCGCTCTACGATTATATGACGCATCGATTATTAGTTGCCAATATCCAGAACAATATTGAGATTGTTAATGAAGTCAATAAGCTTTTATCTGAATTACATGGTGCCTGGAAAGAAATTGGATAATTTAATGGAACTCAAACTGCAATATAAGCAGCGGCAATTTGAATCACTACTTAGTAATAATAAGGACACACAGATAGATGAATAATACACAGGCTCTCATAACTTATGACGCTATTTTAGCAATTACCGGAGAAATGCTCACTGCTGCTCAAAATAACAAATGGGATCAATTGATATTATTGGAACAAGAATGTAGGAAATTGACTGAAATACTGATAAAGCATGACCCAGTGCCTATTTTAGATAAAGAATTACTTCAAAAGAAAGTAAAAATTATTAACCAAATACTAGCTGATGATGCTCAAATCAGAGCAATCACCCAGCCATGGATGATAAAATTACAGGATATGCTCAACACCAGTGGACATACTCGCAGCCTTCAGCAAGCCTATCAACCCATTAATAATATGTAAACACTCATAGAGTACTAGTGCATGTTATTTCTGGGAAAATATAAATAATATTAAGATAAGCTGTTGTGATTCCAACCATTATCAAAACTGATTTAATCGCGACTCAAACTCAAATAGCCCCTGTTACGCCCGTAACTCCAGTTACAGCAATTGTTGATTCACAAAATTCAATTGCTAAATTTGTACAAGGCCAGAAGTATCAAGCGCTAATAGAAGCACGCTTATTTAATGGAGATTCTCGGGTGTTAGTTGCAGGAAAGCTCTTGCAAATGCACTTGCCAGATAATCTCCAACCTGGCAACAAACTGGAACTTGTTTTCGTATCACAAGAACCGAAACTAAAGTTTCTTATGCTAAATGAAGCGCCATTAGATGCCGGGGAAAATAATACATCAATTAGTACCACAGGACGTTTTCTGGGCATTCTGATGCAAGACGCATTAAAGCAAACATCTGCCAGTATAGCCACAACAAATTCCGCTACCACGCAATCTCTCACGCGCTCATCACCTATCCTAACTGGTTCAGCAATAAATAGCACCGAATTACCCGGTTTATTGCAAAAAGCAATTGTTCAAAGTGGCTTATTCTATGAATCACACCAGGCACAATGGGTTAATGGAGAGAATACACTTGAAAACTTACATCAAGAACCCCAAGGTAAATTAATGCCAGTAACGGCTGACGTACCTGCTGCTAAAGTGGCTGTAATTACATCTGCTGCACTAAGCCCTGAAATGCCAGTGCATACTCAGACTATCCCTCTCGTGCACCAGCAACTTACTACCCTAGAAACTGGACATTTGTTCTGGCGTGGAGAAATCTGGCAGGGTCAACCCATGGAATGGGATATTTATGAGCACTCACAAGGCAAAGAAAGGGAAAATGAATCTGATCAAGCGGCACAATGGCGCACACAACTCCGGCTATCAATGCCCCAACTTGGAGATATTACCGCCACTATTGCACTAAATGCGCAAGGTATTAATATTAAAATAAATACTTCTCAGCCAGAAACTGCTCGCATATTGAAGAATAACCAATTACCACTCACAATGGATATGCAATCAGCCGGATTAAATATTCAAACAGTAGAGGTTCAACACGATGGCAGAGAGTGAATCATATCTCACCGCAGTAGCACTCGCTTATCGGGAAGGGCAAATTGCGCCCAAGGTTATTGCTAAAGGTCGCGGTCTGATTGCTCAGGAGATTATTAAACGTGCTAAAGAAGCAGGAATCTATGTTCATGAATCAAGTGAGTTAGTTGCATTATTGATGCAAGTAAATCTCGACGACCGCATTCCGCCTCAACTTTATGTTGCAGTTGCCGAGCTATTGGCATGGCTTTATCGTTTGGAACAAGGAAAAACAAATCCCCTCATCACGAACAACCTTGGCACAAAAACCCCACAAAAAATTCTGGAGTAATTAATGATGCATGGATCCGATCAAAGTATTGAAGTATTACAGCCTACCCAATTTTCTCAAGAAGAAATAGATGAAAACTTTCGTATTCATTCGGAAATTGATATTGTCTTTATTCTTCGCGGAATTATGCAAACAAACTCATTAATCACGCTCTATCCCGATTATGAAAATGACTTCATCCTAACATCAATAATCGCGATAGATCCTGATAAGAAAGAAATGATAGTAGATTATGGCACTAATGAAAGAAATTGCCAAAAGGCACTCCAGTCCAAATCATTAGTCTTTGTTACCACACAAAATAGAGTAAAAATAGAATTCGTCTGCGATCAAATCAAGAAAATACAATATAAAGGCGAAAACGCCTTTGCAGTTAACATACCCCAATCACTTCTCCGTATACAACGAAGGAACCATTTCCGTATTTCCACTCCTATTGTTAAACCGCTTAAATGTGTAATTCCAATTACTGGAAAAGACACGACCTCCAAAGCTGAAGTAGCACTACTAGATATAAGTTGCGGCGGTATTGCTGTAATTGATCAACACCCAATTATCAATTTTGACCCGGGAATAATTTATAGCAATTGTCAAATTGCTCTTCCAGAAATAGGTACTATCAATGCCACCATTCAGGTAAAGAATACCTATGAAATCACTTTGCGGAACGGGCAGAATTGTATGCGAGCCGGATGTCAATTTATTGATCTAGCGGCCAGTATGGAGGCCATGATACAGCGTTATATTATCAAGCAAGAGCAAATAAGAAAAATTAAATAAGCTACTGAAACCATACAGAAACAGGCAATAATCACTTTAAACTCACTTAAGAGTAAGAGCATATAATCTCTTTAGATATTCTGGATAAGCTGCTTTCCATACATAATAACAATCACACCAACTAAACAAATACTCACGCCAATCCAATCAGTAACAGTTGGACGGATAGCATCCACCGTCCATAACCACGCCAGTGCCACACAAATATAAACACCACCATATGCGGCATAAACACGTCCCGCTGCTTGAGGGTGAAGTGTGAGTAGCCAGACAAATATCCCCAAACTAATTGCCGCAGGAAAGAGCAACCAAAAAGATCTGCCTTCTTTCAAATAGAGATAGGGCAAATAACAACCAATTATCTCGGCCAATGCAGTAACAACGAATAAACCCAAGGTTTTTAATATTTCCATTATTAAGTTTTGAAACAATGCCTCAAAGAATTCATGCCCATTATTACTATCTTAGTTCTGGTATCGTATATATTATGCTTATTTACACCTCTTAAAGGAATCTATAATCATGACGCAAGATACAATTTCGTGTGAACTCCATGACTTTGTGGAAGTTGCTTGCATGTACGGCTATCGGCTTAAACTCACCTTAAAAAACAACCAAATCATAGAAGGTAAAGCTGTTGATATTGTCAGCTCTCCCGAGAAACGGGAATATCTAGTAATCGATAATGACTCGAGGCAACATATCGAATTAATCCAGCTTGCAAAAATGGAAGTGCTTACACCCAATGCTAAATTTAGCGAAGTCGTTTTCCAGTAAAATCTTGCAAGAAGACCAGCACACTGTATCCATACACAACAAGTACCTCCGACGTACGTTCTAACGCACCAGAAAGCAACTACCGGGTTTAATATGTCACCAATCGCAACCCAGTTAATTCACTGGCATAAAGATCATGGCCGTCATCACCTCCCGTGGCAAGGAAGTCGTGACCCCTATGCTGTCTGGTTATCTGAAATTATGTTACAACAAACACAGGTCAATACGGTCATCCCTTATTATGCGCGATTCATGCGAGAATTCCCTACCATTAGCAGTTTGGCACAAGCACCACTTGATGCTGTGCTGGTGATCTGGAGCGGCCTTGGTTATTATTCGCGCGCCCGCAATCTACACCAAACGGCGCGTATGATCATGCAGGATTATCAGGGACAATTTCCTGACATCCGAGCAATGATTCAGAAACTGCCGGGAATTGGGCGCTCTACAGCCGCTGCCATCGCAGTTTTTGCTTTTAGCAAACGTGAAGCCATTATGGATGGCAATGTTAAGCGAATCTTTACGCGTTATTTTGGAATTGCAGGTTACCCGGGAGAAAGCAGGATAATGAACCTGCTTTGGGAAAAAGCTGAGGAAGCGTTACCTGTCACCTATCGTGAGAACCAGATTGAAACATATACGCAAGCTCTAATGGATCTGGGAGCTACTGTTTGTATACGCCACACTCCAATTTGTAAAGTCTGTCCACTTCAACATCACTGTGTCGCATTTAAAGAAAAGCGCGTAGATCAATTCCCAACTGCCAGACTTCGCAAATCGTTACCAAAAAAAGAAACGGTCTTTTTACTACTCATGCAAAATCAGAAGTTACTTTTGGAAAAAAGACCTGCTTCCGGTATCTGGGGAGAGTTATGGTGTCCACCTGAGATAAAAACCGGGGTAGATGCCGCTAGTTATTGCCAGCATCAATTAGGCATAACAGTTCAATCGCCAGTTGAGTTACCAATTTTAAACCATCAATTCACCCACTTTAAATTGCGTATCCATCCGCAGCTACTACAGGTTGTCTCAAGTACCCTCAATTCACACAATAAATTTATTTGGATTAAACCATCCGATGCGCTTGAACAAGCTATTCCCACACCTGTAAGAAAACTGTTAAAACAAAATTTCTTATTGGATAATCATGATGCCTCTAACCCTCTAACAACAAATTAGAAATAATGGATAATTTATTGGAATGGAGGAAACATAAACGCAAACAACTAATTGCAGCCAGGGAAACTTTATCTGAAACGATTCATCAGCAATGGAGCCAAGCAATTTCAGATTCTCTCAAACAAGGTTTTCCAAAACTTCAGAAAATGAATATTGGAATTTATTGGCCGTTCCGGGGTGAGTACGACCCGCGGTCAATTGCCCAGTATTTTATGCAACATGGCGCAACGATCGCGCTACCGGAAGTAGTCAGTAAGGATGAACCACTTTGTTTTCGTAAATGGTTGCCTGGAATACCCATGAAAGAAGGTGCTTATGGTATCCCCGTCCCTGTAGAAGCCAGGGCTGTTAAGGTTAATGCGATTATTATTCCCATGGTTGGCTTTGATCAACATGGCTATCGTTTGGGCTATGGCAGCGGTTATTTTGATCGTACTTTGGCTACGTACCAGCCACAACCCTTAACTATTGGAATAGCTTTTGAAATACAACGATTAGAAAATGTTTACGCTCAACCACATGATATAGCGATGCATTATATTGTGACAGAGACAGGTATTTTCCGGACTGAAGATCATGAACTCAAATTCATCCCTACATCTCAGTGCGCTGATGAATAAACAGTATAATAGCAACAACCTTCTCCCCCAGTGCCCTGCGGCAGAACCATGGAGAGTCGCAAGTTGTTACCACAAAAGATAACCCCGCCAGAAAGATGTGGTTAACTAGAAGATAGATAAATCCAACTAAGTGTTTTGCTTTCTGTAGCGTGCCACGAAACCTATCAGACCCAGTCCGGCCAACAACATCACGTATATTTCTGGCTCTGGAATTGCAGGAGTGTTAAATGCTGCGCCACCAAAAATTGCAACATCACCTTTGGTTGAATTTGGATTATGCCGACCGAGTTGTACAATCCTTAATGAATGCGCTACAGAATCCAATTCTGTCACTACTAAAATTCTATTTCCTGTTCGATACATATCGTATGTACCCACATCGATGTTATCTACAAAAAACTGGGCAAAGCCATCGTTATGATCCCCTGCCATGATGAAACCAACACTATTACTGATTACAGAAAACGCTGTGGTCGCTTCGCTCGTCCCAGGTATACCAGCTGCTGAATCATCAAACAACCATAATTCCCGCGCACCCATCCCCCCTCTGGATCCAATACCTGAGACATCCCAGTCGACGCCACCTCGCCCGGCATTTCTATATTCAATAACTGCATTCCCATTGATATCCCCTGGATTTCCTTGACGTGTTGCTGCCTCTAAAGGTATCCATTGTATGGATAAGGCTGATACATGCGAGCTAAGCAACAATAGTGTAACCACCAGTATTCGCGTCATTTTCTATTTTATATCCCAGTTAAAGTTAAATATAAATAAATTACATCAATATGGCGTCATTCTATCTGACAAATAAGCATAGAAAAATAGGCTATTTATCCTGATGCTGTCATGAACTCATACCCAAAAAGGTGCTATCTGTTTGTATGAATTGTCGGATTTTAGCCAAAAACCTATAGCGCATCGGTCAACCAGGGCAATCGGGCTTAAATTACTCCAATAATGCGGAGTAAATAATCATTATCCCAAC
>CXWL01006577.1_pt1 | contig 10575 bp, 10 predicted proteins | sample 590931 | NCBI WGS metagenome assembly CXWL01 (sample SAMEA3498368, study PRJEB10139) | groundwater metagenome | biome: water well; material: biofilm material | place: Germany | collected 2015-04-27
AAGGATATAGCCACGGGGCAAAGCATACTGGAACAGCCGCCTATGTCAAGCGGTTGCTTTCGCTTGGGGCCGGCAGTACCATTCCGCCTGATTTACCTACTCAGGATAGGCTACCGGTATGACGACTTCATCTCCTTCCGATATCAACTGGACAGCGTTTGAGGCCTGGTGGAATGAGATCGGCCAGCGGCTGCATGTGGCTGACCGAGCGCACGATTTTTTTACGGGCCTGCGTACGGGCAGCATGTTCGATCGGATCGCACAAGTCGGCGGGCAGGCGGACTATATTCTCTTTGTCCTCATGCGCTATTGGGTGCCGACGGTGCTCCCGCCCCCGGGGCGAGAGCGACTCACGAAGAACGATCCGGACTATTGGCTGGAGTCGGAACAGATTCTCAAAGCGGCCACCGCCCGCCTTCGAGAATTGAAGCCGCTCATCGAATTGTTGACCACGCCGAACCCGCTTGCAGAGTTGGCCGTAGGCGGGGGGACTGGCTCTTCACCCGTTGCAGAAGTTGAGCTGGGAAAGATGCTGGAAGGCATTGCCGAGGTGGCCGGTAGTTACGGCGGCCCGGACTATACCTCGGTCATCAAGCAATTCGATCCGGTTCCGCTCCGGCAGACGCAACCCTTCAAACATAACAAGAAACACAGTGCCGAGCTCTGGGTGGTCTTTCTGTTGCGCGAACATTTTCGCAGTCTCGGCCTCGGCAAAGATCGCTACTGGCCGCTCATTGCGCCGGTCTGCGCGGCGGCAGGCATTCTCCAGCCGAACGGGCAGGCCTATGCACCGGACGAACTCAAATCCTGGTGGCAGAAAAACTGGCCGCGCACCTATACGCAGATCGAGCAGAAGCAGGACGCCTCTGACTCAGGCGGAGCTGCGTATGAACAGGATTTCGGGTGGTTTCAGGCCTGGATCGGGTGGCAGCGGAGCCGGCAGAGTATGCCGGAGTAAGTCGTCACGGGTCGTCGTGTCGCGCTCACGGTTACGTGGTACTCGTGGCGGCTGGTCTCGTTGGTTTGGTCGGAATCTTATCTGAATCCGGCAGTCCATCTTGAAACAGCTTGAACATCGTCATTGCAAAGAAGATGTATAGGGCGACTCCGACCCAGATCACGTAGGGTTGAACTCCCCCCGCCTCTTTCAAGGCCTCGTCTTGTTTCGCCGGGTCTGTCCAGGAACTTTTTTTGATCTCGCTAATCTGCTCACGGCAATACCAATAGTAGACATAGTTTGCGGTGGCGCCGGCCATGATGCTCCAGACGAGACCCACGGTGAGATCGCCGGTCACGTAAGTCGAAATCATCGGACCGAGAGCATAGACTAGCGCATAGACGTACATTTTCCGGTAGAGGAACCAGAGGAATGAAATATACAGAAATGCCGGCCAATTCCACGTCAGCGCGAACTTCGGCTCGTCTCCTAACCCGAATTTCTTAAAATGTTCCAGATAGCGATCGGCATGAGGGCCGATGAGCTGACGCCAGAGGTCTTCATCGGTGTGTGGCACGGCGGCGGCGATGGGTGGTGCAGGCTCACTGGCCAGTGTATTTCCGCACTGGTAGCAGAATTTGGCGTCTTCCTGATTCTGCTGCTGACATTGCGCACAGGACTTCATCTGCCAGAGACTATCACAACGAGGCGTCATCTGGGTAAAGAAGCAGTGCCATACTGCTTGATGGCTTCTTCTGCCCAATTCAGGTTGCTTCCGCCGACAGGGCTATGCTACCTTCCCTTTCTTTACAAGGGGATACGTCTGCCATGCCGACAGAAGAGCTGAAGCAGGACGCCGCGCGGTACTTGATGCAGACCTATACGCGTCAACCGCTCGCGATTGCGCGGGGGCGGGGGACGAAGGTCTACGATTTTGAGGGGCGAGAGTATCTCGATTTCGTCGGCGGGATTGCGGTGAACATTCTGGGGCATGGTCACCCTGACTTGATTCAGGCCATCCAGCGCCAAGCCGCGCAGCTGATCCACACGTCGAATCTCTACTACACTGAGCCTCAAGTCAAACTCGCCCAAGTGCTGGTCGATCACTCGTTTGCCGACAAGGTGTTTTTCTGCAACAGCGGAGCAGAGGCGAACGAGGCCGCGATCAAACTGGCTCGCCGTTATTCCCATGACAAGTATGGAGCCGGGCGGTACGAAATCGTCACGATGAAGAACTCGTTTCATGGACGGACAATGGCGACGATCACCGCAACGGGACAGGAAAAGGTCCAAAAGGGCTACGAGCCGCTGCTCCCGGGCTTTCACTACGTCGCCTTCAATAATTTGGAAGAGCTGGAGCAGGCCGTCACCGACAAGACGGCGGCCATTCTGCTCGAACCGATTCAGGGCGAGGGGGGCGTGCACGTTGCGGATCGTGAATATCTGAAGCAGGTGAGAGCCCTCTGCACGAAAAAAGACGTGCTCTTGATGTTCGATGAAGTGCAGACCGGAATGGGACGAACCGGGACGCTCTTTGCCTATGAGCAGTTAGGGGTACAGCCGGACATCATGACCCTGGCGAAAGGACTGGGCGGCGGCATGCCGATCGGCGCCTGTCTCGCGATCGACTCTGTGGCCCAGGCTTTTTCACCCGGCAGTCATGCCTCGACATTCGGCGGCAATCCGCTGGCCTGTGCGGCGGGCTTGGCCGTCTGTCGTGTGTTGCTGGAGGGCCAGGTACTCGACCATGCGCGCCGAATGGGGGAATATTTCGCAAAGGGACTATCCGATTGTCAGGAGCGACATCGAGTGGTGCGAGAGGTGCGGGGCCTTGGGCTCTTGCAAGGGATTGAGCTCGACATGGATGGGAAAGTCGTCGTGAGCGAATGTTTGGCGCGCGGCATTCTGATCAATGGAACCGGTGAACATGTCCTCCGATTTGTCCCGCCGCTGATCATCACCCAGTTGGAAATCGATCGATTGCTCGATACGCTGACTCAGATTTTCAGTAAGCAGGCGGCGTAAGGCGTACTCGCGCCGATTGGATAAGATGCGCATGATGAAGCAAACGACAAGCAAGCCGGTCGGCAAGAAAGATTTCGTCGATATTGCTGCGATCAGCAAGGCGGAGATCGAGCGTCTGCTGACGTCGGCGGCTCAGTTGAAGGATAAGCAGCGCCGGGGGATTCCCCATCCTCTGCTGTCCGGAAAGACCTTGGGCCTGTTGTTTCAGAAACCCTCGACAAGAACGAGGGTGTCGTTCGAAGCTGGCATGAACCAGTTGGGCGGCCATGCATTGGTGCTGCCCATGGGGGAGATCCAGCTCTCGCGCGGGGAAAGTGTCGCGGATACGGCCCGCGTGTTGTCGCGCTATCTCGACGCCATCGTCATTCGCACCTACGACCATTCCATCGTAGAAGAATGGGCGAAGGAAGCGACGATGCCGGTGATCAATGGATTGACCGATCTCAGCCATCCCTGTCAGGCACTCTCGGACCTCCTGACCATTCGAGAAATGAAGGGCCGGTTGAAGGGCATCAAGATCGCCTATATCGGTGATGGCAACAATGTGGCGAATTCCCTGATCGAAGCGGCGGCAAAGATGGGGATGATCATCACGTTGGGTTGTCCGGTCGGGTATCAGCCGGAGCAACATGTCGTGGATCGGGCCAGGGTAGAGGCAGCCAAAACCGGCGCCGTGATCGAAATCGGGCATGATCCCCATGTCGCAGCGAAGGAAGCGGACGTGATCTACACCGACGTCTGGATCAGTATGGGACGCGAGCGGGAGCATGCGAGACGATTGAAAGTCCTGGCGCCCTATCAAGTGAACAGCCGTCTGTTGCATCGCGCCAAACCGGATGCCATCGTGATGCATTGTTTGCCAGCCCACCGGGGGGAAGAAATCAGCGCCGAGGTGCTGGACGGTCCCCAGTCGGTCATCATCGACCAGGCAGAGAACCGGCTGCACATGCAGAAGGCTATTTTAACGAACCTACTAGGCAAGAGGAGTCGAACGAGACGATGAGTTCTGTCATGAAGAAAGTAGTGCTGGCCTATTCCGGCGGGCTCGATACCTCTGTGATCTTGAAGTGGTTGCAAGAAACCTACGATTGCGAGGTGATCGCGTTTTGCGCCGATCTGGGACAAGGCGAAGATCTGCAAGCGATCAAAGCCAAGGCGCAAAAACTTGGCGTCAAAAAGGTTTATGTCGAGGATCTGCGCGAGACCTTCGTGAAGGATTATGTGTTCCCGATGTTGCGCGGCAATGCCGTCTACGAAGGCTGCTATCTGCTCGGGACCTCGATCGCCCGGCCTCTCATTGCGCGGCGACAGGCGGAGATCGCGCTGAAGGAAGGGGCCGAGGCGGTGTCGCATGGCGCCACGGGAAAGGGCAACGACCAAGTGCGGTTTGAGCTGACCTACACCGCCTTGGCGCCGAATCTCAAGATCATTGCGCCTTGGCGCGAATGGACGATGGGGTCGCGGCGCGAATTGATCGAGTATGCCGATCGACATGGCATTCCGGTCACGGCGACGAAAGCTAAGCCCTACAGCATGGATCTGAATTTGTTTCATGTGAGTTATGAAGGCGGCATCTTGGAGGATCCCTGGAAGTCACCGCCGGATGAAATCTTTCAAATGACCGTGTCGCCGGAGAAGGCGCCGAACAAGCCGCTCGAAGTCGAAATCGGCTATGAGGCGGGGAATCCGGTGTCGGTCGACGGGAAGAAGATGAGCCCGGCGACGTTATTGGCCCACCTCAATAAGCTGGGTGGCGCACATGGAATCGGGCGTGTCGATCTGGTGGAGAACCGCTACGTCGGGATGAAGTCGCGAGGGGTCTATGAAACGCCGGGCGGGACGATCCTCCACGTGGCCCATCGCGGGCTCGAGTCGTTGACGATGGATCGCGAGGTGCTGCACTTCAGAGATAGTTTGATTCCGCGCTTTGCTGACTTGATTTACAACGGCTACTGGTTCAGCCCGGAGCGGGAGATGATCCAGGCCTCGATCGATGTGGCGCAGCAGGATGTGACCGGCACGGCGCGGGTGAAGCTCTACAAGGGGAGCTGCACGCTGGCCGGGCGTAAGTCGAAGAACTCGCTCTACCGGCTCGACATCGCCACGTTTGAAGAAGACCAAGTCTATAATCAGAAAGATGCCGAGGGCTTCATTCGGCTGAACGCGTTGCGGCTGAAGATCAGAGCCCAACGGAAAAAGGCCGGTATCTAATGGCACGAGCAAAGGGCCGCAGCCCTGTTGCATCGAAAGGCGAAAAGGCCTGGGGCGGGCGGTTCACAGAGAAGACGAATCGGCTGGTGGAAGCCTTCACCGTATCGGTGGCGGTCGATCGCCGACTCTATGCTTATGATATTCAGGGCAGCATCGCCCATTGTAAAACATTAGGGAAGGCCCGCGTCCTCACCGGAGCCGAGACCAAGGCGATCGTGAAGGGTCTGGAGTCGGTGAAGCGGGAGCTGGATCGAGGCCGCTTTCGCTTCACGCCGCAGGATGAAGACATCCACATGGCGATTGAGCGCCGGCTGACCGAATTGATCGGTCCACTCGGCGGCAAGGTGCATACGGGCCGCAGCCGCAACGACCAGGTGGCGCTCGATATCCGGCTCTATTTGCGGGATCAGCTGGGCCGGCTCGTGACACAGTTGGAAAACTTTCAGCGGGTCTTGGTGGCAAAGGGGAAGGCCAATCGCACAGTGGCGATGCCAGGCTATACCCATCTGCAGCGGGCGCAGCCGGTCTTGTTCGCCCATCATCTTCTCGCCTATGTGGAAATGATCGAACGGGACAAGGGGCGGGTTCGTGATGCATCGGCGCGGTTGAACGTCATGCCGCTAGGGTCTGGCGCCCTCGCGGGGACCAACTACCCTGTAGATCGCTGGTTCACGGCCGAGTTGCTCGGCTTTCCCGCTGTGACGCAAAACAGCCTGGATGCCGTGTCCGATCGCGACTTTATGATCGAGGTGGCCTCGGCCTTGTCGATCACGATGATGCACCTGTCCCGGCTGAGCGAAGAATTGATTCTCTGGTCATCCCAGGAGTTTCGGTTTGTCGATCTTCCAGATGCCTTCTGTACCGGCAGCAGCATGATGCCGCAGAAGAAGAATCCCGATGTGCCGGAATTGGTGCGGGGTAAGACGGGGCGTGTGTATGGTCACCTCGTGAATCTGTTGACCACCCTCAAGGCGCTGCCCTTGAGTTATAACCGGGACCTCCAAGAGGATAAGCCGGCGCTCTTCGACGCCCTCGATACGGTTGCCGCGTCAGTAGAGATTTTGACGGAGCTGATGCGTCGAATTACGGTGAACCGCGACGCGTTGAATCGGGCGCTCCAGGGTGGAGGCATGCTGGCCACGGAAGTGGCGGACTACCTTGTGACCAGAGGGGTGCCATTTCGTGAAGCACATGCGATTACGGGGCGGTTGGTGCGGGCTTCATTGGATCAAGGCCGTGAGCTGACGGACTTCTCGCTCGAAGAGTTGCGGGAGTTTTCCTCGCGAATCGAAAAGGGTCTATTCGCTCGGTTGACGGTTACGGCCGCGATCGATCAAAAGTCTCAGATCGGTGGAACGGCCCGAGCGCGAGTGGAGCAACGCATTAAAGAACTTGAGCGGATGTTCTCGTGAAGATGCGGTGGCTGAATGCGACGTCCATCGTGGTTGGTGTAACGATGGGATTGTTGGTAGCCTGTGGAACCGTGGGGCCTCCGGTTCCCCCTGAAAATGTCGGGGTGAATGCGACGATTCAGCTACAAAAGAATCGAGAGCTTCTGGAACTCAAACAGCGTGAGGCGGCAGCGGCAGCCGAGTCCGGTGAGCCGTCTCAGGATCCCATGCTACAGGGGCAGGATGTGAATCTTCCCCCGTTGCGACCAGTGGGAACTCGTTAGTGACGATGGTGCGATGAAGGTAGAGATTCCAGCGCGAAGGCTCGTTACCGTCTGTTCGAGGATGCCTTCGAGAACTCATTAGCGAGTTTCTCGTTTGCAAGCCACGAACGGTTGAATAAGGATGGACAGGATGAATAACTTCGAGTATCGACAGGGCGAACTCTACTGTGAGCAGGTGCCGGTCAGCCGCATCGCGGAAGAGGTTGGCACGCCTTGTTATATCTATAGCTACACGACCCTCGTTCGCCATTTCCGGGCCTATGATGGGGCCTTTAAGAGCCTGCCCCATGTGATTGCCTTCGCGATGAAGTCCAACTCCAATATCGCGATCCTCCGTCTCATGGCGAAGGAAGGGAGCGGGGTGGATATTGTGTCCGGCGGTGAGCTCTTCCGGGCACTCAAGGCCGGCGTGCCTCCCTCGAAGATTGTGTTCGCGGGAGTCGGTAAAAATCACGAGGAAATTCGCGAGGCCTTGAAGGCCGACATCCTCATGTTCAACGTCGAATCGTCGGCAGAGTTGCAGGCGATCAATGAAGTCGCGACTTCTGTCGGAGTCAAGGCGAGGGTCGCCCTGCGGATCAATCCGGACATCGATCCGAAAACACATCCTTATATTTCGACCGGTCTCAAGAAGAGCAAGTTCGGGATCGCAGCCGATCGGGCGCTCGAAGAGTTCACCCTGGCCTCCTCACTTGCCAACATCGATGTCGTCGGAGTGCATAAACATATCGGATCGCAGTTGACCGAGGTCACGCCGTTCGTCGAGGCCGTGAAGAAGGTCGTGACGCTGGTCGGAGCCTTGAAGGCTCAGGGCATCAACATCCGGTATGTCAATATCGGCGGTGGTCTCGGCATTACCTACTCGGACGAAACGCCCCCGTTGCCGCAAGATTTGGCGGATGCCGTGTCGCCATTGCTGAAGGACTTGGGCGTGACCCTCATTATGGAGCCGGGCCGCGTCATCGTCGGCAATGCAGGCATTCTCGTGACGAAGGTCCTCTATCGGAAAGACGGCGAGGCGAAACGGTTTATTATCGTCGATGCGGCGATGAACGATTTGATCAGGCCGAGCCTCTACGGGGCCTATCATGAAATTCGTCCCGTCTCGGAGGCGGTACTCAAGCGGCCCAAGCACAATGTGGATGTTGTCGGTCCGGTCTGTGAGTCGGGCGATTTCCTGGCGAAGGACCGGTCTCTGCCGGAGGTCAATCCGGGCGACATGCTGGCGGTGATGAGTGCGGGGGCCTATGGATTTGTGATGGCTTCCAACTACAATTCGCGCCCACGGGTGCCCGAAGTCCTGATCAAAGACGGGGAGATCCACGTCATCAAGACTAGAGAGACCTACGAGGATTTGGTAAAGGGCGAAACGATTCCAGCCTTTCTCGACTGAGGAACGGGCAGGAAAGACGCATTTTTGGCGAAGGAGTCAGCATGTTCACAGGCGCATTGATTGCCATTGTCACCCCGTTCAGGAATGGCAAGGTCGACGAACGGGCCTTCGGCGATCTCATCGAATGGCAAATCGCCAATGGGACGAACGGGATTGTGCCCTGCGGCACCACCGGCGAATCCGCCACCCTGTCGCATCAGGAACATCATCGCGTGGTCGAGTTGACCGTCGAGGTGGTTAATCGCCGGGTTCCCGTGATTGCCGGGACCGGCTCGAATAGCACGGCAGAAGCGGTGTCCCTCACGAAGCACGCCAAAGAGGCAGGGGCCGACGGGGCGCTGATCATTACGCCGTACTACAACAAGCCGACACAAGAGGGGCTGTACCGCCATTACAAGCTCATTGCGGAGTCCGTGGATCTTCCGCAGGTTTTGTATAACATTCCAGGCCGGACCGGTGTGAACATGCTGCCGGCTACGGTGGCCAGGCTCTGCGGGCTACCGAGCGTCGTCGGGATCAAAGAGGGGAGCGGGTCCGTCCAGCAGGCCTCTGAGATCGCGAGTATGTGCGGCGATCGGATGACGGTTTTGGCCGGCGACGATGCCTTGACGTTGCCCATGATGGCAGTCGGAGGCAAAGGCGTCATCAGTGTGACATCGAACGTCGCCCCGCTCCAGATGGCGCAGTTGGTCAAGGCTTTCCTGAGCGGACAGGTTGAGGAGGCACGGAGGATTCATTTCGCCCTGTCGCCGCTCTTTACTGCGCTCTTCTACGAGACCAATCCGATTCCAGTCAAAACCGCGCTGGGGATGATGGGAAAAATCGATCCTGAGTTACGGTTGCCGCTCTGTGAGATGGCGACTGACACGAAGAACCAATTGACGCGGGCCTTAAAGGATGCAGGCCTCATTTAGCCGGGATCGCCCCGGTACAGGTAATAATTCTATGACGAACGTGATTGTGGCAGGGGCTGCCGGGCGCATGGGCTGTCGGCTGGTTGCGCTGATTAAAGATTCGAATGTCCTGACGCTTGCCGGTGCGCTTGAGGGGAAGGGCCATGGCGCGTTGGGCGCCGATGCCGGGGAGACGGCAGGCTGCGGCCGCGCCGACGTTCCGATCACCGACGATCTTGCAGCATTGCTGAGTCGAGGCGAAGTGGTCGTTGATTTCTCTTCTCCTGAAGCCACGTTGCATCATTTGCGCACGGTGGCTCAACATCGGCGGGCCATGGTGATCGGCACGACCGGGTTTTCCCCCTCCCAGCTCGTAGAGCTGAAGACGCTCGTCAGTCAGGCTCCCTGCGTGATGTCCCCCAACATGAGTGTGGGCGTCAATCTGATCTATAAGGTCATCAGTGAGATGGCGAAGACGTTGGGGGATGAATACGATATCGAGGTGATCGAGGCCCATCACCGTCTCAAAAAAGATGCGCCGAGCGGCACGGCGCTTAAGATTGCGGAAGTCTTGGCGAACGCGGTGAATCGAGACCTCGATCAGGTCGGCGTCTATGCCAGAAAAGGTCTCATCGGGGAACGGAAAAAAGGCGAGATCGGCATTCAAACGATTCGTGCCGGCGATATCGTCGGCGACCATACGATTCTCTTTGGCGGGATGGGTGAACGCATCGAAGTCACACATCGGGCGAGCAGTCGAGATACCTTTGCAGGGGGCGCCTTGCGGGCCGCGCAGTGGGTGGTTCGGCAGTCTCCAGGCCTCTACGACATGATGGATGTGTTGAGTCTTCGGTAGCCGATCTTCCCTGCCTGGTGTGCTATCTGGAAAACCAGGCGCCTATGGGAGCTGACGCAATATCAGCTTCATGACATCTGAGAAGTCCGATGTCTGGCGTACTGAATTCGTAGGAATCAGGGGCGGATGAATTGGTTCGCGGGCGGAAGGGGGACGTTACGAACTACCGGTAGACCTTTTCACGCTTCCACGTGTTTGTGGGCATGAGGTCAGTGGTTTTTCGTTTGACAAACGCCGCAGATAGACGGGCATAAATTTCCTGGGCTGAGTCCGTCCAATCAGGATTGAGCGGAATCCCACGAAAGGCAGCTTCAGCTGCCTTATGCTCGTCGTACGTGAGCGGTTTCGATTCTGTCATAGCGCGGATTAATGTCGTGCGGTAATAGGCAGAGGTTCCTGGCCCGCTGATTTCCGACGGCCACAGTTCAAACATGCATATACTGTGATCGCAAGTCCTGCGTTCAGATCCACTGCCCGTTCCGGTAACATTGCCCCGCGGCATTTATCGCAAGTCGTCATATTGGCACTCTAGCATTCTATGAAATGGAAGCATATCCATCTGAAGTACTGGGTCTTCTGGGCAAA
>CXWL01112152.1_pt1 | contig 10574 bp, 10 predicted proteins | sample 590931 | NCBI WGS metagenome assembly CXWL01 (sample SAMEA3498368, study PRJEB10139) | groundwater metagenome | biome: water well; material: biofilm material | place: Germany | collected 2015-04-27
GTTAAGCAAGAATGGCAGTCCAAGGGTTATTTCCACATGAACCCTGATGATCCGCGCAGCAACCCAAGCCTATAAGAGAACGATAATGAATGTGCCATACACAGGCAGCGCCGATGCAAACGATTTATTTTTGCTGGCCATTAACCTGACAAATCGTTGTAACCTTGCCTGTGCCCATTGTTACATGGACGCAAAAACCCTGAAGTATGGCGGTGAAAATGAGCTCACCACGCAAGAGGTGTGCGGTCTGCTGGATAATATTGCGGACCGCAGCACCGAAACCATGATCGTACTCACCGGCGGTGAGCCGCTGATGCGCGGCGATCTGGAAGAACTGGTGGCTCACGGCACCCAGCGCGGCCTTTCCATGGTGGTGGGTACCAATGGTGTGGCGCTCACCGATAAACGCGTGCAGTCTCTCAAGGCTGCCGGGGCAATGGGCGCCGGCATCAGTGTTGATTCCCTTGATCCCGAGAAGCATGATTCCTTTCGCGGGTTGCCCGGAGCGTGGGAAAAAACCCTGCATGGCATCGAGGCCTGCAAGCGCCATGATTTGTCCTTCCAGATACATTTCTCTGTCACTGAATCCAACGCCGATGAAATCCCGGCCATGATTGATTTTGCACGCGCCTCAGGAGCGCGGGTGTTGAATGTGTTCTTCCTGGTTTGTACCGGTCGCGGCGAATCCATGTCGGACATCAGCCCCATTACTTATGAGCGGGTGCTTAACCAATTGGTGGCCGCCCAGGAGCAAAGCCGTGATCTGCTGATCCGCGCCCGCTGCGCACCCCATTACAAGCGCATTGCCTTTCAGCGCAATCCCCAATCAACGCTCACCCGTGCCGCCGGTTACGAAGGCGGCGGCTGCCTGGCGGGTATTCATTATTGCCGGATTACTCCGGAAGGCGGTGTGACGGCCTGTCCTTACATTCCCGAGGAAGAGGGCAGCATCCGCGATACGAATTTCTGGGACATATGGGATCAATCACCCACCTTTGAATCTTTGCGCAATCCCAAGCTGCAGGGAAAATGCGGCAGTTGTGAATTCCAGAAATTGTGCGGCGGTTGCCGGGCGCGGCCTCTCGCCATGGGTGGCAGCCTGATGGATACGGACCCTTGGTGTATCCATTTGCCTGACGGATCCGCCGTTATAGAACCGTTGGTTGAACAGCCGAAGAAACTTGTCTGGAACCTGGAGGCGGAGAAACGCCTGTCGCGGGTTCCCTCATTTTTGCGCAAGATGGTCAAGAGTCGTGCTGAAAGTTATGTGCATGAACTGGGTCTGCACGTGGTGACGGAAGAGCACCTGGCTACCTTGTCGGCAAAACGCTTCGGAAGCGGTGGACCACCGCGGCCGGATGCAAAGCCAAACGCAGCCGGTGAGGCTGCTCAGCAAACTTCACCAGCGGAAGTACAAGTTCGCGCTGACTCGCTACCCTGGAGCGAACAGGCCCGGGAGCGTTTGGCATCCATGCCGTCGTTTCTGCGGGAAGGTGTACGCGCGGTGGCCGAGGATGTCGCCCGTTCAGAAGGCAGACTGGAAGTCAATATCAAGCTGTTGGACAGACTGGAATCAGAAACCCAGCCCGGTCGCAGCTTGCCATGGACTGATGAATCGGATCAGTTGCTCGCGGAGTTTCTCGCAGATAAAGCACCTCAGGTGCGCATGTTTGTCGCGCCCGCACTGGAAAGTGCCACAGAACACTTTACCAGGAAACGGCGCGCCGCAACGGTGGAGCGGGCTGATGTCGAGGCAGCCATTGCGCAATTGACCGGCGGAGTGGAATGGGATGAAGATGCCCTGGCGCGGGTGTTGTCCGCGCCCGACTTCAACCGCGCAGGCATCAAGAAGGCCGCTGAATTCAATGCCCGCAAGGAAGGCCTTGCGCGCATTACCTCTGGCGACCTGACGCGCTTCCGTAACATGGCCATGATGCGCGCGGTGCAACGCATGAAGGGTTTCGGAATGCAGGAATTGAGCTTCGACGCCTACGAGATCGCGCGTGATCGCGTGCCGCGTCTCAAGGATAATCCGGAAGCCGATAAACGTTTCGATACCATCCGCAATTTTGTTGCGGCGCGGGAAAATCCCGGCGATTTGCTGGGGCAGGATTTGCTCGAGCAAATGAAGGCGCAACTCAAGAACAACAAGTAGCATTTGACTGATCGAACAAAACACAAGCCAACGGCACAGCGATGGATAAAGTGGATGTATTGATTATCGGCGGTGGTATCTCGGGGCTGGCCTCTGCATGGTGGCTGGCACGCAGCGGTTTGTCTGTCGAAGTGTGGGAGACCGGCAAGCGACCGGGCGGCAAGATCAAGAGTACCCAGCAGGACGGTTATCTCACCGATCGCGCTGCGGCCATGGTATTGAACTTCCGCCCCGAGGTTGTAGAGCTGGTGCGCGAGGCGGGGTTGGAATCGGCAAAGACCGCCCGCTTGCCTGGCGCCGAGGCACGCCGTTACCTGTTGCACCAGGGCCGTCTGAAGGCACTGCCCATGCGTATGGGTGCCATGGTGGCTTCGCCGTTGTGGAGTCTGCGCGGCAAGTTACGCCTGCTGGCCGAACCATTCATCTTCTCCAGCGGGAGCGCCGATGAGTCGGTCAGCGAATTTATTACCCGCCGGCTTGGCCATGAAGTATTGGAAAAGGCCATGGAGCCGTTTATTGCCGGAACACTGGCGGCGGATGCGGATCAGGCCAGCGCCGCCGCCGTCCTGCCGCGTCTTGTTGCACTGGAGCGGCGCTATGGCAGCATTGCTGCCGGTGTTCTGGTTAACCGTGTATTGCGCCGGCGCACGGCCTGCTCAACTGATACCTTTTCCTTCAGTGGCGGCATGGGCACGCTGGTGGAAACACTGGCCAAAACGCCCGGGATTAATTTGCGCACCGGTCATACTGCAAAAGAATTGGTTCGCGAGCGGGATAGCTGGCAGGCTGTAGCGGAAACACCTTATGGGCAGCGCACCGTGTCTGCATGCCATGTGATCGTGGCAACACCGGCCCCTGTGGCGGCTGCACTGGTTGCTTCATCTGACAACGAACTGGCGGAATTGCTGCGCGGGATCGGCTATGTTGGCGTGACTATTGTGCACACAGGAATGGATCGCGATGCAGTGGGGCATCCACTGGATGGCACCGGATTTCTGGCCCCGAAAGGAGAAAGCGCAATCCTGACGGGCAACCTGTGGATGAGCACCCTGTTTCCGGATCGTGCGCCGCCGGGGAAAGTTCTGCTGAGTTCCTATCTGGGTGGTGCACGTGCACCCCAGGTGTCAGACTGGGACGACGAGCGTTTGCTGGACGAGGTGCTCGGAACATTGCGCCCGCTCTTGGATTTAAAAACCGATCCCGAGATGGTGCGTATCGACAGGCATCATGAGGCCCTGCCCGCGTATCACGGTGCCTACCAGGCGCGTATGCAGGCAATCACGGCCCGCCTGCAACAAATTCCCGGACTTCACCTTGAAGCCAACTACAGGGGCGGGGTGTCGGTGCGTGACCGCCTTGCCTGTGGCCATGCTGTGGCGAACCGCATCCTAGCGGCGCGGCAATGGCCTTCCGTTGAACAGAAGAGGCGCGAAGCAACAGAGAAGTCAGGTGAGGCTGTGCATTTCCTAGATTCAATGGATCCTGCAATTGAATAAAATCCATCAAGAAATTTCTAGAGTCCGATCTGAATGTTTCACAACCAGAATAAGGAGCATGAAATGAAAAAGTATCAAGCGAGAGCGATTACTACTGTCTTATGTTTAAGCATGATGTTTTTTGCCGACGCTGGATTTGCTAAAGAGCCGTTAAAGAAAGAAAGGAATCGTTCTCACATAGAGATTGACCAAAATAATACGGGAACGTACACCGGAGAAGCAGGCAAGGATAACTTTATTGCGAATTGTTCTCCTTGTCACGGGGACACAGGGAAAGGGGATGGGCCTCTTATGGATACGCTCGGGGAAGGAGTGGTGCCCCGTAATTTGAGCGATGCGAATCTGCTATCAGCACGAACAGATGAGTTTCTTTTCAAGGTGACCAAATCCGGTGGAGCTGTGGTGGGATTCTCCGAGGCAATGCCGAGTTGGAAGGAAACCTTTACCGATGCAGAGATCAAACAAATTATTCAATATGTCAGAAATAGTATATGTAAGTGCAAATACGAAGATAAATAATAAGCATGACTGATTCCGAACTCCGTTTTGCCAAGCGGGCCATAAGGCGCAAGAAACTCTTCCTCGTGCTCTCAATTACAAGCGTAATTGTAGGATTGAGTTTGGCATTGTTTTACTCTTGGCAGTTCGCCACTCAACCCGGTTTTGCACCGGGCATCCATTTTGTACTGGTGCTCTTGATTCTTCTTACGGCCAGACAGAATCTGCGTCAGTATTATTATGCAAAAATTCTTGAAAAATTGATTTTGTAAACCTCCCTCAATCAGTGCCACCCATAACTAGAGGTTTAGGGGTCAGTTTACAATGTGATCAGTGAACGATTTTTCTATCCTCTTTATGTGAACCCGGCGCTTGCTTATTTTTCAGCGCCAACTCTATTGGCCTTTCCTTCAATGGGGTCTCGGCCAAACGAATCAGTGCCTGATCGCCTTGTAATAGCCTATGGATGTCCTTCGAGCCCCAATCAGGCTCCCAATTGCCAACCATGCCGTTCCAAGCCTGTGTAATTGCAATTGCCTCCGCATCAGAAAACGGCTTAAATTCCCCACCTTTCTGGATCATCAATTCCGTATACTTTTTCATGGAATGGGTAACGACAATAAACGGTGGCCCGCATCGTGCGCAGTATTTGAGCATTTTGTCAGCAGGATGGCAGGTGGTGCATCGGGTATAGGCAAGTGTAACTGCCTCGTCAGTGGTGTAGGAGAGATAGCCACGGTACTTGGCTTCTGCCAGTATTTGCGCACCTAACGGGTTAGGAATAGCCACTGCGCCAATCGCCGCAATAATTACAATAATAAATAAACCCACTACCAATCTGTATTTTTTCATATTTTGCCCACCTTCAATGACAAGTACTGATCAATTCACAGTATCCTGTCAACTTTATTTTACCCACAGTTTTGCCACCATACTCGCATCCAGTTTGATCAAGGTATCCTTATCCATATCAGCAAACCAGATATCCCCTCTTGAATCAGCATCAATACCATTGGGTTTGCTCTTGCCAACGCCTACATCCAATTCCAAAAACGCACTGGTTAAAGGGTCGAACACAGCTATCTTGCTACTCGTCAGGAGGGTGCAAAATATTTTTCCGTCAATTCCTACGGTCAGGCTTTCAATGGCACCGTTACTTGGCATAAGAAAGGTTTTAAATTTTTTCGTCGCGGGGTTGAATGTCATCAAATTGCGCCCTATGTGGCCCCCAAACCAGAGCACCCCCGACCCGTCTATGGCAAGGTCCCTTGGAGTCTCGTGGGATCTCGGCAATTCAAACTCATGAATCGCACCATCCTGGGGGTTTAACCGGGCCAGTTTATTACCCTCGGTTTCCAGGAACCACACTACGCCCTTTTTATCCACGACAATACCCGACGGACGACTAGCGGGTGTAGGAACCGGATATTCCCGGAATACCTCTTTCCGGGGATCGAACATGCCAACTTTATTGCCATAAAATTCAGTAAACCAGATATTCCCCCGGAGATCAGACGTAATCCTTCCGGGATTGCTTGCTATCGTGGGAATATCGTATTCCTTAAATGACAGCGAGACAGGATCGAGAACGCCGAGCTGGTTTGAATTTGACTCGGTAAGCCATAGCTTGCCCGTACTGCTGATCGTTACATCCGAGGGCGCGCTTGAGGGGGTGGGGATATTGTGTTCGGAAAAAACACCCTTGGCAGACTGAAACCTGCCAATTTTATTCAGGTTCGACTCAATAAACCAAACGGTGTCTGTTTTGTCGATAATAATCCTTGTGGGTAAAGTAAATGCAGTGGGCATTTTGAAGGACTTGAAGGCGTCAGCTCCCCATGACGAGGAACATAGGAAACTACCGAGAATTATCCAAAATACAGCTACTTTTTTCACTACTTTATCCTTATCTAAAAATGGGGTGAAGGGCACGACTACATCTGGAAGAATGGCAATGCCGGGAGCAACTTCCAGCGTTGCTCAGAACAACTAGACCATGACCAATAGTCGGTAGAACGCAGCTTATCGATACATCAAAGCCCGAAAAGTTTCATAACAAGCGGAGTGTAGGTCTTTTTTTTTACGGAAACAAAACTGGTGTAGCAAAAAACCAGCAAGGGTTTGGCTTATGAATGCCCACCTTTGCGAGACCTTCTGGTTAACCACCAACCTAGCGTTGCGATGCCTATAATCACTGCGAGAAAAGCAAGCCATTTGGACACGCCATTGGATGTCTTCTCAACAGCAGGGCTTGGTGGCGCATCACCTTGCCTGTTAATTTCTGCCAACGCTTCGTTAATGGAAAGCACCCCCAATCGCTTTGCATCAGTGGAGCTTTGAGTGAACCAGAGCAGAGATCGCTTGCGATCTATCACCATGTCTGCCGGCAAACTGCCGTAGTTGGGAATGTCGTATTCATGAAAGGTCGCCTTCTCCGGATTAAAGACACCCACTTTGTTTGCCTTATATTCTAAAAACCAGACATTCCCGTTATCATCATTTACAAGCGCAACAGGCGCGCTGCCAGGGGTGGGGATAATAGCCTCGTCAAACCGTTTAAGCTCAGGAGAAAACATCCCTAGCCTGTTTGCCGTCACTTCCACAAACCATATCCTTCCATGCTTATCTATGGAGATTTTTCCCGGGTTTGCAAATTGAGTGAGCAATTCATGTTCATAAAATATCTCTTGCTCCGGAATAAATTCTCCTATTTTATTGGCAGTGGATTCGACAAACCAGATATGGCCTTTTTGATCGGCAGCTAAACTTTTGGGGTTCCCGTTGGCGGTTGGAATGGGATACCCTTTTAGCGCAAAAGTCTTCGGGTCGACGCGATAGAGATTGTTTTTATTGGAGGTAAGAAACCATATCGTGCCGTTGGCATCTACGATCAATTCTTCCGGAATTGAATTATGAGGAAGAACATACTTCGTAAAATACCCGTCCGCAGGTGTAAATCGTCCCAGTATATTAGGTTCTTTCGCACCCTCAATCCATCGTGTCACGGTAAACCAGATTTCCCCATCTGGACCCAAGGTCATATTTGAAAATCCCGTATTCCCCCACGAAGAAGGAAGAGAATAGGTTGCAAACTCTTTTTTCTCCGGGTCATAAACGGCCAGCTTTTTACCGACCTTCTCGGTAAACCAGACACGTCCAGTCGAGTCTATGGCCATCGATTGCGCCGAACTGAGTCCTTCGGGCAGGGCCACCTCATTGATTGGGGTTGCTGATTGAATCTGGCCTTTTGTATTGCCGTGGTCGTGGGGATTAACCATGTCTTTGGCATTGCTATGGTCATGTTCACCCTGTGCGAAAGCAGTCCCACCGACTATGAGAATTCCACACAAAAAATATATCAGACCATAACTGGTTGTTCTCATTGAAAAAGCCTTTAGCATTACCAACTGTCGGTTCACCATGTCATCGTGGGCTCATAAAAATGGCGTAGTTGCCAGTTTGCATCCTTGTAGGATCCGCCTGCATGATCCTCAGTATCCTCACCAATGTTGTAACCACCCAAGTTGACCTGTCGCTGGCGCTCATTTTTGTAATATTCCCCCATATGCGCAGGAGGCAAGGCTTGCCTTTGGCCCATCATGGGATTATGGCAAGACGGACAACCCAAGGTCTTGGCGGGAGCCCCACTGCTTACTACAGCTCCCATGGGAACAACCCATACCAGCCCGGCATAGATGGCAATCACCACGATTGATGTGGCCTTGATACCAAAATGAGTTTTGCTGCGTTTTCGAAAAATAACGGGTACCAGAAACAGAAAAACCACTGCCAGGAGCGGGAGCCAAAACGTGCCAACCGATAACCATTTGGCATTGTCCCCCGTCAGATACCAAAAGGGCTGAAATAGAAAGAACAGATACCATTCCGGGGAGGGTATGTAGAAACCCTCATCAGGCATGGGTGGCATGGCCGGATCCATGGGCACCCTCATAAAATAGGACAGCAGCAACAATACCAAAAATATTGCCAATATCAGCGCGCCGGCCCTTAGCGCATGTTTCGGCCAAAAAGCATAAAACGACTGTGGATAGGGAGGAGCGTACTTGGGCTCCATGATAATTGCTATTTTATTGCGTGCCATGATTTTAGATACCTTTATGAAGCTTATAGAGGCTCTGATATTCCGTATCGCCTCACCATTTTGAAGTGAAAAGACAAGAAAACTGCAAGAATTAACGGAATCAACAAGACATGGGTGTAATACGCCGCATTCAGGGTAAAGGTGTCAAGCATTACAGCCTTGATGGACTCCCCACCAATCGTCCATGTTCCAACGTAATCCATCCATATCGCAAAAGACCAATAGGATCGCCAATCCCATGGCAGAATAATCCCGGTTACAACCAGAAGGAATACCAGGAGCAACTGAGAAACTCCGCTCAGCCAAGTGAGCTGCCTGGGACTCTGGTAGGCTTTCAAATAAAACACGATGACCATATGAGAAAAAACTGTTGCCAGCAGAAGTGAGGATATCCACCGGTGCATGTTTCTGAACAGCCATCCCAAGGTCACCTCATTGCTTAAATACGCAATGCTTTGCAATGCCTTGTCGGGTTCGGGGGTATAGAAAAAAAGCATAAAAACACCCGAGACCAACTGGATGAGGATGAGGAACAGCGAGATGCCGCCAAAACAATAAAAGAAATTTACGTGTGAGGGTATCGGCTTCCCCAGTTTTTGCCGAACCCGCTGCTTAACCCACGCTGCAATTTTGGAGGCACTCATCGTTATTTTCCTTGTGGTACAACTTCAGACTTAACAGGTGGAGGAGCTTCAGACTTGCTCGCCGCTATTGCATCCTCTTTTTGTATACCATAGCTATCGCCGGTAAAATCAATCATCCAAGTGTTGGTAACGGGATCAATGTTAAGTGGCAACACCTCGTGCACCGTATATTCGCCACCAAAACTGGAGGGCATCTTATAGCTTATGGCGACCAAGGCTAGAGTCCCCTTGATCTCGACTTTGCCAACTTCCACCGCGAATTTTTCCGGATAACGCTTGATAACCTCCAGGAACTGATTCACGTTCCAATTGGAAACCCTAGTATCGATCATCTTATACGCTTCACTGGCGGTCGTAGAACCCCCTTCGAGCTTCGCCGCTGAGATTAATTCATAGAACCGTTTTGTAACTACTTCAGGCCCATCTTCAGGCAGAGCACTAGCGCCCCCCAAACCATCACAGCCAGCTATCGCAATGGCGAGAACCAGCAATATACGGCTATAAAACTTATTTTTACGCTTCAGGACCAAAGCACCCTCCTCTTTTTCCAGTTGAAAACACGCTCATCTACAGCTTTTATAATATTTGTAAACACCATAAGGCAGAGCTATCAAGACTCTGTTCCGTTTACTCACCATGGCTTGCCGCCACGGCTCAAGCAGTTTTTTTCCTACCAGACAACTTGCGGATAAAACCAGTGTTCCACCATAAACGTATTATCGCTGAGGGTAGGATTTAAAACCCTATCCCTGAATGTTGGTGGAGGCAGTCCCAGCCGATTTCCCATAGAAACGTTATGACATGAATTACAGCCCATGGTTGGCGATACATGGGTAGCCGCAAAAAGTGGGCCGAACAAGGCTATCGCCACCAGCGTAACGCTTAGGACGCCCAGTGTTTTTGCATAAACGCTAGCTCCCAAAACTTTTTGAATAGGCGCCATCATTTTTGCGAATACACCAACCTGTTCAGCGGAAGAGGTTTCTTGCTGGGTGTTATTGCTGCTCTTCCTCCTCCTTCCCCTGAGATAATAAGGAAATATTGCCAAAACCAGAAAAATGATCAATGGGATATATACACCTAATAATGTTGCCATGAACCCTTTGAAATACAAATAAGGCACCCAGAAAATAAGAATAAACCATTCCGCACTTGGAATATTTTCGCCTTCCAGTGGCATCGGTATAATCACGGGGTCCTGGGAAGGCATCGGTACGATGTACGCCAATACGGCAATAGCCAGTAAAAACGGAATGGTAAGCGGACTATGTTCGAGGATATACAGAAAAAGTCCGCCTGTCCTCTTTTGGATTCGGGTAAAAGCGTGAATATCTATCAACACTAAAGTGATGGCCGGAAGAATAACAACATGCGCTACAAACGCCCGGTTAAGCGTAAATTCGCCGATGAGGAAATCACTTAAAATAATCCCAATCAAGGGGATTTCTTTCGCGTAATTAGGCACCATTTCCATGAACCAATACCCTCTCCATTCCCATGGCAAAATAAGTCCAGTCAGTAAAAAACCAAACATGGGCAGCAAGAGAANNCCGGTCAGCCACAATGTTTTACTATCCCGGTTAAGATAATCCTTTCTTAAAAAGCTTCTTATGAAATGCATTATTACAGCGACAAACAGGAATAGTGCGGCCCAGCGGTGGGTATCCCTTATCCATGCC
>CXWL01000732.1_pt1 | contig 10572 bp, 6 predicted proteins | sample 590931 | NCBI WGS metagenome assembly CXWL01 (sample SAMEA3498368, study PRJEB10139) | groundwater metagenome | biome: water well; material: biofilm material | place: Germany | collected 2015-04-27
CGTGTCTTTGTCGGGAAACGCTCTGCCAGTACCTCAACGTCGGATTTTTCAGCAGATTCCTTGACTCAGCTCGTGGTCGAAACCTGTATCTTGGCGAAGGCCGTCGTGGAAGATCCGGTATCCGGGTTGCCGGTTGCGGATCAGATGGCGGGCGAGAGGCCGGATTTAGATCTCTACGATTCAACCAGACTCAATACGGAGCAGCAGATCGATTTAGCGAAGCGTGTAGAGGCTGCCGCCATGTCTTCGGACGAGCGCGTGACGAACTCTGAAGGGGGCGACTTCGATTCCTCCTCGGGGCGCGTGGTGTTGGCCAACAGTCACGGGTTCCTAGGTGAGTATCAGAGTTCCAGCTTTTCAATGGCGGCCTCGCCTGTTGCGACCGATCCGGAGACCGGGGCCATGCAGCGCGACTCCTGGTATGCCGTGCAGCGGAAGTTTGCCAAGTTGGATTCCCCGGAAGCGGTGGGACTGGAAGCGGCGCGGAGGACGGTCAGAAAACTCGGAGCAAGGAAGGTGGCGACCCAACGGGCTCCTGTCATTTTCGATGCTGAGATGGCCGGAAGCCTCATGGGGAATCTCTGCAGCGCGGTGTCCGGCTACTCGCTCTATAAAGGGGCGTCGTTTCTAGCAGGGCAATTGGACAAGCCTCTGGCTCCTGAGTATGTGACGGTCTATGACGACGGGCGAGTGGTCGGAGGATTGGGCTCTCGACCGTTCGATGGCGAAGGCCTCCCGACCAGAAAGACGACCGTGGTGGAACGCGGGGTGTTGAAGAGCTACTTGCTCGATACCTATTCCGGACGGAAGCTTGGCATGGCGTCGACCGGCAACGCCTCCCGCAGCGTCGGTGAAAATCCGTCGGTCGGTCCCACGAATTTCTATCTCGCGCCCGGGACGAAGACGGCGGAAGAGATCATCAAGACGGTCAAGCAGGGGCTGTACGTCACGGACCTCATCGGCTTCGGCATCAATATGGTGACCGGCGATTACTCACGGGGCGCTGCCGGGTTCTGGATCGAAGAGGGCGAGTTGGCGTACCCTGTAGAAGAGATTACGATTGCGGGTAACTTGAAAGAGATGTTCGCAGGAATCGAGATGATCGGTAACGATCTCGTGTTCCGTGGGCGCATTGCCAGTCCGACAATCAAGATCGGTGAAATGACGATCGCCGGCAGTTGAGGGCCAGGAGGACAGATATAATGAGCCACATGTGGGCCTTGATGGTGCTGCTGATGTTTCCGGCGTCAACCTTTGCCGGAGACTTTCGCGTGACGAGCTCCACGATCAAAGAGCAGGGCAGCATCGGCAATGAACAAGTCTTTAACGGTTTCGGCTGCACCGGCAGCAATGTGTCGCCGGAACTGAAGTGGGAGCAGGCGCCGAAAGATGTCAAAAGTTTTGCCGTGACGGTCTATGATCCTGACGCTCCGACGGGAAGTGGTTGGTGGCATTGGGTGATCTTCAACATTCCTTCCGGCGTCACGTCCCTTTCGGCTGGTGCAGGCCAATCGGACGGCAGCAGCGCACCGCAGGGCGCAGTGCAGAGTATCACCGATTTCGGTCAGCCGGGGTACGGCGGTCCCTGCCCTCCGCAGGGCGATAAGCCCCACCGGTATATTGTGACGGTCTATGCATTGAAAGTGGACCAGCTCCCGCTCAAGAAAGAGGCGTCCGGCGCGATGGTGGGGTACTATCTGAATCAGAATGCGTTAGGAAAAGCGTCCCTCACCGCCACGTATGGACGATGAGTTTTCATACAACCGGTCGCCTGAAATAGTGACTAAAGGAACCACGCACCATGCCGCTTGATGCCGAACTTGGAAAGACGATGCTCCAGTTGATTACGTCGAGATACGACGACCGGCATTGGCGCAAGAAGATCGAAAAGACGCTGGGCCTGCCGCAGTCAGGCGTCGGGGATCCTGCGCAACAGCAGATCTTTATGTATCTCAAGATCGGGCTCAAGGCCTACAAATCGCGCCGCGCCGATCCGGATTCCTGGATCGTCGGAGGATATGCGACGAAAGAGATCATCGACCGAGCGAAGTTCCAGCCCCAGGTGGTCGGTCCCGACATTACGAAGGATGAGGTTTCGTTTCTTGGCACCGATCCAGGGAAAGAGATCGATGAAGCCTGGTGGGACGAGATGGTCGTGTCCTGGTTCGATGTGCCGGAGGAAGAAAAGCCAGTCGAAGAAGAAGGTGGCGAAGCCGCCGAGTCAGAGCCCTCAGCCGAGATCAAAGCCAAAGCATAGGATCGCCGATCGGGAGGATGCGCGCCGCCGCAAGACCTCCTGAATCACCCAACTACACCGCGCGTGCTCGAAGCCTGTAAACTCGCCGAGTCTCGAACAGTACAGGCTTCGCCGTTGCGACTGCAGCGCAACGGTCGCACGCTGCGGCAAGTTGTGTCCCGATTCATCCGGTCAACGGCGGCCACGATCCTCCCGAGCGACTTTGGGGAGTAAATTGAGTGAGTTTGGGAGGGTTTATTGAGACAGACACGAAGCGTCGGATAAACGTCCGCGCTCAGTGGCGCGCGGAGACCAAGCCTGCAAAGTATGAGGCTGCTGTTCCGCTCGTCCCCTGCAATGCGTTGTTATGCGGCATTTGATTGCGTACTGCATTGGCTGGTTGCGACCCTAAGCAGATATTGGGTCCAAACCAATTGATTTGTAAGACGACAGCAGAGCCTTGATGTTCACATACAGCGCCCCATGAGCTCCTGCCCTCTCACCGTGAGACACTCGACCGTGATCCGCTTATCTAGAGTGGATCATTTGAATCTTTTCATGAGGTCAATGCCTATGATTGCAATATCCTCGACGTGAGAGTGCTTGTTTGCGATGGATTTCCAGTGGTTCTGCAGGGCTTGGACTAATCCGTCAAAGTCCACAAGGTCGCTGGATGGCAGTTGCCAGCACTTGGAGGGCGAAAGGTTCACGAGGGCAAGTATCCCACGGCTAGAGCGATTATCGCGGAGGTAGTCACCGGATAGCTGGTTTTCCAGTCGCTCGAAAAGCTTTGGCCCCGTCCACTTATTAGCGAGCTTGAGCTCAGCAGGTACGGGCGCATCGAAGCCAGTGCCATGGAAACGCAGATCGGGACGTTTGTCGTCGGCGAGCTCTTCTTCCTGATTGATCGTATAGCGCCCCAGCGCCTTCTCGCGGAGTTCATGTGCGAGAAAGTTCCGCATCTCAGGCTCTTCCTTCACAAGAAGGAGGACCTTCGCGACACTGTCGTCTCCATTTTCGAGGTCATCTTTGAGGTCGAGGAACCGCATGATTGCCAAGTCAGCGAGTTCGCGGTGGTTCGTCGGAGTCCGGTTAAGGTGCTCATGAAAGTCCCGCACCTGCGCAGAGGACCATGCGGTGAGGTCTGCGTCCTGCTCCGCTTTGGTCTTGGCATAGGAAACCAACCACGGACGTGACTGCGCATTTGGATGTTGCTTGGCGATTTCGTCCAGTGCAACGAAAGCTTCCTTGCCAGGAATTTTCTTCAGTTGATTGAATAGGGCGTCGCGCGCATCCTGAGCCTCGTCGCGCAAACCTGGCGTATACACGCCGCTTCCGGTGCGATTAATATCTTCACCCTCCCGGATGTACGTGTGCATCAGAAGAAACAACTCTTTAAGATGCTTGGGTGTCACATAGGCTTGTCGACCCTCGGTTGTCCCAGAGCGTCTACCTGCCGATAGCCGCGTGACGAATGTCATCGCAAACTCCGTTTGTTCCTTGGCGATCGAGAGGGACGATAGATGTCCAGCAACCGCAGGAATAGCGCTTTCTGGCTTGACGCCCACCCAAACCGCATACCAGATAGCGGCAAGCTCTATAATTTCAGCGGATTTCGCTTTCTGCTCTGCGAGTAGCGCTAGATCATGGTCTGTGACCGATGTGCTGCCCTGAACAATCGTCAGCAGCTTGCCGAGGTTGAACGCGTTGATAACTTCGTGCTCTTGCAGCAACTTATGTAGATCTGGCGCCAGCTGCTCCCATGCCCATTGCCCCGACGATATAATGTCGCTAAGCAGGTAGTGGGATTCGGTGTCGGGTTTTTCCGAAGTGACCTCCTGTTTCATTTCGCTCAGGAGAAATTCACCAACTATGCCGGGATGCGCTTCAAATAGCTTGGGGAACCATGGCGGAAATCCATTCAGTTCGTGGGCGGCGTAGCGGCACGCAAGAAGAACCTCGTCCTTGGAGAGTTTCACCGGCCATTCCGGAGTCTCAGCCGCTTCAATATCGAGACCTGCGAGCCCAAAGATGACCATTATCGGCGTGGAATTTGAGAGCGCTCCTTCCGAGCGGAGTACTGGTCGGTATTTGCGCCAGTAGTTTGTGACGCCTTCGCGATAGGCCTGCGCTACCTCTTCACTAAAGTCAGGAATTAGTTCCCGCCAGCGGCCAATTGTCCATCGGTTTGAGTTGCCCGATCCTTCACGGAGACGCTCGTGCAAATACCACTGCGCCTGTGAGATATCCGTTGGCTCCTTCAGATGCGGAGCACGAACAAGCTCGACGTGTGAGAGGATAAATGCCTTAGATTTTTCGCGGTTATCCTGTTCCTGCTTTGCACGCGCCGAGGCACGCTTCTTCCACTGTTTTTCTTCGTGTTCATACTCGCTGACAGGCGGATTAAGCAGGAGATCGAGTCGCTCTTCAAGCTCGACGTTGCCCTTGACCAACTCATGGAGTCGATTTATCCAGAACGGGGAACGATTGCCTTTTGCGTAGATGTCGAATGCGAGTGTGAGAGCAACAAGCTTGTCGTCTTGATTTGCCAGAGTCGGAATAGAATCGGTCACATAGTCGAAGTCATCGTCATCGAACTTCCAGGGAGCGCCTAAGCCAGACGCCTGCCAATAGTTGGTAAGGCGAATGCCTTTCTTGACGAGGCGATCGGCCTGACGAGTTTTCCAAACGTCATACCAGAACGCGGCTCTATTCAGTTCCGGCCATTGAGACACTAACTTGCCGAATTCTGCCTTTGTGTCGCGTAGTTCATTATCCCAGTCGCGAATTGCTTTGAACTTATGAAGGATGCCAAGCGTGTCACTACCGAGGGATTCCGGCCTCCGCTCACGCATGAGTCTTTCAGCAGCGGCTGATGCCGCCTTAATCAGCCAAGAATGTTTCTCTGAGACCTCGCAGAAACCGCGATCGATGAATGGCGGTTCGTCGAGCAGTTGATTCAAACCTTGAACGAGGGCGGGCACTATTCCGAGCGGAGCGGTTTCGGCAAAGCTAACGACCGCGTCTGTGAGCGAATCTACGCGGTACCGTTCCTTTGCCTTCACCTTGGCAAGTGCGGCCAAAAGCCATGCTGCGGTCTCAACCGATGGGGTTGAAGCCACAACGATTTCACTGAGCCAATCCCGCCTTAGGGGCGATGCCTCTTTCACAAAAGATTGGCGCAGATCATCCAGGTCTTCGTTCGTCGCGACCGAGCGTAGAGCACGAATTGCGGAGATGCGCGCGTACTGGGGCGTGGAGGGAGCAAGGGCCAGGGTCTTTACTTCGTCTTTGAGCGAGGCGAGCCGACCGAGCCACACCATTCTGATGAGAAAGTTCACCAGTTCGGCATTGGATATGTACTGCTTGAGAAGGGCGCGAATATCTTCCGCCAGATCGGGGCTGGCGAACCGCTGCACGGCCGAATAGTCGAGTGCGCTCTGACCGGATGTGCCGGCTGCCAGCTCCTTACAAACCTCGGCGAGGATCGTCTTGCGCGTTGCAAGCGGCATTGCGCTCGGATCACCGCCCTCGAAGAGAGCTTCTGGCGCAACGCGTAGAATTCGTTCACGGATGCGTTCGTCGCGAATGGCAAGCCAGGGGAGCACTGGCCGCATAGTCGGCACAATGACTTCGATGCCGTACTGGATGCGAAAAAGCAGTGCTTCGACTGCTCGCCTCGAGGCTGACCGTTCAAGGAGCCCTGCCAGCCACTCAGCTGCCAGAAATTCGCGAACTGAGCGATGGTGAAAGCGAATCGTGCCGTAGATCGCTTCATCGAATATCGGGCGGGAGAGGAGCGTCCGTTGATCGCGGTCATTCCAGTCCGACAGAACCGACTGAACCGCGATGCCCTTATTGTTATGAGATCCATCCGGCACCTGAATGGTAGACTCTCGGCAAAGGACCGATGCTGCAGCCAAAAGACGAGCGCCTTCTCGCGCCCGTGCCGCGGCGAGGGGATAGGTCTCGCGATGGTTCTGATCGCGCTCCTCAAGACGACGCTGAACGCTGTTTCGCATCAACTCCAAGCGCGTGCCAATACGACGTTCCTTGGTCCAAAACTCGACGAGTTCTTCAAGGTCCTGCGGTCTGGTCGTAAAGGACTCCGCATCGGCTCGCTCGATCTCGTCGAGGAAGGCCTTTATGTCCGTGACACCACGAGCCCGGGCAAATGCTTCGATCTGCGATGTGGACAGATCATCGAGTGCGACAATTCGAAAACCAGATGGGGTTTCTTTCTGTTCTGAGACTTCGGTGCCGAATGACTGACCGTTGGAGTCACCGAGCAGATGGGGTTCTTTCAGGGGTTCTGGCGCACTCACTCGCGTCGTTTGGGGAACAATCGGAAGGTGCGTTCCGCAGAGATCGAGATCGGTCTTGGCGCGCCAAGCGCTCGTGCGGCCGGTGAGTACGATATGAGCACGCATGTTGGCGGCTTGGATGCGTCGTCCGAGCTTTCGGACCGCGCGCTCGAAATCTCCAGGATTTCGCAGACGCGCTTCGTCGACTGAATCCAGCAGGAGCCACACCTCGTCCGTTGAGGAAAGCCACTGCTCAAATTCATCAAAGGTGCCGATCTCGAAGGCGTCCTCGAAGTCGTGGGGAATGTGCTCAAGTCGTAGGAAGAACGCCCTCGCGCCTGCAGCCCTGAGGCGTTTTGCAGTTTGCCGTATCTCCTCGGTCTTTCCAGTCCCGGCTTCAGACAAGATGACCGTCCGGAACCCCTTGAGCAAATCTTCCCAGCTGAGACGCGGGCCAGTGACGAATGCCTGGTTCAAGTCAAAGGGGTCGCTCTCCCGAGCATGCTTGTCGAGCTCGTGAAATGTGCGCCCCAGTTGGACGAAGTCATTTGCCTTTTGACTATCAGACATGCGAGCGATTCTAGCAGAGTTGTGGGAAAAGCAAGAGGGTCGGATCGCTTGGGAACCGCTATCCACAAGCTTCACTCACCGTCCAGCACAAGAGCGCTGGTACTTGGGCGCTGGAAGAGCGACGCCTTCCGACTGTGGTTCAGCGCAATACATAGTACCGTTCCCTAGTCGGGCTGAAAGTCCGCTCTTGGCCGATAGCGGTCATCGCGCGAGGAAGGCTACCCAGCGAGTGCTACATAACTAATAAGTCTTCCGCAGGCGGCCGAGCCGTATAGCACGGTACCCCAGGAGCCCTGGTGGAAAGCAAGTCTACTTGGGAATCGAATACTTGCTCAATATTTCGTCCTGCCTCTGCATCCGTCTGGCAGCTTTAGTTTTCGATGTAGGCGAAGTCATCGTCCGCTGCGTCAAGTGAGGATGGTTGGGCTGGCTGCGACTTGCGAGCGGGTACATGCTCTGTCGGTGCGGCCAAGCATGGTTCTTCTCTTCCCGTAATTTCTAGGTGGGCGTGGAGACGGTTGTCCTCCTGCGACTTGCGCTGAGGCGGGGGAACCACACTTGTTGATCAGATGCGACCAGCTTCCAGCTGGCGATGCCGATGTTCGAAGTTCCATTCAGGCGAAGCGAGGAATGGAACGAGTTTCGGCGTCGAGCAGATGAGAAACTTAGTGTGGCCGCGCCGAAGTGCCGGAGCAGGCGGGACGACCGTCGCCGCTGCCCACGGTCTAACCCCTCGCAGGAGCAAGCGGCGCAACTATCCGAACAGATCCATCTGGGTAGGCTGCGGCGGTTCGATGTTTAGCGTGGGTGCAGCAATGGGTGTCGCTGTGGTGGGTTCGGCTGGTTTGGTATTACGGTCCAGAAACTCTCTGAGCTTTTTGAAATCCTCACGAAGCGGTTCGAGCATGTTGCCTTGGTGCAAGGCCGCGGCAGGGTGCAGCAGGGGGAAGAGCACAAAGTCTTTCATGTAGAATGCCTGTCCGCGAACCTTGGTAATTCCTACCTTCCGTTCCAGCAACGTTTGCGTCGCCCAATTTCCTAACGTGCAGACGAGAGTAGGACGGATCATGGCGATCTGTTGCAGCAGAAACGGTTTGCACGTCTCGACTTCGTCCGGTTCCGGGTCGCGGTTGTTCGGGGGGCGGCACTTGATCACGTTCGCGATGTAGATGTCGCTCCGTGACAGTCCCGCCGATTCCAGGAGCTCGTTTAAGAGTTTTCCTGCAGCCCCGACGAACGGTTCCCCCTGCTGGTCCTCATAGAAGCCAGGCGCTTCCCCGACGAACATCACGCTTGCGTGCGGATTCCCCACACCGAATACGACCTGGCGCCGGCCGAGTTTTGCCAGTTTGCACAGCTGGCAATTATGGAGAGATTTCGCCAGCTCTTGAAGGGGCGTCGTGGTCATGGTCGAATAGAACCATTAAGAAGGTGGGCAATATCTTAGGAAGCTGGGCCAATGATGTCAATGTGAGTGAGGGGCGAGAGCGGCAGCATGAACGCTGCGACCTGCCTGCCAGAAGCCGGAGGCCTCTTCACCATCCGTCTACTCGACTCGGTAGCCTTTGGCCGCTAGACAGGTATCACGCATCGCGTTGATGGTCGAGATACCGTGCAGGGCGCGGGCATGGTCGCTCGGGCTTTGGGGGCCTGGGCCGAACGGAAAGGGGGTACGCTGGTTGTAGAACTGGTTTTCGTTTGCCAGTCTCGCCTTGTACTCGCACTCCATATAGTCCCGATCCACATCTCGCTGACTTAGCCCCTGCGGATTGCTTCCACGCTCAGAGGAACCGGGTGCACATCCGGCGAACGTCAGCACTAGGACTGCTAACAAGGCGCGCTGCATCAATAGCTGTCTCATACTCATAGACCTACCATTGGAGAGTGCCATCGTCAAGCGGACCTATTGGCGCGCGATGGCATCGGCGCAATGGTTGCCACTGACAATCGCACTTTCGAGGTTGGGCGGCCATCCGGTATCGGTCCAGGCCCCAGCCACGAGCAAGTTGGCTATGGGACTCCGTTGGATGGGCCGATGTAATTTCGTGCCGGGCCTGAGTGAGAGGATGGCGTTGGGCATCGTTCGGCGGTGGATCGGTCCGAGCCTGCATCCGGGACGGAGAAGTTCCAACGATCTGAGCATGTCAGGAATGAGTCCATCAAGGTTGGAGTCCGGTCGAGTCTGCGCAAGTTGATGGTCGGTTGTGAGCAGGGAGAAGCCTGTGCGGTCTGGCGTTGCCGCTGTGATGAGTAGCGAGTGAAACGCGGTATCGCCTAAGAGGATGAGGCGAGGAGTGGCGCAGGGTTGCTCGGCTTGCAGATGCAAGAGGGTGCCGTCTTGCGACACCAATTCCGCAAGCTGCTGAAAGTAGGCATAGCGGGTCAGCCATCGTTCCGGAAGCAACGGCGTGAGTTGCTGCGGGGGCAGGGCGGCGATATACCAATCGGCCTGCAGCAGAGACCCATTCCTCAACAGGACGTCCGTGATGTGATCTCGCTCATACCGGAACTGTGCCGAGTCGGTATTGCGTAAGATAGTGGCTCCGCCCGTCGTCAGTCTCTCGGTGATGGGTCGTATCAGGCAGGTCTGCAGCGAGTCCTGGACAACCGAGATGCGGCTCTCGCGACGAGTGCTCAGGAACAAGGGCCGCAACGATGTGATGAAGGCATCGGCGGACAGCGCAGAGAGTGCATTACCCGTCAGCCAGCGCGCGAGAGGATTCCAGACGATACGGCACGTCTGCGCGCTTTGTCCGATTGACGCAAGCCATTCGTCGGCGGTGCGCTGTTCCAGGTCGGCAGGCAGGCGTTCATCGCCTTCCCATAGCCGTTCCAACCGGGAGACCAATCGCCATCGTTCTCTCCAGGGAAGGCCTGTAAATCTCAGCAGGCTGACCCAGGTATGAAGGGGGGCGGGGAACCAGGCACGCGGATAACGGGCGATGGTCCTCTCGTTGAGGCGAAACTCTAGGGAGATGTCTCGTTGTGTCGGCTGCTGGAGGCCGGCATGGAGGGAGCGCAGTAAGGCCTGCGTTGCGTGATGGCAGCCGAGGATCGTGAGTGCTTCAGGGCTGTCGTGCGCAGGCGTACCAGGGGGGGCGTCTGCCAAGAGCGGCTGAGGGTCGACGACCGTGACTCGATAGCCATGGTGGATGAGACGATAGGCGGCGGTGAGCCCGGCCGGGCCTCCACCAAGAATCACGACGGACTGAGCGTGCGTGGGCGTCACAAGAATTTTGAGCGGAGCCAGACTCCGGCGGCAAGGGCCAGCCGATGATTGGTTGAGAGTCGGACGCGAGGACCGAAAATCCGATGTCCTGGATCCTCGATTTTTTTCAGGATGCGGAAATAGACCGCCCGCATGATTTCCGAGACGGTCAGCGCGCGCCGGTCCTGCGTCGGCAGGGCTTCGAACGCCGCTTGTGCCTTGGCGTAGTACTCACGGGCTCGTGCGGCTTCGAA
>CXWL01010409.1_pt1 | contig 10571 bp, 13 predicted proteins | sample 590931 | NCBI WGS metagenome assembly CXWL01 (sample SAMEA3498368, study PRJEB10139) | groundwater metagenome | biome: water well; material: biofilm material | place: Germany | collected 2015-04-27
CCCTACCACGTCATTATTTCAGGCCCCGGGCCGCTACTTGGATGATGGGGATACCCATTTTCTCCAAATGACTTGATGATATACCAAAAGTGCCTCGCTCGGGCCTGACGATATAACTCGCCGCTCCCCCCATTTCCGTCTTTAGCCCTTCCGTCGACCGACCGACAAGTACATATCATGGCTCTTCCAGCTGCCGATGTAGACCCCACGATGTGCGATATCCCTCTGACCTGCCCGCAAATTACTCTGGATACTCTTCCTCGTTGTTCGTTTCAGCAGAGGGTACGCTCACACTATCACGCATTCTGGTACCACCTTGGGGAACGATTCGCCTGGTCTCGAGGAGCATATCGTGAACGACCGGTCAGACAGCTTTCTCAACTGAGTGGCATTCAGCAAGCACGTATCGCCTCGCTCCAACGACGCTTCCGTGTAGGATTCGAACAGCAAGCCGAACAGTCGACCGCCCTGAAGCAATACGACTATCTTGAAGTACTGGAACGAACCTGGTCGGCGCTCGGCTTACCCTATTCAGTAGGTGGAGCCGTTCAGGATATGGGGTCAAGTAACTTCTGGTATGCGGCCGCCTTGCATGCGTTCTTCCAGCCATCGGAACTGGTCGGTGTTGAAGTGGAGGGGTACCGGATCTACACCAATGGGTATAGTCGCCTCGACTATGCCCATGGCTATATCCAAAACCTGCCACATACACAGTTCATCGTCGGCGACTATGCCGGCTATGATCGCCCAGCTGACGTCGTCACCGCGTGGTATCCCTTCGTGACGCCGGACCCTGTGCTGGCCTGGCGGATGCCGCTCTCAGTGCTAACGCCGCACGCATTGTTTTCTCGGGTAGCCCGCAATCTCACCCCTCACGGTTTGTTCGTCATGGTCAACCAAGGCCGGGACGAATCGGCAATCGCTGCCGCCTGGTGCGAGAAGGTTGGCCTCGTACGGTACGGCTCATACGAGGTCAGAACCCTGTTGCGTTCTCGGCGTCCTGCTGTGGTATCGTGCTGGACGAGCGCACACGCGTCGCATACGACTCCATGCCAGAACTAGTATTTGTCACATGAAGCACTCCATTAAGAACGTGGAAGACCTTCGGTGGTTCATCGGGCATACGGGCGGTTTTCGCTCAGGGTATGTGACCGATCTGCAGATTTCCAAACGCCGTCTCTTCGACGAAGGCTCTATACGGGAAGTACCAGCCGGTACGACCATTTCGCTCATGATCCGTTATGAGGTTCGCGGATACGTCCGAGTCGCCAAGCTCACGCTGACCGGCGTCACGGATTTCTCCGTCTTTGAACAAGATGGGACTGATTGTTCATCCCTTGGCGTGATCCAGACGGAGTTCAATGCGGGGAAAATGCGCTTCTGGTTCGATCCTCAGGGAGAACTCTACGTGGTGTGCGATGAGGCCGCGCTGGATGAAATCTCCACGCCGTTCGTGACGGCCGATCAGGCGTCCGAATTCGCTCGATGGATATTCCAGGGCCGAGCTGCCGAAGGCCCCACGGTGGAGTGGCTGTTACACGAACTGGATCGAGCCGGTCTGCCGTGCGCATGGCGTGAGACGACGCGGGCGGTCGCGGTTCATCCGGCGGTGCAGTGGGAAGGCGATCTGGTTCCGGCAGGCGAATCTACGGCCAGCGAGGAGCATAGGGTCCACGTCCTGGGCTATGGTCTACTGGAGGGGCAAGGCTTTGGTCTGATGCTGCGGGTGATGGGAATTCAGGATCGGCGGATGAGCCGGATCCTGGAAGTGCTGGCTGATCAAATCACGCAACAGTTCGTCGGTGACTGTCTCGTCGGCACAACGATCATCCCCGGTCGTGAATGGGAGGGATGGTTGATTCGGGAACTCCAGACACGACACAGTCGATAAGCAGCGATGAGGGGGAACGCCGATTAGTGCGCGTGCTCGGGGGAGTAACGCCCGTTGCCGTTCCCATTTGCAAAACCGGCTGCACCGTTGCCGTTCACATACCCTGCAACAGAGTGGGACGCACCATTCCCATTTGTTTGCTGGTCCTTGCCGTTGATGCACTCCACCAAGGCCCAAAGCCGTAATGGGTTCACGCGTTGATTCCGAGCGATGCGGAGCGACGTCCCTTCCAACACGGTATTGAGCGACAGATCCGTCCGCCAGCCCAGGTGCTTGGTCAGCGGGGAGATCACTTTTTCCACGGCTGCAATCACCTTGTTCCCGTTGCTGAAGTGGTTGAGCATGATAATCCGGCCACCGGGACGGCAGACCCGAATCATCTCACTGACCACTGTCCGATAGTCCGGCACCGCCGTGACAACATAGGCCGCCACAACTGTATCGAAGCTGTCGTCCTCGAATTCCATCGCTCCTGCATCCATGCGGTGCAGCTGGACATGATCGAGGCTATGCGCTTCCGCCTTTTCCTTTGCTTTGGCGAGCATCCCTTCGGACACGTCGATCCCCACAATCCGGCAATGGCGAGGATACATGGGAAGGGCGAGTCCAGTCCCTACACCGACTTCAAGAATCTGCTCGTTGGGCTGCACATTCAGATTACGAATGGCCGACTCACGCCCTTCGTGGAAGACTTTTCCAAAAACCTTGTCGTAGAACCCCGCGTAGTTCGTGTAGACACGCTCAATCTTGTTGGGATCCATGCCTCCTCCAGACTTGAAACGATCGACTATCTGAGAGCCCTGCCCCTGCAAGGCTCACAACCTGCTCTGTCAACGCGGGTAAAAATAAGGGCAGGGCATGACGTGGTGCCAAAGCCAGCCATGGAACGTAATGGCGGGTAATGTAGCCAACTCATCTTCGTGAGTCAACAGCTTCTTGCGTGAGGCGAGAAAGAAATACCATCGCAGGGTCGCCGAAAGAAAATGAATCCTGACCGGTCCTCTTCGCCTTGATTCGCGTTGAGTTCCTATGGGATAGCTACATGTATGATACTGGCTGGCCTCTTCGCAGGGATCTTGTTCATCGGATTGATCGTCGGTGATTGGCTCTATTTTATTCGGCTGACCCCGGACGCTATTCGATACGGTTGTCGTGTTGCGAACACTCCAGACCAGTGGCCTGGAACCGCACTCACAACCCTCGACGGTCGGTTCACTCCCGAGGGCGTGCTGATACTCCCGCACGGAGTGGCCTGGTTTTATCCACAGCTCTCTCTAATTGCAATCCGCCCCCAGTATCGATTGTTCTCCAGGCGGTTCAGGACCGCCTGGCCGGTGAAAGGGTTGGTTCATCTTTCACAACAAGACCAATCGTTGAACACCTTATGCGTAAAGCGTATGCCATGGTCATCAGCCATCATCACGCTCCTGTGGTTTGCGCTCGTATTGATCGGGTCCCTGACCTTCGTGGTCCAGTATGCTCTGGATGGAGGATTCGCTTCGCTTGGGGGAACGCTCACGGGCGTGGCGGTCATGGCCCTCGCCGCCCTTGTGCTGGCTTTCGGACTCGTCACGGGGGCTCTCGCGTATCGGCTCGAAGACAGCCGCCTCATGAAAGTCTATGAGGAGTTGCGAAATGCCGTCGCGCTCCCCATCTCCTCCTCTTCCTAGCCCACCCGTCGCGCTTTTCCTCAGACAAGAAACAGGTTCAGGAAGTGATCATATTCGGCCGGCAAGTTCAAGGCTGATCGGGTACGGGCCAGGCCGGCAATGATCCCGCGATGCTTCTTCGCAAGCCCTGATGCATGAAACGCCTGTGCAAACGGCTGCCAGTGTAGGGTAGGATCGGAAACAATTCGAACTTGCTCCTCCTTCGGTAGGGCATGCACGATGGTGGTCAGCATCCGAATCGCTTTTTCTACGCTCTCGTAAGGTGGGGCCAATTTGAGATGGGCATAAAAAATCTCGAGATGCCGGCGGAACTCCTCCTTCAGAATCTGACTCGGGTCGGATACGGTAGATTGGGCATCTGGCATAGTAATCATGTGGATAATACGGTATGAAGAAGGCAGGGAACAACTCTCAATGGAGGCACGCATGAAACGGATGTTTGGCGGTTTACTCGGTGCGCTCACCCTGATGGTGCTGGTTGGGTGCTCGTCTCATCACCACCACGGCATGACGGGAGGCGGCAAGAGTGACGCCTATTGGCAGAAGGGCCAGCAAGATATGGAGGGACTGATCAATCGGACCGTGCAGGATCCCGAGAAGGCGAAGGGTGTGAATGCATACGTCGGTGAGATCATCAAGGAGCTCAAGGAGGGCCGTGCGCAAGAGCGGGCCTATCATCGGCAGCTCTACACCTTGAACACCAGCTATACCGCGACACCCGACGAATTTTCAAAAATCGTGAACGAGGCAAACATTCAGCGGGCGCAGAGCTCGGCCCGGGTGCTGAGCCTCCGGTTCAAGATGAAGGACCTGATGACCGCAGACGAGTGGAAAACGCTCTCAGACCGCATGGTCTCCTATAGCGGCCGTTACCAGCATGGGGAAGCAGGCGCAAAAAGCAGTTATTGACTCGAAATCGGCGCGGCGGTGAGCGGCACCGCCGCCCACGTCGCGCCGGCATCGGTGGAGCGATAGAGCCCGCTGCCGTTCGTGCCGGCGTAGAGTAGTTGCGGATTCTTCGGGTTCATGGCTAGGGCGCGAATGTTCAGGGTTGTAATGCCCTGGTTGATCGCCTGCCACGTCTTTCCGCTATCCGAACTTTTCCAGACCCCTTTCGACCCACCAACATAGAGCTGTGTCGGTTCGGTAGGATGGAGCAGAATGCTGCTGATAAAGGGATCAGGGAGGGATTGTCCAATCCGCTCCCATTGTTCACCTTTATTGACCGTGCGAAACAGCCCTTTCGTCGTCCCCGCGTAAACGATAGTAGGATTCGTCTGATCCATTTCAATGGCATTCACGCCCAACGCCATAGACGCCATCAGCTCGCTCTCGGGAATCAACCCGTTGTTGATCCTTTTCCAGGACATCGCGCCATCCTCTGAGCGATACATCCCGCCCGTTGTTCCGCCATACAGGGTGGTGGGGGCTTTGGGATTCATGGCGATGGCCGTCACAATGTGAACTTCTTTCATCCCGTTCATCCGTTCTTCCCACTCCCGGCCTGCGTCTTTTGTGAAGAACACACCAACGGTCGTCGCAATATAGATCTTCTCGCTCAGCGTGGGATGGAACACGAACTGATTCACGAACGAGACATGTTCCTTCAATCCCACATTATGTGGAAGCCAATGTTGCCCGCCATCCGGACTCTTGTACACCGCATCCCCCATGGTACCGGCATAGATCGTGGCAGGCAGGAGCGGATCAAGCGCCAGCGTCGTCACCCGGCGGGCACTGAAACTCGGGAATCGCTCCCAGGTCCCACCCCCGTCACGGGACTTGTAGACCGCATCGTTCGTGGCAACGTAGAGAATATCTGCATTCGTTGGATGGAGCGCGATTGAGACAACCGACTCGCTCTCCTTTTGGCAGCCGAGAACGGGAATCAGGAGCGTGATGAAGACCAGCGTACGGGCAGTGTGAAGCAGTCGCATGGTGGTGGGACCTAATCACAAGGATCTGACGGGCGTCAAGCCTGAAGGGCTGAACGCCATCGGTGGCGCGGGGAAGGAGTGGTTAGATCGCCGTGCCGATAAGGCTTTCCAGGGGGATGCGCAACTTGCGGTGGAGTCGACGAATCATCTCAAGCGAGAGATTTCGCTTCTTCGTCAGAATTTCCGACACACGTCCTCGCCCACCCAGTACCGTCTCTAAATCTTTCCGCGTCATGCCGAGTTGATCCATCCGAAATGTGATCGCCTCGATCGGGTCGGGAGGATAAATCGCGTGATGTTTCGCTTCGTACGCCTCGACGAGCGTCGTGAGTACGTCCAGCTCGTCACCAGCCTTCGTGCCTGGCTTCGCCTCCATCAGTTGTTCAATACGAGTTAACGTCCGGTCATAGTCTCGGGCTGTTTTGATCGGAGCAATGATCATGTCGCCTCCTCGTCTTTTAGATACTCGTCACATCGATCGCATCATACTCAGCGTGTGTGCCGATGAATCGGATATACACGACTCGATACGGGTAATTGATCTTCACGATAAGCCGGTACTGATTCCCCACCCCATTGAAGACGACCCGATTGCCCTGCAGGACGCTGGCCGAACGAAAGTGCGCTTTGACAGCCCATGGAGATGCCCAATCGCCGTGAGCGACCTCCTGATGCCAGGCTTCCAAAGAACCCTTGGACTTTGGGTATCGCTTCCAGAAGTTCCGTAGCGTCCGCTTGGCAATGATGCGCACGAACCACTATAAGCACGATCCCAAATTGGGATCAATCGGTCTTTGCACCACGTCTCCCCGCAGTCGGCGTAGATCGTTGCCGACAGGAAAGGATCGATCGCGAGCGTCGTCACCCGGCGCGCGCTGAAACTCGGGAATCGCTCCCAGGTCCCACCGCCGTCACGGGACTTGTAGACCGCATCGTTCGTGGCAACGTAGAGAATATTTGCGTTCGTTGGATGGAGCGCAATTGAGACGACAGACTCGCTCTCTTTTTGACAGCCAGTCAGACCTAGCCCGATGAACAGAAGGTCAAAGAAAAGCAGTCGACCGTGATAGAGAAGCGACATGGTGGCCGGAGACCTAACCATAGCGGTTGGATGGGAGTCAATATGACCCAATAACCCGTCAGACATGGTTGGGTAGAACCTACATGCCATTGCCTTGACATGGAGTTATCGCTGGAGTTCCGAGCTTGCCATTTATACGCCTAAGGCGTATATTACCATCGGTGTTCATTTTCATTGAATCGTCCATTTTCGCACGGATACTTCCTTCATATTTGGACGACGATGAATACTCTGAATTGCAGCAGTTCCTAATGCACCATCCGGAGGCTGGAGATGTAGTTCCTGGTTCAGGCGGAGTTCGGAAGATGCGTTGGTCTTTGCCGGGAACGGGAAAGCGGGGTGGGCTTCGGATCATCTATTTCATGCGGTATCGACCCAACGAGTTCTGGATGTTGACGCTCTATGCAAAGTCAAAGCGCGAGAATGTGCCAGCACACATTCTCAAGCAACTAGTGGAGGCATTTCAAAATGAGTAGAAAGCTAACCGGTAACGCACTCGCCACATTCGAAGCCAAACGCAATGTGTGGCAGGAAGTCCTGGATGGCATACGGGAGATCAAGGCCGGTGGAGGCAAGAAGGCGAAAGTTGAAGCCAAGTCGTACGTTGTCGGGGTGCGACTCAAGAGTGGCCTTTCGCAGGCGAAGTTTGCCGCGGCACTGGGTGTATCGAAGCGCACCTTGGAGCAATGGGAGCAAGGCCGCCGTAAGCCGTCCGGCGCCGCGAAGCAGCTCTTGAAGATCGCCGAGCGCCATCCCGAGGTTCTCGTTGAAGTCGCGGCGTGAGCGACGTCATCGCACGCGATCGGCCTTATGCCGACAGAACTTACAAAGGTTGTCATGTATGGAAAGGCTATGACCTCCTTGCAAGGCACAGAAAAATCTTACATTAGGATTGGCCATAGCGTTGAAACTGATTGGTTACGATGGCTGATTGATCCAATCAGCAGTGTAGGTTCGCTTAATGTAGGAGGAATCGATAGTGTCTGAATCAGATAACCAATCTAAGCTTCCAGCGCAGAAATCTATCCCGGTTGCGGCTATAGAAGCTGTCGAGAAGTTTGGCCATTTTCTCTCAAATGTTTTCGGCGAGCCGATCAAAACATCTGTCGGAATGCTTCAGGATAAGCTTGGTGTCATTCGGTGGGAACGTCAGTTGCGACTAGCAGATCGTGTCAAAGAGATTACCGAACAGCGTATAAAAGAAGGAATCCGTGTCAGTGTTCCTCCACGTTTGGCTCTACCAATAATAGAGGCAGCCTCACTTGAGACCGATGATTCACTCCAAGATCTCTGGGCTCATCTATTAGCATCCGCAATGAACAGTGCAACTGCTCAAAAAGTTCGCTCTGCATTCGTTGACATAATCAAACAGCTTGAACCCATCGATGTAAAAATCATGGAATTCTGTTTTGGAAAGTATCGGGAGGAGAGAACTGTGTATATAGCGAGACATGGAGAGCAGTCATGGTATAAGGAAAAAGATCCGACATATTTTAAGATTGCAAAACAGGAAATAACGCAAAGCCTTATGATTGGCGGTGAGGACTATCTGAATGCTGTAGACAATCTAATTCGGGTTCGACTTCTTGCATCATACGTCGGCGACAGTTCGGTGGAAACGGAAGTTGATGGCGCGCAGGAGACATACGAAGTATCGATCTATCACGGGTATGATTCGGTTTGCATCACCTCGTTAGGGATGACATTCGTCAAGACTTGCACCCCTTCCTACAAAGAAGGAGACGAGAAAACTTTAATTGAGAGGCTCCATCGTAAAGAACAACATGAGAACGCTGCGAGACAGTCAGCGCTGGAAGCTGCACTCAGACAAATCCAAGCCCACCTCGGAGAAGACGCAAAGATTGAGACAAATGGGAGCAAAAGCGAGCCCTAGATACCGATTTACATGACTGTTTACGGATGCAGTGCTCATCTCATTGAGTGCACGCTCGGCTAATCACTTTGAGAAACTGATCGAGACAATCGAAGAAATTCTTGGACTGACAACACGGTTGAAAGCTCTCCCCCTCATCCAGTGTTAAGCGAGACACCTACTAAGATCGGTTGTACGCCCCGACTCATCTCGATCATCACGTGAAGCCAGCCATCAAGGAATGGGATCGTATGGTGGAACGGATGACTGACGACTAATCGACTCTCCCCTACATCTTGAGGCGTTCGACATAGCCGGTTAGCTCCACGTAGCCTTGGCCTTTCAGGGGTTTGCCTTGTTTGGTCCCGGTCACAGCCACGGCTCCTTCCCAATAGGAGACCTTGGTGCTGCGCGAGGTGCGTAGTTCCTGATCCGCGAGCAGCGGCGTGACATCCAGCACGAGGTCGAGCGACGGGAATGTCAGCTTCCATCGGCTGGGATAGGTGGCCTTGCTCTCAGGGCTGGCCCAGGTTGCGGTCGATTCGATCTGAAAGTCGGTCACCTCCAGGTGTCGCGTGCGTCCATCCGGCGACACGGCGGTCCCGCTGGAGGCCAGATCGGACGAGCCATCTTTCCGTCGCATCCGATACAGCATGAGCTCGGTGTCGTCTTCCAACTGGATGCTGAACCAGTCCCATCCGACTTGATCCGTCCCGAGTTCGGCTGACCCGAATTCATGGTCCATCCAGGTGAGACCAGTCACCTCGAACGGTTCGCCGTCGATCGTCAGGCTGCCCGTTGTCGCGAGTCTGGTAAATGAATAGTAGTGCGAGGCTTGACTGACATCTTTCCCTTTTCGGCTGATACCTGCTGCGCCGTGGGTGACGAGAGGCTTGGCCGGTTGGAGTGTGAGGGCGAGTGAATGGGTGTCGTCATGGGCGACCACGGTATGAGAGCCGGTCGAGTCCGTGGCAGCCTCCGCGCGCCAATCATCGATCCAGACGCGGAGCCGCGACTCGTCGGCACCGGCCTTCCCCAACCCCTCCCGGCTAAACTTTTCCGAGAAATGAAATCGCTTCCCGGTGATGTCGGTCACGGCGAAATGGGCTAGATACAGGTGGCTAATCGACCATTTGGATGGCAGCGTTTTGATTTCGTCAGGCGGGACACCACGGCGGAAGAAGGTCAATTCAAAGCCAAATGCTCGTCCATTTTTTGACCGCAGATGGCCTGTGTAGTACCACCACTCGGTTCGATAGCGAGCATGCGATCCATGGTCTCTTGGAAACTCGTACCGATAGCCGGCAGTCGCCGGTTGAAAGGGTACGGAAGCCGGGCTTGCGGCGAGTGCCATCGACACAGTCACGCTCAGCAAGACAGGGACTACCATGAGGATCCGTCCCCAGTCTGTCACGCGCTGCCTTGTCTCGTCAGCCAATTGTAAATGGATCACCTGACCTGAGCCCTCCCGTTGTGTCGGTTATACCACGCGTCCGACCCATGAACCAATCGACTGTCTCAGAGCGATGTTTTGAATTTGCTCTTGGCTCGCCGCCGAGCAAACGGCGTTGACAATTTTCACACGTGTCAGCTATCGTGAGCCATGCAGGCTGATCATGAGCGGGGGCCGTCTGATCGGAATTCGTCCAAATATGTCGAACCGTTTCCGATTCCCGATCGCCTTCCGGTGTTTCCGTTACCCAATGTCGTCTTTTTTCCCAGAACGTACCTGCCGCTCCACATTTTTGAACCACGCTATCGCCAGATGATCGCTGATGTGACAATGGGTGGTCAATGTATTGCCATGGCGCTTCTGAAAGAAGGGTGGGAATCGGACTACCATGGGAATCCGGCAATCTATCCCGCGCTGTGCATCGGACGGATCGTGAGTGTGCAACCCTTGCCGGACGGGCGCTCCAACATCTTGCTGCAGGGGCTCGAACGGTGCGAAATTTCCGAAGAACACTTCGACAAACCCTATCGCGAAGCGACGATTCAGGTCACGCCCATGTCCTCCAACGAGGGGCTGGCCAAAGGGGTTCGGCGAGCGCTGGTTGATGTGCTTGGACGGTACCTTCAGGCGAGAGAAGATAGTGCGGCGTGGCAAGGGTTTTTTCGC
>CXWL01013637.1_pt1 | contig 10570 bp, 8 predicted proteins | sample 590931 | NCBI WGS metagenome assembly CXWL01 (sample SAMEA3498368, study PRJEB10139) | groundwater metagenome | biome: water well; material: biofilm material | place: Germany | collected 2015-04-27
CCGCGCCAGCCACGCCGGCACCGCCGCCACCACCGGTTGCCCTGCCGCACGACGAGGCGATTCTGGCTGCTGCGCGTGATCTGTTTGGCAAGGCGCAATTGCCTGCCGGTCAGAAGTACAACGTCATCATCGACCCACTGGTGGATGGTTCGACCGGCCTGCAATCGCTGGCCACCGCAGCCATCGAGAAGAAGCTGATTGGGCTGATGGGCAGTGACTTCTCACAGTTCCAGTGGAAACCCTTGAACTCCGCCAACCTGTCGGCCTTGCCGCTGGTGTTCATCGGAACCTTCACCCCCATCAACCTGCAAGGCAAGGGAGATGGCGAGCGCAACGCCTACCGGGTTTGTTTTGCCCTGGCCGATCTCAAGACTGGCAAGATCGTGAGCAAGGGTTTTGCACGCGCTCAGACTGGCGGCGTGGACCCCAGCCCCTTGCCCTATTTCCGCGATGCGCCCCTGTGGGTCAACGACCGCATTGTCGAAGGCTATATCAAGACCTGCCAGGGCACCAAGGCCGGCGACCCGATTCAGGCCGCCTACCTGGACAAGGTGGCGGCGATTGCCAGCATTGACGAAGCCACGCAGGCCTACAACAACAAGAAGTACAAGGAGTCGCTGGCGCTGTTCACCGCCCTGCTACGCAACCCGGCGGGCGATCAGCCGCGCGTGCACACCGGCATCTACCTGTCCAACCTTCGCCTGGGTCGGCGTGAGCCGGCCATGCGGGCCTTTGCAAAAATTGCGGAACAGGGCCTGGGCGCCAAGCGCCTGGCGGTCAAGTTTGGTTTTCAGAGCGGTGCCACCGGCTTTAGCAAGGACGACGTGCCTTATGACCGTTGGCTCAAGGAGTTGGCAACGCAGTCGGCCCGTGTGGCAAAAACCACGGGCGGCTGCCTGGAGATTGCCGGCCACACCGGGCGCGCCGGATCGGAGGCCTTGAACGAGCGGGTCTCCCTGCAACGCGCCGAGTATGTGCGCCAACGCCTGATCGAGCAGCGCAAAGACCTGTCCAAGCTCCTGAGTGCGCGCGGGTATGGCTCCAAGGACGCACTGGTAGCCACTGGCCGAGAAGACCTCTCCGACGCCTTGGACCGGCGCATCGAGTTCAAGCCCGTCGCCTGCTCCTGACAGGCCCAGGTCGTGACGAGCATGGGTTTGCTTCGACGTGACGCGTGCACGCTGGTGATCGCGCTGGGCGCCCTGCTCGGGGCCCACGCGCAAACGACCGCGTCCGCCGAGCCGGTGCTGCGCATCGAAGTTGGCGCGCATGCGGCACCGATCCGAGCGCTGGCGGTTGACGCCGCAGGACAGTTTGCGGTGACCGCGGCCGAAGACAAAACCGCTCGCGTCTGGAGCCTGTCCAACGGGGCCCTGCTCCAGACCCTGCGCCCGCCGATTGGTCCCGGCAACGATGGCAAGTTGTTTGCCACCGCCATCACGCCCGACGGCGCCGTGATTGCCGTCGGTGGCTGGTCTGCCGACAACGATGTCTACTTGTTTGACCGCGGCAGCGGTCAGATGCTGCAACGCATCACCGGTTTGCCCAATACCATCACGCGCCTTGTTTTCGCGCCCGACGGTCGCGGCTTGGTTGTTGGTCTGTGGGGCAGTCACGGCATCCGCCTGTTCGGCTCCGACTCGAACTGGCGCACCAGTCGCGAGTTGGGCTCCGACCGACAGTACGAGGGCGACGTCAATGGCGCTGCCTTCTCGCCCGATGGCAAACAAGTGGCCATCGCCAGCGCCGACGGCGCGGTTCGCCTCTACCGGCTGTCCCTGGCCGGGCTGACGCTGGCCAAGTCGGTCCGGCCGGAGGGCGGCCGGCAACCCTTCGGTTTGGCCTATTCACCCGATTCAAGCAAGCTGGCGCTGAGCTTTTCAGACACAGCGGTGGTCGCCGTGTTGCAGGTGGACTCGCTGGCCCGCGCTTACGCACCAGACGTCAGCGGCGTGGGCCAAGGCAGCCTCAGCACGCTTGCCTGGTCGGCTGATGGTCGCTTGCTGTTTGGCAGTGGAACCTGGCGCCGCTCAGACGGCAGCTTTGGGCTGCGCCAATGGAGCGACCAGGGTCGCGGTGCCGCCACAGACAGCGCGCTGGCCCGCAACAGCGTGGTGGGGCTACAGGCCCTGACCGACGGCCGCCTGGTGTTTGCCGCCACCGATCCCGCCTGGGGCTGGGTGGCCCCATCGGGCCAACACTTGCAGACCAGTGGTTTGGCTGATTTTCGAAACACGCGGTCAGCGTTTCGCGTCGCGCGCGACGGCAGCGGCGTCGCCTTCGGTGTTGACGCCACGGCTGGTTCGGGCAAGGTCTTGGGGTTCGATCTGTCCCAGGCCCAGTGGCAAGCGCCGCAAGCCGGCTGGCTGGCACCCGCCGCCAGCGTCAAGGGGCTCAAGGTGGAGGACTGGCTGGACAGCCCTCGTCCAAAATTGAACGGCCGCGTGCTGGCCCTTGCCGACAACGAGCGCGCCATGAGCGCCGCCGTGGCGCCCAGCGGGGCCAACCTGGCCCTGGGCACCAGCTTTTACCTGCGTTACTTTCAGCCCGACGGTATCGAACTATGGCGGGTGCCGACGCCCGGTCCCGCGTGGCAGGTCAATGTGTCGGGCGATGGCCGCTGGGTGCTGGCGGCTTTGGGGGACGGAACCGTGCGCTGGTTTCGCGCCCGAGACGGTGCCGAGCAACTGAGCCTGCTGGCGCATACCGACGGCAAACGCTGGGTGGTCTGGACCCCCAAGGGCCACTACCTGGCCAGCCCAGGCGGCGAAGACCTGTTTGGCTGGCACATACCACGCGGTGCGTCGCGCTCGGCCGACTTCTTTGCCGGCTCGCGTCTGCGCGCCACGCTCTTGCGCCCCGACGTGATCAACCGCGTGCTGGCAACCGCGGACCTTGACAGCGCTGTTCGGGAGGCCGATCTGGCCGCGAATCGGCCCGCCCCGGTGGCTAGCGCACCCGCCACCAGCCAGCAGACCGTCGCCGCGGCGGTGCCGTCGCTTGAGCTCAGCGTGCCACCGCTGGTCACCGTGCTGTCGCCCACCGACGGCGCCCGGTTCAGTTCACGCGAGCTGACACTCAGCATCACGGTGCGGGCACCACGCGATGCCCCCACGCTGGGCCTGCGCGCGCGCCTCAACGGCAATATCCTGGAGCTACCCCAGGGCAACGCAGGGCCGTGGCTGGAGCCGAGCAAGGTTCCCACCCGTTCGCCCAGCAGTCCGTTGGAATCGGAAGTCAGTTACAGCCAGCGCATCACCGTGCCGGCGCAAGACCTGGAGCTGATGTTGTTCGCGCAGAACCGCAATGGCTATTCCTCGCCGGCGGTGTTGCGCCTCAAGTGGGCTGACTCCCGAGGCGGCGTGGCATCCGCGTCGCCAACCCAGCCGCCAGTGGCGGCGCCCCTCGCCGGCGCCGACCTGCGCCCGGCCCTGTATGTGCTCTCCGTTGGCGTCAGCAAGTACCGCGACCCCGCGCTGCAACTGGACTTTGCAGCCAAGGACGCCGACGACTTCGTCAAGGCCTTCAAAGAACAGGAGAACCAGCTCTACCGCAAGGTCTCTGTCAAGCTGTTGCGCGATGACAAAGCCAAGCGCGACGACATCCTGGACGGCCTGGAATGGATCCGGCGCGAGATGACTGCACGCGACGTGGGGGTGGTGTTCTTCGGCGGACACGGCGTGAACGACAGCGACGGTGTGTACTACTTCCTGCCGCAAGATGTCGACGTGGATCGGCTCAAACGCTCGGGCGTGATCTTCACCGAAATCCGCAACACCCTCGCGGCGCTGCCTGGCAAGGCCTTGTTCTTCATCGACACCTGCCATTCGGGCAACGTGCTGGGCACCGGCCGACGTGGCGTGGCCAGCGACCTCTCGGCGGTGGTCAATGAACTCTCCAGCGCCGAGAACGGCGTCATCGTGTTTGCCGCCTCCACCGGCCGCCAGTTCTCCCAGGAGTCGGCCAAGTGGGGCAATGGCGCGTTCACCCGCGCGGTCATCGAAGGCATGGGCGGCAAGGCCGACTCGACCGGCTCCGGCCGCGTCACCCACAAAATGCTCGACCTCTACATCTCCGAGCGCGTCAAGGCCATGACGCGCGGCACCCAGTCCCCGGTGACCATCGTGCCGCAAGGCATTCCAGATTTCCCGGTGGCTATCACGCGCTAATGCGCTGACGTGGCTGAAAAGTTCGAACGCCGCAACCGCCGGCGGTACACTGGCTGTACGCGTCGCACAACCCAGCTCCCAAGCTCCGAAGGCAAACCACCATGGTCAACTCAACCCCCAAGCGCGTGCTCATCGTCGACGACAGTCGTGTCTCGCGCATGTTGATCAGGTCCCTGATACTGGCCCGGTTCCCGCAGTGGGAGATCACCGAAGCAGGCGCCGGGGAGGAAGCGCTGGCGTTGGCCAAGGACCATCGCTTCGACTACTGCACCATGGACATCAATATGCCCGGCCTGCCCGGCACCCAAGCCGCCGAGCAACTCCTCAAGCTGCAGCCAACCCTGCGCCTGGCCCTGTTCTCCGCCAACATCCAGGAAACCCAGCAAGCCCGGGCCGCGCAACTCGGTGTCCAGTTCGTGGCCAAACCAGTGACCGAAAAGTCGGTCGCGCAAACGCTGGCCTATTTCCAGGAGCAGGGCTGATGGTGCTGACCGTCACCCAACTCGACGCGCTCACCGAAATCTTCAACATCGGTGCCGGGCGCGCGGCTTCCAGCCTGAGCGATATCGTCGGCGATGAAGTCTTGTTGTCGGTGCCCCGCGTCGTCTTCTATCGCGCCGACGAGGTCAACGCCAGTGTGCTGGCGCTCTCCTCGGCACGACTGGGTTCGGTCAAGCAGAGGTTCAAGGGCCCGTTCACGGTCGCCGCATCACTGCTCTTTACCGAAGAGCGGGCGTTGGAAATTGTGCAGGAAATGCTGGGCTCGCAAGTGCTGCGGGAAGACCTGGTGGAGTACGAGCAAGAGGCCATGTGCGAGGTCGGCAACATCATTCTGAACGCCTGCCTGTCCGCGATGGCCGACACCCTGGGCATCTCGTTCGAAAGCACCTTGCCAGAGTACTCCAGCGACGCGCCCGATGTGGTGATCGCACGCCTCGTGTCCGACCCGGACAACCCCCTGATGCTGATCCTGCACATGGACATGACCATTGAAAAGCGACGCAGCCAGGGCACCCTGATTTTCTGGTTGAGTTCGTCCTCGCTGGATGAACTCATTGAGCATCTGGATCAATTTCTCAAGCGCATGTAGGTCGACCAAGATCATGGAAACGACAGAACTGGATACCGAGTCGGCGTGGGCCGCCATTTTTGATGCCGTCGGCTTTGGCCTGATCCTGGTTGACGCGCAGGAGCGCGTGTTGCGATGGAACGGCTGGCTGACGCGGCACACCGGCGTAAGCAGCCCGGCGGCGCAAGGTCAGTCCCTGGCCGAGGCGTTCGGCGCGGCCCTGCCGGCCTCCTTCGCAACCGCCTTGCGCAATGCCTTGCGCTACAAACTCCCGGTGGTCTTGTCCAACGTCTTGCACCGCGGACCGCTGCCGCTGTATGCGCAACTGCCCGCCACCAGCGCGGCGGACCGCATGCCACACGCCATCGCGCTGACGCCACTGAACATCGCGCCATGGGGGCCGTGTTGCCTGATTCAGATTACCGATTCAAGTCGCTCCGTTTCGCGCGAGCGGGTGCTACGACGACACTCGGATCGCTTGAACCGCGAAGTCATGACCGACAGCCTGACGCGCGCCTTCAGCCGAGGCTTCTTTGACCAGTTCTACCAGCAGGAATTTGCCCGCGCCCGCCGCCAGGGCACCAAACTCGCCCTGATCATGGTTGACGTGGACTACTTCAAGGCCTACAACGACGAGTACGGCCATCCCGCGGGAGACAAGGTGCTGGTGACGGTGGTGCAGGCCCTTAAAGCCGCGCTGATGCGTTCGACCGACAAGCTGGCCCGCTACGGCGGTGAAGAGTTCGCGGTCATACTGCCCGATTGCGCCCGGCAGAACGCCATGGCGATTGCCGAACACCTGCGCACGGCGGTGCTCGACCTCAAGCTGCCGCACGGAAAATCCGGCAACTCGGATCAGATCACGGCGAGTCTGGGCGTATCGGCAATGCTGCCTGGCGACGCCTGCGAAGCGGCGGACCTGCTCAACGCGGCCGACCTCGCGTTGTATGCGGCCAAGAAACACGGTCGCAACTGCGTGCAGTACCGCGACGCGCAGGAGCGGCCCGCTCCAGCCTGAGTCCGCCGCGCCGACCCATCACGGCCACGTGGGTCCGGCGCCCGTCGCGAGATCAGCGGTGGAGCTTGGCGGCCACCTCTGCCACGCGTTTGCCAAACAGGCGGGCGGTCTCAAGGTCACCCGCATTCATTTCCGCCGGACTGGCGTCACCAGGCGTTTGCGCCATCGGACCGGCCGACGATGCCAGGTAGTTGACATCGGCGCGCTGCGACGCCTTGGTGTTGTTGTAGTTCAGACCGGTGCCGACCCAGATGCCACCATGCTGCATCGCCAGCGTCATGAAGTAGTGCAACGTGGAGTGCTTGTCGCCATTCACGTTGGCGCTATTGGTAAAGCCGCCGAAGATCTTGTCCTTCCAGGCCTGGGTGTACCAGGGCTTGCTGGATGCATCGGCGAACTTCTTGAACTGCCAGCTCACGCTGCCCATGTAGGTGGGCGAGCCCATGATGATGGCGTCGGCGCCGGCCAGCGTGTCCCAGCCGCCCTCGGGCAAATTGCCATCGGCGTCAATGGGCACCAGTTGGGCCTGCGCGCCGTCGGCGACCGCCTGGGCCATGCGCTGCGTGTGACCGTAACCCGAATGGAAAACAACCGCTACCTTTGCCATGTGAAACTCCTTGTAAATTGCCAATAAGAAACTTGCTCACGCCCCACGCTCAGGGGCGCAGGTCGAATACCAATACTTCAGCGTCCTTGCCATCACGCAGTGTCAGCAGCGGCTCGTCGGACAGGCGCGCCGCATCGCCCGCCGACAGCGCCACGCCATTGACCACCAGTTCGCCGCGCACCAGGTGGACGTACACCTTGCGCCGTGGCGCCACGGCCAGGTCCACCGCTTGCGCGCCATCCAGCAGCGCCGCGTAGAGCCGCGCGTCGGCATGAATCGTGACCGAGCCTTGCGCACCTTCCTCAGACGCGATCAAACGCAATCTGCCACGCTTCTCTTCCGGCGAAAAGCTCGCCTGCTCGTAACTCGGTGTCAAGCCCGGTGCGTTGGGCTCGATCCAGATCTGCAGCAGATGCGTGGTGGCGTCCTTGGCGTGGTTGAATTCGCTGTGCTGCACGCCCCTGCCCGCGCTCATGCGCTGCACGTCCCCGGCNNATCACGCGCAGGTTGCCCCAAGCCATGTGCTGCGGATCGTAGTAGCCGGCAAATGAAAAACTATGAAACGACTTCAGCCAGCCGTGATCGGCATAGCCGCGTTCTGCGGATTTACGAATCGTCAACATCTGAATGCTCCTTCTTCCATGACCTGAACTTTAGGCCAGACCAGCGCCGCGACAATGCGCCCGCATTGATGGCATCATTCAAACCTATCGAATTGAAATGGGCTTTTCATGCAAACAGCACGCGATGTATTGACTCCCGACGCGCTCGCGATGCTGCAAACCATCGCCAAACAGGGCAGCTTTGCCGCCGCCGCCCGCGAACTCGGCCTGGTGCCCAGCGCGTTGACCTACCGGGTGCGCCAGATCGAGGATGCGCTGGACGTGCTGCTCTATGATCGCAGCTCACGCCAGGCGCGACTCACCGAGGCCGGCGCCGAGCTGCTGAGCGAAGGCACGCGTCTGCTGCACGAGATCGACGCCGTGGCCAACCGCGTCAAACGTGTGGCCACCGGCTGGGAGCCGCAGTTCACGATCTCGGTGGACAGCATCATTGCCCAGGCTACCGTGATGGAGTTGTGCGCCAGCTTTCTGGCGCAGACACCCCCCACGCGCTTACGGCTTCGCGATGAGGCCTTGTCCGGCACGCTGGAAGCCCTCAGCTCGGGTCAGGCTGATCTGGCCATTGGCGTGGCCGACAGCACCACCCATGCCGACCTGCATACCAAACCCTTGGGCGAGATCCGCTTCGTCTATGCCGTGGCGCCCCATCATCCGCTGGCGCAGGCCGCCCAGCCGATCAAGGACAGCGTCATCGCTCAGCATCGCGGCGTGGCAGTGGCCGACACGGTGCAGCGCGGCGGTGGCCTCACCTTCGGCCTGTTGGGTGGCCAAGACGTGTTGACCGTGGCAACCATGCAGGCCAAGCTGGACGCACAGTTACGCGGCCTGGGCGGCGGCTTTTTGCCGGAGTGTCTGGCCGGCCCCTACATCCATTCAGGGCGCCTGGTGGTGCGTCAGACCGAGCGGCCGCAGCGCCTGGTGCGGGTCAGCTATGCCTGGCGCCAAGGCCCGAAATCGGTGCTGGGGCAGGCGCTGCAATGGTGGCTGAAACAACTCGAAAGCCCGACCACGCGCGCGGCCCTTTTGACGCGGCACGTCGGCCCCTGAACGCAGAACGGCCGCCGGCGTGTAAAGTGCGAGTCATACAACCACAGGAGACCCATCCCATGACCCACTCCCGACGCATCGCGATTGTCGGTGCAGGAATGGCCGGCGTGACCTGCGCGCGCACCCTGGCGCAAGCCGGTCACGACGTCACCGTGTTCGAAAAGGGCGATGCCGTGGGCGGGCGTATGTCCACCCGCGAGACCCCGTTTGGAACCTTTGACCAGGGCGCGCAGTACTTCACCGTGCGCGACCCGCGCTTTGCCAAAGCGCTGGAAACCGTGCCCGGCCTGTGCAAACCCTGGAGTGCCAACACCGTGCGCGTGCTCGATGAACTGGGCCGCGTCGCTGCCGCCAGCCTCCCGTCCAAGGATCCCCATTGGGTGCCGCGGCCGGCCATGAGCGCGCTGGTCAGCCGCTGGGCGCAACCGCTGGGCGAACAGGTCCATTTGCAAACGCGTGTCACCCGCATCGAGCGCGACCCCATGAGCGTCAACCGCTGGCAACTTCGCACCAACGGCGATAGCGACACACACCAGGTGTTCTGTGGCTTTGATGCCGTACTGCTAGCCATGCCAGCCGCCCAAGGCCGCGACCTGCTGGAGCGATCCGCCCTTGCCAAAAAGCTGAGTCGACAAATGGAAGCCGTCAAAATGTCCCCCTGCTGGACGCTGATGCTGGCCTTTCCCAATGCCATGCAGCCGGGCCTGTCGAGCTTGGGCCCGCAGTGGAACGCCGCTCGCAGCACCCACCATCGCATGGCCTGGTTGGCTCGCGAATCATCCAAGCCCGGGCGCAAGTCGATCGAGCGCTGGACGGTTCAGGCCAGTGCCGCCTGGTCGCAAGAGCACCTGGAAGACGACAACGCGCGGGTGGAGGCCAAACTCCTCAAGGCGTTCTCCGAAGTCACCGGCATTCGGGCCCAACCCGCCTATACCCAAACCCAGCGTTGGCGCCTGGCAAAGACCGAGCAAGCGCTCGGCCACAGTCATTTGTGGGACGGCCAGTCCGGCCTGGGCGCCTGCGGCGACTGGTGCATCGGCCACCGCGTCGAAGACGCCTTCATCTCGGGACTGGAACTGGCGCTGCAAGTGGCGTGAACCTCGGCGTGACGAGCATGGGGGCGACCTACATCGGTCGGTTTGCGCCCTCCCCGACGGGACCGCTGCACGCCGGCTCACTGGTCGCGGCACTGGCGAGCTGGCTCGACGCACGGGCGCACCATGGCCGCTGGCTGGTGCGCATCGAGGATGTGGACAGCACGCGTTGTTTGCCCGGTCTGGATCAAGTCATCCTGCGCCAATTGGCCGACCTCGGCCTGGTCAGCGACGAAGCCCCGGTCTACCAAACCCAACGCAGCGCGCTGTACCAGGCGGCACTGAATCAATTGCTGACACTGCGACTGGCCTATCCCTGCGCCTGCTCGCGCAAGGACATCGAAGCGGCTTGGGCAGACATGGGAGCACAACGGCCCCGACACGGCGAACTGGTTTATCCCGGCACCTGTCGCACGGGCTTGCTTGGCCGGCCAGCGCGCGCATCGCGCTTCCTGACTTCGTTTTCTGAGCATAAGTGGCCTGTAGAGCCCATGAACATTGACTTGTCAGCTATCAAAACAGAAGCACTAGAACCAGACAGCGTGCGGCTTCACTGGCACGACCGGCGCCGGGGCGCCCAGGCACAAGACGTTGAGCACGAGGTCGGCGACTTTGTGCTGCGCCGCTCCGATGGCCTGTTTTCCTACCAGTTGGCGGTCGTGGTCGACGACGCCGCACAACACATCACCGACGTGGTGCGCGGCGAAGACCTGGCCGACAACACGGCGCGCCAGATTGCGCTGCAGTGCGCGCTCGGTCTACCAACGCCCCGGTATTTGCACACGCCACTGGTGCTGGGCGCCGATGGCGAGAAGCTCTCCAAACAAAACGGTGCCGCCGCGCTGGACACCAGCCAGCCCTTGATGGCACTCAACTCAGCGGCCCGCACACTGGGTTTGCCACCCCACGGCGGACCGGTGGCGCTGGCGCTCGCTGCGTGGAC
>CXWL01015805.1_pt1 | contig 10570 bp, 12 predicted proteins | sample 590931 | NCBI WGS metagenome assembly CXWL01 (sample SAMEA3498368, study PRJEB10139) | groundwater metagenome | biome: water well; material: biofilm material | place: Germany | collected 2015-04-27
TGACTCACCTGAGCGACCAGCGCGGATTCGAGCGACGGATGGAAACGGCCGGCAATGACCTGAAGCATCAGAAACCGTGGCGCGTGAACAGTGTGATGCGTGACGAGCGGAAAACCGGACGGAGGAGAAGGCTGCTCACATCAATTCTCGGGCGCACTGCCCTCACCATTTACCTCGACTAACCGGTCTCGGGCCCCAGCAGTTCACCGTTGCAGTCGACACAGGCCCAATCGCCATCGATAAACTTCATCGGATCGCCGCAGATCGGGCAATCCGGTGGCGGTCCCTTGTCGTAGATGGGCAAGTCAGGCAATTCAAAGTTGTCATCGTCGTCATCAACCATTGAAGATCTTCTCATTTCTCAGGATGCTCAAAATGAGGCATCCAGCAAGGCCGCAGGGGACGCAAGAACCGCAGGCGTACCCTCTTGGGTACGTTGAGGATTCTTGCAAGCCGAGAACGAAGCTGGTGGCCATTTTCAGCATCCTGCTATTTATTCGCGCGGTTTCATTTTCAATAACAACGCCTTTTCGGCGCTTTCCCGACTCGGCACACCGACAAACGTCAGTCGTCCATCGATAATCGTGGCGGGCACAGCCCGCACCGAATGGCGATTAGCCAACTCCGCACCATCCGGTGTCGTAATGTCGACTTCCCGGTAGGAAAAACTATATTTCACTCGCAGCTGTTTCCACAGACTTTTGGCCGAAGGACAAGCTCCACAGCTGGGCGAAACCAATAACATGATGCTTGGCATAGTGTGTCTCCAGAAAAGTCGGTGGCGGATCTTAACACCCAGCGGAATGAGGGGGCAAGCCGCGTCCGGGATAGATTCGGCCCGGCCAAAGCCGTGGGATCAGACAAGCCGGCCGCACTGGTTTGACTTCCCAAACCGGAAAGCGCAGCATGCGCATAATTTCAGACTATGAGGTGTTCTGTGTATCCTTGCTAACATCAGCCAGTCTTTTCATAGAATACGGCTCACGCCCTTCGTTACGCCCTCGTGGTTTCCGTTGCCATGAGGGCGTTCTTGTCTCTGCATCCACGCCCCTCCCCCATCCATTCCCTCTACCTTCACCATCCCCTGAAAGGAGTTTTCAATGAAACGACTAGCGACTCTCTCTGCCGCCGCAATTCTTGCATCACCAAGCCTGGCGCTGGCGGTCGAACACAATGCGAGCTACCAGGGTATCGCCCAGATCTATTTCGTGTTTATCGCCGCCGTCCTGATTTACGGCGTGTACGACTCCTTCGGAAAAACCGCGATGTATGTGGCGACACCCGTTATTCTCGGCTGGTGCTATTGGATGCTCCCACCAGCCTAGGGGCAGTAAACAGACCGCTGCTGGCGGCATCGGAACCCTGCTGTTCAGGTGCCGTCAGCGAGTTCGCTTCCGTTATCGCTTGCCGTCATAACCCCGTTCCTGCCACCGCTCCAACAGTTGAATGCGTTTCTGCAGCTGCTCGGTCGTCGCCTGATCGACGCGCCCTCCGGTGCGTGCGATCAACTCCGCATTGAGACGGCGATGATCCACCCCGGCCTTTCGTGCTACAGAAGCCACCAGGAGGCGATGCGTATCGCGAAGGTCCTGCTTCTGCTCATGCAATGAGACCGCGATATCCCCCGCGACGGCGCCGCCGCCCTCCCCTCGCGGGTCTTCTTCTCCTATGAGCGAGTCGAGCTTCGCCACCGCATTCAAGGGCATATACTCTTTGGTGCTGGACACAGTAATACGTCCGAACAAATCCCGTTGCCCGGCCGGCATGATGTCTTCCAGGACATGATCGCGTTCCGCTTTGATTTGCCTGGCGTAGTGCACCAGGATCGGATCTTTCGGCAGGTAGAGCCAGGCCCGTTGCGGTTTGGGCATACCATCCTGCATGCGCACGAATCGCCCGACCACCTGCCTGAAGTACATTTCCGTCAACACGTTGGTCCCGTACACCCCCACCCGCAACCGGGGGATGTCCACCCCTTCGCTCACCATGTTCACGGCGACCAGCCAGGCTTGGGTCTTGTGGTCGGAAAACGATGCGATGGTCCGTGAGGCCCCCGGGTCGTCCGACACGGCCACGACCGCCTTTGTCCCGGTGATTCTCCCGATCAGCTCGGACACCCAGCGGGCATGGTCCTGATCCATGGCGACGATCAATCCGCCGGCATCAGCCTGCTCTTCTTTCCGCAATCGGGTCAATTGCTTGTGCGCGTCGGTAATCACCGGACCCAACCAGGTCTCTTGCAGCAGCGCTGTCTTCAACCGCTCACGTTGGAGGTCAAACTTTAGCCCGTCCTCGAAAGTCGCCGTATGCTCACGACCGTCGGAGAGCCAGGTCAATTCACCTTCATAGCTGGGGAAGACAATCGGCCGACACACACTGTCTTTAATCGCCTCCGTATAGCCGTAGGCAAAGTCCGCGTGGCTCTCGCCCTGCTCGTAGCGGATGAAGGGAATCGGATTATTGTCGGAGCGAAACGGCGTGCCGGAAAGGATCAGGCGAAACACCGCCGGATCGAACGCCGTGCGCAGCGCTTTCCCCCAGTGCTTGCCGTCTCCCGCATGGTGCAACTCATCCAGAATGAGGAGCGTCGGTCTGCTCTTGCACGCCCGCTGAAAGATCGTCGGCGCAAGGCTGACTTGCTGATACGTCACCACGGCGCCGTGATAATCGGAGGCTTCGCTGGCTTGATCGTTCGTCAGCGCCGGATCGAGTTGCAGGCCGATTTTTCCAGCTGCCTCCGACCATTGGGTACGCAGATGGTTGGTCGGACACACGACCAGGATTCGCACCGCCGCACCTTTGGCAAGAAACTCATGCGCGACGCGCAGGGCAAAGCGGGTTTTCCCCGCCGCCGGCGTCGCCATGGCAAGAAAGTCCGCCGTCTGATGAGTTTGGACTGCGCCGAGTGCACGCTGCTGCCAATCGCGCAGCGGAGCTGTCCAGGGAGGTAGCGTCTTCATGGTGTATCTGAATCCGGGGCGGCACGAAGGCCGGCAGCCGCGGCGCAGGCGCGGACTCCCTGATCTGCTGGCTCCTGATTGTCGAACGGTGGACCGGGAGCGACGACTAATCGATCCAATCTTTTTCTTTGAGCTTCCTCGGCAGATACTTCTTGGTCAGATATTGAAAGTCTTTATTGGCCAGCGAGTCCAGCTCGTACTTAAGCCCGCTGGTCAGCATGCGCTTGATCTCCGCCTGCCAGGCGGGTTTCTGGAACCATTGGTAGTTCATCAGCTCTTTCGCCCGCGCGATATCTTTCTCATTCAACTTGATCCCGACGTTCCGGGGCAGTTCGTACCGCTCCGGATCGGCGCTCGACAGGCCGATAAACTTCGCTTTGGGAATAGCCATGCGCTGGCTCTCGAAGGCGAGATTGATCGACCCCTGTTTGATCACGGAGTAGATGTAGTACCCCCAGGGATCGTTGTCGACCAGCACATACACCGGCAGCTTATGCTCTTCATGCAGCCGCCGGGCAAGCCGGCGGACTCCGCGCGGCGGCTGGCCGTTGCCGGTCAGGAGCACGCAGTTATACCGCCGCCAGAACTTGTCCTCCGACAGGCGGTTCCACTGCGTTCCCTTTTCGACAAGCAACAGAAAGTCGGCTGTGCAACGGCGGATCTCCAGATACTCCGGCTCGACGATCGACGGGACTGAGTAGCCGCCTTTGCCGAGCTTGGCGCAATCCACCCGATCTCCGTCATCACCGAACACGACCGGTCCGACGATGCTTCCGCTGTTTTCCGCGCGCACATGCAACTCTTCACGCAAGGCCGCGAGCGAGACCTCAAGATCTTCGATGACCGGGTCCGATTCATCCTGCGTATCGAAGGTGTTCTCGTGCGAATCTTGAATCGTATGCTTGGTGCGATAGTAAATTTCTCGCAGCGAAGTCGTGAGGTCCGCCCGTTGCAACTCGGAAAGGGCATCGGCGACCAACACCGTCTGCATGAACTTCTTGGCCATGCCGACGTTGAAGAAGGACCGGGCCTGTTTCTTACTCCCCATTTCAATGAGACCTTTGCGCTCATTGAAGGACACGTTCGACAGGGCGCGAATGGGAATCGCAAACGTCGGGTCTTTCGACCGGTCAGCCGCCGCGATCACAATGTCCGCCAGGCTGATGAGCTTCTTCTCAACGGCTGTCGTTTTTTTCTGTTTGGTCGCCATGTGGTGTTATTTCTTTCCTCTAGGCGCAACTTTCTTATCCGATTTCGCCGATTTCCCCTTCGACTTCTTGTCCGTGGCTCCCCTATCAATCGGCAAGGCCGTCTGTGACGCCGTACCCTTCTTGTCTTTTAGAGTAGAGGGATCGGCCTTGTGCAGCGTTGTAACTGTGATCGGTGCCACCGGTGCAACAGACGCCTGTACCTGCGTGGCCAGTTCGACTTCGCCTTCCACGCCTTCGGCTGTCACGATAATCGAATGGGGTAAACCTTCCGGCCCTGCACCGGTTTTCCCCAAGGCTTCGTCTGTCTTGAGCCCGCCTGTGCGGGATGTGGCAATCTTGTGGAGCTGGGCTTTCAACTTCTCTTTTGCAAGCGTGCCGCCCTTGAGGCGATTGCAGGCTTCCACCACTTCTTCAATGTAGAGTTCGAAAATATTGCGCCGACGAAATTCGCTGGCCGCACGCTCTCGCCGCCGTAAGAACAGCCCCAACCGCCGGCCGCACTCACGCAGTGCGAGGGTAATTTCTTTTTGAATCTCATCGTAGTCCGCAATGGCCTCTTTGGATTCACTGGTGAACGGCACCCACACCGAGGCCATATGCACGAAGATCACCATCGGCCCACCCGGCAAGGCGCCGCGTGACTGCGTCACACCATAGTTCTTCCACCCCGTGCTGAGGACCGCCTTGAAGGTGGAACAGGCGGACTGCTGATAGAGCAAGGGAACCCGGTTGGCGTAACGAATCACCCGCGCGAGTTCAGAATCCGTCTCATCGTCCTCACCTTCCGCTTTCGGCATGGCGGGCTGTTTCGGTTTGGTCTGATCCTCCGGTCGATGGCCGAAGGCCAACCCGGCTTCGATGATAAAAGGATTGCCCCGGTAGACAGCCGGCGGCCGGCTCACCGCCGTGTAAAATTCGCCTTTGATCTGCTTATAGAGGCCCGAGAGAATGGCCCGCTCGCCGATCGGAGAGAGACAATTCGTCGGCGGCGCCATGATCTTGGTGTTTTGGATGGTCTGATAGAGGATCTCCGCTGCCGGCCCCTTCAAGTCTCGCGGCTTCATGTTGGGAGAAACCTTGGCGGCCTTGCAGATCTCATCCGCTAATTGCGGCGACACCCGGCAGAAATCGCCGGAGAGAAAACCGGAGATCGAATGGCCTTTGGTATCCTGCAACATTTTCAGCAACATGCCGAATTCGATCCCGTAAGGATGCGGCTTGATCTCACGCGGGGACGGCGGCAGTTCGTGATAGGTGCGGGGATACTCTTTCGCCTCGCCTTCCGGGGGATAGTAGATCAGGCGCACATGCGGATTGGCGATGGAGGTTTGCTCCAACCATTCGTCGACTGAGGCCCGGCCCTTTTGATATTTCCCCTCGACCTCGATCGCGACCTGCGTCCCTTGCGGCTGACTCCATTCAATCTGCTTATTTTCATGAACGAGCGGCTCGTTCTTCTTCGTGTCGATCTGCACTTCAAAATAATGGGCCGTCGCCTTCGGACCCGTGCGGGAAATAATCTTCACCGGCTTTCCCGTCGTCAACTGCCCGTACATACCCGCCGCCGATATCCCGATGCCTTGCTGTCCCCGGCTCATCCTCATGCGATGAAACTTCGAACCATAGAGCAGCTTCGCAAAGATCCGCGGAATGTGCTGGCGGACGATGCCCGGCCCGTTGTCCGTGACCGTGATGCGGAATCTGGACGCCTGACTGGGAGCAACCGGTTCCCCGTTTGAAACCACCTCCAGCCTGACGGTTACTTCCGGAAGAATCCCGGCTTCTTCACAGGCATCGAGCGCGTTATCGACCGCTTCCTTCACGCAGGTCAACAGCGCCTTGCGCGGGTTATCGAACCCGAGCAGATGCCGGTTCTTCGTAAAGAATTCAGAAACGGAAATTTCCCGCTGACGCGCCCCCATCTCAGCTGCGGTGACCTGTTGGACCGGCTTGGCGGCAGCCTTCTTCGGACCGGCTGAGTCAGAAACGGGTTGAGCCGCAGAAGCGGACTTCGAAACAGAACGCGCGATGGCCATTCACCCTCTCACAGCAGCATGTTGGGAAAGTGGGCGGCATTGTACACAGATTGCCCCGCCGAGAAAACCCTCGTAACAGGATCGAGAGCGACCTGATGGCAAAGAGGAGACTCGCAGGCAGGGCGACAATCCACCAGAACTATTTAGGGTGGGAGGAGCACGCACCTACCGAGGAGTTAGTAGGTACGGCGGAGATCTCGGGAGAGCATTAGGCTTCCCAGTACAAGCTGGTCCTGCACACCGCTCTCACACTCAACCCCCTTATGAACCATATTCCCCCGGGGCGTTAACTCCCCCCACGCGGTTAGAGTAGGCCCACGGTCTGGGTGAGTCAAGGGTTCTCTTTTGAGCCGAGAAAAAATCAGATTGAGCCGACAAATGTTGCTGGAAGGGATCGCCTGCTGATTCCAAACGGTGAGACACCTGTGATCGTTTAATCATCCGCCACTTTTGCTGTGCGGAAAATAGTTTCATAAATAGCAAGAGCCGAAACAGGCACGGGTGACTATTTCATTGGAGCGTGGAAAATATTTTCTCACTCCGGAAGAAAAAATATTTCACACGCGGCAGTTCTTCTCCTTGCGTGCGCATGAATCTGCCAGACTCCTCAAAAACCAGGCACTTCCACTGCCGAAACCCTGATTCATGACCATGCTCTGCCGAGACTCCCCAACTTCTGTGGATAACTCTGTGCATGAGTGAGATCTTGTCGTTGAAATGGCTGATTTCAACAGTCTCACGAGCAGATTGCCTAATAAATAGGCATTGTGCCTCCCCCAGCTGACCCCCCATATTTAGCGGCTTGACGGATGATTCTTTTTCTTTTCCACAATCCCTGGGCGGGTATGGATCCGGGAGTGACCGGCTGACCGAAACTATTTTGTCTAGAGCCGAATATACCCAACCCAGCCTGACTTATGCACAGCAAAGCGGTCTTACTGTGGAGAAACCGGTCACTTTTCATAAGTATTTGCGTGTTTTTCAGCAGAAATTGCCGGCGATCGCCGAGAGGTCTCCTCCTCCTCTTCTTCGTTCATCGTTCAGCCCATGCAGAGGCAAGCAGCTATTTCTTGCGATACACGTTCAATCCGACTTTCTCTTCACGAGCAGGAATCGTCACATTGCCTTCTGTTGAGGCAATGATCGTGGTCTTCCCTGATGCAGACGGGCCGAACTCTTTGGACAGATCGACTGTGATCGTCAGCATCGTTCCCTCGATCGTCATCTCGACATTTTTCATGATCAGCTCCTTTGGTATGAAGTTGACTGCCGGATCTTCAATGCTTCCATGTCCGGAAACACAATGAGCCGTGACTCTCACATTCCATCATCAAGAGATGACGGTCTGATACCGATAGGATTATTATCACGCAACAGGCCTTTGAGTGCGAGAGGATCTGGATGATGGCTGAGTCAATGACCAATGAAGCGGTACGCGAAGCGTGGACGACGCTGACGCAGGAAGTGCGAACAGGCGTGCTTCTCACGATGAGACAGGGGAAGCCCTTCGGTTCGCATGTACCCTATGTGCTTGGCGAGAATTGGACGAGAGCGTATCTACACCTGAGCCAGCTTGCCCTACACACCCAGCATCTGCGTCAGGACCCGCAGCTGTCGCTCTTCCTCTCCGAACCGGATCATGCTGAGAAAAACCCGTTGGCCTTGCGCAGAATCAATCTACAGGGTACGGCCGCAATCCTGGCACCGGATGCGCCCACATATGCACAGATGAAAGAACGCTATCTCGCGCGATTTCCAAAGTCTGCCATGACGTTTGGATTTGCAGATTTTTCGCTGTGGGAACTGCAGCTACAGGACGCCCATCTGGTCTGGGGTTTGGCCAAGCCTACCAGGCAACCGCCCACTCCCCCGAACTCTGGATCCACCAACAACCCGAGCGGAACAAATAGCAGGCTGCTGAACAGCCTTTTTGAGCAGCCTGATAAAGCGGAAGTTGGGTCAGACTATGGCCGCGTCTTTCGAAAAAGTCTGGACGTAACGGTACCCAAGGCAAGACCGCCCAGGAAGGTGAGGCCGAGAATTGTGAGGGCGAGGCCCGGCGTGTTCCGCTCAGTCTCGCGGACATGCCGTCTGGCCTGAGTGCCCACTGAAGCTTCTCCGCCCATCCAAATGGCAGAGTCATCCACCGGCGCGACGGCCGGTTTTGTGAATGGCGTGATACGTATCCTGCGGGTTTGTTTCAACTCGTCCATAGACTCCCCTCGAAGATGTTCTGTGTCTACTTGCTGTCAGCCGCCATCACGTCTGATGGATCCTCGGATTCCCACGCATACGCCGGCGTCAACAGAGGTTTATAGGTCGGCAGCGGAACTGGGAAGGTCGCCGTCTCCACAACACCGGCTACGGTGCGTGCGAAAAACATTCCGATTCCGTCGAACGGACCGCGCAACAGACCACGCACCCACCCCTCATGAGTCCCGACTTCATAAATCTGACGCGGGACCTCTATCCATCCGGTCGAAAGATTCACCATACCACGAATGAGCTTCCCGGAGATCCGGTCGCCAAGTGCGAGAGACTCTTCCGCGTGGGCCGGAGCATCCGTCACAAGGCTTGCAACAAGCACCGCCAGCAGAACCCACATCTGCGCACCCTTCCGATTCAGCAATTTGCTCCTTCTATCGATTCCTTGCAAGTCGAAATCGCTTTCGTTATGGTACCGCACGATGGATCGAATGCGTGCGCGCCAGCTCATTCTTGCCTGCATAAGCGGCCTCCTGCTCCCTCTGTGCTTCCCGAAATTTGATCTGGGTCTCCTCGCGTGGGTCGCCATGATCCCCCTCCATGTCGCTCTGGACTCGTCTACGAGACGGCGCGCCTTTTGGATTGGATGCCTGACAGGGACCATTGGATTCACCGGAATTATGGCCTGGGTCGTCACCGCGATGACCACCTATGGAAAAGTCCCCCTTCCCGTGAGCTACGCCATCTTGCTCCTGCTCACTGCCTATCTCGGACTCTACGTCGGAATCTATAGTTGGAGCGTCGTCTGGCTACGTGAATTCTTACCACGGTACGGAATTATTTTCGCTCCCTGTGTGTGGGTCTCGCTCGAACTACTCAGAACCTACGCATTTTCCGGATTTCCCTGGAGCTTACTGGGCTACTCACAATATCGCGAACTGGAAATCATCCAGGTCGCCGACCATCTCGGTGTGTACGGTGTCTCCTTTCTTATTCTCCTCGTGAACCTCACGCTCGCCGAACTGCTGCTATGGCTGATGCCCTTCTTCCGCGGATTCCGCCCGAGAAAGCTGCCGTGGGAACTCGCCACCGTCACCAGCCTGCTCATGATTCTGACCTACGGATACGGAACATCACTCCTTGCCGGATCCACGCTGGCACCGCCGAAAGGCGTCGTGACCGTCGGATTGGTTCAACCCAATATCGATCAGGCGGTGAAGTGGGAGAGCGCCTATCGAGACGAAACGATGCAACGATTCGATCGCCTGACAAGCCAATTGGGCAATACGACAGACTTGATTGTCTGGCCCGAAGCCGCCACGCCATTCATATTCGAGCGGGAGAAAGANNGAATACATTCCGCTGAAGTCATCGCTGCTGTTTTTTCTCGATAAGCTGGTTGAAGGTATCGGCGACTTTGAGGCTGGTCCAGGCGGAACCACGTTGTCGCTGACTCCGAAAGCGACGATTCGTGAGGACGGGACGTCTGCTCCCTCACGCCCCCTGAAGTTCGGCGTGGCTATTTGTTATGAAGTGATCTTTCCGGATCTGGTCCGGCAGCTCGCGGTCAACGGCGCTGAATTCCTGGTGACCATTACGAACGACGGGTGGTTCGGAAACTCATCGGCACCCGCCCAGCACTTTTCCATGGTGGTCTTCCGCTCGGTAGAAAACCATCTGGCCTTTGCGCGCTCCGCCAACACCGGGATCACCGGTGCCATCGATTCCTACGGGCGGATCCTACAGGCCACCGGACTTTTTACAGAAGAATCGGTTCGGGTGACGATTCCGGTCCAGCAACCACACACATTCTACAGCCGGTACGGGGATGTGTTTGCCTACGGCTGTGTGGTAATCTGCGCGCTGTTGTGCCTGATCAGTCTTCTCCGGCCGAAAGAACCGGTTCACGGCACGACCGCCATCACCCCGGTATAAGCAAGCCTGTGCTTGTCTGCCGCTGTGTGGTACGCTGTGCGCGTTTGTGCCTGATCAGTCTGCTCCGGCCTAACGAGTCAGCCTATGGCACGACCGCCATCACCCCAGTGTAATTCGAAAGGATGCTTGCATGTTAGAAGAGGTGCGGAGTCGCGTGCAGACAGTCGGAGTGCAGGTCTCGGAACTACGGGGGCATCTTTGACCTCGCTCGCATGACCGCTGA
>CXWL01066256.1_pt1 | contig 10570 bp, 12 predicted proteins | sample 590931 | NCBI WGS metagenome assembly CXWL01 (sample SAMEA3498368, study PRJEB10139) | groundwater metagenome | biome: water well; material: biofilm material | place: Germany | collected 2015-04-27
AATGCCAACTCGATCGCACTGCCCTGATAGATCCCAAGGGTGCGGTGTACGATCTGAAACCCACCGGGTAAATGTGAAGAGGGCTCAAGCGACATCGGGCGGTCTCACTTCCGAATCAACATAGTTGTATCCATGATAGCATGATCAATCATCTGTGCTATAGACCGGAGCGATCGAGAAAATATCCCTGCTTTCCGAACAGGCATTCGATACGCATGGGTGTCAATATCCTCACCGAGCTGCCGGACACGTTGATTCAAGAACCATAATAATTGGCTTGATAGACTGATCGGCATCGTTCCGCTAGAATCTCGATACATGTCCGATCCTACGGTAGTGACCCCAGCCCCAACGAATACGCAAGATGAGACGCGCTCGGTGGTCAAAGCGGCCGGTGTGATCGGCGTGGCGACCTTCTCCAGCCGCATCCTCGGGTTCATCCGCGACATGGTGCTGGCAACCCTGTTTGGTGCAACGCCTGCAGCGGATGCCTTCTTCGTGGCCTATCGTGTTCCCAACCTGCTCCGTGAGCTCTTTGCGGAAGGGTCGATGTCTTCCGCCTTCATTCCGGTCTTTACGGAGTATCACACTCAAAAGTCAAAACGTGACGCGTGGGAATTGGCGAGCGCCGTGTTCACGACGTTGCTCACGATTGTGATCGGGGTCACGATCGTGGGGATTCTTGCCGCGCCTGGGATTGTCTGGCTCCTGGCGCCGGGATTTCATGACGATCCGGCAAAGCTGAGTGCGACAACCCTTCTCACACGGGTCATGTTTCCCTATCTCATCTTTATCAGTCTGGCCGCGCTGGCAATGGGGATCCTGAATTCCATGCGCGTGTTTGCGGCGCCGGCCTTCTCGCCGGTGTTCTTCAATGTTTTCATCATCGGCTGCGCGTTGTTTGTATCGCCGATGATGTCGGAGCCGATCCTTGGCGTGGCGCTGGGTGTGGTGGNNGCGCTGGGTGTGGTTGCGGGAGGTGTGGCGCAGTTTGCCATGCAGTTGCCAGGTCTGCGTCGACGAGGCATGTTGTTCGGATTTCGGTTTTCACCGGGCCATCCGGGGGTACGGCGGATCGGCAAGTTGATGCTACCGTCGCTCCTCGGTCTCTCCGTGACGCAGATCAACATCACGGTGAGCACGATCCTCGCCTCTTTTTTTGCAGGAGGGCCGACCTATCTTTTCTACGGGATGAGGTTGATTCAGTTTCCGCTCGGGATTTTTGGTGTGGCGTTGGCCACGGCCATTTTACCGACACTCTCGGCGCAGGCTGCGCGCGGGGCGATGGATGAATTGCGGAAGACGTTCGGATTCGGTCTTCGCATGATTCTCTTTATCATCCTGCCGGCTATGGTGGGCCTCATCCTCTTGCGTCAGCCGATCATCCATCTCTTCTTCGAACATGGCACGTTTACGGCGCACGATACGACCGAGACTGCGTTGGCGGTGCTCTGCTATTCAGTCGGCCTCTGGGCCTTCGGCGGCGTTCGTATCATTGTCTCAGCGTTTTATTCGCTGCAGGATACACGCACGCCGGCCATTTCTGCGGGAATCGCCGTTGCGGCCAACCTTGTCTTCTCGCTCCTGCTGATGTCGTCTCTGGGTGCAGCAGGGCTGGCGTTGGCCACCGCCCTTGCGGCGATGGTGAATGGAGGCATCTTGGTCGCCGTACTGAACCGAAGATTGGGCGGGGTGGAATGGGGCTCTGTGGGACGATCGTTGCTGCGTGTGCTGGCCGCATCCGTCCCCTTGGGCGTGGTCTGCGCGTGGGTAGCGGATCACCAGATTTGGACGCATCAAGGCGAATGGATTGAAAAGTCTGTCATGCTCGTTGTGGCCATAGGAGTGAGTGTGGGATGTTATATGGGTGTCCATGCCTTGCTCCGGTCCGAAGAACTCGGTCTGGTCTGGGGAATGGTCAGACGGAAACTCAAACGAGGAACGGCCTAGCCAATGGGCAAAAAAAGATTACCCCTCACCCCTTCCCCCTCACGTCTCAAGGCCTGCGTCTTCTGCACCCCCTGGGGATGGATGGGAGTATCAGAAACGATGAAAGGGATCGATGCCGTGGTGTTGCCCAAGTCCTCGCGGCAGGCTGTGTTGTCAGAGTTGGGATTGCGTTCAGCGAACCTCTTAACGCAACCGATTTCTCCACGATTGCGTGAGGCGCAGGCGCAACTGATCGGCTATCTGGCTGGAACCCGCCAGTCCTTCGACTTGCCGTTGGATCTCTCACGCGGGACAGGTTTTCAGCAGAAGGTCTGGCGGACTCTTCGACGCATTTCCTATGGTCGCCTTCGATCCTATCAGTGGGTGGCGGCTCGTGTCGGAGGGAGCCAGTATGCCCGTGCTGTCGGCAATGCGGTGGGGGCGAATCCAATGCCGATCGTGATTCCTTGCCATCGGATTGTGGCGCAGGATATGTCTCTGGGTGGATTTTCATGCGGTTTGCCCGCGAAACGAAAGCTGCTCACGCTCGAAGGCACTTTGGCTGAGCTTCGACCTGGACGATCGTAAAGATGAAAGCCGTGATTCAGCGGGTGACGAGCGCGTCGGTTCACGTTGAGGGTAAGATCGTGGGGCAGATCGAATCCGGTCTCCTGGTCTTGCTGGGTGCGGCGAAGGGCGATGGAGAGACCGATGGGCGGTATCTGGTTGAAAAGATCCGCACGCTCAGGATCTTTTCCGATGAGCAGGGGAAGATGAACCGTTCGTTGGTAGATATCCATGGATCGGTCCTGCTGGTGTCCCAGTTTACGCTCCTTGGACGAACGGCGAATGGCCGTCGCCCCAGTTTCGACGAGGCGGCTGCTCCGGATGAAGCCAAGCGACTCTACGAGCAGGTCGCGACCGACCTACGAGGCCAGGGTATTGCCGTTGAAACAGGGGTCTTTGCCGCGCACATGCAGGTTGAATTGCTGAACGATGGGCCGGTCACTTTTGTGCTCGACAGCCGACAAGCGTGAAAGATGAGGCGTGAAAGGAGAAACGTAGGACTGCCGAGTGCTCTTGCTCCGAAACGTTTCACGTCTCATGGATCACTGGAGGGCCTTTCGAACAGCCTGCGGGCTTTGCTCGTACCGGCCCATGCTCAAGTCTGCTTCATGAAGACCGATAGAAAGATCAGAGGGGCGACATCATCGCGCAACGAACATCTGCTATACTGAGTTCATACGTTTCGGAATGTGTGAGAGGTGGATATGAGAACACAAGTTCCGCCACGACATCCGCTCCGTCAGCTCTTCGGCGCCCTCACCGAGAAAAGTTTCACGGAGCATCTTGGGTGGCCTGATCTGAACGTCACCAGCTACGTCTCCAACCTGCTCGTCGATTTTACCCACACAGACCACCTGTACAAAATTCGAAATCAGCAAGACCAACCGGTCGATTCGGTGATGGACTTGTTGTTTGAGTCGGAAGTGTTGCTTCAGGCCCAGTCGATGGATCGTGAACGGGACGTGCATCAGCATATCGGCGATTTCACGCTCTTCATGGCCGGACTGTTTCCCGAATATCTGCGCAGACTCAAGACAGCCGGGTTGATCTACCATAAGGATTTTCTCGTGGACTATATGAAGACGGGAAAGCGCTCCTACGGGATTGTCGCTCAAATGGCCGACGGTCCGTCAGGGGAAGAGCCTCCTCTGTTCCGGAAACTCTCCGACAACTTCGAGCTCTGCGTGACCGGCCTGGGGTTCGTGCGGTCCGATCTGGATCGCATGAAAGATCCAGCGTACCGGCAGGCTCGGAATGCTCTCCTCAATTGATCAGCCCGCATTATTCATGATGGTTCGTCGCGAAATCTCCTGAAAGTTCGTTCCTCGTGAAGCGTATCTCGCATGGACGATACAGACACGCTCCGTTCGTCGGTCCTGCGCTTCACGCTTCACGAACGACGCTTCACGCGCAAGAGCAGCGAATGCGCGATTGCAGCAGAAGTGCTCATGAATAATGCGGGCTAACTATCGTCCTCTCATTCTTGCCCACGGAGGCGCCGGTTCCCGACAGGTGACGCCTGCGCAGTCTACATGCCTGGCCGATGCAATCGCGGTGGGCTACAGCATCCTCGCGAAAGGCGATTCTGCTCTTGCCGCTGTTGAATGTACGATTGGCTTTCTGGAACAATCGGGACTGTTCAACGCAGGGCGAGGAGCGAATCGTCAATTGGATGGGGTGCAACGGATGGATGCCGCCATCATGGAAGGGGCGCACCTGAAAGCCGGAGCCGTGGCTTCGATGGAGGGGATCGTGTATCCGATTTCGGCGGCCCGCCTGGTCCTGGAAGAGACGAATCATGTTCTGTTAGTCGGACCATTCGCCGGAAAATTTTCTCGACACTTCAAGCTCAAGCGACATCTTTCCACTGGCTCGTCTCGCCGTTTTTCTTATGACCGGATGCTCTCGAAGCACACACGTTCAACAAGAGAACGGCATGGGACCGTCGGCGCTGTCGCCTTGGACCGATCCGGGACGGTGGCGGCGGGGGCCTCGACCGGTGGGATCGAGTCGATGTTACCGGGGCGGGTCGGCGACACCCCGCTCATCGGTTGTGGAGTGTATGCGGACAATCAGAGTGGCGCTGTCTCGATGACGGGCATCGGCGAAGGCATCATCCGCCTTGTGATCGCCAAGAGCATTTGCAATCGTCTCGCGATGGGGAACAGTCCTACAGTTGCCGCTCGACAGGTGTTGCGTATGCTCGTGTCTCGTATCAACGGATCGGCCGGAGCCTTAGTCCTTTCGCCGGATGGGCGATTTAACATCAGTCACGTGACGCCCTATATGGCTGCGGGTTGGTGGAACGGGATCGGTCAGCCGAATGTTCGAGGACAATTTTCATGAAGGATACGCTTTTTCACCTGGCATTTCCCATATACGATATAGCGGCGGCGAAACGTTTCTATGTCGAGGGGCTTGGTTGTACGTTGGGTCGAGAATCGAGCCATGCCGTCACGTTCGGGCTCGCGGGGCATCAACTCGTGGCCCATCTGACAACGGAGCGTTTGCCAGGCAGCAAGGCATTTATCCCCACCATTTTGGTCTGACTTTTTTGTCGAAAGATTCGTGGCAACGGTTTCTGGAACAGGCCCAGGCGAAACAGTTGCCTTTCTATCAACAGCCCCGCGTCCGGTTCCCTGGCACCAGGATCGAACACCACACATTCTTTCTCGAAGATCCCTCCGGGAACCTCCTTGAGTTCAAACACTACACGCATGAGTCGGCGATATTCGGTGAGCGAGACTACTCTGAGGTCGGCGATTCGCTGTAGCCTTTTGTCTGCTCCTGGTCTTGAGGCTCTCTCGAATCTTGCTCCGGCTCCAGTTCTGGCTCAGGTTCTGGCCCGGGCTCCGGCTCTGAGTCTGGCTCTGACTGTGGCGCTTGTTCTAGCCGGGGAGGCTGGGGAGTTTGAGGAGATCCCCTGGTAATCCATTTGAGGATTCGGTTGTGTCGGCGCGTCAGGAAGTTCGTTTTTCGTAGCGGATCGTATCGCCGGGGCGACGGCAAGATAGCCGCCAGCCACGCGGCCTCGTCGGCCGTCAGATNNCGTGAGATGCTGTTCGAGGGAGCGTGTAATGAGCGCTTCTCGCGCTTTTCGCAGCAGAGACCGTTCGGACGATAGGTAGAGATTCTTGGCGAGTTGCTGGGTGATGGTGCTTCCTCCACGCTTGAATTCGCCTGCTTCGAGATTGTACTGTGCTGCCTTTTTGATTCCTTCCCAATCGAATCCTTCATGGGTAAAGAACGATGAATCTTCTGCAGCCACGACCGCATGGCGAAGGCTGGGAGAGATACGCGAGAGCGGCACCCACGTCCAATGGCGCCCGATGGTGTGACCTTTTTCTGTAGCTTGAGCGTGTCGCGTTTCTATCAGTGCCGTCACGGTTGGATTGGTCGTGCGTAAGCTCGACACTTCCGGCATCGCCAATAACCAGAAGAGGAGGACCGCCCCGACCAGGAGGCTCAGGCCGATGATCAGAAAGGCTTTCAGGCGGGACCGGGATTGTTTGGTTGACTTCCTCATGAGAGGCTGCGTATCACAGAGACCATCGGCGCCTGTATTAATACCATGTGTAAACGGTGAATGGCTGGGGAACGTATGAGAATCCTTTCGGCAGAGTTTATCAGAAGTTGTGCGGGGCCAGAGCAGTTTCTGAAGAGTGACCTTCCCGAAATCGCCTTCATCGGGCGATCGAACGTGGGGAAGTCCTCTCTCATCAATTCTCTCTTGCAGCGTAAGGGGCTGGCCAAAGTCAGCCGCACGCCGGGGAAAACCCGTTTGGTCAACCTCTTTCGGATCTCCAGCGACGATCCTGGGTTGGCGCATTTCGTGGTGGTGGATTTACCCGGGTATGGGTACGCAAAGGTGTCGAAAGCACTGCGGGCTCAGTGGGCTCCATTGATCGAACAGTATCTCGACGGGAGTGAACAGCTGCGTGCGGTGGTGGTGTTGGTGGAGAGCCGGGTGTTGAGTGAGCAGGACAGAGACACGATTGCATGGCTGCTGTCCGTCGGACGTCCTCCTGTCGTGGTCGCGACGAAAGTCGACAAGTTAAAAATGAGCGAACGCATCAGTGCGCTTCGCCGGCTGCAGGAAGGGCTCGGATTGGTCGGGCTCGACGCAGTTATTCCTTACTCTTCGGTAACGGGCGAGGGGCGGGAGCGCTTGTGGGCCGTCCTGAAAGAGCGGATTCGAACTTGATGTCGATGTAGGCCTTATTCTTGAGGTTCGTGAGCCACGTTTGAAAGACGTCTTCGCTTTTCTGCTGAAACACGAGTCCCTGGATTTCATTGCGGACTTGCTCAAACGGGCGGAACTGCTTGGGTGTCTTGTCTTCCAGGCGCATGATGTGAAAACCATCCGACGTGTCGATCACATCTGAGATGCCACCGGGTACCAAGGAGGCGACGGTGCGCTCGATCTCCGGCAAGAGTTCTCCCTGCCGCACTAAGCCCAGGTGTCCTCCGTGTGAGGCGTTCGGGCCGTCGGAAAAGCGCAATGCCATATCCTCGAAAGATTCCCCCTGTTTAAGCCGAATCATCACCTCACGAACTTTCTCTCGCGCATCGGCCGTATCGTCAGGTGAGCGGGGTTTGATGAGAATCTGACTGAGTGTGTATTCTTCGGAGAGTGCAAACCGGTCGCGGTGCTCCTGGAAATACCGTTTCAAATCGGAATCCGCGACCATCACCGCACTTCGCACATCTCGGTCGACGACCTTGAGGAGTGTCAACTGTTCTCGGACACGTTTCATGTCTGCAGGGTTCGTCTCGTCGACTGGTTCTCCCTGTTGCTTCATCTGTCGAATCATTTGCTGGATTTCTTGATCCGTGACCGTGATACTCCGAGTTTTGGCTTCCTGGAGCTGCAACTTGCGTTCGATCATCGAGGTCAATGTGGCGTACTCCGCTGTCTTGAGGCGACGCGCAAGCGCATCACCGCGAGAGTCTTTCTGAATCCGCTCGCGCTCCGACGCGAGTTCCCGCTGTATCTCGGACAGCATGATAAGGTCTGAGTTGACGATCGCGACGATCCCATCCTCCACCTGTGCGGCTGAAAGTAGGGACGCCGGTGCGATGAGCCCGAGCGTGAAGAAGATGGTATGTCTCAACCAGTTTGGCGCCATTGTGCTGAACGGACGGATCGTGGATAGAGGACTCATTCTAAGCCAGGGCGGTCGACCGTACGGCGAGAGCCCGACGGATTGTACACGAACTTCATTGGACTTGAAGCCTCTGAGGAGGGAAATTTTCTGCCCTAGCAGGCTGCGGAAACACTCTGTTGATACACACAACCCCGTGGGAATTTTCCGTCTGGCACCGACGTCATATTTATATTCGCAGGGTGCTCAAAAAGGCCGTCCTCGTCGTTCGTGAAACGTGAAGCGTCCGAATCCTGAAACGAACGACGCTTCACGAGATACGCTTCACGGATGTCGAGAATGCCGCTGGCGGGCTTTTTCAGTACCCTGCTAGACGACTCAGCGTTTGCCGACATCGTCGGTGACATAGCGGGCGGCATCGGCGAGGCGAATGACCGCTTTTGTGCGGATATCGGCAATCACGCCGGTAAATCGTTTCCGGCGCTTCTCGTTGAGTAGTTCCTGACGAAGGCGTTCCCGAACGGCCACGTCCGCCTGAATAATTTCCTTGTCGAGCGGCGCAATCATGACGAGGTAGTAGCCGGCGGCCGTCTTGATCGGCGCACTGATCATACCGGTCTTGAGGGTATGAATAACCGCATCGACTTCCGGGTCGACCAGTTCTTTTCGATAGGGTCCGAGATCGCCTCCGTTCGCTTTCGTTTTGAAGTCGATGGAATACCGCTGCGCAAACTTGGCGAAGCTCCCGCCATGATTGACCTGGTATTCGAGGTCTTTCGCGGCGGAAATATTGGGCAGCAGCATCTGTGCCACTCGTACCATCAGGGGCGGGAGGAGTTCGCCGGCATGCTGCTCGTAGAAGGCGGCCAATTCCTCATTCGTGAGTTCGACTTTGGCTTTGATCCGGTCCTTGAGCAGTTCATCGATAATGAGTTGTTCCCGGTAGCGCTGTGCGCGATCGCGAATGGCATCGCTCTTATCGAGTCCGAGCTTGCGTGCCTCCTGCATGAGTAGCTCTCGGGTGATGAGTTCATCGAGGAAGAGGCGCTTCCCCCCCTCTTTCAGGTACCGCGCCCTGGTGGCCTCAGCCAGTTCTCCCCAGTGGATATCGAAGTCGGTCTGTGTGATCTGGCGACCGTTGACAAGGGCCAGGACGCCTTCCTCCGGGGGTGGCGCACAACCAGTCGATACGAGGAAGATTCCGCTGATAACGCAGGCGAGCAGGGTCGCGAGACGGACAGTGGCCACGTTCATGGATTCCTTCAAGTGTTGAGTCATGGGAGTCTGAGATCGTGTCATTGAGATGAGCATGATGGCATTGTGGTGTTGGTATCACAGCCTCCCAGGCTTTGCAAGATTCCGGTGAGTTCTGGAAAGATGGAAGGCCAGTCTTGATGCGGCATCTGTAGCTCAAATGACAGCGGGGAGAGGAAGCACACCCGTTTCTTGTACCGGTCCATCATCCGGTGAATCGCCTGGCTTGAGACCCGGCTTTTGACGTCGAGCGTGACGACGACGGAGTGGGTTTTGAGTTCGATTGTGCTCAGGCGCAAGGCTTTTGCCTGGAGTCGTACCTGCATCACTTCGAACAAGCGCTCGACGGAGTCCGGGGCCAACCCATATCGATCCTGTATTTCGCCGTGAAGAAGGGCGAGATCGCCAACTTGAGTGCAGGACGAGAGCCGTTTGTAACAAGAAAGTCGCTGGTGAGAGTCGGCGACGTACGCATCGGGAATAAACGCGGAGACATTGAGCCGGAGTGTGGGGTCTGGTTCTTCTTCCACCGTCTGGCCTCTCAGGCGCTGGACGGCCTGTTCCACCATCTGCATGTACAGATCGAGCCCGATGGCGGCGATGTGCCCCGATTGCTGTTTCCCGAGGAGGTTACCGGCACCACGGATTTCCATATCGGCCGCGGCGATGCGGAAGCCGGCACCCAGTTCGGTAAATTGCTGAATGGCTGTGAGGCGTTTCTGCGCGTCGTCGCTCAACCGTTCCTCATCGGGTACCAGGAAATAGGCATAGGCTTGATCGCCACTTCGGCCTACCCGTCCGCGCAATTGATACAACTGCGCGAGTCCGAACATGTCGGCGCGGTTGACGAAGATCGTATTGGCATGAGGGACGTCGATTCCCGATTGAATAATGGCCGAGGCGATCAGCACGTCCGCCTCACGGCGAAAGAACTTCAGCATCACAGCTTCAAGCGGTTTGGCGTTCATTTGCCCATGAGCCATCACGATCCGCGCATCGGGTACCAGTTGGTGGAGCCAAGCCCCTGTCTTTTCCATTGTTTCGACCCGGTTATGGACGAAATACACCTGCCCGCCACGGCCCAGCTCGCGTAAGATCGCTTCCCGGATGAGCCGGTCGTTGGATCGGACGACCTGCGTGCGAATGGCCAAGCGGCCCGCCGGAGGGGTCTCGATGATCGAGAGATCTCGCACGCTCGCCATGGCCATTTGCAAAGTTCGAGGAATCGGAGTGGCCGTGAGCGTCAAGACATCGACTTGGGTGCGGAGCTGTTTCAATCGTTCTTTATGTTTGACGCCGAACCACTGTTCTTCGTCGATGATGACGAGGCCTAAATCGCGGAATATCACATCCTTCTGGACAAGTCGGTGCGTCCCGATTACCACGTCGACAGCGCCGGATGCCACGTCTTTGAGAATGGCTTTGGCCTCTTTCGGCGATTGGAATCGGGAGAGCAGCGCGACGCGAGCCGGGAATGGCGCAAACCGTTCGGAGAAGTTGTCGTAGTGTTGGTGCGCCAACAGGGTCGTGGGGACGAGTACCGCGACCTGGCGATTGGCTTCCACGGCCTTGAAGGCCGCCCGCATGGCCACTTCCGTTTTCCCGTACCCGACGTCGCCACAGACCAATCGGTCCATCGGTTTGTTGGACTCCATGTCGTGCGTAATGTCTTGGATCGCTTTGAGTTGATCGTCTGTTTCTTCGTACTCGAAGGC
>CXWL01135874.1_pt1 | contig 10567 bp, 10 predicted proteins | sample 590931 | NCBI WGS metagenome assembly CXWL01 (sample SAMEA3498368, study PRJEB10139) | groundwater metagenome | biome: water well; material: biofilm material | place: Germany | collected 2015-04-27
ATGCTCATGGCGTCGCCTCCAGCGCATTGATCGCCTCTATCACGCGCGCCACGTCATCCTTGGTATGCGCGGCAGACAAGGTCAGGCGCAGTCTGGCGCTACCCTCTTGCACGGTAGGCGGGCGTATCGCCGGCACCCACAGGCCTTGCTGATACAGGCTGGCGGCGGCGCGCATGGACTCGGCATTGTCGCCGATGATGATGGGCTGCACGGCGGTGATCGATTCCATCAGCGTCCAGCGTTGCAGGCGCAGGTCGCGGCGCAGCTGTGCGATCAGCTCCTGCAAGTGCAGGCGGCGTGCGTGGCCTTCCTCGCCGCCGATGATGTCCAGGCTGGTCAGCAAGGCGTGCGCCAGCGCAGGCGGTGCGGCGGTGGTGTAAATATACGGGCGCGCCTTCTGCACCAGCCAGTCGATCACGCTGGCATGCGCGGCGACAAAAGCGCCGCCGACACCGGCAGACTTGCCCAGCGTACCCATGTAGACCACATGCTGTGAACGCAGATTGAAATGTTCCAGCACGCCACGGCCATGTTCGCCGAGTGTGCCGAAGCCATGCGCATCGTCGATCACCAGCCAGGCATTGTGCTGCTCGCATAAGGCCAGCAAGGCCGGAATCGGCGCCAGATCACCGTCCATGCTGAACACGCTGTCGGTGACCACGATCTTGCTGGGCGCATCGCTCGCTTCCAGCAAGGCCTGCAGCGCCGCTACGTCGCCGTGCGGATATACCTGCACTTTGGCGCGCGACAGCTTGGCGCCGTCGATCAGCGAGGCATGATTCAGGCTTTCAGAAAAAATCACCGTGTCCGGCCCGGCCAGCGCGGTCAGGCCAGACAGCATCGCCAGATTGGCCATGTAGCCGGTACAAAAATACAGTGCGCCGACCGAGGGAATGTACGGCGACATGAAATCTGCCAAACGCTCCTCCAGTTCCGCATGGGCGCGGCTGTGGCCGCTGATCAGATGCGAGGCGCCGCTGCCTACGCCATATTTTTCTGCGCCTTCCCGTAGGGCGGCAACGATCTTGGGATGCGCTGCCAGGCCTAGATAATCGTTGCTGCAAAACGCCAGCATGGGCTTGCCATCGACCGTCACGCGCGGTGCGCAGGCGGTGTCGGCAATGCGGCGGCGGCGGCGCAGGCTTTTGGCATCGAGCGCATCGAGCTGGACTTGTATTTGTTCAATTAAATTCATGTTGGTCTTCCAGCGGTTGTTGCGTTAAAAACGCGCAAAACACACTCGCCAAGATTGCTGATCTCTTCCGGATTCAGGATATACGGTGGCATCAGGTAGACGGTTTTCCCTATCGGGCGCAGCAGCAATTCCTGCTCCAGCGCGGTGCTGAAAAATCGCCGTGAAAATGTGCTCGCGGCAGCAGCATCGAGCGCCGCATCAAAGGCCCAGATCATGCCCTGCTGGCGGAAATTGACCACCTTTTCATGCAGCGCCAGCGGCTGCAAAGCCTGCGTGATGGCGGCCGCCTTGATGCGGTTTTGTGCCAGCACATCATCGCTCTCGAAAATCTCCAGCGTCGCCAGCGCGGCACGGCAAGCCAAGGGATTGCCGGTGTACGAATGCGAATGCAGAAAACCACGGCGCACGTCGCTGTGATAGAAGCCCTGATAAATATCATCGCGCGTCATCACCAGAGACAGCGGCAGATAACCGCCGCTGATGCCTTTGGACAGGCAGACAAAATCGGGCCAGATGCCGGCGCTTTCGCACGCGAAGAAGGTGCCGGTGCGGCCGCAGCCCACCGCGATCTCATCGGCGATCATATGCACCTGGTACTGGTCGCACAGCGCCCGCACCAGACGCAGGTATTCGGGGTCATGCATCGCCATGCCGGTGGCGCATTGCACCAGCGGCTCGATGATGACGGCGGCGATCTTGCCGGCGCGCTCCTGAAGACAGCGTTCCAGATCGGCGGCGGCATGGCGCGCGACGTCGGCCGCGCTCTCGCCTGCTATCGCCTGACGCGCGTCGGGCGAGGCCACCACGTGCGCCTTGTTCAGCAAGGGGCCGTAGGCGTCGCGGAACAGGGGTACATCGGTCACCGCCAGCGCACCGATGGTCTCGCCGTGATAACTGCCCTTGAGGCAGATGAATTCCTGCTTCTCGGACTGGCCGCTGTTACGCCAGAAATGAAAACTCATCTTCAGCGAAATCTCGGTGGCGGAGGCGCCGTCCGAGGCATAGAAACAATGGCCGAGCACGCCGCCAGTCAGCGCCGAAAGTTTTTCCGACAATCTGACCACAGGTTCATGGGTAAAGCCGGCCAGCATCGCGTGTTCCAGCTTATCGAGCTGATCCTTGAGCGCTGCGTTGATGCGCGGATTGGCGTGGCCAAACAGGTTGACCCACCACGAGCTGATACCATCGAGGTAGCGCTTGCCGTCGGTATCAAACAGCCAGGCGCCACGGCCGTGACTGACAGGGATCAGCGGCACCGTCTCATGGTGCTGCATCTGCGTGCACGGGTGCCAGACACTGTGCAGGCTACGTGCTACCCAGTCTGATTTTGTCGTTAAATTCAAGCCAACTCCATTTTTTACTCAATCGCAGATTTTACCACGCACTGCCCATGCGCTTTTTCAGGCAGAAACGGCCTGGAAGCCGCATGGATATTGCGTATCACATTTGCAACTAGCTGGGCGCGCCATGCGTACCGTGCCTAGTTCAACCAGTTCGGCTTACGCTTTTCCAGAAACGAACGCACGCCTTCGCGCCCTTCATCCGATGCGCGTATCTGCGCGATGCCCTGCACCGTGCCCGCGATCAAGGCGGCCGTGATCTCCCTGCCGCCGACCTCACGCACCAGCGTCTTGGCTTGCTTGACCGCGTTCGGGCTATTGCTGACCAGCGCCTTGACGATGTCCGCGACCTTGGCGTCCAGCAGTTCTGCGCTCACCAGCTCGTGCGCAAACCCCAGGCGATGCGCCTCGGCTGCGCTGAAACGCTCTGCCGTCAGGAAATAACGGCGCGCCGCATTTTCGCCCATGGCCTTGATCACGTAAGGTGAAATCGTCGCGGGGATCAGCCCCAGCTTGACTTCGCTCAGGCAGAAGTTGGCGCTATCGACCGTCACCACCACGTCGCAGGCAGCGACCAGCCCCATGCCGCCGGCATAGCAGTCGCCCTGTATCCTGGCCACGACAGGCTTGGGGCAGCTGTAAATCGTATGCAGCATGGTGGCCAGCTGGCCGGCATCCGCGAGGTTTTCCTCGTGGGTGTAATCGGCCATCTTCTTCATCCAGTTCAGGTCGGCACCGGCGCAGAACGACTGGCCATTGGCGGCCAGCACGATGGCGCGCACCTCATGGTCGGCGCCCAGCTCAGTAAAGGCCGCCGTGATCTCGGCTATCGTGGTTTCGTTGAAAGCGTTTCTGACATCAGGACGGTTCAAGGTCACTGTCGCCAGATTGCCTGCGCGGCGCAGTTCTAAAGTTTGGTAGTCCATTATCATTACATCCGGAACAAACCAAATTTCACATCCGGTATAGGCGCGTTCAATGCCGCCGACAGACCCAGACCCAAGACCATGCGCGTATCGGCAGGGTCGATCACACCGTCATCCCACAAGCGTGCCGAGGCGTAATACGGGTGGCCTTGGTGCTCGTACTGATCCTTGATCGGCTGCTTGAACGCGTCTTCCTCTTCGGCTGTCCAGCTGCCGCCTTTGGCTTCGATACCATCGCGCTTGACGGTTGCCAGCACGCTGGCGGCTTGCTCGCCACCCATCACGCTGATACGTGCGTTCGGCCACATCCACATGAAGCGAGGCGAAAAGGCGCGGCCACACATGCCGTAGTTACCGGCTCCAAAACTGCCGCCGATAATGACGGTGAACTTAGGCACATTGGCGGTAGCCACCGCGGTCACCATCTTGGCACCGTTGCGCGCGATGCCTTCGTTTTCATATTTGCGGCCGACCATGAAGCCGGTGATGTTTTGCAGGAACACCAGCGGAATCTTGCGCTGGCAGCACAGTTCAATAAAGTGCGTGCCTTTCAGCGCGGATTCGGAAAACAAGATGCCGTTGTTGGCGATGATACCGACCGGCATGCCGTGGATGTGCGCAAAACCGCAGACCAAAGTCGTGCCATAGCGCGCCTTGAATTCGTCGAAATGGCTGCCGTCAACCACACGCGCGATCACCTCACGCACGTCAAACGGCTTGCGCGTATCGACCGGGATCACCCCATACAATTCCTGCGCCGGAAACTTCGGCTCTTCTACCGCTTTCAATACCATCTGCTGCGGTTTCTGGCGGTTCAGATTCGAGACGATAGTGCGCGCCATCGACAGTGCATGGGTATCGTTTTGCGCCAGATGGTCTACCACGCCGGAGAGGCGGGTTNNGGTATGCACATCGCCGCCGCCCAAGTCTTCGGCGCTGACCACCTCACCGGTCGCCGCCTTCACCAGCGGCGGGCCGCCAAGGAAAATCGTGCCCTGGTTCTTGACGATAATCGATTCATCGCTCATCGCCGGAACATACGCGCCACCGGCGGTACACGAACCCATCACCACCGCGATTTGTGGGATGCCCTTAGCCGACATCGTGGCCTGGTTAAAGAAGATGCGGCCGAAATGGTCGCGGTCCGGGAATACATCTTCCTGATTCGGCAAATTCGCGCCGCCGCTGTCGACCAGATAGATGCACGGCAAATTGTTTTGCTCGGCGATCTCCTGCGCGCGCAGATGTTTCTTCACCGTCAGCGGATAGTAGGTGCCGCCTTTGACGGTGGCGTCATTACAGACGATCACGCATTCCTGTCCTGCCACGCGGCCGATACCAGTGATCACGCCTGCCGACGGCGCGGCGTCCTGGCCGTTCTTTTCCTTGTACATGTCGTAGGCCGCCAACTGGGAAAATTCCAGAAACGGCGTGCCCGCGTCGAGCAAGGTCTGCACACGGTCGCGCGGCAACAACTTGCCGCGTGCCAGGTGTTTTTCGCGCGCGGCATCGCCGCCGCCCAGCGCGATTCTGGCGACCTTTTCTTTCAGGTCATCGACCACGCGTTGCATGGCGGCAGCGTTGGCCTTGAAGTCTTCGGAACGGCTATTGAGTTTGGAATCTAGGGTCGTCATTTGCTTGATCTCTTGTTATTTACTTTGCATTCACTTTTGAGGAAAACTGCCATCCACGTAAAACCAGCGCCCGTCAAATCTGACAAAACGGCTCACTTCATGCAGGCGATGCGCTCGCCCGCCTATCTTGTAGCGTGCAACAAACTCCACCGTGGCGCTATCGCCGTCGGCCTTGTGCCGCTTCACTTCCAGCCCCAGCCACCGGGTAGGCTCATCATTCACCAGACGCTCAGCGGGCAAGGTACGCTCATCCCAGGTGGCACGCAGGTAGGCCTCGTCCTGCAGGCTGTAGGCGCAGTAACGCGAACGCATCAGGGCCTCTGCCGTTGGCGCGACCGCGCTACCGGCCAGATAAGGGCCGCAGCAGGCGTCGAAGGACTTTCCTGAGCCGCAAGGACAGATCATTTTATTGGCTTGCTTTGCTTGACAGCGACCGGTGCGCCAGCGGCCTTCCATGCGGCAAAGCCACCGTCTATATGCGCGACGTTTTCCAGCCCCATGTCTTGCACGGTCTTGGTGGTCAGCGCACTGCGCCAGCCTGCGGCGCAAAACAGGATGAACTCCTTACGTTCGCCAAATACCGGCTTGTAATACGGCGACTCTGGATCTACCCAGAACTCGATCATGCCGCGCGGCGCATGGAAAGCGCCTGGCACCACACCTTCACGCTCTAGCTCGCGGATGTCGCGCACGTCGATGAATTGCACATGCGGCTCATGCATCTTTGCCAGCGCTTCCGCCACGCTGTAGGTCTTGATTTCTGCGCTGGCCTCGTCGACCAGCTGTTTGTAGCCTTTTTTCATTTTTGTCTCCGACTTATGATCTGAACCCGTTCAAAATCCACCGCTCGCCAGCCATGCTTCCACTTGCGGCAAACGGTCATTACCCCAGAATGCCTCGCCATCGATCACTATCCATGGCGCACCAAACACCCCTTGCGCCACTGCCTGCTCACATGCCTGTCTAAGCTGATCCTTGAAGACAGGATCATCACATGCGGCGGCTGCGGCAGCACCATCGAGGCCCATCGCCTGCACGTGCGCGGACAGCCAGGCAGCATCATTGATCGCCGCAGGGCCGCTGAAGTAGGCGCGTGTCACGCTGCGGACAAACTCGCCCACACGCTGCGGCGCGACCTGCTGCATCCACAAGCACACTCTGGCGGTGTTTTGCGTATTGACCGGGAACGGGTCAGGCAGCACAAACGGCAATCCCGCAAAACGCGCCGACCGCTCAAAGTCACGCTTGAAGTAGTCCGCCATCACAGGAGGCCGCATGGTCAAGGGCATAGAACCCGTGTTCTTGAACACCGCTCCCAGCAATACCGGCTTCCACTCCACGCTGCGGCCGTATTTTGCGGCCAGCGTCTCAATCGACTGGGTGGCCAGATACGCATACGGCGAGACAAAATCAAACCAGTATTCTATGGTGGCACTCATTGTTCGTTCCCTATGTTGACGTCATATTTCAGGCGGCAAGCGCCCGGGCTATCAATATTTTCTGGATATCCGAAGTGCCTTCGTAGATCTGGCACACCCGCACATCGCGGTAAATGCGCTCCACCGGAAAATCGCTGACATAGCCGTAGCCGCCATAAATCTGGATCGCATCCGAGCAGACTTTCTCGGCCATTTCGGAAGCGAACAATTTTGCCATTGCCGCTTCTTTCAGGCATGGCAAACCGGCGTCTTTCATGCTGGCGGCATGCCAGATCATCTGGCGCGCCGCCTCGATCTGGGTGGCCATATCGGCCAGCTTGAATTGCACAGCCTGGTGTTCAAAAATTGTCTTGCCGAAACTGGTGCGGTCCTTGGCGTAGGCCAGCGCAGACTCAAACGCCGCGCGCGCCATGCCAACCGATTGCGAGGCAATGCCAATGCGGCCGCCTTCCAGTCCCGACAGAGCGATCTTGTAGCCCATTCCTTCTGAGGCTATCAAATTCTCGGCCGGCACACGGCAATTTTCGAACAGGATCTGCGCCGTATCAGAGGAATGCTGACCCATCTTCTGTTCCAGACTGGCGACGATGTAACCCGGCGTTTTGGTATCAACCCAGAACGCGCTGATGCCGCGCTTGCCCGCGGCCTTATCGGTGACCGCCATGACAATGGCGACATCGGCGTGTTTGCCGCTGGTGATGAATTGCTTGACGCCGTTGAGCACGTAATGGTCACCATCCAGTTTGGCGGTGGTGCGCAGCTCAGACGCATCGCTGCCGGCATGCGGCTCGGTCAGGCAAAAGGCGCCGAGCATCTCGCCTTGCGCCAGCGGTGTCAGCCATTGCTTTTTCTGCGCGTCATTGGCGTACATCATGGCGATAGAGCAGACCGGACAGTTATTCACCGAAATCACGGTGGACGTGCCGCCGTCACCGGCCGCAACTTCTTCCAGCACCAGCGCCAGCGACAGGTAATCCATGCCGGCGCCGCCGAACTCTTCCGGCACCGCCACACCATACGCCCCCATCTGTGCCAGTTCTTTCAACTCTTGCGCTGGAAAATGATGTTCCTTGTCCCAGCGCGCGGCATTGGGGACCAGTCTTTCCTGGGCAAAGGCGCGCACGGCGTCGCGTATCATTTGGTGTTCTGCTGTCAGTAGCATGCTAATTCTCGACTTTGTTTTGTGTGGCTACCAGCTCAGGCTGGCACCGTTGTAATTAAAAAATTGCCCGTTGTGTCTGGCGTCCAGACCGGCCAGCGTGCTGCGGATGCCCTGCGCGCTGTCCGCCACGCTGATCTCGGCACCGGCGCCGCCCATCTCGGTCTGTACCCAGCCCGGATGCAAGGCCACGCAGACAGCCGTTTTCGCTTCCAGCGAGACATCCTTGAGCACAGAATTGAGCGCCGCCTTGCTGGCGCGATACAGCCAGCCATGCGCGCTCTCGCGCAGGCTGATCGAGCCCATACGCGAAGAAATCACCGCCAGCTTGCCGCCNNCCCAGTCCGGCGCAATCATTCAGGTTGCAAACGTCGAGCAGCTGCGCTTCGCAACCCAAGGCCTGCAGCGCCGCCAGATCCTCCGCCTTGCGCGCGGTCGCGATGACGCGCCATCCCGCCGCCTTGTATTGTCTGGCGAGTTCGTGGCCGATACCGCGTGAGGCGCCGAGAATTAAGGCTGTGCTCATAAATTGACGTCCGTTTGATATTTTTCCGAGCTTGCAATGCGCTTGGTCACGCCATCGGGCGACACCAAGCGCGATATGGTTTAGGCCAGTTCGATCGCCATCGCTGTCCCTTCACCGCCGCCGATACACAGGGAAGCGACACCGCGCTTCTTGCCCTGCTTTTTCAGCGCGCCGATCAGGGTGACGATGATGCGCGCACCGGAGGCACCGATAGGGTGGCCCAAGGCACAGGCGCCGCCGTGCACGTTGATCTGTTCGTGCTTGATGCCCAGGTCATGCATGGCCGCCATCGGCACCGCCGCGAACGCTTCGTTGATTTCAAACAGATCGACATCGGCGGTGCTCCAGCCGACTTTTTTGTACAGCTTGTTGATCGCGCCCACCGGTGCAGTCGTGAACCAGCCCGGCTCCTGCGCGTGGGTGGCGTGGCCGAGTATCTTGGCGATCACGGTCAGGCCGAGTTCCCTGGCCTTGGATTCGCGCATCAATACCAGTGCGGCGGCACCGTCGTTGATCGATGAGGAAGACGCGGCGGTGATGGTGCCGTCTTTTTTGAAGGCTGGCTTCAAGGCCGGAATCTTGTCGAGCTTGGCTTTGAGCGGGCCTTCATCCTTGTCGATGACGACATCGCCGCTGCGGCCTGACACAGTCACCGGCGCGATTTCCCATGCGAATGAGCCATCGGCCGTGGCCGCCTGGGCGCGCTTGACCGAGGCGATGGCAAACGCGTCTTGCGCTTCACGCGTGAATTCGTATTTGACCGCGCAATCTTCGGCAAAGGTGCCCATCGAGCGGCCTTTGTCATAGGCATCTTCCAGGCCGTCGAGCATCATGTGGTCGTAGATCATGCCGTGGCCGATGCGGTAGCCGCCGCGCGCTTTCGGGATCAGGTAAGGCGCGTTGGTCATCGATTCCATGCCGCCGGTGACCAGGATCTCGTTGCTGCCGGCCTTGATGGAATCAAACGCCATCATGGTCGCCTTCATCGCCGAGCCGCACATTTTCGACAAAGTGACGGCGCCGGTGGAGACCGGCAAACCGGCAGCCAGCAAAGCCTGGCGCGCAGGCGCCTGGCCCTGGCCAGCCATCAGGCAGTTGCCGAACAAGACTTCCTCGATCAGCTCGGGCTTGACGCCGGCGCGTTCTACGGCAGCCTTGATGGCGACCGCGCCCAGCTGGCTGGCCGTCAGGCTAGAAAAATCACTTTGAAAAGCGCCCATGGGGGTACGGGCAGCGCCAACGATTACGATAGGGTCATTCATTTTATTCTCCGGTATGAAGTGCATATTGGATCAAAAGAGGTTTCATTTATTTTCGCTGCCAACGGCAGTGACAACATCTGGCTTAATCTGGTTACAGAAACGGATTTCCTGCGGATACGGGAAAACATCATCGACCTTGCCGTCGAGTATGCGTCGCTGGCGTTGCTGCCAGTATTCGGCCGTCAGCAGATCGGCATGATGCAGCATGAAGTACTTGCGCACCTTGACATTACCCAACAAAAAAGTGCCAAATTGTTCAGGGAAAACATCGTTCTTCGCGATCGGGTACCAGGGCTCGGCCGACATCTCGTCTTCTTCATTGCGCGGCAATGGGATGGTGCGGAACTTGCAGTCGGTGATGTATTCGATTTCGTCGTAATCGTAGAACACCACGCGGCCGTGGCGCGTTACGCCGAAGTTCTTGTACAGCATATCGCCGGGGAAGATATTCGCGCCGACCAGGTCCTTGATGGCATTGCCGTATTCGAGAATGCCATGCTCGATCGCCGCGTCATCACCGCGCTGCTCGGCTTCGGTCAGCCAGATATTGAGCGGGGTCATGCGGCGTTCTATGTACAGATGGCGGATCACGACCTCGTCGTTATTCAGTTCCAGCAGCGAGGGTGCGAATTTTTGTATCTCGGCCAGCAATTCATCCGAAAAACGCGCGCGCGGAAACGCCACATCGGAATATTCCAGCGTATCTGCCATGCGGCCCACGCGGTCATGGTTTTTCACCAGCAGGTATTTTTCCTTGATCAGCGCCTTGGTGGTTTCCTTGGGCGCGGGGAAATAATCCTTGATCAGCTTGAACACGTAAGGGAAGGAAGGCAGCGCAAATACCAGCATCACCAGGCCACGTATGCCGGGTGCGGCTTCGATGATGTCGGACGAGTATTTCAGGTGGTGCAGGAAGTCGCGGTAGAACAGGTTCTTGCCATGCTTCTGCAAGCCTATCATGGTGTAAATCTCGCTGCGTGGCTTCTTCGGCAAGATGCTGCGGATGAACTGCACATACGCCGACGGCACTTCCATATCGACCATGAAATAGGCGCGCGTGAAAGAAAACAGCACCGTGATCTGCAT
>CXWL01005939.1_pt1 | contig 10566 bp, 8 predicted proteins | sample 590931 | NCBI WGS metagenome assembly CXWL01 (sample SAMEA3498368, study PRJEB10139) | groundwater metagenome | biome: water well; material: biofilm material | place: Germany | collected 2015-04-27
GACGGCAGTTTTGCCACGCTGTATCTCAGCCCCAAGGATTACCACCGCATCCACATGCCGTGCGCGGGACGTTTGCGCCGCATGATTTATGTGCCGGGCGAACTGTTCTCGGTGAATCCGACCACCTCTCGCGGCGTACCGGGGTTGTTCGCACGCAACGAGCGCGTGGTGTGCGTGTTCGATAGTGAGTTCGGACAGTTCGTATTGACGTTGGTCGGCGCAACGATTGTTGGCAGCATGTCCACAGTGTGGCACGGCGTGGTAAACCCGCCACGCTCATGCGCGATACGCGAATGGCACTTCGATGGACAAGAAATTTCATTGCAGAAGGGGCAGGAGATGGGGCGTTTCCTGCTCGGCTCAACGGTGGTGATGTTGTTCCCGAAAGACACGTTGAACTTCAATTCGACATGGCAACCCACTAAGGCGATACGTATGGGCGAAACGATGGGTAACAAACCAGCTTGATCTGTACTTTTTTCATATGAGTAAAGTCGCTCCGACCAAAACTGAAATCTCATTGTTAGAGCCATTCGTCGGCCTCACACTGGAGCACATCCATGTGCCGGCAACCACCGCAGAATTTGCCTCCGCCACTGCTGAAATCATGGCAGCGGGCATGGTGGGTTTTGATACCGAATCCAAGCCGACGTTTGTGGTGGGCGATGTCAGCGAAGGGCCGCACGTGGTGCAGTTTGCGTTGCATGACAAAGCATTTCTGTTTCAACTGCATCGCGCCGAAGGGCATCCGTTTTTGATCGAGTTGCTGCAATCGGAACAGCTCGTCAAGGTTGGCTTTGGCCTCAGGTCAGATCGCAAACATATCCTCTCGAAATTAGGTGTGCATTTCAACGCGGTGGTCGATCTCAATACGGTGTTCAGCAAAGACGGCTATCACAAGGAAATGGGGGTGCGGGCAGCGGTGGCACAAGTGTTCAAACAACGCTTCGCCAAGGCGAGGCATGTGACTACCTCCAACTGGTCGCAACCGCAACTCACGCCGCAACAAATGCTCTACGCGGCTAACGATGCCTATGCAGCACTGAAAGTTTTGCAGGCGTTAAATCTGCGCCGTGAAAATTTGCCCATCATGGGTTTTAGCACAAGCTCGAATGAAGCGGAATCTACTGCCCCAAGTGTGGCGGCAAAACCCGATTGATGCGCGCCGTTTAATTACAAACCTCGAATCACTTCGCGCTCTGGTAAACTGCACGCCGCTGTCATATTTGCTTCCAACTGGTTCGCCGTAACGCCGATTTTTCTCTCGCAAGAGTTGCTGGATCGGGTCTGACGGTCTGCGTGTAGCTGGTGGAAATGAGCATGACAGAATGTGCCGTATCAACGCGCTGCCAGTGTGCAGGTCAGCAGATCCTATGAGGTGCGAAGCATTGCTGCCGATTCTTTTAATCGAATGGTGAAGGCTTTTCCTACGTGTCAATTGACGTGTAGCGTATCGTCATTTCTGTTTCCCCTCGTCTCCTGTCAGTGCCCACTATTTTATAAAGGGCTGCTATGACTTACCTGCAACAACTCGATGACATCATCAACACTATCATCGCGCCAGCGGCGCAAACGATAGACCGCGATAGCGCGTTTCCACGTGCGGCAATTCATGCACTGGGCGATGCCGGGCTGCTCGGTTTAATCAGCTCCAAGGAATTTGGTGGCATGGGGTTAGGGTTGGCTGAGGCAGCTCAAGTTGTCGAACGCATTTCTAAGGTGTGCGCTTCCACCGCAATGGTGGTGACCATGCATTATTGCGGCACGACCGTGCTGGAAAAATTCGGCAACTCAACTATTCGACGCGACATCGCCGAGGGTGCGCATCTAACCACACTCGCTTGGTCTGACAGCGGTTCGCGCAGCCATTTCTGGGCACCTGTTAGTAAAGCACGGCGTGAGGGTGATGACATCATTCTTGACGGCAGTAAAAGCATGGTGACCTCTGCTGCCGAAGCTGACTCGTATGTGTGGTCAACTTGTCCGGCAGCGGCTGAAGGTGCTAGCACGTTGTGGCTGGTAAACAGCAAAGCAGCAGGGTTAAGCCAACCCAAATACTTCGATGGATTAGGGTTGCGCGGCAACTGCTCGTCACCTATTACGTCCATTACGCTGCGTCTGTCTGACGCTGACATGCTAGGCACAGACGGTGGCGGTTTCGACATCATGATAGGCACGGTGTTACCTGTATTCTCCACGCTCATTGCCTCTTGCTCTATCGGCATGATGGATGCGGCTATCGAATCTTCCTGCGCGCATGTCAGCGGCAACAAGTTTGAACATCTGGGCAGCTCGTTAGCTGATCTGCCAACGATACGCGCTTACATCGCCCGCGCGAAAATCCGTGCCGACATGGCACGCACACTGCGCGACGACACGCTCGCCGCATTGGCCGCCGGACGTGCCGATGCAATGTTGCGCGTGATGCAAGTCAAGGTAGCCGCAGCAGAAGCCGCACTGGAAGTAACCGACACGGCGATGCGTGTGTGTGGCGGCGCGGCATTCCGCAAAGATGTCGGCGTGGAGCGCAACTTCCGCGATGCTCGTGCCGCTTCCATCATGGCGCCCACCTCCGATGTGTTGTATGACTTTATCGGCAAAGCGGTGTGCGGCATGCCTGTGTTCGGTTGAGGTGAAAGCGATGACAAAACCTTTGATGATGGGCGCGGTGGCTTATGCACCCAAGGTGGTCACAATATGGGAAGGCTTTAAGGAGTATTTTCGGCAGCAAGATTTCGAGTTCGATTACATCCTCTATTCCAATTACGAACGTCAGGTCGAAGCGCAATTTGATGGCAGCATCGCGCTGGCTTGGAACTCGCCGCTGGCCTGGGTGCGTGCAGATCGCATCGCACATGCACGCGGGCAAACAGTGCGCGCAGTGGCCATGCGCGATACCGACCGCGACCTCACCTCGGTGCTGGTGGTGCGCAGCGATTCTCCTGTCGTAACTTCAGGCGAATTGAACGAGCTTAAAGGCAAAGTCATCGGCTTTGGCGCAATCGATTCGCCGCAGGCAAATCTGATTCCGCTCGATCATCTGCGTCAGCTTGGATTGATTGCAGGACGCGATTACACCGCGCGACGCTTCGACGTACTGGGTGGCAAACATGGCGACCACATTGGCGGTGAACGTGATGCAGCGGTCGCACTGATGGCGGGTGAAATCGATGCCGCATGGATGATAGACGGCAATCATATTGCCTTCTCGCGTGAAGGCATCCTGCCTGCCAGTGCGACACGCATCGTGGCGCGTACTGGCAACTTCGATCACTGCAACTTCACCGTCAGCCCCGGTGCGGATGAAAAGCAGATTGCGCGTTTCACCGAATTGCTACTGGCAATGAGCTGGGACGATGCGCAAGTCAGACCCCTACTCGAACTGGAAGGCCTCAAGGCGTGGCTACCCGGTCGTACCAGCGGTTATAACTTGCTGATTCGCGCCACCGATGATGAAAAATTTTACGATGCAAAAGGAAATATTCTTGTCGCCGATTATCGATATTGAAAATTTGGGGCTGGATTCGGGTGGACACCTGCTGGTCAAGCATGGCTTGCTGTCCGTGCCACCCGGCAGTGAACTCTGCGTCGTCGGCAGCAGTGCTGGATGGGATGCGCAGCTATCGGCTTGGTGTCGCAATCAGGGACATGCGGTTCGCTTGTCGGAACAAGATGGGCGGACGGTTGCACACGTGACACGCGGTACCGCGCAAGCCGGTCGTTGGCGCGGCGCGATGCCCACCGGACAGGCTGATGCCAAGTTGGCAGGAGCAATCGCCGAGCATGCTCAAGCCAGCTGGGGACTGGCTGCACGTGGCGCGACGGTGGAAGCAGGCTCACCCGCAATCCATTTCCGGCTCGATCAAAAAATAGAAGTGTGGGCTGATAGTGCAACCGATCTCTATGCACAGGCGGTAGCGGCGCAATGGAATCCTGACGAGGCGATTGATTGGAACACGCCATTCGAGTTACCCGATGTAGTGGAAGACGCGGTGGTGCAAGTGTTGACCTACATGATCGAAAACGAAGAAGCTGCCTTGATTGTGCCTGCGCGTTTTCTGGGGCAACTGCATCCGCATTTTCGCGAAGTACAGGCTGTGCTGGCGATACAGGTCGCCGACGAAGCGCGGCACATCGAGGTGTTCACTCGACGGCTACGCATGAAAGGCCGAGAACCCGCGCTCTCCACCGCAGGTGGTCAAATTTCACTAAAGACATTGCTGGATGAACCAGATTTTTCCGTCGCAGGATTTTTGTTGTCGGTGCTGGGCGAAGGCACTTTCGTCAGTCTACTCAACTTCCTCCACGCTCATGCGCCCGATCCTGTGACTCGGCAAATCGCCAGACTGGCAGCGCGTGATGAAGCGAGACACGTCGCATTCGGCATGGCGCATTTAATGTCGCGCATCAAACAAGAGCCGGAGTTTTTGACGCGTCTAGCTAACGCAGTGCAATCACGCAACGATGCACTATCCAGCACATCAGGGCTGAATGAAGAGGTGTTCGATGCCTTAATTTTGCTAGCAGCGGGTGAGTTCACACCAATAGCGATTGCCGCTGGTTATGTGCGTGTGCAGCAGTTGATGCTGGATATGGCTGAAGGCAGACAAGCACGTCTGGAAAAACTCGGTTTCGAACGGGAAACTGCGCAACGCCTGTCATCACTGCATACGCGCAACTTTATGTGAGGTGGAGTTAGAAGGTCGGCGTTGATTTACAAGGAAATCCCTTGCGCGTGATGTGGCAGTTGCAAATACCGCTGTGTTTGCATCTCGGCCAAGCGGCTGGTGGTGCGGGAAAATTCATCGGGCATTGCGCCGTCGGCATCCAGCTCTTCCGGTGTCGATGCCGCTGAAGCCACCAGCCTGACGTTGTTGTCGTATAACACATCAATCAGCCAGGTGAAGCGTCGCGCTTCGGCAGCTTGATCGGCGTGCATACGCGGAATATGCGACAAAAATACAGTGGGGAAGTGATGCGCGATTTGCAGGTAATCTTCCTGCGCATGTGCGCCACAGCACAACTCCGCGAAATCAAACCACACCACATTTTGTGCAAATTTTTTCACGGGAAATTTACGCCCATTTAGTTCGACGGACTGAGAATTTTGGCATTTATCGGACGTGATTTTCTCAAACAACGCCTCCATTTTTGTTTCGCTTGCCTCGTTGGCAGGCACGATAAATAGTGGTTCACGGGTCATTGCCTGCGTGCGATAGTCCTTGCCGTTGTCGATATGTAACACTTCCAGTTCACGCTTGAGCAACGCGATAGCAGGCAAGAAATTTTGCCGCTGCAAGCCGTGCAGATACAACTCATCTGGTGAAGAATTGGAAGTGGTTATCAGCACCACGCCGCGCTCAAACAAAGCAGTTATCAGTCTTCCCAAAATCATCGCATCGGCGATGTCATCGACGTGGAACTCATCCAAGCACAGCAATCGGGTAGATTTTTCAATGTTGTCGGCTAGCGCAATCAGCGGATCATTTTCATGGGCGAGCAATTTCATCTCGTGATGCACCTCCGCCATGAAATTGTGAAAGTGGATGCGGCGTTTGCGGCGATACGGCAAACACGCATAGAACGCATCCATCAAAAACGTTTTGCCGCGTCCCACGCCGCCCCATAGATACAAGCCTTTCGGCACATCGGGGTTGAGCAGGGTATGCCCCAAAAACTGATTGCGCCGCATTTTGAAATCGACCAATTGATGCCATAACACATCCAGTGCATCCACCACCATCGCCTGCGCTGCATCATCAACAAAATCCGATGATGCACGCACACCCTGATACCAAGCTTTGGGGCTTGTGTTTTCAGCAGTGGGTGGGGCAATCGTGTTGGAGGGCATGTTTTTTAGTTTAATACCAAGTGTAGATTTTCAATCCATACTATTTAGACTGAAGCTGAGTCATTCCCTGAGTTTGGCAAACGCTGCCGCCATCGCGCCACCTTGTGCGGGCTGATGTACCTCTTGTCGTTTGTGTTGCGTTAAGCGTTTTGCATCCGTGGGCCGATCACGCGGCACGGCTACTTTGTTTGCTTCAGCGGCGGTATCGGTTAACCGCATGGTCAGCGCGATACGCTTGCGTTTTTCATCCACCTCCAGCACTTTGACTTTCACCACCTGTCCTGCCTTGACGATGGTGTGCGGGTCTTTGACAAAACTATTGGACAGCGCGGAAATATGCACCAGTCCATCCTGATGCACGCCGATGTCCACGAACGCGCCAAATGCGGCGACATTGGTGACCACGCCTTCGAGAATCATGTCCGGCTTGAGGTCTTTCATTTCCTCAACACCTTCGCGGAAGGTAGCAGTGGTGAATTCTGGACGCGGGTCACGTCCGGGTTTTTCCAGTTCGCTCAGGATGTCGCTGATAGTAGGCACGCCGAACTGTTCATCGGCATATTTATTTGGGTTGAGCGATTTCAGCAGCTTGCCATCACCAATCACTTCTTTGATGTTCTTCTGGATATCGGAGAGGATTTTTTTCACCAGCGGGTAAGACTCAGGATGCACTGCCGAAGCATCGAGCGGATTGTCGCCGCCCATGATGCGCAAAAATCCCGCTGCTTGAACAAAGGTCTTATCGCCCAAGCGCGGCACGTCTTTCAATGCAGCACGTGAGGCAAACATGCCGTGTGTATCGCGATACGCCACAATGCTTTGCGCCACGCTACTGGAGAGGCCGGAAACCCTTGCCAGCAAAGGCGCAGAAGCGGTATTCACATCCACACCCACTGCGTTCACGCAGTCTTCAACCACCGCATCTAATGATCGTGCCAATTGGAATTGACCCACATCGTGCTGGTACTGTCCCACGCCGATGGATTTCGGGTCTATCTTCACCAGCTCTGCCAGCGGGTCTTGCAGGCGGCGTGCGATGGATACCGCACCACGCAGCGTCACATCCATGTCGGGCAATTCGCGTGAAGCAAACTCCGAGGCGGAGTACACCGATGCACCTGCTTCCGATACCACGATCTTGGTCATCTTCAACTCAGGGCGCAGAGCGATTAGGTCTTGCGCCAGCTTGTCGGTCTCGCGTGAGGCCGTGCCGTTACCGATAGAAATCAGCGTCACACTATGTTTTTCGGCTAATTTGGCAAGCGTATGCAGTGAGCCATTCCAATCATTCTTTGGTTGGTGCGGATAGATTACTGCCGTGTCCAACACCTTGCCCGTGGCATCTACCACGGCAACCTTCACTCCGGTGCGCATACCGGGGTCTAGCCCCATCGTCGCGTGCATCCCGGCTGGCGCGGCAAGTAGCAAATCTTTCAGATTGCGTGCGAACACTTTAATGGCTTCAGTCTCAGAACGTTCGCGCAGCGCACCCATCAGCTCGCTTTCCAAGTGCATAAAACTCTTTACCCGCCAAGTCCAGCGCACCGTGTCCGTCAGCCATTTATCGGCTGGGCGGTTTTGGTTGGTGATGCCAAAACGTTTTGCGATACGCATTTCACAGGGATTATGCGGCGCATCCCATTTTGGTTTTTCCGCTTCGCTGTCGAGACGTAACGTCACATTCAGCAACTCTTCACGACGACCGCGAAACAGAGCCAGCGCACGATGCGAAGGGATAGCTCCAATGGCTTCATCATAATTAAAATAATCGGCATATTTCGCGGCAGCTTCTTCCTTGCCTTCGATCACCTTGGCTTCAACCACACCGTGTGTTTGCAAATACTCGCGCAGACCTTGCAACAACTCGGCATCTTCAGCGAAACGATCCATCAAGATAAAGCGCGCACCATCCAATGCTGCCTTGGTATCGGACACACCGGGGTTGTCGCCTTGTTCTGACGTGAACGCTGCAATCAGATATTTGCTCGCTTCAGCTTCAGGATTGAGCAGCGGGTCATTCAGCAGCGCATCGGCCAGCGGCAACAGTCCCGCCTCCAGAGCGATCTGCGCCTTGGTGCGTCGTTTGGGTTTGTACGGCAGGTACAAATCTTCTAATCTCGTTTTGTCTTCTGCATGACTGATGGCATCTAACAGCTCAGGTGTCATTTTGTTTTGTTCATTGATTGAAGCAATGATCGTCGTGCGCCGCTCTTCCAGTTCACGCAAATAGCGTAAGCGTTCCTCCAGCATCCGCAGTTGCACATCGTCCAATCCGCCCGTCGCTTCTTTACGATAACGGGAAATGAACGGAACGGTAGCACCCTCATCGAGCAGGGCAACGGCAGCGGAAATTTGAATCGGTTTTGCGGCAAGTTCAGTAGCAAGGCGTTGTTCTATAGTTGGCAGCATGAGTATTTAAGTAGTTGAGGAGGGTTAAGCAGTTGGCAGGCAGGTAAACACTGGGAAAATGGTGTTACCACCTCTGTATGGCGCGCCGAAACGCAAAGGTGAATTATCCTTGGTTGGCTACAGATTCTGCAATATGTTTAACGGGCGGCGAATTATCAAGCCACCTTGGGGCGTTCCGCACTATACGGAGGTTTGCGTGACAAATTTTTCAAAACCGCTGGATTTTTTATGATTGGCTGGTAGAATGCCGCGACTTTGATTTTGGGTGCATCTTTAGCTGTTTACTTTTTGATGTATTTGAAGCCAAGCAAATTGTCTCTATTTTATTAACCACCTCCCCCAAGGAAACCAAAATGAAAAATGCTCTGATTGTTGCTTTGTTAGCTGTTGCGTTAACTGCATGTGGCGAAAAAGCTGCTGAAACTACTGCTGTTGTAGAAGCTGCCGCTCCTGTTGTTGCTGAAGTTGCTCCTGTTGTTGCTGAAGCGGCTTCTGCTGTTGCTCCAGCTGTTGCTGAAGCGGCTACAGCTGTTGGCGAAGCTGCCAACACCGCTGCTGACGCAATGAAGAAGTAATTTTACTTTTTCAAGTAATGCAAAAAGCCGACGTAATGTCGGCTTTTTTATTTCGCTTCACCACTTTTCACCTCAGGCGATTTCACGCCACGCAAAGCCTTCTTCTTGCGTTGCCACCCCCACCCAATTTGTATCGCACTCCATCACCGCGCTTAATGCGCGTACAGCCAATTCGGGCGTATTATTTTTACGGCTCAGATGTGCGGCAACCAAATGTTGCAACAAACTGACATCTAATTTGCTCAACAAATCGGCGGACTCTCGATTATTCAAATGCCCAAAACGACCACCCACACGATGTTTTAAGCTTGCAGGGTATTCGCCGCCCATCAATAGATCGCTGTCGTGATTGCACTCCAACACCAGGGCGTGGCAGCCGCTGAGTGCTTGCTCGATGTGCGGTGTGCTGCTTCCCGCATCGGTCAACACGCCCAACCGCCGTGCGCCATCGCCGAACACAAATTGCACAGGTTCTGCGGCATCATGGGGAACAAGATAAGGCGTAACTTGTAAATCGTTGACGGAAAATACTTGGTGCGGGTCAATTTCGTGAACCTGTTCAATGTTGGCAAAGGCTTTGGGGGTGCTGCGCAACGTGCCGTGCGTGAGCCAAACGGGCAAGTTAAATTTGCGCGCCAGTTTCGCCACACCGCCTATGTGATCACCATGTTCGTGTGTCACGACGATGCCGTTCAACTGTTCGGGAACAATGCCCAGCTTTGCCAGCCTGGTGATGGTGTCTTGCAAACCAAAGCCACAGTCCATCAAAACATGGGTCTTGCCAGCTGCGACCAACAGTGCATTGCCTTCGCTACCACTACCCAGCGATGCAAAGCGCAAGGTCATTTTTGCTCGATATTTTTGTAAAGCAGTTCGAGTATCTGCTTGGAAGTTTTATTTTGCGCGCCGTTTTGATCGGTGACGGAGACTTGACACGTTTCACCATCGTTGCTCACATTCACACGATAGCGCGCATCTGCCGAATCATCCCAAAATTTCAATTTGTCGATCAACCCTTTTTTCATTTCGGGCAGCTGTAAAAAATAAACCCCTTTCTCTCTATCCTTGTCCTCTACTCTCAAGCCAGAACTCTCAATCGCCAAGCCGACTTTCCGCCATGCCCGATCAAACGCATCTCCCATCAAAATAACGGTTTTACCTGCCGCAATTTCGCGCAAACTCGCTGCACCGTCGGGTTGCTGTGGCGTATTTGCGCCAGCGGCGAGCGGTGCGGATTGCAAGCTTGCCTGTAATTCGGTCGCGCCCAGACGCACCATCAAACGCTGCAACATAATCGCCTCAAGCTCAGGATCGGTCGTCCGATCTTGCCATTTTGAGATAGTTTTATCGGCAGAAAATACTTCGATTTTGCCGCGATAAGTCATGTAAATTTTCGTGCTGTTTTCGGCGCGCTCTAAGCGAATCAGATATTGATCGCGCTCACCCGAAGAATAGACGTTATTGAGAACACTACCGAACATTTTACGCAGTCCGCTCTGTGGAATCTTGGCGCGATTTTCCGCCCAATCGGTTTCCATCACGCCCGCCGCTTGATCTTCGCTCTTAACGGTCAGCCCGATCTCTTGCCAGAATCCCTTAATCGCAGACCACACATTTTCCGGCTTATCGTTCACCACCAGCCAACGTTGTGTCGCATCGCGCTCCAACCGCACCGTTTTTAACTCTGGCAATACAGCGGCAAGATTGCCTGCCGGCACAATGCCACTCTTG
>CXWL01143844.1_pt1 | contig 10565 bp, 7 predicted proteins | sample 590931 | NCBI WGS metagenome assembly CXWL01 (sample SAMEA3498368, study PRJEB10139) | groundwater metagenome | biome: water well; material: biofilm material | place: Germany | collected 2015-04-27
GTCCCTTCCGCCATCTTGGCCAGCACCGACTCCGCAATCTCCGGCAGCAAGGTCCCGTTCAAAATATTATCGACATTGCGCGCACCCGAATCGACCTCGGTGCAGCGCGCCAGCACGCCTTCCACCAGCGCCTCGTCGTAAGCAAATTCCGCCTTGTGATTGACCGCGATCCGCTGCTGAATCTTGCCCAGCTTGAGTTCAATAATCTGCACCAGCACATCATCGGTGATCGGGAAATACGGAATGACCTTCAAGCGCCCCAGGAACGCCGGCTTGAACTGCTTCATTAAATGCGGACGCAGCATCTCTTCCAGTGCTTCCGGCGTCGGCAATTCTTCTGCTGTCTTGTTCAGACAAGCGTTCATCAGCGCGCTCGAACCGATATTCGACGTCAGGATGATGATTGTGTTCTTGAAGTCGATCTCGCGCCCTTCCGCGTCTTCCATCACGCCCTTGTCGAACACCTGGAAGAACAGCTCCATCACGTCCGGGTGGGCCTTCTCGACTTCATCGAGCAGCACCACGCTGTACGGATTGCGGCGCACCGCTTCGGTCAGCACGCCGCCTTCGCCGTAGCCGACATAACCCGGAGGCGAGCCTTTCAGGCCCGACACGCTATGCGCTTCCTGATACTCGCTCATGTTGATTGTGATCAGTTTGCGTTCGCCGCCATACAGCACATCGGCCAGCGCCAGCGCGGTCTCGGTTTTGCCGGTGCCCGACGGACCTACGAACAGGAACACGCCCTTAGGCTTGTTAGGATCGTCCAGGTTCGCGCGCGAGGTGCGCACGCGCTGTGCGACCGCTTCGATCGCATACGACTGTCCCAGCACGCGCTCTTCCAACAGGTCCTTCAGCTTCAGCACGGTCTTGATTTCGTCCTTGACCATTTTCCCCAGCGGGATACCGGTCCAGCCGGCGACAATTTCGGCCACCACGTGACCATCAACCTGCACCGGGACCATCGGCGTTTCGCCCTGCAGCGAGCGCAGTTCGGCCACCATCGCCTGGATATCCTTGCCTTGCGTGGCGTCGCCGCCCTCGCCCGCTTCCAGCATGCGGCGGCCATCCATGATCTGGGCGGTCAGCGCCTTTTCCTGCTCCCAGCGTGCCGACAGCGCGGTATGCTGCTCCGACGCTGCAGCGCGTTCGTCCGCCAGCTCCTTCAGGCGCACAGCATGCGATCCGCCCGAAGTCTGCTCGCGCGTGAGCGAACCGGCTTCAACGTCGATACGCTCCATCTTGCGGGTCAGGTTTTCAATCAATGCCGGCGTCGCATTCTGGCCCAGCGCCACCTTGGCGCAGGCCGTATCGAGCACGCTGATCGCCTTGTCTGGCAGCTGGCGGCCCATGATGTAGCGGTGCGACAGGCGTACCGCCTCGGTGATCGCTTCGTCGTACACACGCACGCCGAAGTGCTTCTCCATCAGCGGCGCCATGCCGCGCAACATGGCGCAAGCCAGTTCTTCGCTCGGCTCTTCGACCTTGATGACCTGGAAGCGGCGCGCCAGGGCCGCATCTTTTTCAAAATACTTCTTGTACTCGCCCCAGGTGGTGGCGGCGATGGTGCGCAGTTCGCCGCGCGCCAGTGCAGGCTTGAGCAAATTGGCTGCATCGTTCTGGCCTGCGGCGCCGCCGGCGCCGATCATGGTGTGCGCTTCATCGATGAACAGAATGATCGCATGCGGGCTCTTTTTGACTTCGTCGATGACGTTCTTCAGGCGGTTCTCGAACTCGCCCTTGACGCTGGCGCCAGCCTGCAGCAGGCCCATGTCCAACGTGTGGATCTCGACGCCCTTGAGCACGTCCGGCACATCGTCCAGCGCGATGCGCAGCGCCAGGCCTTCAACCACGGCAGTCTTGCCCACGCCCGCTTCGCCGGTCAGGATAGGATTGTTCTGGCGGCGGCGCATCAGGATGTCGATCGCCTGGCGGATTTCGGTGTCGCGTCCGATCACCGGATCAACCTTGCCATCGCGCGCACGCTGGGTCAGATTGGTGGTGAACTGGTCCAGCGCCGGAGTCTTGGAGGCGCCCTTGGCCGCCATCTCGCCAACAGGGTCGGCGCCGCCGCCCTCTTCCTCGGTTTTTTCGACCAGCTTGGCCACTTCTTCCTGCGAGCCGGCAGCAACCTTGTCCAGCTTGTGCTTGATCTGCTCGACGTCGAATTTGTCGAACAGCTTCGAGCCGCGGTATGCCAGCTGCGCCAGTTCAGGATCGGTCAGCATCGCCTGCAGCAAATGTCCACTGCGGATCTCGGCCACGCGGCCGGCCTGAATGTCGAGCGAGGCAATCAGCCATGCATTCTCGAACAGCTTAGGCAGGCGCGCCGAAAACACCGGCGTGCGCGAATTGCCCGCCTTCAGACGCTGCACTTCGGACTGCAGATCGGCTTCGAGCATGCTCACGCTGATGCCCATGTTCCGCGCGATCAGCACGAAGTCACTCTTGGGCTGCTCCAGCAGTGCCAGGAACAGGTGTTCCAGGTCCACCTCGAACTGCCCCAGCGAGACGCAGATGCTCGCGGCGCGGGTGGCCGCGGTGCGGCTGGTTTCGTTCAGTTTGCCGATCAGCGTTTTCAGGTTAATGCTCATTCAAGATTCCTCTTATTGTCGTAATTTACACTGCGTGAATATCGTATTTGACGTCGGTGCGATCCGCCGTCTGCGCGCCGGTAACGAGAAAACTGTCCCAGCCCAGCCGCCCCCCATGGCCCTCTTCAGACAGCGACGCACCCTGCACGTCGGCTGCGCGCAGCACCAGCTGCACTTCGTACTCGATCGAGACGCCGGTGAACATGGTCAGCATGCTCTTGAGCGCGCGCGCCGCTTTGCCGCCAGGCAAGAAAGCATCAAAACTGTCGCGGTCCAGCGGACCAATTTCCAGCCGCATGCGCAAGTCGCGCTGCCACACGCGCGAGCCGGACATGGCGCCCCCGCCCAGTGTGGCGTTGGCCCCGCCCAGCATGGTCTGCTGGGTGGGTGGCACGTCGTACCAGCAGCCGATGAACTGAATCGCCTTGACCGGCTGGCCGAAGTATTCGCCCAGCACGCGCGAAATCTGCACCGCTGACGTTGGCCGGTGCCGCAGCGACGCCGCAAAATAGCCCATTGATTCGTCGAGCAGGCCGCCGCCTTCTTCGTCGCCCAGGCGCTTGCGCAGCGACTCGTTGCCCAGCCCCGCCAGCGACAGCAGCAGCGGCAAAAAGGTGTCCTTGCCGTCGACCTGGTATTTCAGTTCAAGCCGGTACTTGCGCCAGGCTTCGTAAAACAGGGCCAGCGAGCGGTTCGAAAACGTGTCCAGGAAAGCGCGTGGACCTTCGTCTTTTTCGTACAGCACGTGGGCGGCGATGCGCTCGGTGTAATGCAGCGGCAGCGCGCCATTCCCGCCCAACAGGCCCATGAAGGCCGGCGTGATGCGGATGTATTTGAGCGTCTGCGACTTGAGCGCCTCGCCCAGCGAGCGCGGATCGCGGTGCAGGTTCTTCGGTTCGGTCTGCACTGCTTCGAGCTGGCTGGCCGGAAAACTGAGCGACGTCGAATTCTGAAAGCGCAGGAAGTTCGCCACCATGCCCTGCTGGGCGGTGCCGTGACGCTTGAGCCACAGTTCGAACATGCGCACCGCCTGAAAGTATTCGAAGCGGTACGGTTCCTCGAACAGGCGCTCGATTACAGCAGGCTCAAATCGCCGCTTCGTGGCGTACATTTCAATAACTCTTCTCCGGTTTTATTCGATACCATCACCAGCTGCGCGAAGCTGTTGGCATGCACATACAGGCCCAGGAACCGCTCGATGATGTGGGCAAAGGCGTGGATACCACTACCGACAAAGGCTTCCTCGTCGATCGTCAGGCGCACTTCCATGCCGCGCACCAGGCAGGCGAAGGGATTCCCCGGTAGCCAGGCATTGGCCGCCTTGTGGGACACTGCTGCGATGCCGCCGATCTGGCGCTGCGACGAGGGCGAGCGCGGCAAGTCGTACAGCGTCAGCATTTCGCGGAAGGCGTCCAGGCCGCCGTCCATCAGCGACAGGTGGTTCAGCGACAGGTGCGAAATCAAGCGCCAGTGCGCGCCGCGGCCCCGCTCGAAGCGGTGCGACGAGGTTGGCTTGCGCAGGAAGGAAATCGCGCGCACGCTCGAGCCGCCTTCGAGGAACAGGTCGCCGCCGCGCAAGCCGTAAGCGAGCGACGCGGGCAGATCGCGGTTGGTGCAGGTCAGCTCCAGGCTGAGGGTGTCGGTTTCCACTTCGGCCGGATCGAAGTCGATGTCGACGATCGAAATCTGGGTTTCAAAACCGGGGCTGCGATCGCCCAGCGTTTCGTCGCGCCGGATCACATAATAATGGCCGCTCTTTTCCGGCGTCTGCCCATGCTTGAGCGAGTAGAACGGACGGAAGTGCACCACCGACTCGCCCTGCGGCGTCTGGCGCACCAGCTTGACCGATTCTATGCCCTGTACTTCGTAGGCGAACGCGCGCCGTGCGTCGGCCAGCACCGGGTAACTGGCGCTGGTGTGGGTCAGGCGGATCGGCTCGCCGCGCTGGCGAAACAGGTTGACCACTGGCGTACAGCCAAGCAGCACGTTATTGGTGTTTAGCGTGCCCAGCATGCGCGCCGTGTTCGAATCGGTACGCATGCCCGACAGCGCCAGGTGCAGCGTGATCGAACGCGCGCCCGAGGCCAGCACGCTGCCCATTGCGGCCAGGTCCAGGTCGAAGAAATTGAATTTNNGGAACAGCGCGTCGCGCATGGCCGCGCAAAAGGAGGGCTCGCCATCGATGAATACGCGCAGTTTGCCCAAGGCCAGCTGCGACACCGACACCTGTTCAGCCGTGCTCGAGATGGTGATGCTGATGCTGGAGGTGGCGCCCGGCGGCGCGCGCACCGCTTCGGGCGGGTCGATAATGGCCGAGAACGACGCATCGGAGAGCGCCAGCGGCGCCACCGTCACCGGGTAAGCGGTGCGGAACGTGCAGGCGGCGCCGCGCACGGGGCGCGTGGTCAGCTGGGTGCCGCGCGCAATCGTGCTGGCCGTGGTCAGCTGGGCTGCGGCGCCGCTAAAGTCCATGCGCGCGATCGAGCATGACGGAAACGGGCGCAAATAATGGGGGTACAGCACTTCAAACAGTGCTTCGGTAAATTCGGGGTAGTCGTCGTCGAGGCGCTTGGCGATGCGCGAATTGAGCAGCGCGAAGGACTCGATCATGCGTTCGATGTGCGGGTCTTCGCACACTTCGCCGCCTATCTGCAGGCCGCCGGCGATCTTTGGGTAGCGTTCGGAAAACTCGCGCGAGTAGCGGCGCAGGAATCCCAGCTCCCTTTCGTAATACGGTAATAACTGTTCCAAACTCAGGCTCCCGCAGACGCAGTTCGGCGCGCCTTGCTAATTGTGTAGTGCAAGCTCGATGGCTGCAGGACCGCGTCAAAATTGACCGGTTCTTGCGAGGTGCTGACGACCATCAGTGCGGTAATGGCAAAATTGAGACGATTGATGGAATCTTCCCGGACCTCGAGCGATGCCTTCACGTTGCGCAGGCGCGGCTCATGGCGCGCAATGGCCTTTTCGAGGCACTGGCAAATGTAGGCACGGTCATCGGTGCTGGAAAGGGAACGGCCTGCAAAATCATTCAGGCCGTAGGTCACGATGGAACGACCGCATTCGGGGTACCGCTTCAGTAATTCTTCCGGGATTACCGTGCGAGTGTTCAGCAGCGCCTCGAGATCGCGTGCGACCGAGTCTTTTAACTCCTCGACCGTCATGCGTTTGATCGTGGCGCTGCTGGCACCGTTGACCGGCCCATCCATCAAGCGGTCAAATAATCCAGGTGTAAAACCCTTCATCGGTGCCCCGTTTCTTACTTGATTAAACCGTCTTGTTGGTAGCCAGATCCCAGCCGCCGGACGTGTTGCCGCCCGAACCGCCGCCAACCTTTTGCTGCGTGTACTTCCACTTGACCTTCGAGTACTTCAGGGACAAGTCTTCGGTCAGGATGTCGCCTTGCTGCACGGATGGTGCAACGCTGCTGATCAGGACGTTCTCGAGTTCGATTTCGAAGTACTTGACGCGCTCGCCTTTACCGTCGGCGCGCAGGAATTCCAGCTTTGCCTTAGGGATGGTTTTGCCCGACGAGCAGTTCTGCAGCAGCAGAGGGGTTGCCAGGTCGGCCAGTTTGGCGATGACGATATCTTTGTGCTCGGTACGCTCGGCAGTGTGGCCGCCGCCGGTCGATGCAGTAGCCGACTTAGGCTGCAGCACGTGCCAGTTCACCGACTTGCACTCGATCCAGTCTTTGTGGGTCGAGTCCGTCGATTCGCCTTTGATGCCGTCGATTTGGAGGTAGACGTCAATTGCCATGGTGTTCCTTTCAGTGGTTTATGAGTATTACGAATTGGTCGAAGCAGGTAACTCCGCGACCAGTCGGAGTGAAACGGAGAGCTCGTCAAGCTGGAAGTGCGGACGCAGGAACGACACGGCGCGGTACACGCCGGGACGGCCAGGCACTTCGGTCACTTGCACCGAAGCTTCGCGCAGAGGGAACTGGGCTTTCTGTTCCTGGCTTGCGTTGTCATCCAGCAGAACGTATTGGGTAAGCCAGCGGTTCAGGAAATCTTCGACGTTCGATGCGGCTGCGAAGCTGCCGATCTTGTCACGCATCATGGCCTTCATGTAGTGGGCGATGCGCGATACGGCGAAAATGTACTGCAGCTGGGCCGACAGGACAGCGTTGGCGTTGGCCGCGTCGGACTGGTATTTTTTCGCCTTCTGGGCCGATTGCGCGCCGAAGAAGGCCGCGTAGTCGGTGTTCTTGCAGTGGACCAGGGAGATGAAGCCCAGGTCCGACAATTCTTTTTCACGGCGGTCGGTAATGGCGATCTCGGTCGGGCACTTGAGCGCGACTTCGCCTTCGTCGGTCTTGAAGGTGTGGGTTGGCAGGTCTTCAACCAGGCCGCCGCCTTCGACGCCGCGAATCGCTGCGCACCAGCCGAAGTCTTCAAACGCGCCGGTCAGCTTGGTGCCGAAGGCGTAGGCGGCGTTACACCACAGGTATTTCTGGTGGTCGGTGCCGTCCACGTCTTCCACGAAGTTGAAGCCTTCGGTGGTGGCGCCGTCAGCCGGGTTGAATGGCAGGCGGCCCAAAAAGCGCGGCAGCGTCAGGCCGACGTAGCGCGAGTCTTCGGATTCGCGGAACGACTTCCACTTGGTGTATTCAACGGTGTCGAACACCTTCGACAGATCGCGCGGCTTGCCCAGGTCGCTGTAGGTCTCGAGGCCAAACAGCTCAGGCGAAGCGGACGAAATGAACGGCGCGTGGGCAGCCGCTGCCACGTGCGACATCTGCTCGATGAAGTACATGTCTTCCGGCTGGCGGTTGATTTCGAAGTCGCCCAGGATGGCGCCGAACGGGGCGCCGCCGAAGGTGCCGAATTCTTCTTCGTAGATTTTCTTGAACATCGAGCTCTGGTCGAATTCAAGCGCGCTCTGGAAGTCCTTGACCAGTTCCTTCTTGGTCGCGTTGAGCATCTTGATCTTCAGATTGGTGCTGGTGGCGCTGTTTTTGACCAGGTAGTTCAGGCCAGTCCAGCTGCTTTCCAGCTTCTGGAATTCAGGTGCGTGCATGACGGCCGACAGCTGCGCCGAAATCATGCGGTCCAGTTCAGCGACGCGGGCGTCGATAGTGGCGGCCAGGTTGTCGGAGACGACCACGGTGCCATCCATGACCTGGTGCACCAGTTCGGAAATCAGATCCTTGGCGCGCGCGTGCTCGACGCTCGACTTGGCCACTTTACTTTGTTCGACGATCTGGTCAAGCAAGCCCGACTCGGCGGGCTGGGCAACGGCTGCGGCCTGGTTCATTTGAGCGGACATGTTCAATCTTCCTTCTTGGTGGTGGCCTGGCCCAGTTCGGCCATTTTTTCGGTGCTGTTCAAGACGTCGTTGAGGATGTCTTCGAGCTTGTCATTGCCGGCCAGTTTGTTGCGCAGGTCGGCCAGTTTGGTGCGCGCTTCGAGCAGCTTGCGCAGCGGTTCCACCTGTTCAACCACGGCTTCCGGACGGAAGTCTTCCAGCGAATTGAAGGTCAGGTCGACGCCGAATTTGCCGCCTTCGTCCGACAGCGTGTTTTGCACCTGGTAGGCGGCGCGCGGCGCTACGCCCTTCATCACTTCGTCGAAATTATCGCGGTCGATGCCGACGAAGCTGCGGTCTTTCAGGCGCTTCTGTTCGACTTCCGAATTGCCGCCGAAATCGCCGACGACGGCGGTAACGAATGGCAGTTCCTTGCTCGCGGTTTCGCCGCCGAGTTCAACGTCGTACGTCATCTGCACGCGTGGTGGACGGACCTTTTGCAGGCGCTTCTGGACACTCTCTGACTTGGACATATTTTTTCCCCTCTAGGTGGATGGAATCGTTAAACGGTAATTACTTGAGCATGCAAAACGGATCGCCCGCCTTGCAATCGTCGGCCTTCGGCTTGGGCGGCTTGGGCGTGTCTGGGGATTTGACCTTGACTTTCGGTTCGCGCTCCTTGTCCTTGTAGACGATCTTGTCCTGCGGCGGACTGGTAAACAGCACATCGTTGCCCAGGCTTTCGCGCAGCACGCGTGCCAGTTCCATCGATTCTTTTTGCAGCGAACCGGCCAGGCCGTTCTGGCGGCTCAGGTCAGCCAGCGCCCGCGTGGCCAGGCGCAGACCGCTGGTGGCGATGATGCTGCTCGCCTGCTTGTCGTTGGGGTCGCGCACCAGCACTTCCTGGGCGTTGACGATCGCTTCGCCGTACTGGCCGGCGTCGAATTTGGTCTTGGCGATGTGACCGTAGGCGGTCTTGTCGGCCGGATGGGCAACCGCAGCTTCCTTCCACAGCGTCACGGCGGTTTCCTTCTGCCCGGCGCTGGCAGCTTCCGATGCTTTGGTCAGCATGTCTTGCAGCTTGGCGGGAGCGGTGAGCGTCGGTACGGTGGGCTTGGTGGCACAGGCGGTCAGGGTAGCGATCAGGGCGGCGCTGCCGAGCAATCGGCACAGGGTGTTCAGGGTGGTCATGCGGTCCTCAAAAACAGTGGCTGGGAAACAATGTCTTAATTTCAATATTTACTCAGACGACACGTTATCACATAATCAAAAAATAATACATCCTATTGAAAATCACAAAATCTCACTTTGTGCAACGCGCACGATAGAAATTGTTTTGCGTGCCTATTTTGCCAGGAAATGTTATTGTTTCGGTAATTAACGTCAGGCATACTTGGCAAACAAACAACAAACAGGCGCAAACGACATGACAAGCAAAGTACTTTGGGGCGAGGGATTGTTCCTGCGGCCCCAGCATTTCCAGCGCCAGGATCAGTATCACGAGCACCGCCTCAACGAGAGCGTGAAAGCGGTTCACCCGTATGCCTGGGGCGTGAACCAGTTGCAGATCGACCGCGATGCGCTGTCGAACAACGCGCTGCGCGTGCTGGAATTGTCGCTGCGCTTCCAGGACGGCGAACTGTACGACGCGCCCGGCGCCGATGAGCTGCCCGATACGGTCGACCTGTCCCAACTGCTGCAGTCCCAGCAAACCGTCACCTATTACGCCGCCCTGCCCGCCTTCAAGCCATTCGGCGGCAACTTCGGCCCGTCCGGCCAGTCGATGAACGCGAGCCGCTTCGTGCAGTCGAACATGGACACGCCCGACCTGTACACGCAAGCTGCACAGGCCCAGCTCGCCTACCTGAAAAAAACCGTGCGCCTGGTGTCCGAATTCGAGCCGCGCGACTCCTACATCCACTTCCCGCTGCTGCGCTTGCGCCGCGTGGCCACGGGCGGCTTCGAGCTCGACCCGTCGTTCGTGCCACCGAGCCTGTCGGTGCGCAGCGCGCCCATCCTGTTCCTGCAACTGCGGCGCCTGATCGACGCGCTACAGGCCAAGGTCAGCGCGCTGTATGGCCACCACCGCGAGCCAAGCAAGAACGTGATCGAGTTCCGCTCAGGCGACATGTCCTCGTTCTGGCTGCTGCATACGGCCAGCTCGGCTTACGCATCGCTGGCGCACTACTTCCATCATCCGGCGCTCCATCCCGAGCGCCTGTACGAGCAACTGCTGGGCGTGGCCGGCGGCCTGATGACGTTTTCCAAGAGCTGGACCCTGGCCGATCTGCCGCCCTACCAGCACAACGATCCGGGCCCGTGCTTTGCGAAGCTGCACCTGATCATCCGTGAGCTGCTCGACACCGTAATATCGTCCAAATATTTCGCTATTGCCTTGACGCAAGTCAGGCCGAGCTACTACATCGGCATGCTCGACTCCGGTAAGATCGATGACAAGACGACCTTCTACGTGGCCGTCTCGGCCGACATGACGGCGGTCGAACTGGTGGACGTGGTGCCGCTGCGCTTCAAGATCGGCGCGCCGGACGACGTTGAAAAATTCGTGCTCTCGGCAATGCCTGGCGTGCGCCTGTCGCACGCGCCGCAGGTGCCCGCTGCGGTGCCGGTGCGGCCTGATACCGTCTACTTCACGATTGAAGCCAAAGGCCAGATGTATGAACGCATGCTGCAGGCGCAGTCGATTTCGATCTACGTCCCGTC
>CXWL01002376.1_pt1 | contig 10563 bp, 14 predicted proteins | sample 590931 | NCBI WGS metagenome assembly CXWL01 (sample SAMEA3498368, study PRJEB10139) | groundwater metagenome | biome: water well; material: biofilm material | place: Germany | collected 2015-04-27
ATGATGGCAAACGTGATAATCGATGAATCACTCACTGGAAATCCTCCTGCTGGTTAAACGCACTCCTTAGGTCACAGGGCTCCCCGTGGCTTCAACCCATCCAACGTCCATGCATGAGTGGGGAAACCTAAAGCAGTGCGGAGTCGAACTCGAAGCTAATGACCTGAAAAACGCGCTCATTCTAGTAGAGTTGGACTGGCCGGATCAAGACCAAATGCGAGGCGCTCGGAAACAGCCGCCCCGCCCATATATGGACTAGAGAAGGGTGAAATCGGGGTTCCACCATGCCCTATCCATGGGATCCTGAGGCTGCGCTCGCGAATTGGCACCGCTAGAAATGATAGGGTACGGATCATCTTTCAAACAGGGGGAAGGTGCAACCATGAGACAGGCGATCATCTCCATACCTCTGAGCCTGTGTTTCGCCGGCCTCCTTGCTGCGTGCGGGAGCGACAGTAACACAGAAAACGCTGCCCCGACTTCCAGCAGTCTCAAGCTCCACACTGTCGCAAACAATCTGAGTTCGCCAGTGTTCCTTACCTCTCCCCCTGGAGACCAGACTCGCCTGTTCGTTGTCGAACAGGGTGGCACCATTAAAGTTCTCGATCGGGCAACTGGCAGCGTGCTCTCGACATTTCTGACCCTGACCGGTATCACGAGCGGAGGGGAACGAGGATTGTTGGGGCTGGCCTTTGACCCAAACTACAATGCCAACGGTCGGTTTTACGTCAATTATACGGATGCTACTGGCGCAATCACCATCGCCCGGTTTCTCGTGTCGTCAACAAACCCCAACGTCGCTGACCCAAATTCACGAGTCATCTTGGTCTCCATTCCCCATCCAACCTTCGCGAACCATAACGGAGGCATGTTGGCATTCGGACCGGATGGTTGTCTGTACGCAGCGGTTGGAGATGGGGGAAGTTCAGGAGACCCAAGCAACAATGCTCAGAATCTCACAAGCCGGCTAGGAAAACTTCTCCGGATCGATCCGACGACCCCAGGAACAGCCTGCACAAGTGGAACTATCAACCCTTTTGTCCTAAGCGGAGGGGATCAGCTGGTGTGGAGCTATGGGTTGCGGAATCCATGGCGATTTTCGTTTGATGGCGATGATCTGTACATCGGCGATGTCGGTCAGAACGCCCGCGAAGAAATCAACCTGTCACAAGGCTCCAATGCCGGACGCGGACTCGATTACGGCTGGCGGCTCATGGAAGGGTCGTCCTGTTTTAACCCATCCACCAACTGTACCAATGGAACGCTCACGTTGCCGACGCTTGAGTATCCGCATGAGAACGGTGCCTGCTCCGTCACAGGAGGCTACGTCTATCGAGGAACAGCCATACCAGGCATTCAAGGCACCTATTTCTATGCAGATTTCTGCGCCGGCTTTGTCCGTAGTTTCCGCTTCAATAACGGCTCCGCTCTCGAACAAACAGAATGGCCCCTGCTTGCTAACGCTTCCATCACCAGCTTCGGCCAGGACGGCTTGGGAGAGCTCTATATCCTAACCAATGGTGGCACCGTGTCTCGGATCGTCCCGAATTAGACTTCCTTCCAGATCCTTCATGGCCCAACCTCTCTCCTGAGCTGGTTTACGATTGTTGCCAACTTTGTTATAGTCCTCGCGGTAGGAGACCTATGGCATTCGAACCAAGCTATATCATTATCGATGGGCAGACCTTTTCGAAGGCGAAACTTCCCCTGGATAATCATGTCTACAAGAACTGTCAGATTGACGACTGCGACCTCTATTACAGCGGCGGGCAGTACGAACTACTCGATACCCATATCACCAATTCACGCCTGATCCTGAACCATCCCGCCAAAGGCATCTATAACGCCTTGCAGATCTTCAAGATGAAATCACCGGGATCATCCATCGTCTTCGAGTAGTCAGCTTTCTTCATGCCTTACACCTACGACTACACCAGCGCCGCTGCCGGCGAGAGCGCCGCTCGGAGATATTGGCGCGCGATGAAGATGACACTGACCCGCAGCGTGAGAGCCAAGGCGTTCCAATTCGACGGTCAGGAGTACGAGTACCTGTACCATCCGTATAACAGGACTTGGAAAAATGAGCGTGGCGTCGAGATCCCCATCTTCCGTGAACTCCTCCTCAAATATGAAGGCAAACGGGTGCTCGAAGTGGGCAACGTCCTCTCTCACTATTTTCCCATTCATCATGAGGTCATCGACAAATATGAGGTCAGCTCCGGCGTCATCAATCAGGATATCGTCGAGTTTGTCCCACAGGACAAATATGATCTGATTCTCAGTATCTCGACCTTGGAGCATGTCGGGTGGGACGAACAGCCACAGAAACCAGGCAAACTGCTGCAGGCGATCGATCATCTGCGAGCCACCTGCTTGGCTCCGTCCGGCCAGCTCGTGGCGAGCCTCCCGATCGGGTACAACCGCTACTTTGATTATTTGCAAAACAACGGGAAGAGTCCGTTCACGACTCAACACTTCCTTAAGCGGATCTCAAAGCAGAATTATTGGATCGAATCGGACTGGGAGCAATGTCGCGACGTACCATACGGTCGATTCGTCGCCCATGCCATCTGTATCGGAACCATCCAGGGGTAACACAGCCAGCAGGCCCGAGAACGTGGATTTGCTACCGCGGCAATATGTCTCGCGTCGCTGGCGAATCCCGCTTATCCGACAATATGCCAACGCATCTCACCGTGCTATACTCCCATCCATCAATACGAATGGAAGCTGGGGACAATGAAAACGGCTAAGCGCACATCCAAATCTAACGTGGTCATCCCCTCAGCGTGGGTCAAAGGGTGGGGCAAGCCCGTCGTTGCATACCGAGGGGCCGAGATCCTGATCCTAGAATCACCGGCACGCGCCGCTAGTCGCACCCGCCTCGCCCGCATGGTGCGCAAGCTTCGCCGCGTAACAGGCGAGCTAGGAATCACACCCGATCAGATCGCCGCCGAAGTCGAGGCGGTGCAACGCAAGCGTGCGCGTCGTTCTTGACACCAATGTGTTGGTGTCCGGCCTGTTGTCCTCCGTGGGACCTCCGGCGCGGATCGTACAGGCCCTCCTGCAGCGCCGTATCATTCCAATTATGAGTGCAGCTACCTTTGCGGAACTTGAGGCGGTAGTCCGTCGGCCTAAACTCCAGCCCGCTTTTGCCCGATCAGGCGTCAATCTGGAGGACTTTCTGACCACTGTCCGTGCACAAGCCCAATTTGTTGATCCTGCCTCCACAAAACTTCCTATCCGTGATGAGCACGACCGCCCTTTCCTTGATGTAATGGCCACGCCCCCTAAACCTCAGTACCTCGTGACCGGCGACCGGGATTTTGAATTGTTGCATTACAGCGGCGTCCCTGTTATTTCAGCCGCTGAGTTTGCGCGTCTACTCACACACCGATAAGCCCACCAGGCTCATCTTCCTGAACTGCGGGACACTAGTGGGAACTCACACTTGGTGATGCACAGTAGAAGATTCGACTCCCAAATTCTTTTCGAGCGTTTTCTCAAACGGATTTCTAAACAGAATTATTGGGTCGAGTCGGATTGGGAGTAGTGCTGCGACGTGCCATACGACCGGTTCGTCGCCCATGCCATTGTGATTGGGATCATTCAGCGATGAGATGACCAGTAGCCATGAGAACCTTAATTTCCCCCTGGACAAGATATCCAAGATCATCCCAAACTATGTCCGTGAGATAAAGCATCTCAATCGTGGTTCCATAATGGCTCGGCAAATTCAAGATTCCTAAACCTCCCGCTCAATTTGTCATTCAAATCATGTTTCAATGCGACCATGCGTCCGGGAATACTGCTGAAGAGTGGAAAGCTCGGCAAGCCAGATATGTGAAAAACAATTCGGTCGGTCTTGATTGCATACTCCAACTTAATATCTCCGTCGCTGTATTTCGCCATTTCAACCAGGCGTTCGCAGCTGATGCACTTTAGGCCGTGACTTTCAGCGACAGTTCTGATCGTGTCTGCCGCCAGCGATGCAGAAATGTGATCAGATTCCTTGGTTTCACGAATCTCATAGCCTCGATGTAAAGGCATGACAGATGTGCCAAGAGTAGCAAGAAACGCAATTGCAAGCATAGGTGTCGCCAAGACACGCCTGAGTGTACAAACAGAGATCTGATAAGACTCGACGCACTGGCTTATAACGTAAGCTAAAGGCACGATAGCAAGTGCGAATAAGTCCGTGTAGTCAATGATTCTGCCGAACCCGACACCACCCGCTTGCTGAACTAGCCCAATAAATTTTTCTGACAATGGACTCTTCCACCAGGCGAATGTGGCAACGACCAATGAAGAAACTGAATATGGCCAGCGAGGAAGAAGGGTGAAAAATATTAATGCAACAAGGAAGATGCCAGATAAATCAGACAACTTTCCCGTCAACAGTCCTGCATAGTGGTGCTTCAAGTAGATATCATTCAGTAACAGCGCCGCCAGACTGATCATGAATGGCCACGACGTGGCAATAGCACGGATACGTTGGACTGATAAATTCATAGAGAGATGGCTACTATCTTGTGAACTGCTAAGGGGCCCCCGATTAGCTCGCGGCATCTCTCGCTCCATATCTAGCACTTCACTCACACAAGCCACTGTTACTTACCGACCGGAATGTTCTCAGTTCGCTTCACGATCTCGATCGGCTGGAAGACTGGATCTTGTGAGCCTTGAGATGACTCAGCTTCAACGCGCTGAAGGAAGGAAGCAGGACCAGTCAATGGAGCATAATTGAGCCCGACTTCGACGTCGAAGGTCTTGGTATCTTTCGGCGTCGGGAAGGTGAAGGTTTCCTCCCTCGTCTCTTCTGGTTTCAAGACTGTGTCTTCAGCCACTTTTGCTGCTTCAAAGTCAAAGATCGTCGGCTGTCCCTGGGCATCCAGGTACGTCCGACCATAGACACGCTTATCGGTAAACACCGTTTTCAAGTTTTTTCCTTTGATGTCCAGATTGAGCACCACCGCGGCCCAAGCAGGATGAGTCGCCGGCAGATTATGCGGCACGAGGCTTTGAACCTTGACCACAACGGTCGCTTTGTCGCCCTCGATCTTGGTGTACACGTCCAGCTTTGCCGCGTCTTGGCGAAGTTTACCCACACGCCCTGGGAAACTATGGTTGGCAATTGTGCGCTTCTTTTCCCCGTTGGCCGACTCTCCAACTTGCTGAGGCATGTGACAGGTCTGGCACTCTTTGCCGGACTTGACGGCCCGACTCTGATCCCAGTTCCCGAGCAAATCGTTGGCCTTGCCCAAGTTCGTTGCCGACGGCACCGACTGATGGCAGTTCAAGCACAGATCGGACTTCTGAAACAGGCTCAATTCCATCGACTGATGGGCGAGATTCTGGACAAAATCTTTGTAGGATCCATACAACGTCTTCCCTCCGATCTCATACTTCGGCTCCGGGGGATGTTTGGCCCGATCCACCTGCTTGATCAAATGGCACTGGCTGCAGGCAACTCCATCCAATGATGGATCGCCTGCTTTTGCTTGATCGATAAAGAGTTGGGTGGAATCCAAAAACTCCCGCACATGCGGGGCATGGCAGCGAAAACACGCAGCTTTGTCTTTTCCACCTGGTGATTTAAGATACGCATCGAGCGAGACACGGAACGCCGGAGAATGGATGGATTTCGCCAACGGCGAGGTTTCCCACTCTTCATACACCCGTTCATGACAACGCTTGCATTTGGTGGAATGAGGAAAGGTCTTCTCGATCAATGGCTGACTGGGTACGTTCTGAGCGAAAACGGATGTGAACGCGCCGTCAGATCCCCAAACGGCATACATCGCCAGGACGAAGATGAGCCTCACCGCAATTGAGAAATGCGATCGTCTCACGGTCACAGTGTTTTCAGGAGAGTGATTTGACACGATACGTCAGAAAATGCCGCTGGGTATATTCTTGGATAATTTGCTTCGCCTCTTCCCGTTCTTTCTCGGTCTGCAAGGAAGCAAGATACTTGTCCGTCAGCATAGGTTCAGGTGTAGGAATGAGCGCGTAGGTGAGCACTGCTTCGATCGACGAAGCGGCAGTGCCGGCCGGGAGCGTCAGCGTAAATGGAACCTTCCTCGTGTTGCCACCCTTGATGAAGGGATCAGGAATCGGACCGCGAAGCATCTTGTCGTACGGCAACCCAAACTGTTTCGTCTCTTCCGCTAAGATCTTGCCTGCTGCATCCTTTGCCGTGACAGTCAAAAAAAACTGTTTCAGCACCGGATCGCCATCAGGGAAACTGTGCGGGAGACTGCCGACTTTCACAATCCCGGTTCCCTCCACCACCGTGCCGGCCTTCGTCACATCCACATCGATACGAGGCAGCCATTCCGCCTGCAGATTCCGATTCTTGAGCATCGTACCGGCAACGACGACACCTCGAAACCAGTGGCGTCCGATCGCTCTCGTCATGGCCCCACGTCTCGACGTGGAACTGCCGGTCGAGGGCTCCATGTGGCAATCCTGACAAATCGTTCCCTCAAGAATTTCTCCCGGCAGATTCCTCTGCGCCACATCCTTGACTTTGTCGAAATGGCACGCGGCACAATAATTGGCCCCGCGAAAGTGCTCAGACTGTGTAGCTGGATGGACAAGGTTCTCCTCGGGATTGGCATATGGGCCATAGAGCATGCTCCCCGGCTGCAATATGAACGTCGGCGGCGAGTGTGAGCTCTTTGCCATCCCGTTCATCAAATGGCAAGCTGAGCAACCGATTCCTTCGATTCCCGACTTGCGGGCCATCACTTGCGCCACAATCTTCTCGGCATGCTGGGGAAACACGGTGACGGAAGGCACATGACAGGAGAGGCATCGTCCCTGTTCCTCCGCGGTCGGATTCGTCTGCTTCCAAAGACCCAACACCGTTCGAAAGACAGGTGACTCCAACGATGTACCGTGCAGAAGGGCCGCATCTACCCGGCCAAAGGTTTTCAAGTCCGGTGTCTGCTCTCTGGCGCCCTTCCACTCTTCATAATGACGCTCATGGCATTGCTTGCAGTCTTCCGAACGGATGAAGATTTTCTCGATTTCAGCTACCCACTCAGGCACAGGCCGACTGTTCGCCTCCTGAGCAATCGCCTGCTCGTGATAGAGGCTAGTCAGGCAACCCGCCATCACTAGCATCCCGATTATGCCGACGATTCGCAGCCGGTTGAACGATTTCGCGGATACTTCTTGCAGGATGTTCAAAATGGCCGTCCAGCGAGGCCGCAGCGAGCGAAGAGGCGAGGCGTACCTTGTTCGGTACGTTGAGCCTCTGAGCGATGCGAGAACAAAGCTGGCGGACTTTTTCAACATCCTGCTAATCCCGCTTACAGCCGACAAAGTGGAAATTGACCCCCCAGCCGACCGGATCACCTGGATCCGCCGGCTCATAGGTGCCGACGGTGAAGTTACATTCTTTCATCGCTTTCTTGATGGCTCGTCCGAAATCGTCCATGTTTCGGATCTCCTGCTTATCGATTTCCTTAATGACGGAACGAACCTTAATCCCTGCGTAATCCGCGCGTGAATTCCCAATCACTTCGAACACGGCGACTCCCTGCGGCTGCTGGAGCTTCAGTTCTTGCTGAATGTCCTCGTCCACGGCTCCGACGACGATCCCGAATTCCTCACCGAGCCGAGCCGCTTCTTCCTCCGTCATCCCATTGGATTGCGCCTCAGCCTGTGCGCCCCCAACGTCGGTGAAGAGGAACAGGCCCACCAACACCACGCCCAACACCCTTCTTCCGCTCACGAAGGCTTCTCCTACAACTGTTCAGTAGTGCGCGCTGAGACATGGCTGATACGTCGCTCGTATCTCGTGAAGCGTATCTCGCAAGCAAAGATGAAACACGCTCGCTTTCCGTCCTGCGCTCGCCTCGCACCGTCGGCGAAGCGGGCTTCACGTTTCACGAGATACGCTTCACCTTCTCAATAATACGAGTTACCGCTTCTCAAGCGGATCAATGCTCAGTTGAAACCATGGCGCCACAGCCTTCTGGCCGTTTCGCTCTTTGTTTTCCCCATTCCACACGGCAAATGACACGGTCTGCATACGACCAGGAACGAGTGTGGCTTCATTCTCTTGCTCTTCGCTCACCAGAGGGCGGCGCATCACGACATGCCAGACACCGTCCTTCCAGATCGCCTGTCCCTGCACCCGTCCTTGTTTATCTTTTGTGGTCAACGTGCTGAATCCCCCTCCGATCAAATCCTCGACTGACGACACCCGCCTCGGAATGACTTCGAAGGTCCGCACTCCGCCTTCTTTCTTCTCCGATGTCTTCGCTGCCCGTCGATCGATATCGGTTTGCCAGTCCGCCTTCCAATGCCAGATATTGATGTAGTGGTCCAGCTGCCCCATGCAGAAAAATGCCGGCGCATCGCCGAGCGGAAGACCGATTGCGACGCCATCCCGGAAGGTCCCCGGAGTGAGCCGATCATTCTTCGTGTTGTCCTGCCATTCTAGTAGAAAGGCGATCTCGGTCCCGTTGTGGATGGACCGTACGGTTAGTGCGCGCACTGTGGGTTCCGGCCACACCGGTCTGGTAATCACCTGCCCACTCAGGGGAATCGTGATTGGTGAGACCTGTTGCCAAGCGGTATCATCGGCAGCATTCGGCAGATCACCGTGGACCACATACGATCTGATGGTCATCCCCTCGGAACTGACCAGCGGAATGCCAAACGCCCCGAGCACACTGGCCACGACAATAAGGCTGAAAAAAAACCCAAGGAGATGAGAGCGGGAACTGTCAATGTAGGTCATTCGCACCGCACAGGACTCCGAGAGAAAAGCGAACTCAGAATACCACAAAACCCGTGCGGGACAAACGTGGAGGATCGAGGGGAAGGGTTAGACGAGCTTCAGACGGCGAATCTTGTTCTCTCCGCGTTCGCAGATATAGAGGTGGCCTTGTGAATCCATGGCCAAACCGACTGGCGAATTCACCACGGCCTCAATCGCCAGCAGACCGTCGCCATGTTTCAACATCCCTGCCGATTCCTTGGCGACAAATCGAGCGGCACCGCAGCCGCCGATATTCTTATCCTCATACCCACTGTCACCATTCCCCGCCACCGTGGTCATGATGCCGGTCGCACCATCCACCTTGCGAACCCGGTGATTCATGGTATCAGAAATGTAGAGATTGCCATCGTGATCAAAGACCACGGCCTCCGGGGCGTGGAGCATAGCTCTGACGGCCGGCTTATCGTCACCGTCATATCCGTATCGGCAGACCCCTGCGACCGTCGAAATAATTCCCGTCTGGGAATCGATTCTTCGGACGCGATTGCTGCCCTTGTCGACCACGTACACATCGCCCTTTGCATCGACCGCGAGCCCGACAATGNNCCATCCCTGATCATCGCTGAAATCGATTCCGATCGCATCGCCTGACAGCACAACCAAATTCCTTGCCACCAAGGGCTGTTCTCGCGCTTCATCTTCGGCCGTCCACATCCCGGCTATGGTTGTCACCAATCCGGTCTTGGGATCATACCGCCTGACCTTGTGCGCTTGGGTATCAGCGATAAAGAGGACATCCTCGCGATCAATGGTGATCGCCGCAGGCCAGGTCAGATTGACATCCAGCGCCGGACCGTCCCCATTGAACCCATGCTGACCGGTACCGATCACCGTCGTAATGATGCCGGTCTCATGATCGATTTTCCGAATCCGGTTGCTCCCGGAGTCACAGATATACAAATTATTGTGGGAATCAAACGCGACGCCCAAGGGCAGATACAGTCCGGCTTCTGCACAGGAGCCCTCATCTCCGCTATAGCATGTTTCCCCGATGCCGGCGAAGTTGTGGAGCGTGCCTTGTAGCAGGTCAATGCGCCGGACTCGGTCAGACCCCGATTCAGCGAAGTACAGCCACTTCTCTTCGCGGTCCAGTGCAACGTGATGGGGGAGCGGAATTCCGGCCTTTACCGCACGCTTGCCGTCACCCGTACTTCGGGCCTTGCCGTTCCCGGCAAAGGTTTCGATATAGCCAGAGGCCAAGCCTAGTTCCGTATCCATAGACACGTGAGCTAGACGCGCGGAGCCGGCTGTGCAGCGGCTCCGGCAGCTTGATTCAATGTGGCACTCTGAGTGGGCGCTGCAGTCACGGCTTGCGGCGCCGTCGCCTGTTGAGCCGCGGCCTGTGCTTCGGCCTCGATCGCATCCGCCTCATGGACAGACTTCTTAAAGCCCTTGATCGCCTTGCCGATCCCCTCGCCTAACTGCGGTAATTTCCCTGCGCCAAAAATAATGAGCACAATCATGAGGATGAGAATCAGCTCGGTAAACCCTAGACTCCCAAACATAGTGCACCTCTTCCTAAAGGTAAGTTAGGACTTCGGACCATCCTTCGGCTTCTTGGCAAATCGCTCTTTCAACCGTTTGCGGGCTTCTTCCGCCTGCTCAAACATCTTGCACTTGTCATACACACTGATGAGGTTGTAATACGCGAGCGGTTCATCCGGATTGTGCTCCACCGCACTCTCCATGACCCTGACTGCCAAATCGGTCTTTTTATGACTGAGCGCGATTTCCATCAGCTTGAAGCTTGACTCCAAGTGTTT
>CXWL01023254.1_pt1 | contig 10561 bp, 10 predicted proteins | sample 590931 | NCBI WGS metagenome assembly CXWL01 (sample SAMEA3498368, study PRJEB10139) | groundwater metagenome | biome: water well; material: biofilm material | place: Germany | collected 2015-04-27
GCGGCAGCAGCCTTTTCGGCACGATATTCTTGAATGAAACCAATCAGCGCATTCAATATTACGATGGCAATAATAGCGATGCCATCTACAGTTTCACCCAGCGCTGTTGAAACAGCTGCTGCGCCAATCAATACCCAAATAACCAGGCTTTTAAACTGACTTGCCAAAATAGCAAAAGCTGAAAATCGCTTACCCTTTCGTAGTTTATTAGGCCCATTCCGGACGAGCCGATCAACCACTTCTTCATCAGTAAGTCCCCGTTCCACATCGGTTGCAATGAGGTGTTCGAGTTCGGCTATTGATTGGCTATGCCATGCATTCATAGTTTATTTCTCATTGGCTTGCAGGCACGGTATAAAGCGATGGCTCCGACCACTGTGCGATAACGGGTAGTCTCCTCCACTGGATGGAATCCGGCATCTGCTATAAAAACCGGCAATAAACCCAGAATGTTATCGTGAACCTCTTCAGCCCACCGCATTACCAGAGAGATTAGCCGCATGACTGAATCGTGCGGTTTGCCGAAGTCCGCAATATGCAACTCACCACCGGGCTTCAATACGCGAAATGCTTCCCTGAGTGCTTGCTGTTTATCTTGCCGCGTCAAATGATGCAACATCAGGCTAGCAAAAACGTGATCAAAGCTTTCGTCCGGATAGGGCAAACAAGTCGCCGTACCCTGTTGCAGGACGATAGTCACTNNGGATCCATATCAAGACCATTTACTCCGGCATCCGGTTGAATTTGTTTGATCATCAGAGTGAGTATGCCCGTACCGCAACCCACATCCAGCACATCTTGACTAGACTGTATATGGGATTGTGCAATCAATGCAGTCTTTAACGTTGCCTCAGGAAACAAGCGCCGCATTATCGGATCGTACCAACGCGTCAGCCAGTGGAAATGAAACGCCGGAATATAATGAGGATGTTTCTTCATGACAAACCTCTCATCTTTTCCGTTTTAAGTGAATGCCGAATTGAGATTTCCTTTACAAGCGCATAGACTGCTGGAAACACGATCAATGTTAGTACTGTAGCGGAAACCATACCCCCCACCATCGGGGCAGAAATGCGCCGGATAACTTCGGAACCTGTGCCACTGCTAAACATAACCNNCATCATCACGGGTCGTATTCGATATACCGCCCCTTGCACTACCGCTTCGTAAAGATCCTCGACGGTGACTTTACTACCAGAAGCTTCGCGCTTTGCGGTCACATCTTTGAGCGCTTGATCAAGGAACTCGAGCATGACCATTCCCGATTCAGCCGCAATGCCGACGAGGCCGATGAAACCAATCGCTGCTGCGATGCTCATGTTGTAGTCGAGCCAATACATCAACCAGATACCCCCGACTAAGGAAAAAGGTACCGATAGCATTACTATCAATGTCTCTGTGAGACGATTGAAATTCAGATATACAAGCAGGAATACCATCAGGAGAGTAAATGGCACCACCACTTTAAGCTTCTCGGTAGCCCGCTCCATGTATTCGAATTGCCCGCTCCAGGTGGCATAGTATCCGGGTGGAAATTGCACTTGTTCGCGTACTGCTTTCTGTCCGGCTGTAACATAGCTACCGATGTCCCGATCGCGAATGTCAACAAAAATATACGCGGACAGAAGTGCATTCTCCGTACGGATACTCGGTGGGCCTTTGATAAGACTGATCCGTGCAAGCTGGCCAAGCGGAATCATCGTAGCTCCCATAGTTGGAACCAACACCTGAGTAGCGATTGCCTGTGGATCGCTGCGTAGCTCGCGTGGATACCGTACGGTAACACCAAAGCGTTCCCGGCCTTCAACCGTGGTTGTAACAGTTTCGCCGCCAAGCGCTGCTGAAATCACAGACAACAAATCGCCGACAGCCAATCCATATCGGGCAAGTTCAAGACGATCGGGCTCAACATCAAGATAGTAGCCGCCGGTCGTGCGTTCCGCGTAGGCGCTACTGGTTCCTGGCACTGTTTTTACAGCCGCCTCAATCTGCTTGGCAAGTTTTTCAATCTCGCCCAAATCCTTGCCGAACACTTTGATGCCGACGGGTGTGCGAATGCCGGTGGCAAGCATATCGTTTCTATTTTTGATCGGCATCGTCCAGGCATTACTGACTCCTGGCATCTGCAATGCTTGATCCAGCTCGGCGATCAGCTTGTCGACACTCATGCCTGGACGCCATTCGCTTTCCGGTTTCAAATTAATGATGGTTTCAGTCATTTCCAACGGCGCTGGATCAGTAGCGGTATTAGCGCGTCCGGCTTTGCCCAATACCGATGCCACTTCGGGAAAGCTTTTAATGATTTTATTCTGTGTTTGCAGGATTTCTCCAGCCTTGGTTACGGAAATACCCGGAAGTGTCACTGGCATGTAAAGCAGCGTGCCTTCATTCAATGTTGGCATAAACTCTGTCCCTAGCTTTAGCGTTGGATAGACAGTAATTCCGACTACCACGATTGCTGCCATAACAATGACTTTTTTCCACTGTAACACTCTTGCCATTACAGGTCGATAGAGCTGGATCATGATCCGACCCAGCAGATTGTCCTGCTCGCGCGGAATGCGACCACGAAGCAGAAGCAGGATCAAAGCTGGTACCAATGTGATCGAAAGTAGCGCAGCACCTGCCATCGCAAACGTCTTAGTATAGGCGAGCGGGTGAAACATGCGCCCTTCCTGTGCTTCGAGAACAAACACCGGTATAAACGATACCGTGATGATCAGCAGGCTGAAAAATAGCGGTGGACCGACTTCCTTGCAGGCTGCGATGACAGCCTCCGTGCGTGATTCATCGGGAGCAAGGCGTGCAAGATGTTTATGCGCGTTTTCGACCATGACGATGGCAGCATCGGTCATTTCTGCGATCGCCAGCGCAATGCCAGCTAGACTCATGATGTTGGAATTGATGCCAAGGTGAAACATTGCAATAAAGGCGATCAGCACACCGATCGGAAGCATAATGATCGCCACCAGCGCACTGCGCACATGCATGAGAAATACTGCACATACCAAGGCCACGATTATGATCTGCTCGATAAATACTTCGTTTAGCGTCGCGATGGCGCGGTGAATCAACTCTGAACGGTTGTAGACAGGCTGAATCGAAACACCTTCCGGTAAACCGGACGCGATTTCGTCGATCTTTTTTTCGATATTATGGGTAACATTGAGAGCGTTTTCACCGTGCCGCGCTACTGCGATACCCGAGACGACTTCTCCTTCTCCGTTGTATTCAGTGATGCCACGGCGCTCATCAGGAACTAACTCCACCCGGGCAACATGACTCAGCAATACCGGCATACCCTCGTGTGCCTTCACAACCAGATTCTCAAGGTCGCTAATTCCGCGTAGATAGCCCTTACCGCGAACCATATACTCGGTCTCCGTCAATTCGATCACTCGCCCCCCAACGTCGCGATTGCTTGCGGCGATAACCTCGGAAATTGTTTTGAGTGATATCCCATAGGCCTGGAGGCGTCGCGGATCTACAGTGACTTGATAGTTTTTTACAAAACCGCCTACACTCGCCACTTCCGACACGCCATGTGCTGCAGTCAACTGATAACGCAGAAACCAGTCCTGAATAGCCCGTAATTCGTCGAGCGCGCGATTCTTGGCAACTACTACATATTGGTAAACCCAACCGACCCCCGTTGCATCCGGGCCGAGCGAAGGTCTGACATTTGCTGGCAACCGGCTTGCCGCGAAGCTCAGATATTCCAGTACTCGCGAACGCGCCCAGTAGATGTCGGTTCCATCTTCAAAGATGACATACACAAACGATACACCGAAATTTGATAATCCTCTGACAACCTTTGATTTTGGTACACTTAACATAGCTGTGGTCAACGGATAAGTAACCTGATCTTCGACCACTTGCGGCGCTTGTCCGGGATATTCCGTGTAAATGATGACCTGTGCATCCGATAAATCTGGTATTGCGTCGATAGGCGTCTTCAATACTGCATACACGCCCCAAGCTACCACAAAAAAGGTTCCAAGTAGTACCAGGAAGACATTCCGCACCGACCATTCGATTATATTGCCAACCATCTTAGTGTCCTCCGTGAGCGGTGGCGCCAAGGCTGAGATCTGTTGGCTGAATATGTACGATGATGTACTCACCGGCTGATTCCTCGGCGATTTCGAATGCAACCTTTTGCCCGGGCTTTAATGAACGAAGTAACGCTGGATCAAAAACGCGAAAATCCATCGTCATTGCTGGCCATTGAAGACTAGCAATCGGACCATGCGCAAGTGTGACAGTTGCATGCGCAAAATCTATGGCATTGATGGCTCCTTCGCCACGATGAGTTTCTGACGGAGATGCCTTAACAAACGAGCCAGCTCCAGTTTCCTTTTTCTCGTCCGGTAGCTGGTGGCCTCCATGACCAAAACCACTCAGAACCGCCTTGAGATTACTTTCCGCATCAATCAGGAAATTAGCTTTAACCACAACGGCTTCCCCAGCATTAATTCCCCCCAACACCTCAGCATAGCCATTGGCATGCATGCCCAGCTTAACTGTACGTGGCTCAAATCGGCCTGCGCCGAGATCCACCAATACCACTCGTCGGGTACCGGTATCCAGTACGGCTGAATCAGGTATTGCCAGTACCTTGTCTTTGCTATGAGATGAAGCGAACTCCACGCGCGCATACATGGCAGGTTTCAGCAGGCCATCGGGGTTGGGAAGTACAACGCGTACGATGGCAGTACGCGTTTCCGGTGTTACCATGGGATAAATGAAAGCGATTTCACCGTTGAATACTTTGTTTGGATAAGTTTCTACTCTGATTGTGGCCACCTGGCCTTGATGCACCATTCCAAGATCCTGTTCAAATACGTCAGCTAGCACCCACACGCTGGATAAATCAGCAATCTGATAAAGCACTTCTCCAGGCATAAAGCGTTGACCCATGACAGCCTTCTTTTCCAGTACCACACCGTCAGCTTTAGAGCGCAATGTCATATACTGCCGTACTTCGCCGGTTTGCTGCAGGTGTTGTAGCTCGGTCTCCGCTATATCCCAATTGCGTAGTTTCTGCAACGCGCTGGTAACCAATCGCTGCATGGAGGCCCGCACTTCGGAATCGCTATCGGCGGTGGATTGCAACCCTCTTATTGCAATCAAATATTCCTGTTGCGCTGTAATCAAATCAGGACTGTATACATCCATCAACGCATCGCCTTTTTTCACTACCTGACCTGTAGTGTTTACATAGAGCCGCTGGATCCAACCCTCAAATTTGGTCACTAATGTGTATAACTTACGTTCATCAGCCTGTATCGTTGCTACAGCTCTTATAGTGCGAGTCAGTTCACGTAATGTTGCGGTTTCAGTCAGTACCCCTAGCATTTGAATCTTTTCGGTACTTATTTTTACGATAGTTTGATCCGAAGGAGATTCTTCTCCCTCATAAACCGGCAAATATTCCATTCCCATTGGATCTTTTTTGGGTGCCGGGGAAGTGTCGGGCAGACCCATCGGATTACGATAATATAAAATCTTTTTCCCTGTGCTGGCTGTTTCTGATTTCGCAACACCGGGTGATCTTTGTGATTGCATACTACCCCACCAATAAACAGCGGACATCAAGGCGACCACCGTTAAGGCAAGCAACAATAATTTAACGATTGATTTCATGGGAGACTCCATTATCTGTGTTCATCATGCCGCTTACCGACCAGCAGCTCGATTTCCGCCAGCGCCTTGTGGTAACTTGCGATTGCGGTAACCAAGCTAGTTTCGTAATCGAACACGGTCATTTGGTTATCCAGCAAGGTCAGAAAATCAACGCGATTCACCTTGTACGCTGACAATGACGATTCAACGGTCAGCCGCGCTTGCGGCAGGATAGTCGATTGATAAAGCTGCGCCGATTTGTAGCTTTGCTCCGCAATGGCGAGCTGTTGCCGCGATGTGGCGGCGATCTCGTTGATTTGCGCCTGGTGCAGGCTCATGGCCTGGTCGCGTAACGCCAATGCTTCCGAGACGCGCGGCTCCAGCTTGCTTTTGCGCCATACCGGCAGATTCATGGTCACGGTGAAACTGACCTCGTCGGCGCGCCCGGTGCCGTCCAACCGGCTTTCGCGTTGTCCGTACATCAAGCGCGGCGTGAAATCAGGGTAATAATCTTTTTGCGCCAGATCCAACACCTTGTCGCTGCGCGCGATCAAACTTTTCAACGCCAGCAAGCGCGGACGCTGGATCAAGGCGGCCTCATACAATGCTTCCAGTTTCAAAGCCGGTTCATGGTAAAGCTGTACCGACAGCGGCGTCGGTGCTTTACTACCCATGCCGCGCCCCAGCGCACGCAGCAGATTCGCTTCGAACATCGGCTGCTCACGCGCGAGGCCGATCAGGCGATCCATCATCCGCGATACTTGCGTCTGCGCTTTCAACACATCGGCCTGACTGCCTTGGCCGACTTGATAACGTTCTTCCGCAATGCGCAAAAAATGTTCGAGGGTTTGCTTATTCTTCTCGACCAGCTTGATCAGTTCGAGCGTGAGTCCGAGATCGAAATAGGCGGTTTTGAGGTCATGCACGATACGATTGATGGTTTCCTGATAGCCGTACTCGATCGCCTCTGCATCCTTGCTGGCTACCGCTTCGCGCAGATCGCGCTTGCCCGGGAAGGGTAATGTCTGCGCCAACCCGATCATCTTCATCGTCATGTCTTCGGTGCGAAACGGCGATGCGGCAATCGGCATATACAACACACCGATTTCAACTTGCGGATCGTCCAATGCACCTGCCGGCGCGACCCTTTGCTGCGCGGCTTGATGTTCCTGAGCCGCCGCCCGGATTTCTGGATTATTTTTCAGAGTTTCCGCGATCAAATCAGATAACAGCGGGGTGTTATGCACCAGAAGCGCGTCCTCGGTTGCTCTTTCAATTGACTTGGAAAAAATAATAGAACGAGATTCTTGTGCTTGAGCGGTTATCGCGGTGATTGTCCATATTAATGCGATCATACCTGCGCGAATCATCGGAGCCGATTGGATTTGAACAAAAAATATTAAATACATCAATGCCTCCAAGCCGTAATCAATGATACTGCCATGGCAGAAAACCTGCCGGCAGGTTATCGAATAGGGTTAGCGTGCATAGTTCGCCAATGCTACTTGGTGTACTGAGTCTCGCTTAATATCCCCTACTCGCGCTTGCCCGAGTAAGGATTAGGCGGTTAGAGGTGGGCGTTGCGGCTGTTCGGGTACAAATGAAATAAAACTGGGATGCAATGAAGTAATAGCGGAAGTGTCGTTGGTTAACATAGAGGCAGTGTAGCCAGACAGGATCGGCGTATTACTGTATGCGTTACAAGAGGTATCATCGCACGGCAGGCTTGATAACAAATGATCGGTTGTATTATCTGCTGTTTGCTTATGACAAGCTTCGTGATGATGGCTGTCGATAGTTATCGTTGATTTGTTATGATGACTGTTGATATTTTTTTCCTGCACACAAACTGATAAAACAGCCGCTGCTGTGGCCTGCAATGGCAGCCACAGCATAAAAAAAACCAATAACCATTTGTAATTGCGTCTTTTCATTTGTTTATTATAAACAATTTCAGGCTTATCGCTACATAAAGATTAAGTAGCCCAATCGTGCTGCTTCATCAATCGAATATTACTTAATCTCTGCAGCCATCTTGCGATGGGAATCGGCCATATCCGTATTTGCTTTCGCAGCTTGCTCGTATGCATTAATCAAGTTCCGGCAGTGTGCCTGCAAATCTAACGCTTGCCTGCCATAGTGAGAAGTATTTGACTCATATCCTTCAAGCATTTTCTTATGTTCTTGTGCTTTTGACAACATTTCTTTAGCAGCATCTTCATAATGTTTAACTAGTGCATTATGGTCAGTAGGACTTTTTGCGTCCTGAATAGCTTTAGTCATATCCATAGGGTGAGGATTCATTTGCGCACATGAAGCTAATAAACTTAATAAACCAAAAGCAATTAAAATTAAGATTCTGTTTTTCACAACATTTCTCCATAATAAAAATTAATATAGCCCAATAAAACCATAATGCTACTATAGTTATAGATTTTTGCACAACAAAAAGTAAGACAAAGTTGATGAATCATCTAATTTAGGTGGATTCAAGGATGAAATGGAATTTTATTATGAGCTTTTAAGATTTTGATGTCGTCCGCCGGACGCGTAAAGATCTCATATCATAAATACCTAATTTATAACCTCGAGCTTTAATTTGTGAATAACGCATAGAACTGACTTAATCCATATAAACGCCAGGTATTTTATTAGTTTCCGTGATAAGGCGATTTTCTAGCCAGTCCGCCCATTTAACAGCTTTGACAATCAAATCAGCCCGATACTTTGCATTATATTTTGGAGTACGTGAATGATAATTGGCCGCTTTTGTCCAAATATCGCCTTTATCATTCTTGATATGTAGCCGCACTCGCCATGCGGCCAGATCATAGGCATAACAACCCGGTTTTGCCACATGATCAGGCGTGATGCCATATTTGGATAAATCCTGAAGATATGAGGTATTAAATTGCATCGAACCAACATCGTGAGTCCCGTTACTGTTACTCACCCACTGACCCGGTTTACCACCCTCTTTTTCGGCTATCGCCAGTAAGATATTGGCTGGTATTTCATATTTGACGGCAGCAGTGATTGAACACACCACCCTTTCTTGCATATCCGGCGGCAAATCCATCATCAAGAGAATCGATTAAATACCTTATTCATTATTTACCTTCTCCTTGCGAAATATTGTTCATACCTGACGATTCCTGAGCCTGGCCTTTTTCAATGGCACTGCGCAAAGCATCCGTCCCCGCACTTCTTGCTGCTGTCAGCCGACCGGCTGCTAGTGTGCCACCATATGACGCAACGGCTGCCGCCGTACCTGCCGCTGCCATAAAACCACCGGCGCCATAACTGCCAATTCCGACAGTCGAACCTATGCTACTACCCGTTATAATACCAGCCAGCAACAGCGGCAACCTGGAAATCAACACAAAAAATGCAATCGTAAAAATCAGCATAACCGCCAGTTCTTCATAATTCAGAACGTTTTTACCCATTTTGGCGTAAAAACTGGATAACAGATCACTGCCAATACCGACGATCAGGAGCATCACAAATAGCTGGATACCAACACCCAAAACCGTTTTAAAGTAATTTATGGCGATGTCGGATGTCCAGCGTGCGCCGCCAAAGCCTAGAAAGAATATTCCTGCATACATTAACACCCAGGACGAGATTAACAAGAGCAGCATGTTGACTGCAATCACAGCCAGAATGATTAGAATAATCAAGGAAATGACAAAACCCATCAGACTATCCATAGGCTGCATGAATGTAAGATTATTTGTTGCTTGGTTCCAGATTAAAACACCTATATCCATAATACTGGAATGACTGGCACCACTCGGCAAACCAGCAGCAGTTCCACCTAATTGCTGCATCGAATCGATGATTGTCCCTGCGATATTGTGGCCTGATACGGCATTGGTCAGCAGCCAGAAGTAAAACCCTGTAAAAATTATAAAACGAGTGAATTCAGCAAAGAAATCTCCTATGTCGGCTTTGCGTAACAACATCATGCCAAATGTCCAGACCATTGAAATCAGCACCAACGTCCAGAACAAACGCTCTGCTGCAGCCTGGATAATGTTTTGCCAGGATTTAACTTTGCCTTGGAACTTATTAACAACTTGATCCAGAACACTTTGATTGGTTGCTGGATCAATATAGGCCAGTTCAGCAAATGCTCCAGCAGAAAAGAACAATAGAAAAAATAGGCAGAAAAAGGTAATTGGTGTTCTGAACATCTTATTTACTCCCTTATTCCTACGGCACACAATTATTCTTGCGATCCATTTGTAGGTTGTTGAGATATTGGTGTATCAAACCAACTCTTTCTTTCCGGCATTTCACTTAATTCTTTCTTAGGCTCCTTCAATTCAAGCTTGCCATCGCCATCCTTATAACACCCTGACAACAGCACCAAAAACAATGAACAGATAACTGCAATAATCAAATGACCTTTTTTCATCGGCATCTCCTTGAGTTAGTGTTTCAAAAGGCATCTCTTACAGACCAGTTTCTACCAGTAGGCAATATTTCAGGACTCAATCGCTTGGTTGCCGCCTCACGTGCAGCCTGCTGCATGGCCTTTTGGTCTACCTCGGCCTGACTTAGCGTATTGGCAGCATTATGCTGGGCAATGAGCATTTGACGCATTTGCAGCAACTGATTTGCTTGATACGCGGCCAACTGGTTGGCATATTGCAGCGCTTCCATTTGTCCTTGTGCTGACTCGGTTTTTTGTTGCAGGACTTGCAGGTGAGCAGCATCCACTGGAATCTGGTTCTGATGTTCGCTCAAACCGCGCAAGAGCGAATCATTAGCATTTTTTTGCGCATCGGTACTGGTATTTTGTCCTTCCTTCAGGAGCTTCCAGGCACCTTCATTGCATTTTTCCTGCAAACTAAAGCAGGGAGAGCTGCGATAATATTCAACATTGCGAAACCGCTGCATATAACCATCCAGTCCGCCATACTGCTGT
>CXWL01034885.1_pt1 | contig 10560 bp, 9 predicted proteins | sample 590931 | NCBI WGS metagenome assembly CXWL01 (sample SAMEA3498368, study PRJEB10139) | groundwater metagenome | biome: water well; material: biofilm material | place: Germany | collected 2015-04-27
GCCAACTCCGAGATGGATCTGACCAAGCACACGGTCACGATCGGCTTCCGCTATGGCTATGAAGATCCGCCAGTAGCTCCGGTCGTTGTTCCGCAGGTCGTCGTTCCGCCCGCTCCGAAGACATTCATCATCTTCTTCGGGTTCAACAAGTGCAACATCACGGCTGAAGCCGATGCGGTGTTGAGCGAAGCTGCTGCTTCCGCGAAGTCGTCTGGTTCGGCCTCGGTCCGCATCGTCGGTCACACCGACACGGTCGGCTCGAACAGCTACAACCAGAAGCTCTCTGAGTGCCGTGCGAACGCCGCCAAGTCCAACCTCGTTGGCAAGGGCGTTTCGGAAGGCTCGATCTCGACCTCCGGTAAGGGCGAGTCGGAACTCATGGTGCAGACCGGCGACAGCGTGAAAGAGCCGCAGAATCGCCGCGCCACGATCGACCTGAACTAGTCGGGCGCTTACGCCAAAGCTTGAAGGGCGGGTCACAGTGACCCGCCCTTTTTCTTTGCCCAATGCTTGGCCGGAGAGCACATCTGTTGCTGCGCGGACACAATATCTAGGCCGCTGTGCACTACATGTTGGGTCAAATTAACGACTTATTAACCATTTCCCTTCATCCGTGGAGCACCACGCGAAGGAGGGATACTTTCCATGAAACTACGAACGACATTGCTTGCAGCAACGGCTTTGGCGCTTGCGTCCAGCGCCAGCGCCGCAAACGGCTGGTACATGAGCCTGGGAGCAGGCGCCAACTGGCTCAACGATTCCGACTACAGCGTCGGCCCAGGTGGGTCGACCTACACCGGCAACACGGAATTCGACACCGGCTACATCATCGCTGGAGCGGTTGGTTATGATTGGGGCCGCTGGCGCGCTGAACTCGAGATCGCCTACAGAGATAACGACGTGGAATGCGTTGCGTTCTCCTCGACACCAGGTTGCTTCCCTCCAGGCACCAACGAAGGCGTCTGGGAACTCTCCCAAATGGTCAACGTTCTTTATGACATCCCGCTCGGTGGCCGCTTCAGCGCCTCGGTCGGTGCCGGCGTCGGTGGCGTCCTCGTGGTCGCAGATCAGGCCATTGTTGGAAGCTCTTTCGCGAATTCCGAGCCGAACCTCGACGACTACGTCGTGGCCGGTCAGTTGATCGCGCAAGTCGGCTATGATCTCAGCGACCGTTGGCAGCTCTATGCCGACTACCGCTACCTGTTGGCTGACGATCCGGAAGGCTTCTCGCCGCAAGCAGCAGCCGCGGTCACCTGGGAGAAGTCGGACCACAGCGTGCTCATCGGCATGCGCTTCGACCTGCAGTCCGATCGCGCGCCCGAAATGCCGAAGCCGCCGGTGGTGCAGCCGCAACCGCGCGCGCCGAAGCAATTCATTGTCTTCTTCGGCTTCAACAAGTCGAACCTGACGGCAGAAGCAGCACGTGTCGTTGCTGACGCGGCGGCAGCGGCAAAGGACTACGGTTCGGCCTCGATCATGGTCGTCGGCCATACCGATACCGTGGGTTCGAACGGCTACAACCAAGCACTCTCGATGCGCCGCTCGTCGGCAGTGAAGGATGGCTTGGTCGGCAACGGCATTCCGGCGGGCGCGATCTCGACGGGCGGTCGCGGCGAAACCGAACTGATGGTGCAAACCGGCGACGGCGTGAAGGAACCCCAGAACCGCCGCGCGACGATCGATCTGAACTAGCGCCACTACCTGAGTGGGACTATGGACTGAAGTGAACTATCCTCCGTGTGGTGTGAAGGGCGGCAGCGATGCCGCCCTTCACTTTTATGCGCGAGTGTGCTCGCCGCGATTTACAGATGATTAAGCCTAATCGCGCGAAAACGGTTCCAGACGTTCGGCGGCAAGATTCGCCGTCGCGGCCAGGTGCAAGGAACCAAGATGAAGCTTCAACAAACACTGCTCGCCGGCGCCGCCACGTTGGCGCTCGTATCGCACGCAAGTGCCGGTGAGCTGCGCGGATCATACGCCGCGATCGAAGGCGGCGCGGGTTGGGTGGGTAGCGAACGCTTCTTCCAAGCGACCGCCGTTTCAACGGTTATCACGACCAGCGCGCTCTATGACGCCGACTTCGACACCGGTTGGGCGATCTTCGGCACGTTGGGCTACGCGTTCTCAAACAATTTCCGCGCCGAACTTGAGGCCGGCTATCGCCACAACGAAATCGAGGGCCTGCGTGAAATCTCGCCGGTGCCTGGCGCACTGTCGCCGGACGGCGATCTTAGCGAATTCACGGTGATGGCAAACTTGCTCTACGACATTCCGCTAGGTCAGCGCTTGACATTGACAGTCGGTGCTGGCGTCGGCGCAGATCAGGCGAACCTCGACGTCGGCGCGCTCGGCTTCGACGATGACGAGTGGGTCTTCGCTTATCAAGGCATCGCTGGTTTGAGCTATGCGATCGGCGATCAGACCCAATTGTTCGTGAACTACCGCTACCTCCACGCCGACGCACCGCAATACACCGCCGCCATCGCCGCGAACACCGTTCAGCAGACATCGTTTCTCGGCGACCTCGGCAAGCACACGGCGACCTTAGGTTTGCGTTTTGCCTTCGAAGGCGGTCGCGCCGAGGCCCCGATGGCGCCGCCCGCACCTCCGCCGCCGCCCGCTCCGGCCGCGCCGCCGCAGTTCATCATATTCTTCGGCCTCGATAGTGCCGACCTCGTGCCGGAGGCGCAGCGCGTTGTTGGCGATGCTGCGGGCGCCGCAAAGGACTTCGGCGCTGCGGCGATCCACATCGTGGCACACGCCGACAGCTCCGGCTCGCCCGCTTACAACCAGCGCCTGTCNNGGCGGCGAAGGCGACCTGTTGGTGCAAACCGGCGATGGCGTGAAGGAACCGCAGAACCGGCGCGCGACGATCGACATGAAGTAGCGCAGATTCGCAGGCGATTCGTTCGCGAATCGACGACAAAAGCCGACAACCGGGAGTCGAGGAGCGGGTCTAAGCCCGCTCTTCGCGTTTTCGTTTTGGTTGGAATTCTGCGGAATGCAACACCAACGAATCCTTGTGTTTGACTTGCGCCCCCAACAGCGGCACCCCGGATTCGAAAAGAAGGGGCGGCCATCGCGCATGCGGTGGTCAGCAATAACAACACTGAAAGGGGTGTCTCATGACTCTCAGAGCAGCCATGCTCGGCACGGCGTTCGTCTTGACGCTTGCTGCCGGGAACGCAGTCGCCGCACAAATCGACGGTTGGTATGTTGGCCTGGAAGGCGGCGCCAGCTGGGTCGATGATTGGTCCCATACCAACAATGGTTTGGCCCGAACCTCGACGTTCGAGACCGGGTGGCTCGGCCTGGCCACCGTCGGCTACGGCTGGAACCATTGGCGTCTCGAATTCGAAGCGGGCTACCGCGACAACGACCTTGAAAGCTATCTGAACGCCGTCGGCGCACCGATTGCGGGATCGTCCGGAACGCTCTGGGAAGCGACCGCGATGGTCAACGCGCTCTACGACCTTTCGCTCACGGACAAGCTCTCGCTCTCGCTCGGCGTCGGCGCCGGCGGAGACTTCTCGAACACGCAATTGACGCTTGTGGTTCCGGGCGGCACAGCCGAGGACGACACTTGGAACTTTGCCTACCAAGGCATCGCAGGCGTCAACTACATGGTCACCCGCCGGACGCAGCTGTTCATCGACTATCGCTATCTGCGCGTCATGGAGCCGGACTACCGGCTGGTATTCCCCACGCCCGCGACCCGTACGCTGTCCGGTGACGACTACGGCAAGCACGCAGCGACGTTCGGCATCCGTTATGCCCTGCAGCCCGCTGAGGCGCCCTACGTCGCCCCACCGCCGGGGCCTTCGGCGCCGCCGCCGGTCGCGGGCGGGCCGCCGCGCCAATTCATCGTCTTCTTCGGCTTCAACAAATACACGCTGACCGCCGAAGCGCAGCGCGTGATTTCCGAAGCCGTGGCAGCCGCCAAGGAGGGTGGCTCAGCCTCAATCCTGATCACGGGTCATACCGACACCGTGGGTTCCAATCCCTATAACCAGCGCCTGTCCGTACGCCGCTCGAACACCGTGCGGGCAGAAATGGTGCGCCAGGGCATCCCAAATGGCTCGATCACTAGCACCGGCCGGGGCGAGACTGAGCTCCTGGTCCAGACCGCTGATGGCGTGAAGGAACCCCAAAACCGCCGGGCAACCATCGATCTGAATTAACCAAGCGCTTTTCTTCAACCGAAGGATGCAGAAGGGCGGCCCCACAAGGGCCGCTCTTTGTCTTTGGGGGCACACTTCCTTGCGAAGTTAAGCGAATCCCTCGGATTCGTTTGACCCGTGCACCCTCATATTGCTGATTCGTTCGCGGGGAATTCGGCCTGGTGGCGAAGTAAATGCCGCCATTCGCCGGGTGAATGTGGGGGACTATCCAATGTTGAAGAATGCGCTGTTGGCTTCGGCCTTAGGGCTGTCGATCTATGCGCTCGCGACCAGCGCCTCGGCAGGCCACCGGCCTCAAGGCTGGTATGTCGGCCTCGAGGGCGGCGTGAACTGGGTTGACGATGCGGATCTCGACCTCGTCGGCGTCGGTCCGCTGAACTGGGAAGCTGAATTCGAGTCGGGATGGGCCGCCTTCGTCGAAGTCGGCTACCGCTGGGAATCGAACTGGCGTCTCGAGCTTGAAGGCGGCTGGCGCAGTAACGACGTCGATTGCATCAGCCTCGGAGGACCGTGCATCCCGGGCAATTTTGGTGAGATTCACCAATTCACGCACATGCTGAACTTCGTCCACGATATCGACATCTCCGACCGCACCGCGCTTTCGATCGGCGTCGGCGTTGGCGGCAACTTCGTCGAAGCCGACACGCCGTTCGCGCTGCGCGACGACGACGACTGGGTCTTCGCCGCACAAGCGATCGTCCAGCTGACGCACGAGCTTACAAATCGATTGGACTTCGTCCTGACGTACCGCTTCATGACCAGTGAGGATCCGCAGTTCGCTCTCTTCGGCGGACCAGCGATCGAATTCGAGAACGAGAACCACACTGTCACCGTTGGTCTGCGCTTCGACCTGCAGGCGGACGCCGAGTCGATGGAGCCCCAACCGGTGATGAGCGCACCGCCGCCCGCGCCGCCGCCGGCGCCGCGTCAGTTCATCATCTACTTCGGCTTCAACAAGGCGAACCTCAACGCAAACGCCATGCAAGTCGTGCGCGAAGCAGCGGCCGTGGCCATGCATGATGGCTACGTGCAGATCCTTGTCACCGGCCACACCGACACCGTCGGGTCGAACGGGTACAACATGCGCCTTTCGAACCGCCGCGCCGGTAACGTGAAGAAGGCGCTCGTAAGCGAGGGCATTCCCGCGAACTCGATCTCAGCCAGCGGCAAGGGCGAGACGATGCTAAGTGTCCAAACCGGCGACCGCGAAATGGAAGCGCGCAACCGCCGCTCGGAAATCAACCTGAACTAATCGGCCTTCGACCGGAAAAGAATAAGGGCGCGCCCCGAGGGACGCGCCCTTTGTCATTCTAAGGCTTGTTACTGCTGTGCCGGCGGCGTGGGTGCCGCGCTGACCGCCTCAACCGGCACCGCAGCGGGCGCACCAGCCACTTCAGGCTTTGCGCGCGGCATCGGCACGACTTTGCCCGTGGACGACGCTGTAACCAATGCAGGCGTTCCACACACGTCCTGGCCATGCCGGTTCGCGACCGGCTCGGTCATCGCGAAGTCGACCAGCTTCAGCTTCTCCGGCCCAAGCAACTTGTCGTAAAGCGCGGAGGAATAGAGGCAAAATTCGGTGATGTTGGCGAGGCTGCGTTGCGAAGCCTCGTTCGCCGTGCGCGACTTGTAGTCTTCAAGCCGGGATTCCCTGCCGAAATACTTCATCATCGTCTTGTGTGCGGTCATGAGATCGGGTCGATACGCGATCACGAACTCGTTGTACCGCGGCGTCATCTTGCACGACAGCGCACCGACCACGAGTTCGGTCTGCAGCATGCGCATTTGAAACGCACTCAAGACTCTGTCCTTGATGCACTTCGGCGCCGGTGCCGCCTTCTTCTTGGCAGCGACCGCAGGTCCCACCACCATCGCGGCGACCGCAATCAACAGAGCTGCGCGTGAAACTTTCATCGACTTCCCTCCCCGACTCACTGCATTCATCATAGGGGCGGCCTTTACCACGCGAAAGAGCGGCCCACTGGCAATTTATCACGCCTTGCGACCGCTGGTAGTCTAGGACCAGGATACGACCACCCCTGGCAAGTATGGCGGGCACAACATGGCCGGCGATGACATCGAAATTGCGCGGCAAGACGGTTCCGAATTCCGCTCCGTGCGATTGCAAGTGCAGGCCGACGGCGCGATCCGCATGCATGCCTACGACAAGGGCGCTACCGCAAAACTGACGTTCGGACACGACGAGTACGAGTTTTGGGTCACCGTACCGCCGGCCGAGGTCGCAAAACTGGCGGCTGTATTGTTGCGCGACAAATTCGGCGGCCGGTTGCAAGCGGTGACCGAATTGCGCGACTTTTGCAAACAGCACGAGATCGTCAACGAGTTCGAGACCTGGACGTGAACCCGCTATATTCGCGCCCCAAGGGGGACACAATGCACAAGCTTCTATTACTCGCGGCTTTCGCAGCCGGCGTCATGACTACGGCGGCGCGTGCCGAGGAATGGCGCGAGGTCAATCCGGAAAATCTCGTTGTCATGGACATCAAACACGGTCGCGTATTGATTGAACTCGCGCCCGATTTCGCACCCAAACACGCGGAGCGCTTCCGCGCGCTCGTCCGCGCGAAATTCTATGACGACAAAAGCTTCTACCGGGTCATCGACGGCTTCGTCGCCCAAGGTGGCATCGGCGAGGGCGACGACAAGAAGACCCCCGAATGGCCGCCGCTGACCGCGGAGTTCGACCAGAAGATCACGGGCAAGACACCGTTCACCCCCCTAGGGTCGCCCGACCTTTTCGCCAAAGAAGTCGGCCACATCGACGGCTTCCCGGTCGGCCGCGAGTGGGACGACGGGCGCATGTGGATTCTGCATTGCCCCGGCGCCGTCGCGATGGCCCGCGACTCGGATCCGAACACCGGGGGCACGGAGTTCTACGTACCGATCGGCCACGCCCCACGCCGTCTCGACCGCAACCTCACCGCCTTCGGCCGCGTGCTCGAAGGGATGCAGTACCTGCAAAAGCTGAACCGCGGCGATCCGAAGGTCGACGGCGGCGTCATCAAAGACGAAGACGAGCGCGATCCGATCGTGCGCGTCCGTATGGCCGCCGACATGTCGGCGTCCGAACGCCCGCGCATCGAAGTCATGGACACGACGTCGAAGGAATTCGCCGACTTCAAGGCCCAACGACGCAACCCCGCGCCGGACTTCTACAAGCGCGTCGCCAAGAACTTGGACATTTGCGGCTTTAACACGCCCGTCAAGCGCTTCGGCGAACAGGCGGCATCCATAGCGCCGCCGGCTCGCGCCGCCGAAGCCACGCCGCCACGGACTAAAAAAACAGCCAAACGCCCCAAGCCGAAGGGCTAACGGCCGCACTTTGCGAGCGTTGCGTTTCTTGGCACCTGCGCACAAGCGCAGGTTGGCAAACACGAGCCAATATTGCGAAATCTTCACGCCACGCAGTTGGTAACTTCGGTTAAAGGCAGCACATCGCCGGTGTGAGAGTTCGATGGAAACGTTCTTCGCGACGCTCGTCAGCGCGAGCCTCATCGTCACCTGGTTCGGCGCAGGCGAAGCGACGCCTGACCGCATCGCCCTGCTCTACCCAAGCTGCGACTACGGCCCGCGCTATGAAGCAAGTGCCGCAAGCAACGCGACAACGCTCGAGACCGCGGAACTTAAGCCCTTCGGCCGTCCCGAAACCGGCTGGCGCATTTACGCCGCGCAAGTGGGCCGCACGATCGGCACCGCCTGCCCCCCCGACACGCAGCGCTTCGCAGGCCAACTCGCAAAGTGGCAGTCGCACAATCGAATGCGTCCAACCGGCGCGATGGACGGCGCAACGCTCGTCGCGATGAAGCAGGCTTGGCAAGGCGCCCGCCCCTTCATCGCCGCTTTCGCCGAGGGCAGCTGTCCCGCACCCGCCGCCGATCGCGATCTCTCGGACGCAAAACCCCTCGAGGGCTGGCAGGGCAAGCAGACGGAATTGGACCAAGACGCGCTCAAAGCCCTCCGTCGAATGATCGCCGCCGCTCGCACCGAAGACCGCCGTATCGCGCGCGACAAACAAATGCTGACGATCGTCTCCGCCTACCGCTCACCGGAGTACGACGCCGAACGCTGTGCCGGCGGCAAATGCAACGGCATCGCCAAGGCGCGCTGCTCCGCACACCGCACCGGCACCGCCATCGACCTCTATGTCGGCGCGGCCCCAGGCTTCTCTCCCGTGAGCTCGGACGACAAGAACCGCCTCTACCAGACGAAGACACCGACTTACCGCTGGCTGGTCGCCAACGCCGCCCGCTTCGGCTTCGTCAACTACGTCTTCGAACCCTGGCACTGGGAATGGGCGGGCAACCCCACCAAGCTCGCAGCAAAAACCGGCAACGGCGCCGGACAAGGCCGGGCGCGGTGAGACGCCGCTGATCGCCTGAAGCAATTCAAGCTCGCTGCGAGAAGGATGGCTTTCAACCGGCCGGCGGCGTGATCCCTTCGAACTTCGAGGATGGACCGTGGGCAACTTGGTATTCGGAGGCATCATCGGTCTCGGTGTCGATGCCGCGACCGGCGCGATGAACAAGTACCCCGCAACGTTCCAAGTTCCGATGGTCACAATTCCGGCATCGTTACAACCGCCCACCATCCCGCAAGCGACGCCGACGCCGACAACAAAGCCTGGCGGTCAGTAGAGCTACTTCAATCCTCAACTGCCGAAGTCGAGCGGGACGACGCTTCTCAGCGTCGCCCCGCTTTGTATTTGCGAAAAACTCGGTACCGAACTGACAGGCCCGCTCCGGGCAGGACAAGTTTGTGACGTGTCCCCAGAATCACGAACGCCTCTCATCTCTGTGGGCTAGCTTGTGCCGCTTGGATCATCCTGTCCCATGCGTACTGTCTGAACTCGCGGCCCTCTTTCGTATTGAGCCAATACCCTGCAGCCACAGCGATGATGACGATCAAGAAAAACCTCGCATAGCGGCGCCTCGGCTTGTGGTCGCCATGACCAAGATCGACGTCACCAACATGACGACGGTGCTTGTCATAGATCGGTTCGCGATCACTCCCTTTTGACATAGTTGCCTCTCCTGCACTTCGCGGACGTGCAAGTTCCGGGTGGAATGTGGCGGAAAGTTGACAGATATGGTTTACGCTTGCACCGCACGCTGCCGGAGTGAGCTTTGGCCGAATTGGCGTAGGATCAGATCGACCAGCCCCTCAATAATTCTCTCGCCGAAGAGGCGGCCAGCGCAACAAACTAAATCATTTCGTCGATCTGCCGGTTGAAGAGCTGCATCTGACAAGCAAGAGCCAAACGCTCCGGTGCTACGAGCAGGCCGCCGCAGACGTCCAACCAGTTCGCCGACGCACAGCAAACGAGCCAATGCATGAATAGCGCGAGCGGCCGCACTGCGCACTTGGTTTTTGCCCCAAGTCCACGCTGCTTCCCGTCAACCCAATCCAGAGAACTATCGCAATGCACCGAAGCCTCGCGGTTGCGCCCTGATTTCACCGCATTCGAGTTGTGATACTTTCCCAACGACTGTCGGGGCCGATCATGTCGGACTTCATCAAGGGGCTTTGGCCACGAAGCGTGTTTGCTTGGCTTGGTCTGGCGCTCAGCGTCATGTCCCTGGTCGTGCTGCTAAGGCACGCCGTTGACTATGGTCTCGCCGTGTCCTTGGGCCTGATGCTCGAATTCTACGAGCAGATGATGCGGACAATATTTGGTCCATTCGAGCCTTACATTGAAAGCTACCTTCGTTGGATTGTGCCCGATCTGCAGTTGTTTCCGCATTGGAAGCATGTCCTTTCCTTGATGCTGTTGTATTTCTGGGCGAAGGCGCGAGTCGTTTGGCGTGCTGGCAATTTCGGATTCGCCGCGTTTACCGCCGCGTGGGGACTCGGTGTCGCGCTTTTGACAAGCATCGCTGTCGGGACGGTACCTTTGGAAGGGAATGGCGATAGCCAGGCGGGTCTCGTGATTATGGGTGTGGCGGGATATGTGCTTTATGAAATTGGTAATCTGATCGTCGGCACTCTGGCATTTCGGCGCGATGATGAGACCCTCTATCAAAGCTTGCTGGCATTCGCGAAGCACCCTCATTATCGTGCGGCCTTCGCCACTCTTGTGGCTCTCGGCTCTGGCCTCTTGTTTGATCGCGTGCCGATTGCCGAAAGCCTGCCGAACATTGGTCTGGCGGTACTCCTCCTGCTTGTCGTTGCACTCGCAATCTATTGGGTCGCCCGCGGTATCGCGGAAGCGCGAGGGATCTTTGGAGATCGCTACGAGGCTCGCAAACTGAAGCGGAGTCGTAAGTTCGAGCGCGACCGTGAGACCAATCCGCAAGCCGATGATGCATACGATAGACGTCTAAGTTGGACTGACGCCGTTGCTAATGCCGGGACGCTGAGC
>CXWL01038893.1_pt1 | contig 10560 bp, 4 predicted proteins | sample 590931 | NCBI WGS metagenome assembly CXWL01 (sample SAMEA3498368, study PRJEB10139) | groundwater metagenome | biome: water well; material: biofilm material | place: Germany | collected 2015-04-27
TTCGTCCCGGAGCACAAGTTCGCTGATTTCGATATTAATGCGCATCTTAAGAAGAACATTGAGGGTCGTGGCTATGAGCTTCCAACTCCGATTCAGGACAAAGCCATTCCGCACGCACTCCTCGGACAGGATGTCGTCGGTCTCGCCGAGACTGGTACCGGCAAGACGGCAGCGTTCCTTATTCCGCTTATCGATAAGGTCATGAAGCAAAAGGGCGATCGTATTCTTATCATGGCGCCAACGAGAGAGCTCGCGGTGCAGATTGAGAAAGAACTCGCAGGATTTGCAAAGGGACTTGGCTTTCGCGGCATGGTTGCGGTCGGCGGCGCGAACATCGGTCCGCAGATCTCCCAGCTTCGTCACGAGCCGGCATTCGTCATCGGTACGCCGGGACGATTGAAGGATTTGATGGAGCGCCGCGCGCTCGATCTCTCGGGCTTCAGTACTGTCGTTCTCGACGAGGCTGATCGTATGCTCGACATGGGCTTCATTGACGATATGCGCATGATCCTCGCGAAGATGAACAAGGAACGCCACACACTCTTCTTCTCTGCGACGATGTCCAAAGAGATAGAACGACTCATTGGCGAATTCCTTTCAAGTCCGGTCGTCATTTCGGTAAAGACACGCGACACCTCGCGAAACATTGATCAGGATGTCGTTCGTATTCCGCGCGGGAAGGATAAGTTTGATGTACTGAGCGAGATGCTCCAGAACCGCGACTTCAGTCGCGTGCTCGTCTTCGGCCGCACGAAGTTCGGTGTCGAGAAGCTTGCGAAAGCGCTCTCACGTCTTCACATCCACGCTGAGAGCATTCATGGCAATAAGACGCACGGCGCTCGCATCCGTGCGCTCGAGGCTTTTAAGTCAGGGAAGGTGAGTGTGCTTGTTGCGACTGACGTTGCTGCACGTGGTCTTGATATTCCCGCTGTTTCGCACGTCATCAACTTCGACCTCCCGTCGACGTATGAAGATTATGTTCATCGCATCGGCCGCACCGGCCGCGCCTCGCTCAAGGGTCGCGCGCTCACGTTTGTTCAGGAGAGATAATCAATTCGCATAAAAACAAAAAGCACCTGAAAGGGTGCTTTTTGTTTTTATGCATGGGGAACATATATAAATATGAGCATATGCACCATGCTATGCTACGAGCAGCAACTCTATGCGTAGAATTATTTGGTGGGGAACATTTCTCATATTGTTCACTAGTACCGGACTCGCTGTTTCGCGTGTTGCGCATGCTGAAGATTTTTCTTCGCTTAATTATCAAGTACTTGCTCCGGTCATGTCATCAGGTGGAGTGTATGCGACCTCGAGTAGTTTTTCTTTGCTTAGTACTATATCGGAATTTGCGCATGATATTGCAAGCTCGGTATCGTTCGGGTCCAATCCCGGTTTCGCCGCATATCCTTTTGTCTCAACACCGATAGTAAGTGCTACTGCTGGGAATGCTCTTGTAAATCTTACCTGGACTGCCGCAACGGGCGCCGTAGGTTATTCCGTTTCCGGTTATTCTGTCGGCAGATCGAGTGCATCTGGAGGACCTTACACATTCACATCGGTCGGGAATGTCTTATCTAGTTCCGTGACAAGCTTAACCAATGGCTCCACATATTATTTCGTCATCCGTGTACTTGATCCGAATAGTCTGACCATCGCGACTTCCTCACAAGTTTCTGCAACTCCAACCGCGCCTGCATCACCTCCGCCGTCATCCGGAGGTGGCGGAGGCGGTGGGGGCGGGGGAGCAATTCCTCCCGCAAGTACCGGCGTTAATTTCAGCGGCAGAGCCTACCCTAGGAGCACTATTACCTTACTTCAAGATGCTCGAGTGGTAGCATCGACAGTTGCTGATGCGAATGCAATGTTTCAGATCTCTCTCACTAACGTATCAGGTGGGAATTATATTTATTCGGTCTATAGCGAAGATTCGGCAGGGAATCGCTCCGGTCTTCTCTCGTTTCCTGTTAGCGTTACTGCCGGTGCAACCACTAATATCACCGGCATTTTTATCAGCCCTACGATTGACGTCGACAAGAGTCAAGTGAAGCAGGGCGACAATATCGCCATCTTCGGGCAAAGTTCTCCAAAGAGCAACATCACAATTACTGTGAACTCTCATGTGCAACTTTTTTTGCAAGCAAAGTCTGACGCTATTGGTGCGTACCTCTATACTCTCGATACGAGCCCGCTCGAAATAGGTTCGCACTCAGCGAAATCTAAAGCGGCCGTTTTAGGTGAGATAAGCGATTTCGGCGCCACCGTCGGTTTCGCCGTGGGAAACCAGACGATAGTAAAGACAAAAGAATCAAAATGTAATTTAATCGGCGACCTCAATACTGACTGCAAGGTTAATCTCGTCGACTTTTCTATCATGGCGTATTGGTATCAACGGACGCTTTCGGGCAATGGCACTAAAGCAGACCTTAACCGCGATAGTAAAGTTAACCTCATTGATTTCTCCATACTGGCGTTCCATTGGACGGGCTAACTACTACAATTATGCAAAAACAATTCTTTATTTTCAGCACATTTCTTTTTTTGTCACTGCCAACGGCAGTTTCTGCGGCGACGATTTCACTTCAGGCGACGCCAATCCCTGTTGGGGTGGGTGATATGGTGCGCGTGTCCATTCTTCTTGACAGTACGATTGCGGCCAACGCCTTTTCGGGTACGCTCCTGTACTCTGCAGCCGCGCTCGAGCCGGTTGCCATAAGCGATGGAAGCTCCATCATCAATCTATGGATCACTCGTCCCGTAGTGTCCGTTTCAGGAGCGCCGATTACATTCGTCGGGATTACCCCGGGAGGTTTTTCCGGTACCGGCGGCGTGCTTTTCTCCGTGTTATTTCGCACGAAGACCTCCGGCGTGGCACACGTTTCTCTCAAAGAGATTGAGGTATTGCGCAATGATGGTGCGGGTGGAAAAGAGCCGGTAATAACGAGGCCGCTGGCTCTCACTATCGGGTCTTCATCCACCGGAGGGGGATACACAGAATCGGTCGATGAAATTCCACCGGAATCTTTTACTATATATCAGGGCAATGATTCGCAATTGTTTGATGGCCGGAACTACCTTGTGTTTATGGCGGTTGATAAAAATTCAGGAGTTGATCATTATGCAGTTGCCGAGAGTCGTGTGCCGGCGTTCCTGGCCTCTTTTCTTCCTCTTTCCTGGAGTATTGCTACCAGTCCGTATGTAGTTGCTGATCAACAGCAGACCAGTACGGTGTATATCAAAGCTGTTGATCGTGCCGGCAACGAGCGGATACATGTTTTTCCACCGCAGCGCCTCTTTACCGGGTATGAAAAGGCTGCGCTCCTGAGTATACTTATCGTAGTCGTCTTTCTTTGGCAGATGGTGTGGGGAAGACGATTCGAAAAAAAACTATGATGTTGCACTTTCGAGTATATTTATCTGCGCTAGTCGCGTTCTTTTTCTTGTTGCCGTCCGCAACTTTGGCAGCGACACTCGGATTCTCACCCGCAAATACCACTGTTGGTACCGGTTCGACCGTTACTGCAGTCGTGGTAGTAACAAGTACCGATCAAGCGATGAACGCTATTTCAGGAACGATATCTTTCCCAAGTGATATTCTGCAAGTAGTTTCAATCTCGAAAGCAAATTCCGTTTTATCATTGTGGGTACAGGAGCCTATGTTTTCAAATGCCGACGGTACTATTTCTTTTAGTGCTGTGGTACCAAACCCCGGCTATACCGGCAGTCGGGGCCAGGTACTCTCCATTCAATTTGGGGGGAGAAAACAGGGCACAGCTACGGTTACATTTTCTCCGTCATCGCAAGTGCTTGCCAATGACGGCAATGGCACGGACATCTTGACCGCCTCAAGTGCTGCGACAATCGCGATTACCGCTGCCGCTGCGCCTCCCGCACCGGCTCCTTCCTCTTCCTCAGCAAATGTCGATCTTCTCGCGCGTATCACCTCGTCTACACATCCGGATCAGGCGCAGTGGTATAATCTTTCCCACGTACTCTTTGACTGGACAAATGCTCAAGGCGTTTCCGCCGTCCGGCTTGGCTATGATAAAAATGCCGACGGCAAGCCGAATGTTCTCTACAATGATCCAATATCGCACAAAGAGTTGGATCTCAGTGACGGCATCTGGTACTTCCACGTCCAACAAAAAGATTCAGGAGGATGGGGTCCCATAAGCACCTACCGAGTGCAGATTGACACCGTACCGCCTCTTCCGTTTACGGTGATATTCCCATACGGTACGACGACACCGTTTGGCAGCACGATTACCACCCAATTCACCGCGCACGATGATCTCTCGGGTATCGATAAGTATCAAGTCGCCGTCGATGGAACAGAGCTTGCGGCCACCGTCGACGAAGGGAATCGGCCGTATACCGTATCTGGAGATCCCGGCACACATATGCTTTTAGTGCGGGCGTATGACAAAGCGGGGAATATATCGATTGCAGACGGAAAATTCTTTGTCAGAGCAGGGGAACCATCTTCTTCATCGTCATTTAATTTCTTTACGTTCGGATGGCTCGCGATTAATTACCTTTCGCTCATTCTCATACTGTTGGCGATATTCGGTACGCTGCTCTTCGCGGCATGGTATATTCGGACTCATTTCTCCGCATACCGTCGCCAGCTGAATCACCGACTCGGCCTCACGCATCTCCATGTGCACAAAGAGTTTGATAATCTAAAAGACGCTCTTACCGAAGAAATACTTACGCTCGAACAGGCGAAGTCGAAACGCGATCTGACTCGCGAGGAAGAACGACTCGTAAACCGCTTCAAGAAATTATTGGATCAATCGGAACAGGCGATAGAAAAAGATATCGAAGATTTGCCACGCTAGCATTAGCATTTGTGCGGTTAGAAGTCTGCGCATCAATCTAGATGCTGTCAGGTTTTAGCGGTCTGTTTTATTGAATACTGGGCTTGTGTATTTGTGACCATCGTATTCAACTACGCTTATTGATCCGTATTCCGGATATACGTGTAAACTTTCTTCGACGGGTATGCCAAATATTTTCGGGAGAAGGACTCGGATAGCGCTCCCATGAGAAACGATGCAAATATTTTTACTGGTCTCGGCCAGTGAGAAGTTACGGGCAATTTTGTGTAGAGCGTCAAGTATTCTTGATTCGAACTGTTTCCACGATTCTCCTTGCGGAGGGATAAATGCATACCGCTCCTCGAGAGTTTTTGTACTAAGAATGTCGCGCACTTCGTCCCAAGATTTGCCCGCGAAGTCACCCCACTTTCTTCCTTGTAATTCGTCCATGTACTGCACTGGTCTTGAAAGTTTCTTTGCGATAATTTCTGCACTTTCTTTTGTACGAATCTCTGGAGATGAAATAACCATTCCTACGTCCAGATTTTTCAAGATCGAGCTCAAGGAGATCATTGTCTCCCGACCTTTCTTGCTCAATGAAACAGAATCATCAATGGCATGTAAAATATTTGAATTTTCCCCTTCAAGCTCGCCATGTCTTACAAAAACTATTTTCATAGAGGGTCTAAGAATGTTCAAAAAGAAACGCGTTGGCGACCCCATAAATACTGCTGACAGTTTCCATCGACTCAGTATACCTAAATTGGTTATCTTGTTCAGTGCTCTTTCGAATAGGGAGTGAGATAATCATTTTCGGTAAAAATCGAGAGCGGTAACTTCGAGTTAAAATAAAATCAATCTTGTGTTCATTTCAAATTTAGAAATTTTTTTGAGCATTTTTGCTGATGCCTGTGCGGAGTAGAAACCGATGTGATGATTTAATGGAACGACTATAATCAGGACTCCTTTGATAGAAGAAAGCGTATATACTTTATTGCTTTAAATTACGAAACTCTATTTGCGACCGTCCGCAAGGCGCTGAGCTTGGTATTTTTTGGCTATACTGTGCGACCCTTTGCGAGCCAAAAAATTCAGCGCCGAGGACAGAGCGACGAGCCGCAGGAAGCGAGGAGGGTGTCGCAAATAGAGTTTCGTAATTTAAAGCTACTGAACTCTTTTTTACTTCATGCACTACTTTCCAAATATTCTAAATGGATCATCTCATGTTTTTGAGTTTCTTTATGAGCTGCATATATCCTACGCATACTTTTATGTAAATTATTTAGATTTATTCTATCGAAATTAAAAATAGTTTGATCAATTTCAAGCATCTTGTCTGAGTGAGATATCCTTTATATAAAGCATATCTCTTCTCGCTATAGCGAGTTTAAGTAATATCTAATACATCAGATTGTTTTGAGCGACTCCATCACGGATAAATTGCTTATGCTCGAAAGAAATTGCTGTACTTTTTGATCGGGCACTCTTCATAAGAGTTAATTATGAGCTTTTTAAATAAGACATTTTTGTTGGTAAATATTTTGATTTCGTTGTCCCCATATCTGAGGGTCTGGTAATGACAAAAATATGACGTGAATGCAGTATTATTGCCAGTACACGGATGCTTTCGCATGGATGATTTTTTACTCATTAGAAATAAGTTTTCGTCTTTGACAAGTGACTGTTTTTTTCATTTCGTCCGGGCATTTCTGTCTCTCCTTTTGGTACTGGCGCTTTCTTTTTCTTTCCCGATCGGGGCGGTTCATGCGGCCCAAATTCCACCACAGATTTTTACTTATCAAGGTCGGTTGACCGACAGCGGCGGAAACTTATTGGGCGGTAGTGGTACTAGCTATTACTTCAAGTTTTCTATCTGGAATAATCCGACAGTCGGTTCAGGAACTCGTTTGTGGCCGAGCACGGTTCCCGCTACGACTACCGCCACGGTCCGGCAAGGAGTCTTTACCGTGAACATAGGAGATACGGCAAACGGATATCCGAATGCTCTCAATCTCGATTTCTCCAACAACACTTCCGTGTATCTGCAAGTTGAAGTTTCGTCTGACAATAATAGTTCAGAGACATTGTCGCCGCGGCAGCAGATTACGTCCGCAGCATTTGCACAAATAGCCGGAGCAGTCATTGGTACGACGACGCCATCTGTCTTCGGCACAACGACGTCCGTGACAAATTCTTTTGTTACTATCGGTGCGACTAGTAGTGATTCAATCCCTTTGAGTCTTGTCGGCGCACTCAATCAGGTCGCCAATCTTTTCCAAATTCAAAATAGTGCCGGTACGAATTTGTTTTCTGTAAATGCGACAGGAGGCATCACTGCAATTGCTGCGACCACCACCTCTTCTTTTTCCACGACGGCAAGTTCAACGAATCTCTTCACTTCAAATCTTTCAGTCGGTTCGCTCTCCGGTTTTCTGAAAGCGACTGCGGGCGCAGTCACAACCGCTCTCGTGAATCTTGCTTCTGATGTCACCGGCATTCTCCCTGTCGCAAACGGCGGTACCGGGTGGGCAAATATTTTTGCTGGTGCTATTCCATACGGCAACGGCACATCGGCATTTTCAACGACGACTGCCGGTACGGATGGGAATGTGCTTGCATTATTAAACGGTGTACCGACATGGACAGCCAGCTCAACACTCACAAATATCTCCGGCCTCTTATCAGAAATAAAAGGAGGTACAAATCAAACGAGCTATTCGGCAGGCGATATTCTTTACGCAATTTCGGCCAACACTCTCGCAAAGCTCGGTATCGGTGGCACCGGCCAAGTATTGAAAATCTCTGGTGGTGTGCCTGCTTGGGGCGCTGATCTTACAGGAAGCGGCGGCAGCGGAGCTTTTGCAACCACGAGCAATGATTTGGCTATTTACCCGAGTACTCCGAGCTACGTCGTTATTCTCGGTGGTTCTGCTACAACCACTACCGGTAACATTCTTGAAGTCACTGGTAATGCACTCTTCCGAAATAGTGTCACAGCGTACGAGACTATAACGGCGCCGATATTTAATGCGACTTCCACAACAGCAACTTCAACTTTTAGCGGAGGCATAGCAGTTACTGGAACAGCTTCAACTTCAAATCTCATTGTTTCGAATTCTTTCACGTTCTCAAATGTGTCCGGTTTTCTGAAAGCGACTGCGGGCGCAGTCACAACCGCTCTCGTGAATCTTGCTTCTGATGTCACCGGCATTCTCCCTGTCGCAAACGGCGGTACCGGGTGGGCAAATATTTTTGCTGGTGCTATTCCATACGGCAACGGTACCGGAACTCTTGCTACCACCACTACAGGGACTGCTGGAAATGTACTCGCGCTCCTTAGTGGTGTACCGACATGGACGGCGACTACCACCTACTCAAACGGTCTTACGTACGCAAATGGAAACGTCACTAACGCTGGCGTCACCTCGCTCGCCACCACGTATCCTCTCCAAACTACGGGCAGCACCGGCACAATCACCATCTCCTCCGCCCTCGCCACCACCTCTTCGAATACTTGGGGCGGTATTCAAACATTCACGAGTGCACCGATACTCGCTTCGTTCTCGGGGCTTGTGGGAGCAAACAATGGAACATCATATGCGATTTCAACCTCCTCACCACTCAACATGAGTATCACCGGCAATGCCGGTACCGTCACCAATGGCGTGTATACCACCGACGCGGGTACTATTTTCCTTGCACCAAACGGCAGTGCCGCAGCGCTCACCTCGTTCCCAACCTTCAACCAGAACACCACCGGTTCTGCTGCGACACTCACCACGTCAAGAAATATTAACGGTGTTGCTTTCAATGGTTCGGCGAACATCACGGTCACCGCTGCTTCTTCCACATTGCTTGCTGATGTGAATACGTTTAGCGGGAACAATACTTTCTCCAATACCATCACGGGCAGCATCAGCGGCAACGCCGGTACCGCAACCGTTCTTGCCACCCCTCGCGCCATCAACGGTACTAACTTCGACGGTTCGGCACCGATCACCATCACCGCAGCTTCTTCAACACTCCTCGCAAACTCAAACACCTTCTCCGGCACCAACACGTTCAGCACGCTCCCCACACTCGCTGCACTCTCAGGTCTCATTGCCGGAAACTCCGGCACACTCTATCAAGTCGCTTCTTCGTCGCTCTTCGGCTTCACGCCGGCTTCAAATGCTCTCACGCTGAGCACGACCTATCCACTCCAAGGCGGCGGCGATCTTTCCACAAACCGCACCTTCACCCTCGCATTTGGCACCACCACGTCAAACACTTGGAGCGGCACTCAAGTCTTCACCAACGCCCCAACTCTTGCCACCTTCACGGGTCTCGTCGGTGCAAACAACGGTGTCTCCTACGCCATCAGCACGTCATCACTTTCCGCAAACATCACCGGCAACGCCGCAACCGTCACCACGAACGCAAACCTCTCCGGTGTCGTGACTTCGGTCGGCAACACCACCTCATACGGATCACAATCTGCGGGTGTGCTTGGCAATGCCGCAACTGGAAACACTGCACCGATGGCGACCTCCACGTTATACGGCGTTGCACCCGCAGGCGGCTACGTCCTCGGCTGGGACAACACCGCAAGCGGCATCAGATGGATCGCTACCTCCACCGGCGGCGGGGGAAGTGTCACTGCGGTCACCGGCACCTGGCCGATTATTTCCTCCGGCGGCACGGCACCGAATCTCACGTGGGGCGGCATCGCCACGTCTTCGAATATCGCCGCCGCCTCCGGTCTCCTCTATGCCACCGGCGCAAATACCTTTGCGTCAGTATCAACCTCCTCACCACTCAGCATGAGCATCACCGGGAACGCCGGCACCGCAACCGTTCTTGAAACCGCCCGCACCATCAATGGCGTCTCCTTCAACGGCTCGGCAAACATCGTCGTCGCTTCCACTACACTTCTTGCTGACGTCAACACGTGGACAAATACGCAGGGCATGAGCATCAGCGGAAATGCTGGTACCGTCACGACGAATGCGAACCTCTCGGGTGTTATCACCTCGGTCGGCAACACCACGTCGTATGCCGCAACCGCCGGCGCAAATACGGTGCTTGCCAACGGCACGGGCGCCGCTGGAACGCCGACCTTCGTTGCCACCTCGACACTGTTCCAGAACGCTTCCGCAACTCTCACTGGCCTCCTCTCAGCAACCGACTGGGGCACCTTTAATTCCAAGCTCGGTTCCATCTCCGGCACCTTCCCAATATCAGTCTCCGGTTCCGCGATCTCCTTCATCGGACTCTCCACCTCTACCGCTGCAGTGGTCGGCAACATTCCATACTTCAGTGGGGCAAACACCTTCGCAAACGTCGCTACCACCACCTTCACCCCAAGTGCCGAGTTCACCATCGGCGGCACTCTTGGCGCCTTTGTCGGTGGCGCAAACTCCACCCTCACCCTCGCCACCGGCGGCGTCGCACTCACCAAGCTTGCGACGCAAGCAGCAAACACCATTCTCGGAAATGCTACCGGTGGTGCCGCTTCTCCAACAGCACTCTCAACTTCCACTCTCAACATCGGCGGCACCGCAGGCAACGTCACGGGCATTGTTGCCATTGCAAACGGCGGCACTGGCCTCTCTTCTATTACCGGCAACCGACTCCTCTATACCAACAGTGCCGGCAGTGCACTCCTTGAAGTCGCCACCTCCACTCTCAATATCGGCGGCAACGCCGCAACCGTCACCACGAACGCAAACCTCTCCGGTGTCGTGACTTCGGTCGGCAA
>CXWL01120080.1_pt1 | contig 10560 bp, 9 predicted proteins | sample 590931 | NCBI WGS metagenome assembly CXWL01 (sample SAMEA3498368, study PRJEB10139) | groundwater metagenome | biome: water well; material: biofilm material | place: Germany | collected 2015-04-27
ATGGTCGCGGCCACGAGGTGGCTGCTGCCGTCCTGGTGCTGCAGGCCTTCGCCGCCGAGCGTGGTGCGGCCCGAGGTGGCGCCGAGCAAAAAGCCGCGCGCGCGCTGGTCGGCCGCGGCCCAGATCGCATCGCCCACGCGCTGGAAGCCGAACATCGAGTAGTAGATGTAGAACGGCAGCATCGCCAGGCCATGCACGCTGTAGCTGGTGGCCGCGGCCGTCCAGCTCGCGATGGCGCCGGCTTCGCTGATGCCCTCTTCGAGAATCTGCCCGTCGGTGGCTTCGCGATAACTCAGCACCGAGCCGATGTCTTCCGGCGCGTAGCGCTGGCCCACGCTCGAATAGATGCCCACCTGCTTGAAGAGATTCGCCATGCCGAAGGTGCGCGCCTCGTCGGCCACGATGGGCACGATGCGCGGGCCGAGCGCCTTGTCCTTCATGAGGTTGCCCAGCATGCGCACGAACGCCATGGTGGTGCTCATCTCCTTGCCGGCGGCCGCGGTGGCGAACTGCGCATAGCTCGCGATGTCGGGCTTGGGCACCACGTCGCAGGCGGTCTCGCGGCGCGGCATGGCGCCGCCGAGCGATTCCCGGTGCTGGCGCAAATAGCGCATCTCGGCGCTGTCTTCGGCCGGGCGGTAGAAGTCCATCGCTGTGGCCTGCGCATCGGTGAGCGGCAGGTTGAAGCGGTCGCGGAATTCGATGAGGTCCACGTCGCCCATCTTCTTGTGCGAGTGCGTGGTCATCTTGCCCTGCGCGGCGCTGCCCATGCCGTAGCCCTTCTTGGTGTGGGCGAGGATCACAGTGGGCTGGCCCTTGTGCTTGGCCGCCGCGGCGTAGGCCGCGTGGATCTTCACGAGGTCGTGGCCGCCGCGCTTGAGGCGATCGATCTGCTCGTCGGTCATGCCTTCGGCAAGCCGCGCGAGCTCGGGGTTCTGGCCGAAGAAGTTGTCGCGGTTGAAGCGGCCGTCCTTCGCGGCGAAGGTCTGCATCTGGCCGTCGACGGTGTTGGCGAAGACGCGGGCCAAGGCACCGCTCACGTCCTGCGCGAAGAGGCCGTCCCAGTCGCTGCCCCACACGAGCTTGACGACGTTCCATCCTGCCCCGGCGAAGAGCTTCTCGAGCTCGTCGATGATGCGGCCGTTGCCGCGCACCGGGCCATCGAGGCGCTGCAGGTTGCAGTTGACGACCCACACGAGGTTGTCGAGCTTCTCGCGCGCAGCGAGCGTCAGGGCGCTCATCGATTCGGGCTCGTCCATCTCGCCATCGCCGAACACACCCCACACCTTGCGGCCTTCGCAATTGAGCAGGTTGCGGTGCGTGAGGTAGCGCATGAAGCGCGCGTGATAGATCGAGCTGATCGGGCCGATGCCCATCGAGCCGGTGGGGAACTGCCAGAAGTCCGGCATCAGGTACGGATGCGGATAGCTGCTCAGGCCCCGCGCGCCGCTGCCTTCGGTGAAGGCCGGCGCGGTGAGTTCCTGGCGGTAGTGCTTGAGGTCTTCTTCGCTGAGACGCCCTTCGAGGAACGCCCGCGCATAGACGCCCGGCGCGCTGTGCGGCTGGAAGAACACGAGGTCGCCGCGATGCTGTTCGCTGCGCGCATGGAAGAAGTGATTGAAGCCAGTCTCGAAAAGGTCGGCCGCGCTCGCATAACTCGCGATGTGCCCGCCGAGTTCGCCATACGCCTGGTTGGCCTTGGCCACCATCGCGAGCGCATTCCAGCGCATCAGCGAAGCCAGGCGCTCCTCCACCGCGAGGTCGCCCGGGAACGGCGGCTGGTCTTCGGCGGCGATGGTGTTGACGTACGGCGTTGCAAGTTCGGGCTGCCAGCCGATGCGCTGCTGCCGCGCGAGGCGGGCCAGCTCGACCAGCATCTGGCGCGCCCGCTGCGGGCCCTGCGTTTGCGCGAGCGCCAGGAAGGCATCGCGCCATTCGGCGGTCTCCGCGGGATCGGGGTCGTTCGACATCGGGCTGTCGAGCAACAGGGCGCGCATCTGGTCGGCTGAAATCGGGGCGTTCATGACGGCACTTTAAGCCGGCACACGGAAAATTAGCTACCGGCGCAGGCAATCCCACGCTTCCATCGCGGCATAAAATTCCGCCATCTCTTCATTTCGAAGCATTTTATGCAACTGGACGCCATCGACCTGCGCATTCTCGACGAGCTGCAACGCGACGGCGCGCTGTCGAACGTGGAGCTCGCGCGCCGCGTGCACCTCTCGCCATCGCCCTGCCTCGCGCGCGTGAAGATGCTCGAAGCCAACGGCGTGATCGATCGCTACGTGGCGCTCGCAAGCGCGAAGGCGCTGGGCCTTGGGCTCAACGTGTTCATCTCGATCAGCCTCACGACGCAAAGCAAGCAGTCGCTCGCCGACTTCGAGCAGCGCATCGCCGAGCACGACGAGGTGATGGAGTGCTATCTCATGACCGGCGACAGTGACTACCTGATCCGCATCGCCGTGGCCGACATGGCGGCGCTGGAGCGGTTCATCATGGAACAGCTCACGCCGATTCCGGGGATCGAGAAGATCCGATCGAGCTTTGCGCTCAAGCAGGTCAGATACAAGACGGCGCTGCCGTTGCCGGCAGCGCCGTCCTGAATCCGAAGAAGCGCCGAGAACTTACTTGGCGAGCCTGGGCTGGATCGGGTCGGCCGTGAGGTAGCCCACAGCGGCGCTGAAGCGATCACGGTAGTTGGCGCGCACCAGCGAGTCGAGCTTGGGCTGCACCACCGAATGGATCGTGCCCCAGTCGCCCGGATGCTGGAAGTTGCTCATGATGTAGGTCCAGCCGTTGATCTCGTCGACCGCGTGCAGGCCGGTCGATTCACCGCCCGCGGGAATCGACATGACGCGCGCGAGCTTCTTCGTGTCGACGTTGTAGGCCCACAGGAAGTTGTTGACGTGGCTGCTGCTGTCCTCGCCGATGAACAGCGTGCGCATCTTTTCCGAGAACTTGAGGTTGTCGGGGTTGCCGATGGTGTTGGGGTTGGAGGTATTGCCGAGCGCATCGGGCGTNNCGGCATCCTTCTGGCCGCCACCCAGGTTGTGCGCCATCACGCCGCCGGCGCTGAGCTTCTTGGGCAGCGCGATGTTCGTCGCGGCCGACCAGCCCTTGCCGCCGCTGACCATCGAGTCCTGGATGTTCTGCAGCGCGGAGTAGGCGACCTTGTCCTTGATGTTGACCGTCGTGCCTTCCATCTTCGTGAAGGCCATGCTGGCGCCCTTGAGGTTGGCGTAGCGATGGGTTTCCAGGAAGGCCGCGGCCTTCTCCATGCCGGGCTTGAGCTTGACCCAGTTGGCCGCGCCGTTGGCGAACAGCTTGGTGTAGCTCGCGTCGGTCGGATCGGCCGTCTTCACGTCCATGATGTCGGCGGCCTTGAGCGTGTTGGCAAGGTTCTCGATCTCGGTGCTGGTCGCATGACCCAGGTTGATCCAGGTGATTTTGGTGGCCGCTGCAGCCGGGTCGATCGAGTAGCCCGCGTCGTACTTCGCGACGTAGAGGGTGCCGGCCGACAGGTCCTTTTCCTTGTCGGCGACGAACATGAAGAAGCCGCCGTTGGTGTAGTCGTCACCCATGATGGCGGTGCGCTGGTCGGGCATGACCTGGATCAGCTCATGCGAAATCCGGCCCATGCAGTAGTGCTTCTTGATGCTTCCGGTGCCGTCGGGGTTGACCGTCACTTCGGGCAGGTGGCCGTAGTGGTATGGGTTGGCCTTGGTCTCGTCGCCGAACACATTCTTGCTGTAGGCCTTGAACTGCAGGTCGCCGGAGGAGCCGACGGCGGCAAACGCATCGGGCTCGTATTCCTCGCTCGACAGATGGGTGTTCCAGGGCGACAGGCTCGCGCCGCAGGTAATCCACAGGCCGTGCGCCGAGGACGTATCGACGTTGTGGTACTTCACCAGGCTCAGCTTGCCGGTGGCTTGGTCCTGGTCGAGCGTGAGTACCGCGATGGGCGAGGGCAGCTTGCCATAGGTGTCGTGTTCGGCGGGCAGCGGCACCAGCGTGCTGCCTGCCTGGTCGCGCGTGTTGTATTCGAACTGCACNNGGGCTGTCGGAGAAGAACTGGCGCTCCTTGCCAGGAACCGAGGCGTCGATGATCGGCTTGTTGTTGATGTCGACATAGCCGCCTGCAAGGATCTTGCCGCCCTTGCCATCGGACACCATGTCGCCGGTCAGGAAGAAGGGCTGGTAGGCCAGCTTGTATTCGGTGGAGCTGCCGTTGTCGAACGACACCTTGAGTGTGGAGCCGACCGTGGTGGTGGCCATGGCGGCTGCGTCCGCGAGCGATGGTGCGGCCATGCCGCCGAACTCGGCCGAGACGAAGTTGGCGGTGGGTGCCGGTGTGGTCCCGGNNCCACCGCCACCGCAGGCGGTGAGGAAGGCGAGGCCGCCCAGCGGGAGCATCGGGGCCGCGCCCAGGAGTTTGAGGGCGTGGCGGCGGGAGGCGACGGGCGCCTTGTTGGAATCAGTCATTGGTTTTCCGCAGATCGTGGGGTGGTTGCGGTGAGGCCAAAAGTCAGCCTCCCGTCAGAGGGTGGACCTTAAGAGGCGCTCGTGACGAAACCGTGCATCGCGCATGACAGAGCGATGACACCGGGGCCTGCGAGCGCGACGCCCAAAAGGCTTCGTCCAACCATCCGCGGAACCGGCGCCCGTGGAACCGGCAAGGGCCGGGTCCACGGTGCGTCCGCTCACGGCGCGCGGGGCCTCAAAGACCGATCAGCCCGCCGTCGTTCTTCGTGATCACCACCGTCGCCGAGCGCGGGCGGGACGTGCCGCCGTCCGGCCAGTGGCTGATCGGCGCCGCGATGTCGCTCGTGCCTTCACCCGGATGCTGGATGTTCACGAACAGTGCGCGGCCGTCGCCCGACTCGGCGATGCCGGTGAGCTCGCAGTCCTTCGGCCCGACCAGGAAGCGGCGCAGGCCGTCCGTGCCTGGCGCCTTGCCCACGAAGGTGTTCTGCGTGCGAGGGGTGCCGGCATCGACGTTGGTGATCACCTTGGCGCCGCCGTCGCCCACCTTGCCGGGCAGTGCGGCCAGCAGCATGCAGTTGGTGACGTCGGTGTAGGCGCCGTCGTCGGTCTGGAGCCACAGGAGGCCGGGTGCGGCGTGGCTGAACCACATGCCATCGGGGCTGGACATGTCGTTGTCGGCCGTGAGCTGCGAGAGGTTGACGTCGGCCGAGGCCGTCGAACGCGCGGCAAAGAGGTACACGTCCCACTTGAAGCCCAGCGCGGTCGGGTCGGCGTTGTCATCCGCGAAGCGCACGATGTGGCCGTTCGGGTTGCCCAGCTGCGACTTGCCGCCAATGGTCTTGTCGTCGTAGTAGCGCGGATTGGAGGCGCTGGTCTTGGTGATCGGGCGCGAGGCGGCGTTGGTGTTGGTCAGCGTCACGTAGACGTCGCCGGTCTTCGGGTTGACGGCGGTCCACTCGGGGCGGTCCATCTTGGTCGCGCCGGCAGCATCGGCGGCCAGGCGGGCGTTGGTCACCACGTCGGCCGCATCGGCGAAGGCGTACTTGTCGTAGCTCGAGGTGATGTTGTTCACGCCGAGCTTGAGCTCGAGCCACACGCCCGTACCGTCTTCGTTGAAGCGGGCCACGTAGAGGCGACCGTCGTCCATGTACTTGTCGCCCGACGCGATGCCGCCGCCGATGTCGGCCGCGTCCCAGTTCTTGGTGGAGACGAACTTGTAGATGTACTCGTTGCGCGAGTCGTCNNCCGAGGCAGGCGCCTTCATGGCCGAAGCGGCCGAGGGCGGTGCGCTTCTTGGGCATGCTCGACGGGGTGAACGGGTCGATCTCGACCACCCAGCCGTAGGTGTTGTGGCCGTTGCGGTAGTCGTCGGTGGCCGTGGCGCCGATGACTTCGGTGTTCCAGCGGCCGTAGAGGTCGTCGGCGGTGTCGGGCGTGACGGTGGCCCAGAGTTCGCGGCCGGTGCTGGCCACGCCGTAGCGGTTGAAGCTCGCGAGTTCCTTCACCGAGCGCTTGGGGTCGTCGGTTCCCTTGATGCGACGGAAGTAACCAGCCCAGTTCTCTTCGCAGGTCAGATACGTGCCCCAGGGCGTGGTGCCGTTGGCGCAGTTGTTGAGCGTGCCGCGGGTCTTGCTGCCGTCGGTCGAGTACTTGGTCTTCAGGTAGTCGGTCTTGGCGGCCGGGCCCGAGAAGGCCATCTCGGTCAGCGTGTGAACGCGGCGGTTGAGGCTCGAGTCCTGCTTGTAGCTCCACGTGCTGCCGGCCTTGTTGACCTCGATCACGCTCACGCCGTGCAGGTAGAACTCGCGCAGCACTTCGTCGGCGACGGTGCGCACGCCGCCCACCACCGTCTGGCCNNCGCGAGGCGCCGGCCGGGTCCCACTTGTTCGACGCGTTGATGCCGAAGAAGGTCATGCCGTCGTGGTGGTCGCCGGCGCGGCGGTCGTAGGTGGATGGTGCGTCGGTGCCGTCGTTGGCATAGGCGGGCACGCCGGCGGCGATGGGGTCGCCCAGGCGGTAGAGCACGCTGGCGGTGTAGCCGGCGGGAACGGTCACAACGTCGTCCAGGCTCTTGGCCACGGCATTGAAATTGAGTTTGAGCGGTGCCTGCTGCGCGGGCGGTGCGGGCGTCGGTGCCGGCGGTGCGGGCGCGGGTGCCGGGGGCAGGATGGGGAACGAAGTGCCGCCACCGCCACCACCGCCGCAAGCTTGCAGCAGCGCCGTGCCTGCAGTGCCGACACCCAGGCCGAACAGATGGCGGCGGCTCAGGCGCGAGGCGATCACGTCGGTGAACGAGGGGTTGGTGCTGGGGTTGGTGCCGATATCGTCGAGATCGATCCCGGATTCGTCGGAACGGGTGTTTGCGGTCATGCGCAATTTCTTTCGTGGGTTGAAGAAGAAGACAACCCGCGAAGCTAGGCACTTCGTATGACACTCCCGTGAATTGATCAGGTTCCCGTCAGGTTGTTCTGAAAGGCGTGGCTCGCCCCCAGGCGGGACGTGGCTCGCCCCCAGGCTGCGCGCACTTCGTGTCGCTTCTCCTTCCCCCTACCGGGGGCAACACCAGAGGCCCGGCAAAGCCGGTTCCTCGGTGTTTCTGGAAAGGGATCGGGAAAGGATCGGCCGATCCCGTTCTTCGGTCAGGGCGCGGGGAGCTGCCTTGGCCACAGGGCCCAGAGGCGCAGCGGCTGGTTCACGCTCGCGGCGAGCCGGCCCGCATCGGGGCCGGTGCCGGCAAAGTAGTCGGCGCGCACCGCGCCGAGGATCGCGCTGCCGGTGTCCTGCGCCACCACCAGCTTCTGCAGTTGCGCCGCCGGCCCGCTCGAGGCGAGCCATACCGGCGTGCCGTAGGGAATGCTCTCGCGGTCGACCGCGATCGAGCGGCCCGCCGTGAGCGGCACGCCCTGCGCGCCGCGCGGGCCGAAGGCGGCGTCGACCTCGCTCATGGTTTCCTCACGGAAGAACACGTAGCGCGGATTGCTCCACAAAAGCTGCGGCACGCGCTGCGGGTTCTGCACGGCCCAGGCCTTGGTGTCGTCAGGCCACTTGCCGACCTTGCTCACGCCCTGGCTCATGAGCCACTGCTGCACGCTGCGGTACGGCTGCTCGTTGGTGGCCGAGAAGGCCACGCGCACGGTGTGCTGGTAGCCGTTGGCCTCGGTGATGCGCAGCCGCCCCGAACCCTGGATGTGCAGCATCAGCGCATCGATGGGATCGGCCATCCACGCGATCTCACGGCCGCGCAGGGCCGCCTGGGCTTCGGGCAGGGTCTCGATTTCCTGGCGCGTGTACCAGGGGCGCTTGGGCACGAGGCCTTCCGGCGCCTGGTAAAGCGGCACGTTGAAGGCGGCGCTCGGCACGCGGGAGGCTTCGTACACCGGCTCGTAGTAGCTGGTGAGCTTGCCCTCGCTCTGGCCCGCGAGCGATTCGACGCGGTAGGGCTGCAGCCGGTCGGTCATCCACTGGCGCTGCTCTTCGGGGGTGGCGATGGCGAGCTGGCGCACGTCGCGGCACAGCGGCGCGAAGGCGGCGTTGGGGCGCACGCAGTTGGCGAGCAGTGCGATCCAGGCTTCGTGCAGCGGGTCTTCGCTGAAGCCCGGCAGCTCCGCCCAGCCGACGGGCACCCAGCGGCTCTTGGGATGCGCGAGCGATCCGGTCAGCGGACCGAGCTCGCGCGGCGGGGTGGCGGAAGGCCGGGTGGGGGCGTCGGGCACGCGCGGGCCGACGGAACAGCCGGCGAGCGTTGCTACGATCGCAAGCCCGACCAGCCACTGGAGTCCATTTCTCATGGGTTTGATTCTGCTTGAAGCCCTCGCCGCGGGACTCGTGTTCATCTTGATCATCTGGTGGACCATGTTTTCCGGCCGCAGCAAGGGTGAATTGCATGACGACACGGAGGCCGAAGCCGACCGCGCGCCCGACGATGGACGTCCGCCGCCGAAACCGTGAATTGCTTGCGTAGCCCGCCGCCGCGCACCCATGTCGGAGAAGCGCCTGGTCGCTATTACTTTAGTAGCAATCATCGCAGCATGCACGCGCAATGGCGAAGGTTTTCTTATTTTCCGTAGGGCCTTGAACCCGTACCATCGCGTACCCTCCCCAGCGCTAAGCTGTGCCCCGCTTGATTCAACATCGAAAGGGATCGCCATGAAAAAGTTCGTACTCGCCACCTGTGCCACCGCCATCGTCCTGTCCGGCTGCGCCGGCGGCATGACAGACACCCAACGCAACACCGGCATCGGTGCCGGCATCGGCGCCTTGGGCGGTGCCGCCATCGGCTCGGCCACCGGCGGCAACCGCGGTGCCATCGGCACGGGCGCCGTGGTCGGCGCGGCAGCCGGCGCGCTCGGCGGCTACCTGTGGTCGCAGCGCATGGAAAACCAGAAGCGCCAGATGGAAGCCGCCACGCAGGGCACCGGCGTCGCCGTGACCCAGACGCAGAACAACGAGCTGAAGCTGGCCATTCCGAGCGACGTGTCGTTCGACGTGGGCCGCGCCAACATCAAGCCCAACTTCGCACCGGTGCTCGACCAGTTCGCCAGCGGCCTGCGCAACAACCCGAATGCCGAGGTGCGCATCATCGGCCACACCGACAGCACCGGCTCGGACGCCATCAACAACCCGCTGTCGGTCGACCGTGCCACCAGCACGCGCGACTATCTGGTCGCACGCGGCGTGAACGCGGCGGCCTTCCGCATCGAGGGCCGCGGCTCGCACGAGCCGGTGGCCGACAACAACTCCGACGCCGGCCGCGCACAGAACCGCCGCGTCGAAATCTATGTGGGTGAGCGCGGCCCGCGCGGCTAAGCAGCCACCCCATCGGGAANNTGGTCCATAAGAGGGAAAACTCATGAGGAAGCTTCTAGTCTCGGGTGCAGCAGCAGCGGCTGCGTTGATGTTCATTGCAGGTTGCGCTTCGCAGTCCACACCGCCGCCGGCACCCGCGCCGGCCGCACAGCCGGCAGCGCCCGCCAACAGCTGGACTGCGCGCCTGGCCGCACTGAAGACCGACCTGGAAGCCTCCACCAAGGGCACGGGCGTGGTGATCGAGCAGACCGCCGACAACCAGCTGCACGTGGTCATTCCGAATGAGCTCTCGTTCGACACCGGCCGCGCCAACGTCAAGCGCAACCTCGCGCAGGTGCTCGACAAGGTCGCCGAAGGCCTGAAGACCGCCACCGCCGCCAGCGTGCGCGTGGTCGGCCACACCGACAACACCGGCAGCGAAGAAGGCAACGAGCGCCTCTCGGTGAGCCGCGCCGACAGCGTGCGCAACCACCTGGTGGGCCGCGGCGTGTCGACCACCGCGATCACGACCGACGGCCGCGGCTCGCGCGAACCGCTGGCCGACAACGGCACACCGGCTGGCCGCGCCCAGAACCGCCGCGTCGAAATCTTCGTCGCGGAAAAGGCCTGATCTCCTAGAGATCCCGAAGTCGGTTCGCCAATTCGACGGCCGACTTCACTTCCATCTTCTCGAACACGCGCGCCCGGTGGACCTCCACCGTGCGCACGCTGATCGCCAGCTGATCGGCGATCAGTTTGTTCGGCAATCCCTCGACCACGAGCCGCATCACGTCGCGCTCGCGGTCCGTCAGTTCGGCGATGCGCCCGGCGAGACTGCGGCGTGCGCGCTGCACCTCGAGCGCGCGCAGCGACGCCCCGAGCGCCTGCTCGATGCGGTCGACCAGCGCGTTGTCCGAGAACGGCTTCTCGCAGAAATCGAAGGCACCGCGCTTGACGGCATCGACGGCCGTCGGCACGTCCGCATGGCCGGTGAGAAAGATCACCGGCATCGCGTCCAGCAGGCCGCGCTCGGCGAGGCGGTCGAACAGCACGAGCCCGCTGGTGCCGGGCATGCGCACATCGAGCAGCAGGCAGCGCGGCTGATCGGGCAGTGGGCCCTCCGCCAGCAATTGCTCGAAGGCCTCGGCGCTGCCGAAATGCTCGCTCGCCAGGCGCCGCGAGCGCAGCAGCCAGGCGAGCGCCTCGCGCACGCTGGCATCGTCGTCGACGATATAGATGAGTCCATCGATCAGCGGTTGCATATCAACAATTCCAGGAAGAACGAAGGCC
>CXWL01004934.1_pt1 | contig 10559 bp, 9 predicted proteins | sample 590931 | NCBI WGS metagenome assembly CXWL01 (sample SAMEA3498368, study PRJEB10139) | groundwater metagenome | biome: water well; material: biofilm material | place: Germany | collected 2015-04-27
GCGCGGCAGCGATTGCCCTTACGGGGACTCCACTTAGATGAGGTCATTGGGGAGGAGGAGGATCGGGGTGTCATCCTAACTCATCGAATTCTCGCGCGCATTCAGCAAAAGGCTAAGCAATTGGCCGACTATTGCGATTCGGTGGTGCTCAGCATCTCCATTCCACGAGCCGACCTTCAGGGGGAAAAGAACACTCGTTCGGAAGCGATCTGGTTGGATCTGAAGACACTTGCCGGGGTGGTGACAGTTTTGCTCACCAGGGTGCCGACCCTCAGCGCCGTGTTGATTTCACTCTGGGACGTCGAGCCGTTGCCGTCACGAGCGGCGTTAAGGCTTGCGAATGTTGAGTTGATTGAACGGCCCAAACAGCAGCGTATTCACCCACGAGTGCGTATGCTGATTCAGAATCCCACTGCGTCGGCAGGTCTGACTGAACATCAAACGGATGTCGTTCGGCAAGTGCTATAGCCCTCGGTAACTATGTGTGGTCTTAAACCAGGATTCTGCAGTTGACCATTGTTCCTCTCGTCATTCCCGTGTGCTTCAAGCGGGCATCCAAGAAGTCCGGAATGCCTAGATGCCTGTCTCCGCGCCGCAGGCGCGGGCATGACCCTCTTCCCTGAGCCCGCATCATCTTCCCATCTTGCGCGGGTGTTTGAGTGCTCGCTCGTGATCGCAACCGTTCAACTGCGGAATCCGGGTTTATATGCAGTCTCTTGCCGCAAATAGCATTGACACAATGAAGCAGACAGGAGTAAATAATCCGTCCAGTCCCTGGGGTGTAGCGTGATCCGGAAGTTGCATCCATCCATCCATCCATCCATCCATCTTCGAGTCTACAAGCTTCAGTTAGGTTCGGTTCTTCTGATAAAGCCGAGTCGTCTTTTTTTGTCAAATATGCGGTCATTCGTTGAGTTGGAATGGGCCAGCGGCTGCCTGTGGTGACTTCACGCACACAATCATGAAATGGCCTGCTCCAACGCCTCATCGCACAACCATGCCCGATCGCGCGATCAAGAGGGGCAAAAGATGATAGCAAATTGTAATGGGAAATATGTACGCCAGTTGGCGCATTGCGAGGGGACGCAGCTCCAGGATAACAATGCAGCATTTTGAACTAAGAGGCAGGAAGGAGTAGATCATGCGCATGTATCCTAAGGCTATAGGATGATCCAGATGTTGCAGCCATCGTTCTTCTCATTACCGAGCGCCCCCTGGGTGCGGCCGATACGGAACTGTTTCTGGGTCCTCACGAAGCTCCGCTCCCCGTTGTCCTTCGGGGTCACCGCTGTCCTGTTCTTCATCGTGTCTACCTGGTCCAACGTTGATGCCAAAGTGCCGTTGTCCGAAGGGGAGAGCACGACAAGGTATCAAGCACTCCAGCAGAAGCTCGTCGATCTCAAAGTGCTGGAAGACGATATGCAGGCGACGCTCGATCGCGCAAAAGCTGATCGAGATGATGCGAGCTGGGAGATGGCCAAAGCCAAGATGGCGCTCCCCGTGAAAATGTATCGGGAGGCCGGACTTTTGGCCTGCCAGTTTGCAGCCAATACGCCCAAGGGTACTCCGGCACAGGTGTATGGAGAGCTATGCGTAACAGGCAATCGGCTTCTGGAGACGAATCAAGCTCTTTCAGATTGCAAAAACGGCAAGGCCGGTGGGTGTGAAGAGCTCCGGGAGAAGTTGAACGAATATGGTGCGAAGCGGTTCAAGGGTTTCGCTCCCGGCAAAGAAGCCAAGATGGCTGAGATAGCCGTAGAGCTTGACGCGATGCGATCAGAAGTCGAGCGAGGGGACCAGAAGTCCTACATTGCCCGCGCGTGCAGGATATCAGCCAAACTCAGCAATTTCGGTGGAGCCGATGACTTAACGAAGAAGATGGAACTGGTATGCAAAACAGGGAAGACGGTCGCGAGTTTGTATGAAGACGGAAAAGCTTTCGTCGGCCTATGGGAAGAGGCGAAAAGGCTGGACGTCGTTGTTCAGGCCAATTTGTCTCAAATGCAAGCCAAGTTCGATGCGGTCAAAGCCAGCCGGCAAGCCTTGGAGAGCCGCCTGTCCGCGCTGGTCACGGCGGAAAAAGAAGAAACGACAGGCAGTGACAAGAACTGCGACCCGGGCCTCGTGGTGAATCCGGAATTGGCGAGGTCGGACGAGGCAACCAGTCAGACCTGCAAGGCGAAGAAGGCAAAGAAGGACAAAGTCTGCGATGAAAATCTGGGTTGTCCAGACGATGAGTCTGGCACGAAGGGGCCGGGCAAAGATCTCCTGGCCAAGCTGGACTCCGACTTGGGCCGGATTCAGAACAGCCAACCCGGCACGGCGGGGGGGGCGCTGTCGGGGGAGACCCTGGAGGCGGGTTCTTCGTTCGACAAGACGGCCATGTTGCGGTCGTTCCGCTCCGGACTGGGAGCCTATAACCAGGGGCGTGAAAGGTTTTCTTCCTCTGGTGGAACCGGAGGTGGCTTCTCCGGTGGGAATTGTCCGAACCGAGTGCCGGTTCCCCAAGAGCTCAGAGCGATCGCGCAACGACGGGGAGTCAGCGTTCCGCCGGATCCAACGATCGACGACATGATTGCCCAGGCAGGATCGGCAGAGGCCGCCAGTTCGGGGCTACGTCAGCATATTCAAGAACTCCGACAATCCCTGGCGCAATGGCCACGGGGGAGCCAGGACGAGACCCGGCGGCAAATGGAATTGGAAGTTGGCTACGAACAAGCGGTCGTTCAGGCGATGGAATGTCGGCGGGGTAGCCAGAGCCTTACCAGAGATAGGACACCCCAGATAAGCTCCCCCCCGAGGGTTCCAGCCCCCTACTGTGGTAATCCCTATCAGATCGATTGTGGCAACGATGTCCAATGTCAGCGGAAATTGGCCGCTCAGCCGAAATGTCCGTAAATGTCTTGAAGGGTCGTCTGGTCTGAGGAAGCTGATCGGATAATGCCATATCATGCAAACAGGGTAGGCATAGTAGTGATGGTGATAGGCTTCATTGCGGGCTGCGCTGGAAGTCCGTCGCGTTCTGGAAATACAGGCACGATGCAGATCGAGACCAATTCTGACATCACTGTGAAGGCGAGTGCCGAAGAAGCATTTCGTCGAGGGCGCTTTGACGAAGCGGCACAGTCATTTCAGGCTAAGGCCAGGGCGGGTGGCATAGACGAACACAAGGCCTGGTTCAATGCGGGCGCCTCCTACTGGAATGCCGGGCAGCAGACCCAAGCGCTCGAGGCCTATGAGCAAGCCGTCGCGGTCAATCCGCTCTACAGGAAAGGGCATATCCGTCTGACGAACAAATATGCTGCGCGAGGCCGCTCGGAGCTCTCCACCAAGCATAAGGGTCATGCCAAGGCTATCCAACAAGTCACCAAATCGATGCTGCCGCACTGGGACAAGGCGAACCAATTGAGGGGCCGTGCGGCGGATTATGACTACGCCGCCGCCACTATTCATGAGGCGTGCGCCAAGTATTACGACGAACAGGGCATGCCGGATCTAGCCGCAGCTGAACGCAAACTGGCCGACCAGAGTCGCGCCGATGGTCAGGTGGCCAAAGCCAACGCTGGGGCAGGTGAGCGGCAAGCCCGCTCCGAGGCGGAAGAACGGGCCTTTCGGACAGAAGTCTTCGGCTCGCTCAAGGATCTGACCGCGACCGTGACCAACGTGAATCCCACCTCTCCGTTTGCACCGAACAGCGGTGGCGGTTCAGAAGCCAAAGCCGCTGTGGCTGGACTGGGCGCACTGGAGCAATCCTTTGGGGCCTATGCCGATACGATGCAGATGTTCGAGGGGAAGCTTCAGGCGCAGCGCGAGGAAATTCGGCAGCAAGGGCAACAGGCACAAGCGGCGCTCGCCGATCCGAAGCAAGCGCAACTGCAGCGGAATGCACAACAGCGGACTCTAGAGTTGCAGAAAAAGTTGGAGGCTATGGAGCAGCAGGCCATGGCGTATTTGGCTGCGGAAGGGATTCTGGATGAAACGGAGACGACAGGCGATCAGGATACCTTGGATCTCTAGCATCCAAACCATCGTGACTAATCGGTCTCAATGTTCAAGAGGAGGGCTATGAACGCAAACATCAGTATTCACATGCAAAGAAGATTGGCGGGATTGATCTTTGTGCTTGGCTTGGCGCTGATCACTGGCTGCGGCGGAGTTCCACCGAAACGTGTCTACCAACCCAATCCGTCAGGGCAAGCGGGAAAGCCGATGCCGCTGAAAGTCGCCGTGATCGAACTGGAAGATCGGTCGCCGGGGAACGGATTTACGAATTGGAATTTATTTGAAGTATTTACTCCTGGATATTTCTACCGGACACAGTTTCAAAAGTATAACCAGACGCTCTTCGGAACTTGTCTGGCAGCTGAACTAGAACAATCTCACCTCTTCGAAGTCGTCGACTATCACCCTGATTGGGAAAAAGGGGCTCATGGATTTCGGTCATATGACATTATCGTGACCGGTCGTCTGCATCAGGATAAATTCGAGCGGACCGAGTACACCTATGGTTTGTTGGATCCGCTTGGAGTTGCGCTCTTGCTTGTAGGATTTCCTATAGAAGGTACCTCTCGCGAAGCCATGTTTGAGCTCACGGCGTTTAAGCCGCATCAACCAGATCGGCCCATTTGGACCCACCCTATCAAATTCCATGATTCAAAGATCTCAGGAATGTTTTGGGGGCACGGCGCTAGTGATTTGGGTAGCATTCGGTGGCTGGTAAACGGGCATGCCATTTCTGGTACCCACGTAGATACCGATTTCTGCCCCACCGAATTGCTTCAGCCACATTTTCTAGCCATGAGGAACAGTTTTGCGGAGGCCCTGAAGCGAAATACTGCTGAGCAAGGAGGTTCTGCCTTTGCTCAGGAGAAGACCCCGGAAAGGACAACACCATGATGAAACTCAGATGCTGGGCTCTTCTGATCGCTGGAGCAGGTGTTGTCGCGCCATTCTTCATGTCGGGCTGCGCGAATTCTCCGAATTATGATGCAGCCTATCTTCGTGGCCACTCGAATGATGCACTCTGGACCGTCGAGACGGCTCAAGCTCGAGAACAGACACATCCGGCTGAAGCTGCGGTTCTGTATCAGGAGATGCTGGCGAAGACGAAACTGAAAACCAAGTTTGCAGAGTATCAGAAAGCATTCACCAATGACCTTGTCGCATTTCAGCACAGTCATGGGAACGGGGGACTTCGTGAAGATTCAGGACTTGGAATCCCGGAGGTCTATGCCCGCCAGATTGTGGCAACGACGGAAGCCCATCTAGGATTGGCCAGGATCGCTGTAAGCCAGAAGGAGTGGACAAAGGCCGAGTCCGAAGCGACTGAGGCCATGGCCATCGCGAAGCGCTGCGAGTTTTGCCCGCACTATGTAGCGTCCAGCCACCAAAAAGCGAATGTTATTCTCGCGACCGTCTATCAGGCGCAGGGCAATTATGGGAAAGCGCTCATTCGGAAACTCAATGCCGACTTATTCGAAGATCACCTGAAAAGCGATGGGGGCATTGAAGACTTCTATCTTGAGAAACGAGTAACGCTTGGTGACCAAAGTCAGCAACAAGTGGCTGCCGTGGAGCAACTGTTTGAGAGCGCCCGTGCATACCACGCCCAGCAACAACAGGCAATGGCAATGGCCGTGGCGGGTGGTCTTATGGCAGCAAATGCTGGCATTCAGCAAGGCTTTGCCCAGCACGCGCTCGCTGAAAGCGGTGGCGTGATGACGCCACAGGTGCAACAGATGCAGATGAACGCGCAGATGGCTCAAATGCAGAGCCAACTGTTCATGACCATGGTGGCCGCTCAGGCTGGANNGTGAACACCACTCCCTGGGCAATTCCCACGTTCACCCAACAACTAGTCGACCCCAAGCAGGGCGCGGATACCCCGACCATTATGAAGGGCTTTGCCGCGAATGCGGCCCAAGCGGGCGGGGCGTCCTATCACGCTGGGGCCCAGGACGTGACCCAAGCCGTGGATGAGCTGGTACCCTATCGCCAGTCCGGGAAGGTGGATGGCGCTGCGGCGCAGGTCGAAAAATTTGCCGAGGTCTTCAATGCCTTTCTCACTCAGGTGCAGGAAATTCGGAAATGAAAGGAAATAGACAACGGAGTATCTGGCAGCAGAAGGTGTTTTGGCTGAAGCCAAAGCTGCCAGCGATCGGGACACGCTGGATTTAGAGAAAAGCAATATTCGGGGAGATGTCCTATGAGTATCGTCGGTAACGTTCAGTGGGGGCTGGTGTGGAGATCGTTGGTAGTTGTTGCCAGCATTGTTTCAGTAGTGAGCTGTAGCGGCGGAGTTCCCCCCAAGCGAGTGTATCAATCTAATCCGCCAGATCCATCTGTTCAAACCCTCCCGCTGAAGCTGGCTGTAGTGGAATTGGAGGATGGATCTGCAGGTACCGGTGTCCAGCGCCCTGGGGTAAGTGCGATCCCAGGGGCTCTCTATGGCACTGAATTGGTTGCGTTTCATCATACGCTCCTGGGGAAGTGTGTCGCTACTGAATTGAAGGGGTCCAAATCATTTGCGTCTGTTGAGTATCATTCGAATTGGGAGAAACTTGCGGAGGAATACAAGTCCTATGATGTGATTGTGACAGGTCGGCTGCTGCAAGATAAAATTGAGAATAAGAAGCATTTCTATGGGCTTTCAGTCGTTGGAGTCCTGTTTGGCTTTTTGGGCCTACCGGCTCAGTCATTCTCGCGGGAGATCTCCTTCAACCTTATCGCACTAAGTCCTATGTTGCCTGATGAACAACTCTGGGGTCATCAAATCAGACTTGAGCATACTTATTGGAAAGGTCTGTATTATCTGAATGATTGGAGCGACGGAGAGAGTCTTTTTGGGGCTGCGAGAGGTGCTTCAATTACCTACACCGATTTCTGCACGCCCGAATTGTTGCAGCCAGCATTACTTGGGATGAGAACCAGTTTGGCGGCAGCACTCAAACATAACTCACCGAAGCCAGATGTGCTACGCTTCCCAAAAGCTCAGAATTCGGAAAGGAGCGGCTCATGAAGCGTGCGTCACATAACTCTTTGGGGAGGGTAGCGGGCGCGATTTTGCTGGTCGCGCTAACAGCCGGTTGTTCTGCATCTCCAATATTCGATGCGGCGTACCTTCGGGCGAATTCGAATGAGGCGCTGCAATCGGTGGAGTCAGCAGAAGCACGCGAGCTAGCCAGCCCGGGAGAAGCCCTGAAGCTGTACCAACAGGTTCTGGCCCGTGTGACCTTAAAGGAAGAGTTTGCTGAATATCAAAAGACATTCTCAGGAGCGCTTCAGGCCTTTCAGGAAAGCAACGGCTATGGATCATTCACCAAGGATTCTAGCCTAGGGATTCCAGAGGTGTACGCGCGCCAAGTGATGGCCATGGCTCGGGCGCATCAGGGTTTGGCTCGGATTTACCTCATGCAGAATGAATTGGGCAAAGCGGAGGCAGAAGCGACAGATGCTGTGGCTCTCATTAGGAGATGTGAATTTTGTCCCCACACGCATGCGCGGAGCCTTCGGGAGTCGAATCGCATACTGCAGAACGTTTATCAAGCTCAAGGTGCGGTTGGCAAGGCCATGATTCGAAAGCTCAATGCAGATCTTTTGGAAGATCACCTCGCCACCGATGGTGGATTGGCGGACTTTTTCTCTGAGAAACGAGTTCTTTATGGAGAGAGAAGTCAACAGCAGTTTGCCGCCGTGGAGAAGCTATTCCAGGGTGCGATGCAATATCAATCGCAGCAGGAATTGGCCATGGCATCGGCTATCGCTGGGGGGATCATGGCGGCCAATGCGGGCATACAGCAGGGGTTGGCCCAACGCGCACTCGCTAAGAGCGGGGGAGTAATGACGCCGCAGGTACAAGCGGCGCAACTCAACGCGCAGATGGCTCAAATGCAGAGCCAACTGTTCATGACCATGGTGGCCGCTCAGGCTGGATCGAACCCAAAGACGTTACAAGTGAACACCACTCCCTGGGCAATTCCCACGTTCACCCAACAACTAGTCGACCCCAAGCAGGGCACAAATACGCCGACGATCATGAAAGGCTTTGCCACCGACGCAGCTCAAGCGGGCGGGGCGTCCTATCAAGCCGGAGCGCGGCAAGTGACGCAAGCGGTGGATGCCCTCACGCCCTATCACCAATCCGGGAAAGTGGATGGCGCCGTGGCGCAGGTGGAGAAATTCGCCGAGGTCTTCAATGCCTTTCTCACCCAGGTGCAGGAGATTCGGAAGTAACAATACACCAGAGATGGCGTGTGGCTGATTGAGGAGGCTTTCGATAAAGCCAAAGCTGTTGCCCAGCAAGAAGTGCACTGGATCAGAGGTGGCTTCGGTGAAGTCAGGTTACCACTTAGCGCACTGCCTGAAATTTCGGAGCCCCCTCTATCTGTAGGTTACGAAGAGCGGTATCACAACGTGGAGAAGCCTTATGAGAATTGGCATCATTCTACAGAGCTTGAAACGAGTAGCGGTTTATATGGTGATCCCCGCAACGCTTAGTGTAACCGTCGGATGTGGATTTAAGGAACGGATATATATACCGAACCCACCAGATCAAAATTTCAAGAGCACCTCCCTTAGGGTTGCAGTAATCGAGCTGGAGGATCGAAATCCCACAGCAAAGGTGAGGACCTTCGGCGCATTAGGATTTGCTGACGTGCCAGGCGTTTTATATGCGACAGAGACGGACGTTGGTAATCCCACACAATTTGGCAAGTGTTTAGCCGCGGAATTGAAGTCTGCACAGTTGTTCTCACAAGTCGACTATTTTCCCACTTGGGAAAAGATGACCACCGGATACACTGAATATGACTTAGTTGTTACCGGAGTCTTGAACCATGACACCGTTGTTGGGACTAAAACGTCGTACGGGCTCGGACCGTCAGGTGTCCTCTTTATGTTCTTAGGTCTTCCGTGGGGATCAGATTCCAGAGATGTCGAGTTTCAGATATATGCCTTTCACCCTAGAAAGCCTTGGGCCCATGCATGGCAGCATAAAGTAAGCTTCAAAGACTACAACCTATACGGGCTCTATTATGGGCACTTTTCAGATGGGCGATTAATGGTAAACCGATCAAGAATTATGCATGTGTCATCCCCCGATGATTACTACAATAGCGATTACAAGTATTCTGATTATTGCACAACTCAATTTCTCCAGCCGGAATTGAAAAAGGTGCGAGAGGCACTGTACGCAACAGTCCGCTAGGGCAGGACAAGGGAAGAGCACCTCCCGTTCTCATCCATGAAGGATTCATAAAGACATATGGCATGCAAGGAGAGAACGTTATGCTAAAAATGGCGAAAACTGTATTAGCTTTATTACCCCTAATAGGATGTTTGGGTTGCGCCTCTTATGTTCCAAGAGATCCAGCCTATTTCCTTGGTGAGTCCAGTGATGTTCTGAGGAGCCTCGAAGCTGCAAGGGCGCAAGAAGAGAAGGCGCCGTCAGAGGCACTGCGTATCTATCAGGACTTTTTAAAAGGAAGTGCGCCGTTGGAGCCGTTCCCAAGCTATCAAGAGCAACTTAAAAAGGCCCTGGACAATAAGGGGAAGGTTCAATATGGCTCTGCATCGAATTTTCATGGAGAAAGTCGAGGGTTTCCTGTCACGTATGCGAGATGGACACAGGCATTTGCTTTAGCTCATCAAGGAAGTGCTAGGGTCTGCCTCGCGCAGGGCACCGTTGAATCGGCAGAGCGGGAGCTTCTTTCTGCGATGGAGGTAATAAAACGGTGTGAGTTTTGCCCTCATACCTCGGGAGAAAGCCTGACCGAATCCTACTTGATCTTGGCTAAAATTCGGCAGACACAGGGTCAGATAGGGAAGGCCTTGGTGGCTCAACTCAGTGCCGATCTGGTCAGAGATCACGTGCGTAGCGAAAGAGGTGTGGAGGAGTTCTATCTCGAGAAAAGCTTGCTGTTCGGTGATGTAGCTAGAAAACAATTCAATGAAACACAGCGGTTTTATAACGCGGTTAATATTGGTCAAGCACAAGAGGCCCAGGCGAGGTTTAACGCCGTAGCCACATCTGTAAGTATGGCTAACGCGCACATTCAGGGAATGGCAGCGCAGCAAGCCTTGGAAAAAAGTGGAGGCATCGTGACACCCGAGGTTCAGCGAGCTCAGATAAGCGCTCAACTGGCGCGAGTGTCAGCTCAATTAAATGTCATATCGAACGAGATGCATGCCGGGGGGCAATCTAAGGTTGAGTTCATGTCAACCCCCTGGGCGATCCCCACCTTCACGCAACAATTGGTGGATCCCAAGCAGGGGGCCAATACGCCGGCTATCATGAAAGACTTTGCCGCGAGTGCCGCGCAAGCGGGTGGGGCGTCCTATCAGGCTGGAGCTCAGCAAGTGAATCAAGCCGTGGATGACCTTATGCCATATCGACAATCCGCGAAGATGGACGGCGCGGTGCCGCAGGTGGAGAAATTCGCCGAGGTCTTCAATGCGTTTCTCACCCAGGTGCAGGAGATTAAGAATTAGTGTATTGGCATTGGTGTCCGGTTAAATGACCCGCGCCGAGGCAACGATCAAGTATTGGTGCGGTCTGTAGG
>CXWL01019307.1_pt1 | contig 10559 bp, 4 predicted proteins | sample 590931 | NCBI WGS metagenome assembly CXWL01 (sample SAMEA3498368, study PRJEB10139) | groundwater metagenome | biome: water well; material: biofilm material | place: Germany | collected 2015-04-27
ATCGTCCCGCCGAACGAACCCATCCGGTCGCGCATGTTGACGAAGCCGTGGCCGGCACCCGCGGCACCGGCAGGATCGAAACCTGGGCCGTCGTCGGTGACCTGCCAATGCAGCGCGTCGGCATCTTCCCACACCTTCACGAGGGCGGTGGCGGTCGATCCGGCGTGCTTTCCGGCGTTCTGTAGCGCCTCCATGCAGCAGAAGTAGACCGCGGCTTCGACCTCCTGGGAGTGGCGGCCGACGGCGATCTCGGTGGCGGTGGACAGCGCGGCACGGGCGGCGGCGGCCGGCAGCGCCTCGCCAACACCACCCGACATCAACAGTGGGGGGAAGATGCCGTGGGCGAGCGCACGCAGCTCGGTGATCGCCTCCTGCAGGTCGCCGCGGATCTCGTCGATCATCGCCTCGGCATCGGCGGGGTCGTCGACGACAGCGTCCCTGGCGAGNNGTTGCGCTCGAGCTTGCGCCGCTCGGCGTCTCCTGCGGCGACGATGCGCGTCCGCGATGCACTCAGCTCGTCGTTCGTGTGCCGCAACTCGTCGAGCGATGCCTGCAGCGCGGTGTCGAGCTGAACGTTGTGCAGGGCGAGCCCGACCTGGCGGGCGAGCTCGGTGAGCACCCGGTCATCGTCGTCGGTGAAGACCGCCCGATCGGCCGGGCGTTCACACACGATGAGGCCGAGCAACGCTCCGCTGTGGGCGATGGACGCGACGCGAGTCGTCGCCGTGGTCGCCGGTTCGACGAGGCCGGGCAGCCAGATGTCGAGCCACGTCCCCCCGGACACACCCGCCCGGCTCACCACGGAACGCTCCTTCTCGCCGATCGCATAGGGCTTCACGGTGCGGTGCGGCACCATCGCCGCCACCTCGTAGTGGCCGTCGGCGCCAGTCCAGATCTGGGCGCTGCGGAGCTGCATCGATTTGCGCAGCGTCTCGGCGAGTTGAAGCAGCAACTCGTCGAGCGGGATCGCCCGCGTGAGGCGTGAGCCCCAGGTGCGCAGTGCCTCCTCGGGCGAGACACGCTCGCCGTACACGACGCGGTTCGCCCGTTCCGTGAGATACGCCCGTGCCGGCTGGTAGGCGATGGCCGCTCCGGCGGCAGCCAGCATCGACAGGAGCAGCAGGGACCGTTCGCTGCCGTCCGGCCGGCGGCCGAACGCGGCCAAGGCCAACAGGTAAGCCACCACGATGAGCGCCGTGAGACCAGTGAGCGCAACCGTATGTGTCAGCAGCCGATCGACTCGGGCCAGCAGGCGTGGCACGGTACTGGCAGCGATCGCCAGCGGAACCAGCCCCGAGGCCGCGAGCGCGACCTCGCCGTTGTGGTGCGGCCAGTCGGCCACGAGCGAGAGGCCGACGGACACGAGTGTCACCTCTGCCGCCACCACCGCAGCCCAGCCGAGCCACTGCATCCGCCGCTGGTCGATCAGTCCTGCGGCTCGGTAGTTCGCGTGGGCGGTCGGCAAAGCGAGCAGTGCCGCGGCCCAAAGCAGGACGACCGGCCACACGAGCACCCGGTCACGGTCGACGAGGAGCGTCAGCCCCATCGTCGCGCCGATGACGTATCCGGCCCAGACGAACCGTCGATGGCTGGCGCGGGCGAGGTGCCCGTCGGGCATGGTCATCAGCAGGTGGAACATCAGCGCCGCCGTGAGGGTGACCGCCAGCCGCTGGCCGGCATCGACGAGCAGGCCGCCGGAGCCGTGCAGATCGTTGGCGGCGTCGAGGCTCCAAGACGTTGCGCCGGCGGCGGTCGCGGCCGCGAAGGTGTTCACGATCGAGGCCGCCGGGCAGTGTTGGCGGATCGTGGTCACGGCTCCAGCGCCCGCCCAGGCGACGGCCAGCAACGAAACAACGACGAGACCGGCAGTGGTATCGCGCCCGCCGACGACGAGCGCGGCCCCAGTGGCCAGCGCGGCCGCCAGGCAGACAGCCAGGCCGAACGTGGCACCTCCGGAACGCTGTTCGGCGACCTTGATCTTGGCGCTACGCACGCTCACTCGCTGGCGGCCGGACGGCCGTCGTCGGCGACACGGCCGTCCTTCATGTGCACGATGCGCTGGGCCGCGTCGGCCACGGGCTGGTCGTGGGTGACGAGGAGGATCGTCTGGCCCCCGGAGTGCAGCCGGGCGAACAGCTCGAGCACTTCTTCGCCGCCCTCGGAGTCGAGCGCGCCCGTCGGCTCGTCGGCCAGCAGCAGGGTCGGCTCGTTCGCCAGCGCCCTGGCGATCGCCAGCCGCTGACGCTGCCCGCCCGACAGCGCGGCCGGCGACTGCTTGGCCTTGTCGCCGATGCCGAGCAGGTCGAGCAGGTCACGGGCCCTGGTCTCGGCGGCCTTGCGCTTGCGACCGGCGATGAGCGCCGGCATCAGCACGTTCTCGAGCGCCGTCATGCCTTCGAGCAGGTTGAAGAACTGGAACACGATCCCGATGTGCTTGCGGCGCATGATTGCCAACTCGCTCTCCGTCTTGCCGACGAGCGCCTGGCCGGCGACGGACACTTCACCCTCGTCGGGCACGTCGAGGCCGGCGACGATGTTCAGCAGCGTCGACTTGCCACACCCCGACGGTCCCATCACGGCGACGAACGCGCCCCGCACGACGTCGAGATCGGCGCCGCGCAGGGCGCGCACGGGAGCGGTGTCCTGGTCGAACGTGCGGAACACCTGGCTCACGTCGACAACGAGGTCTCGACCGACTGGCGTGATGTCGAGCATGGGTTCGCTGATGGTCATGTTGCTGCCCCCTGGCTTGCGACCGATCCGGTCGCGCAGGTGAGTGTCTGTTGCGATCTTGCGCGGCTGCACCGGCGTCGAGCGGCCCTTCACGAGATGCGGGCCGAGATCCTCGGCCTCGGGCTTCACAGAGAGCTCGTCCCACGTCACGTCACTCACCACGATCTCGCCATCGGCGGCGAACTGCTGGAGACGCTGGCTCAGGTTCACCGCGTCGCCCACCACCGTGTACTCCAACCGCTCCTCGGAGCCGAGGAGGGCGGCGGCAACATCGCCCGTCGACAGGCCGATACCCAGCGGGAACGGCGCCAGTCCTTCACGGACCCATTCGCTGTTGACGACCGCTTGAGCGGCGTGCATGGCGTGGGCGGCGACGAGAGCCCGGTCGGCGTGATCGGCGGACGGCTCGGGCGCACCGAACACGGCCATCACTGCGTCGCCGACGTACTGCATCACGGTGCCACCGGCGTCGAGGATGGCCTTGTTCATCTCGGCGCGGTGACGGTTGAGTTGCTGAGCCAGCAGCGAGGGGTCGGTGCTCTCACTGATCGTCGAGTAGCCACGGATGTCGCTCATGAGGACGGTGACGTTGAGCTCCTCGCTGTCACCGGGGTGCGCGCCACGGGCACGGATCCGATCGGCCACGCCTGTCGGCAGGAGTCGCGACAACGACTCGCCCTGCTCCTCACGCAACACGATCGCCGCATGGATCCGTTTGAGCCGGTCGAGGGCTCCGGCCGTACCAGCGGAAACGCCCTCCGCCAGGCGAACGAACAGGCTCTCGACGCGAGCTTCGACGGCCCCCGGGGTGGACTTCGTCGCCGCGGCGATGGCCTTGATCGGTTTGCCCTCGGCCACCATCTCCAGCAGAACGTCGTCCTCGGCATCGAGGCCACCTGTGCGGCGAACGGGACTGATCAGCGCGCTCACCACAGCGGGATCGAGCATCGAGCCACCGGACGCGACTTCGCGGATCGCCCGAGCGAGCTGGTCGCCTTCGGCAATGCGATCCTTCAACAGATACGCGTACCCGGCGGCACCCTCGGAGAGCAGAGCGATCGCGTAGTCGGGGTCGTCGTACTGGCTGAGGATGACGATGCCCGTGCCGGGATGGCGCTTGCGGATCAGCTTGCACGCCTCGATGCCCTCGCGGTGGAAGTTGGGGGGCATGCGGATGTCACTCACCACGACGTTGGGTGCGGCCGCCTCCGCCCCGTCGACAAGACCGTCATGATCCGCGGCCTCGCCGACGATCTCGAGATCGTGCTGGCGCGCGAGCATCGCCTTCACCCCTTCGCGGATGAAGACGCTGTCGTCGGCGACGAACACCGTGATCGGTCCCATGCAGAACGATTCAACACCACCGCGGCCTGCAGGGCGAGGGCGTGGGCCTGTGTCGCGTGGTGGTGCCAGCCACACCGTTGCTTCGCTACTCGATCGAGAGGCGGGCGCGACTGCGGCGAACCGCTCCGGCACCCGCCGCCCCGGCGACGAGCAGACCCATCGCGAACAGCATCGTCAGCACCACGAACACAACAACGCCAGGTCGATGGAGCGCGCCACCTATCAAGGCGGTGTGCGCCGTGTGCCGCCAGGCCATGGCACCCGCGATCACCCCCAGCGACACTCCGACGACTCCGCCGATCGCGGTGACGATCGTCGTGTGCCACAACACCGAGCCGGCGACGGCGGACGGGGCCGCGCCAAGGGCTCGCATGGTCGCATGGTCGCGTTGGCGAGGCTTTGTCGCGATGACGATGCCGTTGGCGAGGGTGGCGAACGCGAGGAGGACGCACACGAGCAGCAGCAGCTCATCGAGCCTGCCGATCCCGGCGAGGTTGGTGACTTGGCTGGGCTGCACTTCGGTGGCGCCGCGCACCTCGACGGCGTCGCCGACGATGGTGGCCAACTGCTCGAGCGAGGCATCGTGACCGAGCCCCACCCACATGACGGCGGTCGGAACGTCGAGATCGGACTGCGCGACCGCGTTACCGGTCGTCGCCACCGTCTCCCCGAAATCGCCGTTGGACCACGTCGATGCAACATGTTCGCCGACGACGGTGAAGGACCCGCCGCCGATCACCACCTGATCGCCCAAGCGGACGCCGGTATCGAGCACTCGACTACCCACCGTGATCTCATAGGGGTTCTCTGGCACGCGGCCGGCCAGCAGGGGCGGCCACCATGACCCGGCCGCCCGGTCGATCTGCAGCACCTCGATCCGCTCGCTGTCGGTCTCGACCATGCCTGCCACGCCGCGTCCGAGCACCGAGCCGATGCCGGGATGGGCGGTGAGTCGAGCCTGGGCATCGTCGATTATCTTCACCGAGTCGAGATCGTCTGGCCCGTCGGCGGCCGGGATCACGGCGGCATCCCAAGTTGCCCCGTATCGGGCCGGTGTGGCGACCGCGTGCCCTGCGGCACCGGACCACACCAGCGTGGCGGTCACGGAGGCGACCGCCAACGTCGACAAGGCCACATGGGCGCGGGCCGCCGCCCGATCCGACCTTCCCACCCAGCCGGCAGCCACTCGGCCGCCGAACATGCCGGCGGGACCGGGCAGCATGAGGTTCGCCCTGGTTCGGGCGGACTCGTGACCGGGTCGGGCATCGGCCCGCCAGGCTGCCGTCACTGCCACACCGACGAGGACGATGAACCCGGCAACGGTGCCACCGGCCATCACGAGCGTGTCCGTGACGTGGGCGCGGTTCGGGTCGACCTGGGCCACGAGCCCTCGACCGGTGACCGGGCTGGCCAGGTATGCCACCACCGGAACGAGCAGTGCGCCGACCGCTACCGCACACGCATGCGATCCGGCGAGCGCTGCCCGGCGACCACCCGGTGCCAGCCCCATGGCGGCAAGGGTCGGCGCCTGTACGGCGCGGCGGCGCACGCGCCGGCTGACGACCTGCCCAATGGCGATCAGCGTGCCGAGTGCGGCCACCACCGCCAACACGGTGTACGCCGTGCCCTCGGCGCCGAGTGCTGCGGTGACATCGTCGCCGGCGAGGTCGGTGCCACCGACGTACTGCTCGCCAAGCAGTTGCGCTGTGGTGTGGGGGGCGGCCACCTGCGCCAGCAGGGCGTCGCGATAGGCGGCCTGGGTCGTGGCGGGCAGCGCGGCGAAGTAGGCGGCGAACCACTTGGCACCGAACGCCGGGGTGAGCAGCATTCCCTGCGTGCCGCCATTCACACCTGTGTCGAAAGCTCCGACGGTGATTCCGACCATGGTCGCCGGCTGGTGCACCACATCGTCGGGCGAGACGATGATCACACGCTCACCGGGGCGCAGCCCGGTGCTCTCGGCCATCACCGGGTTGATCGTGAACTCGTCGGCGCGCGTTGGATCGGCGGCCCTGCCGGACACGACGACGGGGCGGTAGATCTCGGTACCGAACCCAGGGTCGCGCCCAACGAATGCTCCCGTGGGTTCGGCGCCCTCGAGCCCGACGGACATGTAGCTCATCCGCACCGCGCTCGTCACTCCCTCACGTGAACGGAGCTCGGCGAGCGCGGCGCCCGACTCGGAGGACAGCACCTCCTTGGCCACGTCGGGCATGTTCGTTCGCGTCAGGAACTGGTCCCAGGTCGACGCAGCTCGCCGGGCACCGATCCCCGCGGTCATCGCGAACCCGCCGGCGATGGCCACGCTGAGGGCAATCAGTGTCAACGCACGCCAGTCGCGGCGGATTTGCGACCGCACCCACATCGTGATCGCGCCTGTCGATCCCACCTGCAGCACGCTCATTCCTGCCGCAACGAGCGGGTGGACGACCATCTCGCCGCCATCGTCCCGAGGGCGATGGCGACGATGGCGGCGACCGCGAGCGTCGCGGCTGCGATGGCGGCGAGCACTTGAACCGGTGACGGGTAGGCGACCACCACGCCCATGCCGCTGGCCGTACGGCTCCACACCAGTCGGCCAAGCACCCATCCGACGGGGATGCCCACGAGTGCGCCGGAGCCGACCGTGAACGCGGTCTGCCACGCCGTGGCCGAGGCGATGAAGTGCGATCGAGCACCAATGGCGCGTAGCACGGCGTGATCGCGCCGCCGCTGTCGGGCGGCCGTTTGGACACCGTGCACGAGCGCGGCCAAACCGAGAGCAGCGATGAAGGCGAGCAGCAGCTCGTCGACAGAGCCGATGGCCCCGATCCCGAGCACCGGTGACGGCGGCCCGGGATCGACGATCTCGAACTGATCGCCGAGCTCGGTCGCGAGCGCATCGGTCGAGACACCTCGAGCGAGGTCGACGAACAGATAGGAGCTGTTCGTGTTGTCGAAGCCTCCTATCCGCTCGAGCGCCGCAGGCGACATCACGACAGTCTCCCCGAACAGGCCGTTGCCGAGCTCCTGGACGACGACCTCACCGACGAGGCGGACCGACGTCGCGCCTACGGGCAGCGAGGCGCCGAGCTTCCAGCCTGCCCGGCTGACGATGCCACGGCCGGCGTCGATCTCGTCGGGCGCTCTGGCTTCGCGTCCGTGCACGACCGGTGGCCAGATCGAGCCGCGGCGGGTATCGATCACGATGGCCTCGATCTGATGACCATCGACGGTGACGGTGCCGACCTGCACCGCAGCGAGCCCTGTCACCACCGAGCCGTCTCTCGTCATGCGATCGCTCAGGTCGGACACGATTGGCACCATGTCCTCCGCGAAAGCAAAAGCCTCCTCGTTGATGCCGACCGTCACGTCCCACGTCGTGCCCCACAGGCGCGGGTGGGCGCTGACGTGGTGGGCGGCCGCCGACCACGTCGCCACGGCGACGACCAGCGCGATCGCCCCCGCCACCCCGACCACCTGTGCCCGTGCTGAGGTGCGGCTTGCTCGTGTTCCCCATCCTCCGGCGACCCGGAGTCCGAACAGTCGAGCCGGATCGGTGACCCGAGTGCTCCTGCGGCTGGGGATCACCTGGGCTTGCCGGCCCGCGCCGGCCCTTGATGCTGCCGCCACGCCGAGAAGCCCCAGCAGCACGACAACGGTGCCGGCGCCGGCCGCGCCGACGAGCCAGTCGACCTGGCGGCCCGTTGCTGGATCGACGCGGCCCGCCAAGCCGCGCGGGATCGTCGACGAAGCGGCGTATGCGCCGACGAGTGCAAGGGCAGCGCCCAACGCACCTGCGGCCAGCGGTGCGCCCACCACGGCGGCCAGCCGCTGAGGCCGGCTGAGGCCGAGTACGGAAAGCACCGCCAGCTCATCGGTGCTTCGCCTGATCCGCCTTGTGATTGCTTGGCCGAGGGCCGCGAGTGCACCGAGTGCTCCGATCGCGGCAAGCAGCGTGTAGGCGGTGCGCTGGGCATCCAGCGCGTCACCGAGAGCAATCGTGGCGTCGACGCGGCCCGGGGCCTGATCTGGGAACTGCTGTCGCAGGTCGGCGACGACCCGGTCGAGGTCGGTCCCCGGCGCGAACCGGGCGCTGACGGCCGTCGGGTAACCCTCCGGGCTCGTGGCGGAGCGGGTGTCGCGGTAGGGCGCGAACCAGCGGCGTCCGAAGGCGGGAGTGAGGATGGCGGAGACCAGCCCGGCGTCTTCGTTGAGGTCACGGGTTCCGCGGTGGACGCCGACGACGGTCGCCGGCTGTTCGACCACCTCGGGGCCGGAACGCAACTCGATCCGGTCGCCGGGCCGCAGGCCGGTGAGCTCGGCCATTGCTTCGTTGATGGTCAACTCGTCGGCTCTCGCCGGATCGGCGGCTCGGCCGGCGACGATGACCGGGACGGCGATGTCGCGGCCATACGAGTCGGACAGGGCGACGTACATACCATCGGGGTCCCCGCCGTCCAGCAGCGCATACACGAACATCCAGGCGTACTGCCCCGTGGCCACAACATCGGGCCGGGCCCGCAACGCAGCCTCCAACTCGTCGGCATCGGCATACACCCACGACTCGACGTCCGGCGCGCTCGTGTGCTCGCGCATCCGAGTCCAGGCAGACGCAGTTCGACGGGCGCCCGTCGCCGCCGTCATCACGAAGGCGGTCGTGAGCGCCACAGCGAGAGCGAGCACGACGAGAGAGCGCCGGCCACGCCGCACCTGCCACACCATGATCGTGAGGACCGGACCCATCAGCCGGCGATCATCTCGTCGGTCACTCCGCCCGCAGGTCGGCGCCCGCACGATGGCGGAGGGACACCGTGCTCGTTATGGCACTGGAAGACAGACAGGCTGCGAGGATGGCGAAGGCGACGACCCACACCGCGCCCGGCAGGACCGTCGCGGCGACCGCGCCGACGTTGCCGATCAGCTCACGTTGAATCGCCCGCCCGACGATGAACCCGGTGCTGCCACCGACCGCAACACCTGCGACCGCGGTGATGACGCCCTGCCAGAGGTGGGCGCTGATCACCTGGGCGCCCGTAAAGCCGAGAGCACGATGAATCGCCAGTTCGCGGCGACCGAGGCGCACGGTGTGGACCACAGCGTTGAGCAACGCGGCCACGCCGAGCAACGTGAGCAGCTGGCCGACCCGACCGGGCAATCCGCCGAGCTGACCGATGTGGCCCACCTCCGACGGAGGGATCACCGCATCGAGGTCGAGGTCGGAGTAGCGGTCGATGAGGGCCGCATGGTCGGTGCCGGATGCGAAGCGCACCACGGTGCCCCTGATCTTCGCGTCGGCCAGGGTGGCGAGTCCATCGAGCGTCAGCGCGAAACCCTGGCCGGAGACGTCGACGCCGGGATCCAGGTCGTCACCGACGATCGTCAACTGCACCGCCCCGTTGACGCCGGTCGCGATGATCCGGTCGCCGACGTCGGCGCCGAGCTGATCCATCACCGCGCGACCGACAGCCACTTCGTCGGCGCGACCCGGCGCCCGACCCTCGGTGAGGCGGACCGTGACGGTGCCCTTGATGCTCTCGTACGCCCTCGGTTCGACATCGACCGATCCTCCCGGACCGACCACACGGACCATGGTTGCGGTCTGCAGTTGGACCCACACCAAGCCGACCGCTTCGATGTCGGGATCGGGTGCCAGCTGCTCGGCCACCGCCCGCATGTTGCCGCCGCTGGTGAGGAAGTTGCCGGCGTCGAAATCCGCCCCGTACAGCGCCGGCGTGGCGAGTACGTGGTCGATGGAACGCTCGAGCGTCAGTGCCCCGACCAGCCCTGCGGTCGAAAGGAGCACACCGACGATGGCGCCGCGTCCCGGGCCGAGCGCGAGCCGAGTTCCCAACGCAACCACCGGCCCACCGAGACCTCCTGCAGTGCCGAGTCGCTCGGCGCGCCGGCGGACCGCGACGGTACCCACGCCCGCCACGGCCAAGGACACGATGAGGACGACGACGATGCCCGGGATCACGATCGCTGGCTCCCAACGCAGGCCGGGATAGGGCTCGGCCCGCCGGGTGAGACCGACAGGGGCCAGAGGCGACAACGCGTAGGCGACACCGGCTGCACCTACGGCCCCCACCAGCCCGGCAGGAGCGATCACGAGAAGCCTTCCGAGCCGACGCTCGCGTCGGGTCATCCCGAGGGCCCGGTGGACCCCGTCGGCAGCAAAAAGGATTCGCCCGAAGCGCGTGCTGGCTTGGAACAGCGCCACCGCGCCTGCCAACGCAGCGACCAGGCAGATCAGCCACCAGGCTCGCTGTTGGAGTGCAACGGTGTCGGCGATGCGGCTGGCATAGGGGTCCGGCGGCCCGATGCCGGCCTGCGGGTAGATCTCGGTCAGTTGAGCCGTCACGGCATCGATGGCATCGGGATCTGCGTTGATCAGGATCGCGAAGTTGGCCTTCCCGATCGCATTCCGGTACTTGGAATAGAACGCCGGCGGGAAGATGAGGAACGGGTCGGGGGCGTCGCTGACGTCCTCCTCCCCGCGG
>CXWL01123277.1_pt1 | contig 10559 bp, 9 predicted proteins | sample 590931 | NCBI WGS metagenome assembly CXWL01 (sample SAMEA3498368, study PRJEB10139) | groundwater metagenome | biome: water well; material: biofilm material | place: Germany | collected 2015-04-27
ACTTGATGAACTGTATGGCAATCCTATCTGTTGCCAGCTAATTCCATTAAAATGTTTTAAAGTGTTTCTATCACCTGCAATTACATAATCATTTGAAGCATTCCCTCTTATTGATGAAATGAATCCTCTGTAATATGCTCCTGGATTTCCTCCTATGTAATTTTCCGGTAATGATCTCACATAATCCCATTTATCATTTTTATACTGAAACATAAAATTACCGCCAGTATAAACAGTACCGTTGTTATCTACCCATACGGATGCAAGCTCGCCATAGAGTTTATTAAACAATTCATTCTCACTTATTATCTCTGAGTTTATCATAACTGAAAATAAAGAACTATTGCCCTTGAGTAAAACTCCTTTTACTTCTGGTGTAAAGGCACCTGAAATGTAAATTTCATTTTCATTGATTCCATAAATATCTGTTAATGGTAAAGTTGTTCCGCTTGTTACACTTGTCCAGCTTGTGCCGTTGTAATATCCTATTTTACCCTCATTACCAATTACATAGAAATTGCTTTTACTATTACCCCATATTTTATTTATCGACATATTTAGATTTGAAGGTAAACAAAATTGATTTATCTGAACTCCTTCTTTTATTATAGCTATTTTATCACCACCTGTACTTAGCCATATTTCATTATCACTAAACACATTTATTGATCTTGAAGGATATGGTATTAAGCTAGCCTGACCACACACCACTGGAAAATAAATTCTTTTTAATTTCCAAATGCTTCCATCCCAATGAAGAACGTTGTATGGTATTGGATCGGCTTGTCCTAAAGAATCATTAACATAAATTTCACCAACAGCCCAAATATCATTTCCATTTATTATTGCCACATCATACAGCCTGCTGCTGTTGCCTGTTAGTGGCTCACCAAATTCAAATGTTTGGTATGTAAAGTTGTGGCTAGTTGTGTCAAGTGTAGTAGCGGATAATTTGTTGCTTGTGATGCTGGTTGCTTGATTCCAGATGCTGGATAATTGAAAAGAATAATTTTGATTAGGTAAAAGAGAATCGATATATAGTATAGAGTCTTTAGTACTTAGTATATAGATTTGAGATAATGAATCTCCGGTTGGGTTGTATTGTTTAAGAGTTAGTTCAGCCGGTAATTCTAAATCTTTGGTAGTTAAGTTTATCCACAATTCAGCGCAACTCTTTTTATCAAATGATAAGGTTAATACTGGTTTTGTTTCATCAGGTGGTGGAGTATCTGTTGTGTTGCAGGAAGTTAAAAACAACGCAAATGTTATTATGAAAATAAATGTTCTCATTTAATCACAAAAATATTATTTAACCACACACTCAAGTTTTACAACACCTTCAAGTTCAGCTTCAAGCTTATCCCCCTTTTCAACTTTACTTACACCCTTGGGTGTGCCTGTAAAAATTAAATCACCAGCTTCAAGTTTCATCAAAGAAGAAATGTATTGTACAATTTCAGCAGGTTTGTGCAGCATTTTATTTAGTTGATCTTTCTGTCTGTACTCGCCATTTATTTTTAATGAAATAGTTTCATCAAGAGTAAGCTGGTGCGAAGATTTTTCTACAAACTCAGAAAGCACTGTTGATGTATCAAAACATTTTGCAATTGTCCACGGATGTCCTTTTTTCTTAAGGTCAGACTGAACATCACGTAAAGTCATATCCAATCCGATTCCATATCCGGCAATTGCTCTTTCAGCAGTTTCAGAATCAGTATCTTTAATATCTTCACTAATCAATAAAACTAATTCTGTTTCGTGGTGCATATCATTCGAGAATGCTGGATAAATAATTTCACCACCTGAATAGATCACTGATGAAACTGTTTTTAAAAACACAACAGGTTTTTCGTGAATAACATTCCCAAGCTCGTGAACATGTTCAGCATAATTTCTTCCAACACAAACAATTTTACCAATTGTAATTTCTTTATTGCTGTTTTTGATTTTTATTGTTTTCATATTGTTATGTCTTCTGTTTCTTTTTTGTTGCCGCAGGAAATAGTATGTTATTTAATATTAATCTATAACCGGGGGAATTTTTGTGCAGACTTAAATCTGTTGGCGGATCACCAACTGCATGTTGATAATCTTCAGGATCATGTCCACCATAAAAAGTAAATGTGCCTCTTCCAAAACTACCATGAATATATCTAACCTGGTCTGTTCCCTGTCTCTCAGCTAAAACAATAACAGAGTTTTTTATAAGTTTTTTTCTAAACATTGTAGTTTGTCCCATAAATCCTTCAATAACATTTGCATGATTTTGCGTAAGCATTGTTGGAACAGGATCATACTTTGCGGAAAAATCAAAAAGAGTAAAATAATCGTTTTGTTGTAAACCAATTTCTGCCGGTTGAATATCAATATCGCTGTATTCATATACATAAGGATTCATATCGATTTTAAAATTCTGAAAAGCAAAAGTTCTTGAGAAATCCAGTTTACTTTGAGCGTCTGGATCAGCAGCATCACCATCAAAAACCGGAGCGCAGATATCAACATCTTCTGCTGTAAGAGAAATGTCATACGAATCAGTTGCACTGCACATTGCAAAAAGGAATCCGCCTTGCCCAACAAAATTTTTTATTGTCAATGAAACAGCTTTCATCATATCAGAAACTTTATTAAACCCATTTTTCTTAGCATCGTTCTCGTACATAATTTGCTGATCGATATACCATTGTGCGTTACTAAAACTAGCATAGAACTTTCCATACTGTCCCGTAAAATCTTCGTGATGCAAATGAATCCAATCATATTTTTCTAAATCACCTCGAAGAATTTCATCATTCCATAATTTATCGTATTTAACATTTGCATACTCAAGAGCTAGAGTTACAGCATCATCCCATGGTGCAAATCCTGGCGGAACATAAACGGCAATCTTTGGTGCTTTCTCCAATCTAACAACGTCCATATTATTATCTTCGCTCTGAACCTCAGCATAAATTTGCGAAGCCTGACCAAGATTAATTTGCTCAAATAGAACTTCATTCAATAAACATTCAGAAACTATTTTATCGGATTGATCAATTAAAAATGATCCGCCACGATAGTTTAAAAGCCAATCGGCTTTAAGACCATCCTCTAATGCATGAAATGTTATACCGTATGCTTTTAGATGATCTGTTTGAGTGAGATCCATCGGGATGAATATTTTATTTTGGGAAAACAGTTGAACTGAAAATAAAAGAAACAGATGAAATATTATTTTGTATTTTTTTCTCATATAAATAGATGCCGGATCAAGTCCGGCATGACAAAACATTTTTAATTTACGTAATCCAATTAAGCAGACTTAACATCACTCTTTATAAAAATCGGTTCAGCATATTTTTCAACAGTATCTTTTGTGATAATACATTTATCAACTTCCTTTTTGTTTGGAAGATCATACATAATATCAATCATAAAATCTTCTACGATGGAACGCAATGCACGAGCGCCGGTTTTTCTTTCCATTGCTTTTTTTACAATTGAATCAAGCGCAAAAGGGTCAAACTCCAGTTCGATGCCTTCCATCAAGAAAAGCTTTTTGTACTGTTTGATAATTGCATTCTTAGGTTCAGTTAAAATATTAAGCATCGCTTCCTCGGTAAGTTGATGAAGCGGAGCCGCAACCGGAAGTCTTCCGATAAGTTCCGGAATTAAACCAAATCTTAAAAGATCCTCAGGTTGGATATGAGAAATTAGATCGTCTTCTTTTGTTTTTGCTTTTAGATCAGAAGAAAAGCCCATCCTGTTTTCATTAATTCTTTTTGCAATTATTTTATCAATTCCATCAAAAGCACCACCAACAACGAAGAGGATATTTTTTGTATTAAGATTTATCAGACTTTGTTCGGGGTGTTTCCTTCCTCCTTTTGGAGGAATTCCGGCAATTGTTCCTTCTAATATTTTTAACAATGCCTGCTGAACACCTTCGCCGGAAACATCGCGGGTAATTGATGTGCTTTCGCTCTTGCGCGCAATCTTATCAATCTCATCAATATATACAATCCCTTTTTGTGCTCGTTCAAGATTGTAATCAGCAGCTTGTAACAAATGAACCAAAACAGATTCAACATCATCTCCAACGTAGCCGGCTTCTGTTAAAGTTGTAGCATCAGCAATTGCGAAAGGGACATCTAAAGTCTTTGCCAGTGTCTGTGCAAGTAAAGTTTTTCCAACTCCGGTTGGACCAATTAGAAGAATGTTGCTCTTTTCAATTTCAACATCATCAAGCTCAAAAAATGTTGTGCGTGATCCAATTCGTTTATAATGATTATAGACGGCAACGGCTAAAACTTTCTTTGCTCTGTCTTGTCCTATTACATATTCATCAAGTGATTTTTTAATTGTTTCCGGTGTATGTTGATTCCATTTGCCTTGTTTTTGATTGCTGTAAGCGGCAAGATTATTTTTTAATATATCAACACTGCTTCCAATACAAATATCACAAATGTAAACATCGGGTCCGGCAATCATACTTCCGACTTCGTTTCCATCTCTTCCGCAGAAAGAGCACTTTACAATTTTTTGTCCGGGTTTTTTAGACATCGATTATCCTAACTTAATTTTTTCTTTAACTCAATTATATTTTGTCTTGCCTTATCCAGAAATAATGACTTCGGAAATTTTGCAAGCAGACTTTCGTAAGATTCCACGGCTTTGACCGAATCCTTCAATCCATACTGATAAATCTGACCCTGCAAATATAAGGCTTTATCGGCATATATGTTTTTCTCGACTTCTTCAACGATCAGTGAAAGATATGCAATTGCAGCCGAATATGCATCGGTAGCAATAAGCATTTCTGCTGCTCTTAGCTTAGCAATCGAATGAAAAACAAATGCCTGCGGATTTTGTGAAAGCTGCGGATATAAATCTTTTGCTTCGCTAAATCTTTTCTGCTCTGCTAAAAATTCTGCCGAACAGTATAGTGATAGGTTAGACGAATCATCCTTTGCGGTGTTCAATAAGATTGATAACTCAATTGCATCGTTGGCAATGTTGTCTTTTAAATTGCCCATAACGGACATAAGATTTTTACGTGCAGATTCAAAATCATTTCTAAATGAAAATATTCTTGCCATCTGATAATTTGCATAACTTTTATCTTCAGGGTTTACCCGCTGAAGTTTAACAACTGATTGGAAAAAAATTTCTGCTTTATCAAGTTTGGCTTGTTGCATTTTAATATTACCGAGCTCTATAAACGCAAGCGATGCAAACTTTGAAGTGGGATAACTTTCTGTGATAATTTTAAAATATTTCTCTGCTTCGTTTATATCATTGCGATAATGAAGTAGTAAAACACCTATTCTCAGATTAGCTTCTATTGCAACTTCGGAGTGCTGATATACTTTTATAATTCCCTGATATGCACTTATCACAGGTTCGATTTCATTCACATCAACTTTTGTAGGAATGAAAAATGATTTCCATTGCGGATAAGTATCGTTGTACCTTTGGATAAATAACGCTTCCTCAGTTTTTGCATATCCTAGTTTAGCAAGAGGAATATTTTGCTGATCACTGTAACTATCTATAAGAAACCTGTAAACCTCAGATGCAGTTTTATATTCGCCATCTCGATAAACAAAATCACCAAACGAAAATAGATCTGCGCCCTTTGTGTTTTGCTTTTTATCAATCTCTTTGTAAATATCAAAAGCCTCATCATAATTCTTTTTTTCGATATATAATCTTGCAAGCAGATAAGAAAAACTTATGTTATCTGATTTATTTTTTTTAACTACCTCAATTGTTTCCTCCAATGCACTTGGCTTATTTGCATAAGAGAGAATTTTACTTTCTATCTGCGGATACTGTGATGGATTTGCTTTTATTAAATCACAATACTCGCCAGCAGCTTCGCGATAACGCATTGTTATCTGGTAAAGTTCTCCAAGATCATAAGAATATAAAAACGGATCTTTAGAAATTTCTTTCCCTCGATTTAAATACTCAATTGCTTTTTCAAAATCTCTTTTTTCAATTGCATAATTAGAAATAATTCTAAGAGTCATTGGATTTGTTTTAAACTTTTCAGCCGTATCATCCCAAACCTGGTAAGCTTTTGTGCGATCTCCGGCAGTATAATAAGTTGAGCCAAGCAATCCGTACAAACTAATATCTAGCGGAGTACTGTTTATTCTTGAATTGATAAGCGAAACTGACTCATCATACTTTTTCAGTTGAAGGTAAAGCGAATTTAATTTATTGAAGTACTGAATATTAGTTGGATCTTTTTTGTTTAGCGTTTCGATAATCTCAACGGCTTTATTAATGTCGCCTTTTTGCTCATAACTCTCAGCAAGCATAAACTGGTTTTGGTCCATTGGACTTTGCTGAGCAAATAACGTAAAAGCAAACAATATTATTGGAAGAAGTTTCTTTATCATAGCCTAAAAATAGCAATTAAATGCGGGGTATCAAGGGGAGAAATTTGGATAAGTTAAGAATTGAGGTGCATCGAAATGCACCCCAAAACCTCTTTGCCTAATCAAGCTTAAACATAATTGGAATTACAACCTCAGCTATTACTGGTTTCCCATCTTTTGTTGCGGGAGTGAATTTTGTCTTTTTAATTGCATCAACTGCGGCTTGATCACAATCTTTTTGGATACTATTAATTACCTCTGTTTCAGCAACATTGCCTTTCTCATCGATAATTGCTTTTATAAGCACCTTACCTTGAATATTTGCCTCTTTAGCTGATTGCGGGTAAACTACATTTTTAAGGATTGCCTCAATTCCTCCAATTGGTTCCGGCTGTTTGTCTTGTGCAAGGGAATTATATCCAAGCACGAAAAAGAAAAGTAACAAAGAAAATAAAGTTGATTTCATTTTGAGCCTCCTTTTTTAGTTATGGGTTATTGTAATTTGAAAACTATCGGAATTGTTATTTGTACTTTTATTGGTTTTCCTCCCTGTCTTCCAGAAGTAAATTTAGTTTCTTTTACTGCATTTAAAGCTACCTCATCGCAACCAGCACCAATACCTTTTAAAATTTTTGCATTAGCTACATTTCCATTTTCATCTATAAAAGCCAATATAAAAACCTTTCCTTCAATTCCTGCCCGTTTAGCAATTTCAGGATAAATGATTTTTTCTTGTATAGCATACATTCCACCAATAGGTTCTGGCATTTCTTCAACAGCTACAAAATATGTTTCTTGATCATATAACATGTTCTGGTTTTTCTCGTCTATTAACTGCAAATCCTTCATTCCGGATTCAAATGGGAACCAAAATTTAAACTTAACTGGTTTACCATCTTTATACATTGGCCCATCGATTTTTTTTGATAATTCATCTATAATTATCCCTGCAATTTTATCATCATTCCCATCGAGTAATACTACCTTATCAAATCTTCCTTTTTCATTCATATATATTAAGAGTCTATAATGATCAGTTGGAGACAGGTTTAATCCTTTTGCCCTAATATTATTTTCTATTTTTAAAAATAGATCTTGATTTTCTTCTTTGAGACTCAACTTTGGTGGATTGTCAAATTCATTAAAGTCCATAAAACTATCATCATTTAGATTTACGATCTCAACTTTTCTTTCTTCCTTACATCCAAAAGAAATTAGAAAAAGAGTTATAAGAAAAAATAATTTCGTTTTCATTTTAACCTCAAATATTTGGTTTAATAATAATTGCATTATCAATTGTTGCGCGAACCTCTACCCCAGGTATACTATTGTAAAGCATTTGAATTGTTTTGGATTGAATAAACATCTGTTGGGAAAGATTATCAACTCTTTCCTGGTAGGTAGAGACTTTGAAGAAAAGATATCCGCTTAAGAAAAGTAAAATCAATGCAGCAGCATAAGAAATTGCAGAAAAGATTTTGATGTTTGAAAAGAATCCAGATTTCGTTGATGCTTTTAATCCAACAGATCTTAAAATTCTTTCTTCAAGTTCACCAGGAAAATCTTCTGTGGAATTATCAACAGCATTTCTTATAGCACTAAGCTGTTTAAAATAATCTCTTGCTGTCTGGTCGCTTGCAAGCAGAGTAAATAGATTTACTTCTTTACTTTTTTCAAGTTCTCCATCAAAGTAGAGGTTTATCATTTCTAATATTTTGTTTTCGCTCATAATTTTACCTTTTATATTCTTAATCTTACTCTACAAGTTTTGAAATTTTATTAACTAATTTTTGCCGTGCTTTATACAGTCGGCTTTTCACAAGTTCTTCATCAATACTTAATAGTGATGCGATTTCTTTATAAGTTAATCCAGAATATTCTTTTAATACAAAAACTTCTCTAAAATCCTCATTCATACTATCAAGCTCATTCAAGATCAATTTCTTTAGCTCAGTGTTTTCTATTTCATCTGCAAGCGAAGGTTTATTCTCAATTTCAAATTTTTCAATATCAACAGACTCTGTAATAAACTTTTTATTTTTTGTGTTCCTCAAAAAGCTCATAATTTCATTGCGAGCAGTTTTAAACAGCCAGAATTGTATACTCTGTTTATTGTGAATGTTGTTAAGATTTTCAAACAACTTAATAAAAACGTCCTGCACAATATCATCTGCACGCATTTTATCTTTAAGCATTTTTAATGCGTAATTGTAAATCCGCTTCTTGTACNNTATCTAATAGATGAAAAAAAGAACAAAATGTTTCCGAAACATATACCTTTTATTTTGGAATAATCTTTGAAACTATTTATAGCAATCTAACTAGAAGTTTTAATTTGGGAACAAATTTTAATGTGTTTGTGTCTTGATCTGATAACTATCCCATAGTGTTTAATTTTAAATTGATAGAGGTAATTTTTACTTGGGACAATTAAATTTTATATTTACAACTAAAATCAAGCAAATTTTTTAATAAATAACTATTCTTTAATAATATAAGGACTGACAAAATGCGTAAACTACTTCTTATTTTCTCATTAGTATTTACATCATTAATTTATTTTTCCTGTGATACTGCAGAAAATCCACAAGATCAGAATACTGATATTCCTGGTGATCCTACAGGAGTAACAGTTCCAGCACCAACTAAAAATAATATTCTCCCATCAGGTTCATTTTCTACTGCAGGTAGTAGAGTTAAATTAAATTTGCTTGGATTGATTGATCCAACAACAAATCAACCTTTAACTTTAACGTACAATGCAAGTAATCCACAAGGTTCTAATATCTTTGTCGAAGAGGATGGTGTTGTTCAGGGATTAAAAGTTACAAAAGTCGGCACGGGTAATGTCTTAACTGCAGATATTGTGTTTTGCGTTGATAACTCAGGCAGTATGAGTGAGGAGGCAGATTCAGTTGCAGCAAGCATTATTGAGTTTGCTAACTTCTTGCAGGCAAGTGGGCTCGATGTTAAGTTTGCAGTTGTAGGTTATAGTTACGGTTATGTTAATGGCGGAATTAATTTTGCTAACGCAACAACCATTAGTAATTATTTAAATAGATATACTGGTACTTCCAGAACAGAAGGTTATTCGGGACCAGATAGCGCCACACTTTATACAAGAGCATATAGTTTTGGGACAGCACCTGCAGAAAATGGTATTGTTGCTGCTATCTTTGGAGATTCAGTTTATAATTGGAGATCCGGCGCCCAGAGAGTCTTTATTAACTTTACTGATGAACCAACACAATCAAATGGCATCACATGGACCAATGCAGTGGGTTGCGGTTTATTAACCGGAAAAGCAACTGTTCATACTGTTTTTAGTGAAGATTCAACTTATTATACATGGGATAGTCAAAACGAAAGACCCTGGGATATTTCAACTTGTACAGGTGGAACAATTAAATTTATTCCTGGCACTGCGGTTGGTTTAACCCTAAAAGATCTTCCAGTAGCTGGTGCACTTGCAAACAGTTATTTAGTTGAATTTGTAACTGCAAAAACAGGTGTTGCGCATACAGTTAAAGTTACAGTTTATACTTCAACTGCTGATGGTGCTCAAACGTTTAATATTACATATTAGCGCAGTTCATTGATAAAATTATAAGCCAATCACCCCAAAGTGATTGGCTTTTTTGTTGAAAGTCAAGCTAAGCAAATCACATCACTATGCGTATTCCATTGCTAAACTTCTCATTCTTTGGTACTTTTACTTGCTAAATTCTAAGAAAATGAAGAAAATATTTATTTTAGGTTCGTCAGGTTCGATAGGTGTAAACACGCTTAATGTTGTCAGGAAATTTCCAGATAAGTTTAGCGTTATTGGATTAACAGTAAATTCAAGAATTGATATTTTAGAGCAGCAAATAAAAGAATTTCATCCGGAATTTGTTATTGTTAATGATGAATCTAAAGCCAAAGAATTACACTCTAACATTGGCAATTTGTGCAAAGTTCTTTCGGGTTATGATGAATTATTAACCGCTGCATCGCAAAGAGATTATGATATTCTTCTGGGCTCTATAGTTGGTTTTGCCGGTTTAGCCCCAACTCTTGAAGCGATTAAACGCGGAAAAAGAATAGCTCTTGCAAACAAAGAAACTCTTGTTGTAGCTGGTGAACTTGTTACAAAACTGGTTTTAGAAAATAGTGCGGAAATTCTTCCTGTTGATTCCGAACATTCTGCAA
>CXWL01041723.1_pt1 | contig 10558 bp, 11 predicted proteins | sample 590931 | NCBI WGS metagenome assembly CXWL01 (sample SAMEA3498368, study PRJEB10139) | groundwater metagenome | biome: water well; material: biofilm material | place: Germany | collected 2015-04-27
TGAAATTTACCCGGGTAAAGAATGTGGCTGAACTGGATGGGCGCATAGCACAAGCGAGCGGCAAGACCGTGATGCTGGATTTCTATGCCGACTGGTGCGTGTCATGCAAGGAAATGGAGCGCTATACTTTTGCCGATGCCAAGGTGCAGGCCAGGATGAAAAACGCCATGCTGCTACAGTCCGATGTCACTGCCAACAGCGAAGAGGATAAAGCGCTGCTCCAGCGTTTTGAGCTGTTTGGCCCGCCCGCCATATTATTTTTTGACCCGCAAGGCAAAGAGCTGGCCGACTTTCGCGTAACAGGTTATCAAGATGCCGCGCAGTTTTCGCAATCGCTGCAAAGCGTGGGTCTATAAGCGCATAACAAGTATTCCAAAAACACAATTTCAGCCAAAACTGGACAACTCGACCCAATTTGCGGCAAAATGCTTCCATGAAAAATATCTTGGTGCTGCATGGCCCAAACCTGAACTTGCTCGGTCAGCGCGAACCGGACGTGTATGGTCATGTCACGTTGAACGAAGTTAACCTGGAATTAAAGCATTTAGCTGAAACGGGGGGCGCGGAGCTACAATATTTTCAGAGCAATGCCGAAGCTGCTTTGGTGGAGCGCATACATCAAGCGCGGCAGGACGGCACNNGATGCACTTGCAGCGGTGGATATCCCGTTTATCGAAGTCCACATATCCAATGTGTTTGCGCGTGAGCCGTTTCGCAAGGAATCTTATTTCTCCGATATCGCCATCGGGGTCATCAGCGGCTTGGGCATCACCGGTTACAAACTCGCGCTGCAATACGCGCTGAAACACCTTGATTAGGAGCTAGCCATGGATTTACGCAAACTCAAGACCCTGATTGAACTGGTTGAAAGTTCCGGCATCGCCGAATTGGAAATCAGCGAGGGCGAAGAACGCGTGCGCATCACGCGCTCCCCAGCCACCGTGCCTCAGCAAGTATATGCCGCACCACAGGCTGTGCCCGCACCGCAACCGGTTGCCGAGCCTGCCAAGGCCGCCGAACCCGAAGGACATGTCGTGAAATCTCCCATGGTCGGCAGTTTTTATCGCTGCCCTTCCCCTGGCGCAAAATCCTTTGTGGAGGTCGGCCAAAGCGTGAGCGCCGGGGATACATTGTGCATCATCGAAGCCATGAAATTGCTTAATGAAATCGAAGCCGATCAAGCTGGCATTGTTAAGGCAATTCTTGTGGAAAACGGGCAGCCGGTAGAATTTGGCCAACCGTTGTTCATAATCGGCTAAGTTATGTTTGATAAAAAACCTCGCGCCGAACTTGGCGATGGAAAGTCTCCTGGCNNGCACCTTCGTCGCAAAGCTACCTGCACATTCCGGCCATCATCAGCGCGGCGGAAGTCACCGACGCCCAGGCCATCCACCCCGGTTACGGATTCCTGTCGGAGAATGCCGACTTCGCCGAACGCGTGGAAAAAAGCGGCTTCGTGTTCATCGGCCCGCGCCCGGAAACCATCCGCCTGATGGGCGACAAGGTTTCAGCAAAAAATGCCATGAATAAAGCTGGTGTTCCCTGCGTTCCGGGCGTAGATGGCGCATTGCCGGACACCCCCTCAGAAATCATCAAGATTGCGCGCAGCATCGGCTACCCGGTCATTATAAAAGCGTCAGGCGGCGGCGGCGGACGCGGTATGCGCGTGGTGCATACCGAGGCTGCGCTGCTCAACGCCGTAATCATGACGCGCAGTGAAGCGCAAGCCGCCTTCAACAACCCCATGGTGTACATGGAAAAATTTCTGGAGAATCCGCGCCACATTGAGTTTCAGGTGCTGGCAGACTCTTATGGCAACGCCGTGTATCTCGGTGAGCGCGACTGCTCGATGCAACGCCGCCACCAGAAAATTATCGAAGAAGCCCCCGCGCCCCTGCTCAATGCACGCCTGCGCAACAAAATCGGCGAACGCTGCGCGGAGGCGTGCCGCAAGATCGGCTACCGCGGCGCTGGCACCTTCGAGTTTTTGTATGAGAACGACGAATTTTTCTTTATTGAAATGAACACCCGGGTGCAAGTGGAGCACCCGGTCACTGAAATGATTACCGGAATAGACATCGTGCAACAGCAGATACACATTGCCGCCGGCGAGAAGCTCAGCTTCCGGCAAAAAGACATCGTGTTCAAAGGCCATGCCATCGAATGCCGCATCAACGCCGAGCATCCTTATAAGTTCACACCCTCACCGGGCCGCATCACCACCTGGCACACGCCGGGAGGACCCGGCATCCGTGTCGATTCGCATGTGTACGCCAACTACTTCGTGCCGCCCCATTACGACTCCATGATCGGCAAGATCATTGCCTACGGCGACACGCGCGATCAGGCCATGGCGCGCATGCGCACTGCACTGTCCGAAATGGCGGTGGAAGGTATAGACACCAACATACCGCTGCATCAGGAATTGATGCAGGACGCCGCTTTCCTGAACGGCGGCACCAGTATCCATTATCTGGAACACAAGCTCGCCGAACGCACCAAGGGGTCTTAATGCCCTGGCTTACGCTGACGATTACCGCATCTGCACCCCATGCGGATATTCTGAGCGAAACCCTGCTGGAACTCGGCGCGCTGTCGGTGGATGTGCATGATGCGGATGCCGATACCCCGGACGAACAGGCCGTTTTCGGCGAACCGGGAGAACCCGCCCCGAACCTCTGGTTGCATAATCGGGTCACTGCCTTGTTTGCCGAAAATGCTCCGCTTGACTCCATCATGCTGGAAGCGGCACACGCTATCGGGCTTGAGCAGCCACCCGCTTATCGCACTGAAATCCTGGCGGACAACGATTGGGTGCGCCTGACCCAATCCCAGTTTGACCCCATACGTATTTCGCAGCGATTGTGGATCGTGCCCACATGGCATACTCCATCCAACCCCGCAGCTGTTAACATTACGCTTGACCCCGGGCTGGCTTTCGGGACCGGCAGCCATCCCACCACTCGGCTCTGTTTGCGCTGGCTGGATGTACATTTGCATGGCGGCGAAGATGTGCTGGATTATGGTTGCGGATCCGGCATCCTTGCCATCGCCGCCCTCAAGCTGGGTGCCGCCCGAGCCATCGGTGTGGATGTAGACGCGCAGGCGGTGCAGTCCAGCCGCGATAACGCAGCCGCCAACCATGTGGCAGCGCAATTCTACCTGCCGGATGACGCGCCGAAACTCCAGGCCGACATCGTCGTCGCCAATATACTCACCAACCCGCTTAAAGTGCTCGCCCCGCTGCTCGCCGCTGCGACCCGGCAGGGCGGCCAAATCGTGTTGTCCGGCATACTCAGCGAACAGGCCGAAGATGTAATGCGGGTGTATGCACACTGGTTTGACCTGAAACCGCCAGTGATGGAAGATGGCTGGACGTGCTTGTCCGGGGTAAAAATTGGAAGCACCTAAGCCGGGTAAGCTGTAACCAAAAAGGTGTGAAGATGTAGGTTGGATAAGCGCACCGCATCCTCCTTTAGCGCATGTTTGGTGGATGCGCTGCGCTTATCCAACCTACAGAACGCTCTGCTCACTATCTTTCGGATGGTTGAACATGACAGAAATAATTTACATTTTTGTTATGTTTCGACATCATTTAGCCGGCTAGTGATTAAAAACCGTTATGCGTGGTTTGAGTTCGGGGTTCAATGTGCGCAGTAGCCATGGCATATTGATTGGGTGGGCGCGGAAACACAAGTACGACGCAATGCTGCAATCGGATTGCGCAGCAGGTTTTAGAGGTTTCTAGATGATCACTACAACGCAATGTCCTCAATGCAATACCCGGTTTAAGATAACCCAGGAGCAACTTGACGCACATCAGGGCATGGTGCGTTGCGGGCGTTGCCATGCGGTATTCAACGCAACGTACAATCTGCATGATGACAAACCCAACCCGCAACTCAGTCTGCCCATCGAGCTGGGGGAAATTTGGCAAACATCCGCCGAAACCGAAACATTACATGCCCCCGCAATACATGACAATCTCGACTTCAGCAACATCGCCCCGCCTCATGCAGAGCGGCGGGATACTATTGAATCTGCTGCGCCCGACACCCTGTCGCAGGGATTCAACTTTGCGGATGGCATGGATGCTACTCCTCCCGAAACCGTCAGAAATACACCCCGCTGGCTTTGGGCCATCGGTTGCCTGCTGCTATTGATCGCGCTACTGGCGCAGGCTGCGTATTTCTTCCGAGTCGAACTCGCCGCAAACCTGCCCGGCCTCAAGCCCATGCTCGCTTCCTATTGCGAGCTGTTGCAATGCACCGTCCCGTTGCCGCAAAAAACAGATTTGATGAGCATCGAATCTTCCGACCTGGAAGCCGACCCGGCACAGGCCAACGTCATCTTTCTCAATGCCATCCTGCGCAACCGCGCACCTTACGCGCAGGCCTATCCCCATCTTGAACTTAGTTTGACCGACATGCAGGACAAAGTGCTGGCGCGCCGCACTTTCCGACCGGCGGAATACCTCAAGCCAGGCGAGGACGAGAAACAAGGCTTAGCGGCCCACCGCGAGTTTAGTTTAAAACTGAAACTCGACACGACCGACCTCAAGCCATCCGGGTATCGGCTGTTCTTATTTTATCCGCAGTAAGTCCTGTGCCATTGCCGTCCGTTCAAGCCAAAGAACGGGCTGGTGAGAAACCAAAACCCTGAGGATTCTTTCTCTATCACCGCCTCATCGGTTCCGGCCCTGCATACGGCTGGCAGCTTCATTAACTGTCACAACGTAACACTGCCGGCCAAAAAGAGATTCACCTTACACAAGAAATTACCGAGAAACTGCCTGAATGGCTGCAAAGTAAACATAGTTGTTCTCCTATCAGAAACGTTTATTATGAACATATATAAACGTTCACCTTTACACTTCTAACGCTGGAATAAATCGACGAAATTAATAACACATTGATATTATGTGATATATGTATATGGCACGGTAAATGCTTTTAGTTTGACGTAGGCGATCATTTCGTATCGCCCCAATCTATAAAAGGAGTAACGATTATGACACTGAATAAATTTGTTTTGACATTAACTGCCGCCACCTTGCTGCCAACCTTTGTCTATGCCGCCGCTGATCCGGTTGCGGCCAGCTTCGAGAGAGAATTGTGCCGTGAGTCGGTCAATACTGCGGCAGTGATTGCAGGTGAAACCGATCCGCTGGTGGGTGTATTCAATGCTGCCTTATATGGCACGACCGATCAGATATTGGCCAGTTTTGAACGCGACATGTACCATGAACCGGTGAATTCCCCGGCAACGATTATCGGTGAAGCCGACCCGCTGGTGGACGCGTTCACTGTTGCCTTGTACAGAACGACCGATCAGGTAGTGGACAGCTTTGCGCGCGACCTGTACCGTGAGCCAGTACATACTGCGGCAGCTATTATCGGTGAGGCTGACCCGCTGTTGGAGGTGTTCAATGCTGCCTTGTGGNNAGTTGCGGCATTAATGAAATATGCACTTAAGTGGCGAGTAAGGAAATGCTGAATTCAGCGGTAGCGCCAGACAGCCTACGTTGCTGAAGAAGGGGGATTTGTATCTGCCGCTGACAGGGAGAATCCAGCAATCTGGTAAAAGTGACCGAGATCGCTCAAGTCTTCGAACACTCCTGCAGCGCCGGTGAAATCTTGGCCAAGCGTGTAACGGTTGGTGGTGATATAGGTTTTGATTCCGGCAGAAAGACTGGAGCGTAGGCCGTTCTCGGAATCTTCCAGCGCGATGCAATCGGATGCGCCAAGCTGGAGTTGCTCCAGCACCCAGTGGTAGATATCCGGTGCGGGTTTTTTGTGCGGCACGATGTCTCCGCAGCCGTTCGCGGCAAAATAGCTTGCCCAATCCTTGCCCAGCCCCACTTCGAGCAACCCAGCAACGTTCTCTGGAGAGGTGGTGGTGGCAATGGCGAGCTTGATGCCTGCGGTGCGCGCATCATCCATGAGTTGCTTGATGCCTGTGCGTAGCGGGATGTGACCGCCCGCCAGCATCGCGGTGTAATGCGCAGTTTTTACCTTGTGCAGATATTTGACGAAGTCGTCGAAATTTTCCGGCTTGGTGTAGCCGATGAGGAAATCCGAAACAAAATACTTGATGCGTTCCTTGCCGCCGGTCACCTTGAGCAGCTTGTCGTACAGCGCCACATCCCAGTTCCAGTCCAGATAATTTTCCGCAAATGCCTTGTTGAAGGCGATGCGGTGCGCATCCTCGGTATCGGCCAGCGTGCCGTCCACATCGAATATGATGGCTTTAATAGTCATGGTTGGGTTTGATTTCTAAGAAAGAATCCATACTCGCCACGGATAGTCACGGATAAATGCGTGGTTTTATCCGTGACTATCCGTGGCTAAATTCTGGGGTGGTTTGTCAGAGATCAGCGGCCCATGCCGGGAAATTTCCCGGCCATGCTGCGCATCAGCTTGCCCATTCCGCCCTTGCCGAACATCTTCATCATTTTCTGGGTTTGCTCAAACTGGTTCAGCAATTGGTTAACGTGCATCACCTGCACGCCTGCGCCTGCTGCGATGCGGCGCTTGCGAGAAGCCTTGATGAGTTCCGGCTTGCTGCGTTCGAGCGGCGTCATGGAGTTGATGATGCCCTCGGTGCGGGTGATGGCCTTGTCATCCACTTTGGAACCTGCGGCAGCCTGGCTGAGTTGCGCGGGCAGTTTATCCATCAGTGCCGACACCCCGCCCATCTTGCGCATCTGCACGATTTGCATCTTGAAATCATTGAGGTCAAACCCTTTGCCGCTTTGGACTTTCTTCGCCAGTTTTTCAGCCTCGGCGTGGTCAACTTCGCGGTGGACTTCCTCGATCAGCGACAACACATCACCCATGCCCAGCACGCGCGAGGCCATGCGCTCGGGGTGGAAGGCTTCCAGGCCATTGAGCTTTTCGCTCACACCGACGAACTTGATCGGTTTGCCGGTGATATGCCGCACCGACAGTGCCGCGCCGCCACGCGCATCGCCATCCAGTTTGGTGAGGATGATACCGGTTAGCGGCAGGGCTTCGCCGAAAGCCTTGGCAGTGTTCACCGCATCCTGGCCTGTCATGGCATCCACCACGAACAGGGTTTCAATCGGCTTGAGGGCGGCATGCAGTTGCTGGATTTCCTCCATCATCGCGGCATCAATGGCGAGGCGGCCAGCGGTATCCACAATCAGTATGTCGTGGTGGTGCTTGCGCGCGTAATCGTGCGCCGCCAGTGCGATGTCGCGTGGCTTCTGGCTGATGTCGGAAGCAAAGAAGTCCATTTCCAGTTGTTGCGCCAAGGTGCGCAGTTGTTCGATGGCAGCGGGGCGATATACGTCACAACTAACGAGCAACACTTTTTTCTTCATCTGCTCGCGCAACAGTTTGGCGAGCTTGCCGCTGGTGGTGGTTTTGCCCGCGCCTTGCAGGCCGGCCATCAGGATCACAGCGGGCGGCACGGTGGCGAGGTTGATGCCAACGCTTGCTTCACCCATCAGCCTGGTCAGCTCGCGGTGCACAATGCCGATCAGCGCCTGCCCGGGATTTAGGTTGCTCATGACTTCCTGCCCGAGTGCTGCCTGTTTCACCTGGGTAGTGAATTCTTTCACGACCGGTAGCGCCACATCGGCTTCCAGCAATGCTAAACGCACATCGCGCAACGCATCCTGAATGTTGTTTTCAGTCAGCCGCGCCTGCCCACGCAGGTTTTTTATTACGCCGGAAAGGCGTTGTGTAAGATTGTCCAGCATGATTACGTTCCTGTTTTTCCCCGGAATAGATGGTGTAGAATCTGCGAAGTCTAAAACATCTTGGCTAAAAATGTCTAACCTTCCTCTTTATTTGATTACCTTTCTTGCATATAGCGCGCTGGGTANNTGTTGGGGCAGGCCATATTAATTCCATTGGCACTGCACGGGTATTTGTTGTATGAAAATCTGCTGGTCGGCGGGGAATTGAATTTAGGGGTGATATCCGCACTATCGCTGATTTTGTGGCTGACCATGCTGGTGTATTGGGTGGCGAGTTTTTTCTACCCGCTGGTCGGCCTGCAAACTCTGGTGCTGCCACTGGTCGCTATTGCTGCAGTATTGCCGGCGCTGTTCCCCGGGGTGCATATGTTGTCACAACGTAATTCATGGGCGTTTGATGCGCATATCTTTGTAGCGATGCTGGCGTATAGCCTGTTCACCATCGCAACATTGCATGCGGGTCTGATGTCGCTGGTGGAAAAGCGCCTGCATCATGCCGCAGTGCCGCCATTGCTGCAATCCCTGCCGCCATTGCTCACCATGGAAAAACTGTTGTTCCGCCTCATCGCTGCGGGGTTCATCCTGTTAACCATGACCCTGGTCTCCGGCATGGTGTTTTCCGACCAAATATTTGGCAGGCCATGGCAACTCAACCACAAGATGCTGTTTGGTTTTGTTTCTTGGGGCGTGTTTGCAGTGCTGCTGATGGGACACCATTTTCATGGCTGGCGTGGGCGCATTGCGGTGCGCTGGACGATGAGCGGCTTTGTTTTTCTGATGCTGGCCTATCTTGGCACCAAGTTCGTGCTGGAAGTTATGCTGCATCGCTAAGAGACAACGACCCTGACCTTCGACGCCTTTTTGTTATGAGGTAACGCGTTCCCTCAGTCCCAGGAATACCTGTAGTGCGTTGGATCGGCCATTCCAGCAGCTTCGAAGCCCGCGCGGCGCAGACGGCAGGAGTCGCATACTCCGCACGCATACCCTTCCCCATCGGCCTGATAACAGGACACGGTCAGGCTGTAATCCACTCCCAATTGCACCCCAAGTTTGATAATGTCGGCCTTGGGCAGATGCAGCAGGGGCGCATGTAACGTCAGGCGCTTGCCCTCGACCGCTGCCTTGGTGGCGAGATTGGCCATGCGTTCGAAAGCCTCAATGTATTCGGGGCGGCAGTCCGGGTAGCCGGAGTAGTCCACTGCATTCACCCCGATGTAGATATCCTGCGCCTGCAACACTTCCGCCCAGGCTAAAGCAAGCGACAACATGATGGTGTTGCGCGCCGGTACATAGGTAAGCGGGATACCTGTGGTAGCCTGCTCCGGCACAGCAATGCGCGCATCGGTCAGGGCGGAGCCGCCAAATCCGGTCAGGTCAATGCTGGCGACACGCTGCTCGATCGCACCCAGCGCCTGTGCCACACGCCGTGCCGCAGCCAGCTCGGCATGGTGCCGTTGCCCATAATCCACGCTCAATGCGTAACAGGCAAAATTCTGCTGCCGTGCCAGCGCCAGTATAGTGGCTGAATCCAGCCCTCCGGATAATAAAATTACAGCGTTTTTCATATCACGGATTCAAGCTCGGCCACATTCATGATGGAACGGCATTGCATATTCATTTTTCGAAGAATATCTCAAACCGAATTTGGAATCCCAGGATTTTGTGTGGGCGTGGGATTGGATCGTTTGCTTCTTCGCATATCGCGCTTTGCGCGGTGTATTACAGTGCGCACAAGAAAACAATCAGGTTTTTGCACCAGCACGCAGGTAGATGCTCCACGCGCGGTAGAGATTGGACAGCAACAGTGCCCCGCCAAGCAGCAGGGCACTTCCTGCCGCATAAATCCACGGCATGGGCCACATTGCGCTGGCGAGGCAAAGCGGAAGGCTGGCGAGGTGGATATTCCAGTGCCACCGTGCGCTGCGATCCTTGATAATGTCTTTCATGTGAGGTGTTTTCCCTGGAGGCAGCTTGCCCTGGAGATGAAACCAGATCAGGAACGAAGTGATTTTGTACAGCATGCCATGAATCACCGACAGCACGAATCCGATGATGAACAATATGCCCAACGCTAACTCATAAAACGTGCTATCAGCCAGTGTGGTGCTGNNCAGTGGCCAGCCAACTGGCGGCGGGCTCCGGCAACAGGAGGTGGCATGACCATGCCAACATCAGCGCGAACAGCGTGTTGCCCAGCCAGCGCGTGAAAGTGCGTGGATAGGGCTGTGTAAGTTGAAACATCGGCACCACCTGATACGCCACTCCAATTACCAGCAATGTTGCCCAGCCGAGCAATCCCCAGCCCACATGCAGCGCGATAAGCGGCAGCATGGATAAACTCAGCAGGCCGGTTATGCCTGCGGCCAGCAACAACCCCAATCCAACTGTATACGACAATGCAGCCAGCGCCAGCAGCATGGTATGCGTGCTGGCATTGCGCGCCGGTGCGCGCATGAGACTGTAAATGGCAATAGTGAGAAATACCGCAAAGGCCAGGGCGAGCAGCGGAATGGCGAGCGTAACCAGCGTTGGCGTGGAAAAATACAGCCCGCCGCTCAGCAATAAGGCTCCGGATAGCAGGGGCAGGTGGATGGCCCATGCCGTCAGATGCGGCTTGGGTACTTGCGCGCCGGCAAGCACTGGCAGCAGTTGCAACATGGCGCCGCTCATCACCATACTCATGAAACCGAGAGTGATCAGATGGGTAATGCCGAGCAGGGGCTGGCTCCAGCGCGACTCCAGCGCGGCTGGGCCTGCAGCCAGCAGGGCAAGTGCGGCGAGCAGCAGGAATAGCGGCGCAACAAGAAAAAACCGGAACGGCACCGAGATAGG
>CXWL01076787.1_pt1 | contig 10558 bp, 12 predicted proteins | sample 590931 | NCBI WGS metagenome assembly CXWL01 (sample SAMEA3498368, study PRJEB10139) | groundwater metagenome | biome: water well; material: biofilm material | place: Germany | collected 2015-04-27
CTTGGACAGGCCCATGGCGTTGATGGGGTACACCGCCTTGTCGGTGGACAGCACCACGCAGCGCCGCACGCCGTGCTGCACGGCAGCGCGCATCACGTTTTCGGCGCCGAGCACGTTGGTGCGCACCGCCTCCATCGGATAGAACTCGCACGAAGGCACCTGCTTGAGCGCCGCAGCGTGGAAGACGCAGTCCACACCGCGCAGGGCGTCGTGCACGCTGTCGTAGTCGCGCACATCACCGATGTAGAACTTGAGCTTGTCGCTCTTGAGCGCAATGCGCATGTCCTCCTGCTTCTTCTCGTCGCGGCTGAAGATGCGGATCTCGGCGAAGTCGGAGTGCAGAAAGCGGCCCAGCACGGCATTGCCGAACGAGCCGGTGCCGCCGGTGATGAGGAGGGTCTTGTCTTTGAACATGGGGAAAACTGCGTGCGTTGGAGGGGGCTCTCAGCCGAAAGCGTGCATGCGACGCACAAGCTCTGGCCAATTCGGCGGCGCGTAGCCCGTTGCCAGCCTGAATCGCGTGGAGTCCAGCGAGCGATCAATGACCAGGCGCTCATCGGGCACGATTTCAATACTCCGGCCATATTGAAGCGCCACCAAGCGCAGCAGGGCCAGCTTGTTGATTGGCGCGGCCGAAACCTGGTACAGACCGCACAGCGCGGGTCGCGGCAGAACATAGTCTCGCACGATCGTGGCCAGCTCAACGGTGGGGGGGCCTGAGAACAGCGCTCGGGCGTAGCCGCGAACAGGGGTGGTTTGGGAGAGGAACCATCCCACCAACCCGTGCGCGCTGGCCAGTTCGTGCCCGATGAAGGAAGTGCGCAGCGTGATGACGTGGGATTCCTGCGTTACTTCGCCGAGCAGCTTGGATCGGCCGTAGAGATCGTCCGCATCCGGTAGGTCGGCCTCACTGTAGCCGCCGCGCGTGCCGGCAAAGACGCAGTCCGTGCTGATGTGCACCAGGCGCGCTCCTGCCAAGGTGCACAGGCGCGAGAGGCGGTGCGGCAGCATGGCATTGACCGGAAGGACGGCCAGCGGGTCATTGGAGCCGGCCAACTGCTTGACCATGCCGACGCAGTTGACCACCACTTGAGGTTTCACTCGTTCGAGCAGGCGCGCAAGCGCATCTGGGTTTGCCGCGTCCACGCCAGCATGTACCAGGGGCCGTAGATTTGCTGGTAAGAGCTGCACGCCGGCTGCCGAGCGCGCGGACCCTTCGGTGCTGTATTCAGGGCTGCTGGCAAACAGGCGCAGCATGGCATTGCCCAGCATGCCGGTGGCGCCCAGGATGAGTACTTTGGTCGGGGATGAATCTGTCATGGAGTGAGGCTTGAAGTCAAAGACTATTGTCGCCGGCGTGCTGCCCGGTCAGATTGTGAGATGCCGATGGCGTCCTGCAGGTGAGCCACCAGCATTGGGGTCAGGCGTTCAGGTGCGTAGTGCTGGTCGTAGTAGCGGCGGCCCTCAGTGCCGAAGCGCATGCGCGTGGATTCGGGCAGGGCGCGCAGGTGGCGTATCGCATCGGCCAGGGCCGCGCCGTCGGCCGGCGGGCAGGTCAGGCCTGCGCCAGCCTCGACCACCACTCGTGCGCCTTCGCCGCCCAGTGCCGCCACGATGGGCCTGCCGGCGGCCAAGTAGGTCTGCACCTTGCTCGGCACGGTAAGTTCCATCGCAGGGTCGTCCAGCAGCGACACCAGCAGTGCCTGCGCCTGCGCAAGAATGGCTTGCATCTGATGTGGCGCATAGCGGCCCGCCAGGTGCACGTTTGGCAGGCCGCGCGCACGCACCTGCTCGGCGAGCCAGGCACTGCGCTGGCCACTGCCCACCAACACGAAGTGCAGGTCTGTCATGCCTTGCAGTTGCTCGGCCGCATCGAGCACGCTGTCCAGGGCCTGGGCGATGCCCAGATTGCCGGCAAAGACGACGTTGAAGCCAACGGGCAATACCAGTGCTGGCGGGCCGGCGCCAGCAGCCTGTGTCTCTGCCGAGTTTGGGTGCATGCGTATTGGCAGCCCGGTCGGTGCGAACTGGCGCACGGGCTCCACGAAACCCGGTGATTGCACCAAAACGAGTTGCTGGCGAGCGTAGATCCAACGCACCACGGACGCCACCGCCGCCAGCAAACGCGGGCTTTTGACGTAGCCGGTGGCCTGCAGGCTTTGCGGCCACAGGTCCTGCACCCAGGTCACCACCGGGCACCGTTTGAGGCGCGCCAGCGCAATCGCGCCGATGGCTTGCAGCAGCGGCGACGACCCGTAGACAAAGACCACGTCGAAGTGCTGGCCGCGCAGCCGCCAGGCGCCGAACAGGACCGAGCTGAGCATGAAGGACAGGTAGTTGGCCGCCAGCTGCCACGCCGAGCCCTGGCCGCGTGGTACCAGCGGCACGCGGTGCACGCAGATGCCACCGAAGTGCTCGACACCGGTGCTGGCAGCGCTGTAGCCGTCGAACACGCGCCCGCCGGGGTAGTTGGGCTGCCCGGTGAGCACCGTGATCTCATGACCGGCATCGTGCAGAGACTGCGCGACGTCGTTGATCCGAATTGACTCGGGCCAGAAGTGCTGACTGAAGATGAGGATTTTCAAGCGGGTTCGCGCCCCCGGCCGGTTGCCTCGCGGAACGCCAGCGCCGAACGAAGAACCTTGTTCGCCTGAAATAGCGCGAGCTCCAGCGCGTATGGCCCCGGGAGCCACTCGAACATCGAACGCGCGACCCACGCGCCGGCTCGAAGCACCGATTTCGGCAATGCGCTGACCTGGCGCGACAGCCGTACCAGCGGCATGTCTTGCACGTCGGCCGGATGACGGCGCCACAGGTACGCGAGATTGACTGCGGCCTCGCCTGACTTTCCGGCCAGTGTCCGCTTACTCAGCAGCCCGAGGTGAGTCACGGTGTTGTCGATGTGCTTGAGGCGCCCAGACTTGCTCAGGCGCAGGCCCCACTCGAGATCCTCGTAACCGTACCCGACGAACCCGCCGTCGAACGGCACACAGGCGATGGCGCCCCTCGACACCATGACATTGGCGGAGTAGACCCAAGCCCAGGGCTGGCGCATCCGCGTACTGGGAGGCGCCACGCTGGAAGCTCTTGAATAGCGCAGATAGAAGCGTTCATTCGGCCCAGACGAAGGGCACTGCCGATAGCTGATTCCGCCGCACACCGCGTCGGCCTCGCCGATGGCGTCGAGGTAGCGGCGCAGGAAGTCAGGCGCATCGGGAAGCACGTCGGCGTCCAGGAACAGCAGGTACTTGCCGGTAGCAAGGCCGACCAGCGTGTTGCGGACAGTGGAGCGGCCAGAGTTCGTGGGCATCGAGTGCAAGGTCACCATCACGCCGGCAGCGAGCCCTTGTTGCACATGTTGGCGGTTGCACGCCAGCACAGATGCCCGGGAGGCGTCGTCGCACAAGTGGATGTCGATGTCAGTGACCAGACCGTGCCCCAGAATCTCACGGCCAAGCGTCTTAATGAGTTGGCCGCAGTCCCAATTGAACACGGGAATCAGCACAGACAGGCGCCGTGGTGTCGCGTCGTGGGGCATCGAACCGATCATTGCGACAGCGCTTTGCGCAGGGCCCGCAACCGGTAATAGGTGCGGCGGAACAAGCCACCCACGAGGATGCGCCAAGACAGGGGCTGCAGGGCGCGCCGTGGGGCCAGGCGCCAGGCTTGCCCGACACGCGCCAGCCCTGTACCTGGACGCCCCGATGAAAAGTGGCTGCGTGCCGAGATCAAGTGGGCCATGGCCATGGAAGCTGATGCCTCGGAGGCAAGCGACGGCTCCGGGTTGCGCCAGTACGATGAGACCGCATCAACGATTTCGTTCGAGCGTTGTGGTGGCGTGACCCGGAACGAGGCCGCCTCGGGGTGGATGCGGTAGTCGGCCAGAAACTCTGGGATTCGAACGAAGTCGCCAAGTCGGGACAGACGCAGCCAGAAGTCGAAATCCGGGATCTGCCGCAACTCGGAATTCCAGCCNNAAACACACCAGGTCGCGGACGAGCCGCAAACGCGAGTAGTTCTCGGTTCGGACAGATCGCACGCGGCGGTCGAATTCGTCGATCAGGGCAAAGTCGCAGTAACAGGCCACGGCTTCCGGGTGGGCGGCCAATGCGGCCACCGCAGCAGCCACCGAGCCAGGTCTGAGCAGGTCGTCGGAACTGAGGTAGCCGATGATTTCGCCACGTGCCAGAGCCCAGCCGCGGTTGAGCGTGCGCGCCTGCCCGGCATTGGGCTGGCTCTCCCAACGCACCCGGTCGCCGAAGCGGCGCAAGACATCGGCGGTGTCGTCAGTCGAACCATCGTCGATGACGATGTACTCGATCGGGCCGTAGGTCTGCGCCAACACGCTTTCGACGGCGGCCGCGATGTAGCGTGCCTGGTTGTAGGCGGGTGTCACCAGGCTCACCAGCGGTGCAAAGCCGCGTGGGCGTGCGGTCTCTGACGGAGGCGCACTCATGGTGCGGTGATGACGCTTTGGCGGGGCGAGCGCAGCAAGATCGCGAGCAGCACTGCGGCCGCGCAGACGGCCGTGAGCCAGACGGCGCGGGCGGTCGTTCCAGGCATGAAGACGCCCACAAAACCCGTGAGACCCAGAGCGGCGACGCCCAGACTCGACGGGGTGNNGACGGGGTCAGCAGATCCGCGGACCTCAAGCCAAGGAAGCGCGCACTGACACCGAATACCAGCAGGGTCTCGAATGACGTCCGCAACAGCCAGGCCAGGGCCGCACCCATCGCGCCGTAGTGGCCGATGAGTATCCAGAGCGCGAGCAAGAAGAGTGGCAACTCCGCGAGATGAAGCAGCGCCGTGATGCGCGCATGGCCAGCACTCTGAATCAGCGTGTACGGCACGTGGGCGAGGCAGTTGACAAGAATGCCCACGGAGAACACCCGCAGCAGCGAGGCGCTGGCAATGGCGAAATCTGCGCTAATCCATAGTGCGAGCAACTCGTGCGCGAACAGCGCCAACCCCACGCACAAGGGCCACAAAATGCAAAACAACCAGTGAACCGAGCGCATAAACAGTTGCTGGCTGCCTTGTGCTTGACGCGCGGCGACTTCGGCTGCGAATGCCGGAAACAGCACACCCGTTAACGCGGCCGGCACGATGGAGAGCTTGATGACGATTTCCATCGGGGTCGCGTAGTAGGCCGTGGCGCCGGCTGAGATCATGACACCCAAAAGGAAGCGGTCGGCGTAGCCCATCAGCGGACTGATTACATTGCTCACCGACATCCAGCCGCCCGATACGGTCAAAGTGCGCACCAGTTCGCGGTCAAACGTCAAGCGCCCAGTTCCGGCTGGCGTGCTGAAAGTCACCGCAGCCAAATGAGCCAACGCACCGATCCAGCGCCCCGCGCAGAGCACCCAGGCGATCCAATCCAGCCGTGGTTCGGTCAGCATCACGACGGCCAATGGGCCGACGAAGGTGAGCAGCCCGAAGGGGAGTCTTATAGCATTGACAGCGAGGAACGAACGGCGCGCCTCTAGGATGCCGCGCAGTCCAGAGGTTGCGATGACAGCTGGCATTGCAACCGCCATGGCAGTAACTGCACGCGTCGTCTCCCCCGCGTCTGGCTGGCCTCGCAGTAGCGTGGCGATGGGTTCCGCGCCCAACCACAAAATCACGCCTGCGACCACGCCCAGCATTGTCAGCAGCGCCATCGATGTGCCCACCAGCCGCCCGATGCGGTGCTGCTCGCGCAACTCGACAGCGACCGCCACCTGCTGCGTGAGCACGCGGCCGAGTCCGAGGTCGAACAGGCCGAAGTAGCTCGATATCGCCCAGATCAGGGTCAGCACACCGAAGCGCGCCGTCCCCAGACCCTCGATGAGTGGCGGTATGCAAACCACCGCTGCGAGGAGTGGCAGGCCAAGCCCGGCCGCGTTGAGGGCGGCGTCGCGGACGATGGCTCGGTCACCGCGACTCGGGATGGATGGGTTGGGCCCGGGTGCCGTCATGCGCGCCACGCGACCATCGGACTCGCGGCCCTGATTTTCCTCCGGACTCTGCTGCGGCGCAGGATCCGGTCGAACTTCACTGGTAGTTCGTTTCATGCTCTTCTGCTTGCTTGCCGAGTTCCAGGATGGCAGGTCCGTCCACATCACCATCACCCTGTAGCATCGGTTTGGTGGTGTCGCTGCTATTCTCTTCATCACTTGACGGTTCTAGCAATCAAAACCGCACCTGAGTAGAAACGAACCTCAGTCACGTGGCTAACAGGGTTAGCTGCCAGTTCCCCTCAGGTCAGAATCCCATGGTTATCCCTTGGGCAGGAAACCATTTGGCAGAATTCATGAGAAGTTCAATTATGAAAAATGCGAATTCCAAGATCCGTTATATTAAAAATCTGTGCAAACGCATCAATAGCAAGATTTTTCATATCTATGAGAAATTGTGTGCACACAGGAAATATGATATAAAATCAGCATACGACTGGGTCTACGATAATGTAGAAATCTATAATTCACCCATAGAATACAAAAATAAAATTATAGATGATTTTGCCGAGCAGAAGTATGGGTTAATCTTGGATGCCGGGTGCGGCGAGGGAATTCATCTTAAACGCTTGCTTTCCGCGCGGAAGAGCGTATTTGGTGTGGAATTGAGTAGTGTTTGTTGTGAAAAAAACCTTAGAGGACTGCCGCATGAGAATGTTGACATTGTTTCTCATCTGAAGGAAAACAGATATGATGCAATCATATGCTTTGACGTCTTGGAGCACATCCCGTATAGTCAGCTAGATATTGTATTGTCGTCGATGAAGGTGGGTGCGCCAGTTTGCTTGCTGGGAATATCGAATCACTCTGATGTGTTTAATGGAAAGGAATTACATCTTATACAGCGTGGCCCACGTTGGTGGGAAAACGAATTGCGGGTAGTGTTTTCAGAAGTTAAATATATTGACAAGTTCGATTGTATTCGTCCATCAGAAATCCCAAAGAACAGGTTCTTTGTCTTCGAATGCAGCAGGTAATCAAATCAGCAAATTGGTTCCCTCGCTTGCAACGAACCTTAGCTGGCCCAGATCCATTGGACTACGGAGCACCGAAGGGTTGTCAACTAGTTTGCCTGGCGATATTTGAAGCCATCAGATGACTTTCTAAATATCAAAATCGATATTTTTATATACTCATGGAGTTAGTAGTTGAGGTTGGTTCCTAGTAACGTCTGGTTTTGTCTACTAATACCTTAGTTGTAAAGGTTGCCCGGTAGGGCTGCCGTTTGTGTTCTCGTCTTCTCAATTCGGGCCGAGAAGCGCCAATAGCGCTATCAACTGGGCCTTCGAAAACGCAACACCGCCCAGGACAAAGGCATCCGTGCTGTTGTTACCAATCACGACCTGATTGCTCTCTGTGGTAAACGCCTTGTCGCCAATCGCGACTGAATTGATGACATCGGGCTTTTGTAGTGCAGAAGTTCCAGTGTCCGGGCCGAGAAAGACATTGCCCGTGCCGCTCGTTACTTGGCGACCTGCGCCAATGCCAACAGCCACGTTCCGACCGCCAGTGTTGTTTACTAGTGAGTAAGCACCAATCGCGACACACTCATCGATTCTGGAAGTTGCCGAACCCATCGCATCAAAGCCCAGGACCACATTGCGGTCGCCGCCGGTCAAGTTGAGGGCTGCAAGCGATCCGATGACGACATTCTAGTTACCGACCACATTGGACTCGGCGGCACGGTAGCCTACGGCTGTGTTTGCGAAACCAGTGGTCGTACGCCGAAGAGCGGAGTCACCGAAACAACTGTTGTTATTCGCAACGATCAGTTCACTGCAGGCAAACCTGCCGACGGCGGTGGCGCCAACCCCGGCCTGCGCGGACTGCAGCGCGCCGACGCCTACGGCAACGCAGTCAATGCAACTGACCGCGCTGTACATTGCCGATGCACCGATGGCCNNCCGATGCACCGATGGCGACGCAGTTGATACCGTCACTTTGTTGCCAAAGGGCCTGGTCGCCGAGCGCCGAATTGGCAAAACCTGTCGTCAAACTGCGAAGCACGGCTTCGCCGACACCCACATTGGCGTCACCGGTCACACGAATCGGTTGCGAGGGCCCAAAGACATAATTGCGCAGTGCAACTGCAGGCACCTTGGGGTTGCCCAATGTTGTGGAAGTTGAATCCGCAACGGTTGCCGTGGGGTTGGCGGGCGTTGTGCCTGCTGCCGCCACCGCCGCCACGCGTTTGAAGCCGCTGGTCTGTGCTGTCGTCGCCGACTCATCGTCGGCGCCCCCGCAACCAGCGAAGACGGCGAGCCAAGGTGCGACCAGTACCGCTGAAGTGCATTTGCGGCGCTCTGCTGACACGGACGTCGGTTTAAGTTTTGTGGGTTCAATCACGGTCAGTCAGCTCCCCGAATTACGAAATTCGGCTCGACGCATCATAGGTGAGTCACATCTGCGGTTCAGTTACGGTTGGTCACTTGCTGCCAGCCGGCCACCGAGTTCGTTGATCCAGTTCTCGAGCGCAGTCATCAAGTGCGCTCGGTCGAACTCCCGATCGCAATAGCTGCGTCCACGCTTGCCCATGGCAGCGCGCTCTTGCGCATTCATCTCCATCATGCGTCTGACCGCAGCCGCCAGCGCAACGGCGTCGCCTGCCGGCGCAGAAAACCCGGCGCCCGCTTGTTCGATCACGCGAGCCCCCTCCCCGTCCATCATTCCGAGCAACGGAACCCCGGCCGACAGGTAGCTCTGTACCTTGCCCGGAATCGTCATGCTGAAGATCGGGTCGCGTTTGAGCGTGACCAGCATGGCTGAAGCACCGCGAAAGAACGCTGGCATGCGCTCCATCGGGTACCGGCCTAACAGGATAAAGCAGTTCTCAAGGCCGCGCCGCTGCACTTCCGTGCGCACCATCGCAGCCGCACGCCCGTCGCCAACGACAAGCCAGCGCAGTGTGGGCCGCTCATTGCGCAGAATTTCGGCTGCGTCAAGGATGGTCGGGAAGTCCTGCGCTTCGCCGATGTTGCCCGCGAACATAACATTGAAGAAGCTCGCGTAGGGCGCCAGCTCGGGTGCAATCGGGACCTCATGCAAGCGACCCAGGAAGATCGGTTCGGCCCAGTTCGGGAAGTAGCGAATGCGCTCAGGATGGCCGCCATGCTTCTCGATATTCGGAAAAAACGCTCGTGATTGCACCAGCACGCGGTCGCAGCGGTGATAGATGAACGACACCATGCGACCGACCCAAGCCAGCATTCGTGGCGAGGTCACCACGCCCACAGCCGACAAGGTCTCTGGCCAGAGATCCAAGACCCACAACAGCAGCGGCGTGCCCTTTAGGCGACGTATCAGCAACGCCGGGATCACGGAGGTTATGGGTGAAGTCTGGAATACGAAGATCGCATCGAAGTCGCGGCCTCGCAGCTTCCAAGGCCCCAGCAGCAACCCGGACAGCACGAAGCTGAGGTAGTTCAGCGCCAATCGCAAACGGCCCTTGCCACGTGGCAGCACCGGGATGCGCAATACCTGAGCACCGGCATGGCACGAGAAGCCTGCGGGGTTTGCGCGAAATTCAGGGAACACGACGCCGTCTGGGTAATTGGGCCGACCCGTAAGCACAGTCACCTCGTGTCCACGCGCGACCAACTCAGCGGCGAGGTCGTTGACGCGAAAGTTTTCGGGCCAGAAGTACTGGCTGATCAGCAATAAACGCACGCCCAATCAGCCCCAGTTGTTGCAGATGACACGCGAACGCGCGAACGCCGACGCCATTAGCATGTCAATCGATTTTGCTGCTCTGTCGACACGTGAGTCAGGTAAGTCGTATGCAGCGCCCGCACAAGAGTCGCACTCACTCCCGGGGTGTCCAGCGCGCTACGGCCATCGGCAAAGCCCTGAATCGTCTGCGCAACGTCACCGACCGAGGTCTCGTGGATGGGAGTGACTTCCGCGTAGCCATCGCCGGCGTCAGCAGTATTCAACAAAGCTGTGAAGGCGGACACAACATCGTCCACATACACCAGACGCAAAGGGGCAGCAGGGTTGTGAATTGTAAGAGCCTGACCATGCGCCACCTGATGGCAGAAGGTGGCCACCGCCGAGTTGTAGTGCGGGCGCGCCCACCTTCCGAACACATTGGTCAACCGGAACAGATGTACGCGCACGCCGTTTTCGCGGCCGTACTGGCGTACGACACCTTCGGCCGCGCGCTTGCTGCGACCGTAGGCATTGTCCAGTTCCGCCTGTGTGGATGAAGCAAGCACTACGGGCACCCGATGCCCTCCAGCTTGCAGTCGCATGACGAGTTCTTCGGTAAAGCCGGCATTGCCGCGCGCGAATTCTGACTCGTCTTTCGGACGGTTCACGCCAGCCAGATGAAAGATGAAGTCAACGCCAGTCAGCGCTTCGTCGATCTGTTCCGGCGTGCATCCACGTGTCAACCCGACTAAGTTGGTGTGGCCCATCTCCTGCAAGCGTGCGCGCAGGTTTGCGCCAATGAAGCCGGCCGCGCCGGTAATTACGATGCGCGTCATGTTCATTGGGAAGCGTGGACGATAGCGTCCCGCTGGACCTTGCTCGGGTAGTTGATGAGAACGGCACGATACGCG
>CXWL01080332.1_pt1 | contig 10557 bp, 7 predicted proteins | sample 590931 | NCBI WGS metagenome assembly CXWL01 (sample SAMEA3498368, study PRJEB10139) | groundwater metagenome | biome: water well; material: biofilm material | place: Germany | collected 2015-04-27
GGCAATGCCTGGGTCTATGCGCTGAGCATGGGCGTGTACTGCACGGCCTGGACTTACTTTGGCAGCGTCGGCCGCGCGGCCAGTGGTGGTGTGTGGTTCCTGCCCATCTACCTGGGCCCCACGCTGGCCATGGTGCTGGCCTGGCTGGTGCTGCGCAAGATGGTGCGCATTGCGCGCACCTGGCGCATCACGTCCATTGCCGACTTCATTGCCAGCCGCTACGGCAAGAGCCGCCTGCTGGCGGGGCTGGTGACGCTGATTGCGCTGGTGGGCGTGGTGCCCTATGTGGCGCTGCAGCTCAAGGCCGTGGCCAGCGGCTACTTGCTGCTCACGGGCGGCACGGCGCACGCGCCAGGTGCCGCCCTGGGCGTGGACGTGACGCTGGTGATTGCGCTGGTGCTGGCCGGCTTCACCATCGCCTTTGGCACGCGCCACCTCGACAACACCGAACGCCATGAAGGCCTGGTGGCGGCCATTGCCACCGAGTCAGTGATCAAGCTGCTGGCCTTCTTGGGGGTGGGTGGCTTTGTCACCTGGGGCCTGTTTGCCGGGCCCACCGACCTGTTTGCGCGCGCCATGGCGCAGCCCGAGATTGCGCAGGTGCTGCGCGCTGACCCCACCCGCCCCTTTGCCTTTGACCAGTGGTTTGCGCTGCTGCTGCTGGCGGGCCTGAGCGTGCTGCTGCTGCCGCGCCAGTTTCAGGTCATGGTGGTGGAAAACGTGGACGAACGCCACATCCGCCGCGCGGCCTGGGCGTTTCCGGCCTACTTGCTGCTGATCAACCTGTTTGTGCTGCCCATTGCGCTGGGTGGGCTCTTGTACTTTGGGCCTGCCAACGGCGCGGCGGGCGCAGCAGGTGCCGTGGGTAACTTGGGCCCAGGCGCCAACGCCGAAACCTTTGTGCTCAGCCTGCCGCTGGCCGCAGGCATGCCGGCGCTGGCGCTGCTGGCCTTCATCGGCGGCTTGTCGGCGGCCACGGGCATGGTCATCGTGGAAGCCATTGCCGTGTCCACCATGGTCTGCAACGACCTGGTGCTGCCCGTGCTGCTGCGCTCACGGCGCTTTGCGGCGTCCCGGCCCGGCGGCGACCTCACGGCCACGCTGCTCTTCATACGCCGCGCCGTCATCGTGGGCCTGCTGCTGCTGGGCTGGCTGTACTTCCGCATTGCGGGCGAGGCCTACGCGCTGGTCAGCATTGGCCTCATCAGCTTTGCCGCCGTGGCGCAGTTTGCGCCCGCGCTGCTGGGTGGCATGTACTGGAAGGGCGGCACACGCAACGGCGCGCTGGCTGGCCTGGCCGGGGGCGCGCTGCTGTGGGCCTACACGCTGATGCTGCCGTCGATTGCCAAGAGCGGGTGGATGGACGCCAGCTTCTTGCAGCACGGGCCCTTTGGCCTGGCCTTGCTCAAGCCCGAGGCGCTGCTCGGCCTGGCGGGCATGGACAACCTCACCCATGCGCTGTTCTGGAGCCTGCTCGTCAACGCGGGCCTGTATGTGGGGGTGTCGCTGGCCTGGCCGCCACGCGCGGCCGAGGCCAGCCAGGCGTTGCGTTTTGTGGACGTGTTTGAGCGTGCCGCGTTAGACCGCGTGTTCTGGCGCGGCCGCGCCAAGGCGCAAGACCTGGTGGCGTTGGTGGGCCGCTTTCTGGGCCCGGTGCGCGCGCAGGCACTGTTTGCGGCGCACGCGCGTGGGCAAGGCGGCCAAGGAGGCTTGCCCGCCGAGGCCGACCCCAAGCTCGTGCAGTACGCCGAGACGCTGCTGGCCGGGGCCATCGGCAGTGCGTCAGCGCGTGTGATGGTGGCCAGCGTGGTGGAAGAAGACACGCTGGACCTGGCCGACGTGATGCACATCGTTGAAGAAGCCAGCGAGCTGCGCCAGTTGAACGAGCAGCTCAAGAGCCTGGACCGGCTCAAGGACGACTTCATGAGCAGCGTCACGCACGAGCTGCGCACGCCACTCACCAGCATCCGCGCGCTCACCGAGCTGGTGCGCGACGAGCCCGGGATGGAGCCGGCGCAACGCCAGCAGTTCCTGGGCCTGGTGGTGGCCGAGGCCGAACGCCTGAGCCGCCTGGTGAACCAGGTGCTGGACATGGCCAAGATCGAGTCCGGCCACGCCGATTGGTTGAGCGCCGACGTGGACCTGGGCGCCCTGCTGGAGCAGGCGCTGCTGACCACCGCCGAGCTGTTCCACGAGAAGGGTGCTGTCGTGCATCTGCAAAGGCCCGGCGCGGTGCCCACGCTGCGTGCCGACCCCGACCGGCTGCTGCAAGTGGTGCTGAACCTGCTGTCCAACGCGGCCAAGTTCCTGCCCGCACAAGGTGGCCGCGTGGAGGTGCGCTTGATCGTGGGTGCCCCGGGCCTGACGGTGCAAGTGCAGGACAACGGCACGGGTGTGCCGGCGTCGCAGCGGGCACTGATCTTCGAAAAATTCCGCCAGGGGGGTGACGCCGCCAACCGCCCGCAGGGCACGGGCCTGGGCCTGCCCATCAGCCGGCAGATCGTGGAGCATTTCGGGGGCCACATGGAACTGCGGCCTGACAACGGTCAAGGCGCGTGTTTTGCCTTCACGCTACCTTGGCAGGCACCAGAGCCGGCACCCGCAGGTGCACAAGCGGCCAGTGATGGAGACAAGACATGAGCACCAAGATCCTGATCGCCGATGACGAGCCCAACATCCTCATCTCGCTGGAATACCTGATGAAGCGCGAGGGCTATGTGGTGCACGTGGCGCACGACGGCCAGGAGGCGCTGGACGTGATGCGGCGCGAGCTGCCGCGCCTGGTGCTGCTGGACGTGATGATGCCGCGCAAGTCGGGTATCGAAGTCTGCCAGGAGCTGCGCGGCGACGACACGCTCAAGGACACGCTGGTGCTGATGCTCACCGCCAAGGGCCGCGACACCGACGTGGCCAAGGGCCTGGGCGTGGGCGCCGACGCCTACATGACCAAGCCCTTTGCCACCAAAGACCTGGTGGCCAAGGTGCGTGACATGCTGGCGGTGGCCGCACCTGCCGCACCCGCAGCGGGCGCGGGCGCATGAAGTTTGACCGCCATCTTGTGCACGCCACGCTGCTGGCTGCCGGCGGGGCTGCGGGTGTGCTGCTGGTGTTTGCCTTGGGTGGTGGCGCGCTGGCCTGGGCCACGCTCACCGAGGCCGAACGTCTGGCGTTGGGCGGCGCGCTGGGCGGCCTGGTGGCCGGCCAGGTGGGCATGGCGCTGGTGGTGGTGGCTGCGGCCGCTGCAGTCATGCAGCCGCTTTACCGCCGCTGGGTGGCCGCACCCATGCGCCTGCACGAACAAGCCCTGGTGCTCATCACCACCGACGTGCAGCGCCCGTTGTCGGCGCCCGACGCCGCCGCGCCGGTGCAGGCCCTGGTGCGTGCGCTTAACGAACTGGCCGCGCAGCGTGACCAGCTCAAGCGCGACATCGCCGCTGAAGTGGCGCAAGCCAGCCGGGGTGTGGCGCAAGAGCGCAACCGCCTGGCCGCGCTGATGAGCGAGCTCACGCAGAGCGTGGTGGTGTGCAACCTGGACGGCCGCGTGCTGCTCTACAACAACCGCGCGCGCATGCAGTTCCGTGCGCTGAGTGACGTGCCCACGCTGGCCGGCGGCGCCGAGCTCATCGGCCTGGGCCGAAGCATCTACACGGTGTTTGACCGCAAGCTCGTGGCCCATGCGCTGGACAGCGTGCAGCAGCGCCTGCAGCGCGGCGCCGCCCACCCCAGCGCGCAATTTGTCACCACCACCCGCAGCGGCCAGTTGCTGCGCGCGCAAATGGCCCCGGTGCGCGGTGTGGCCGAAGGCGATGCGGTGCCGCCGGTGACGGGCTTTGTGCTGATGCTGGACAACATCACACGCGAATACGAAGAAGAGTCCGCCCGCGAACGGCAACTGCACGGCCACACCGAAGAAAGCCGCGGCTCGCTGGCCAACCTGCAGGCGGCGGTGGAAATGCTGGACGACACCGAACTGGAGCCCGCCATGCGCGAGCGCTTTTTGGGTGTGGTGCGGGAAGAAACGCGTGCCATGGCGTGCCGCATCAACGACTTGGCCGCGCAAAGCGCGCAAGGCCTGGCCACGCGCTGGCCGCTGGAAGAAATGCTGGGTGCCGACTTTGTGCAGGCTGCGCAGTTGCGCATCCAGGCGCTGAGCAAGGCGCGCTGCAGCGTGGGCGAATGTGACGCCACGCTGTGGCTCAAGCTCGACAGCTTCTCGCTGCTGCAGGCCCTGGCCCACCTGGCGCTGAGGCTGAATGACGAATACGACATCAGCTCGCTGCAGCTGCGCCTGACTGCGGCCGAAGGCAACCGGGCCAGGCTGGACCTGGTGTGGAGCGGCCAGGTCATGAGCACCGAGACGGTGATGAACTGGGAGATGGACGCCATCTCCACCGGCGCCGAAACCAGCCTGCTCACTGTGCGCGACGTGGTGCAGCGCCATGGCGGCGAATTTTGGTTTGAACGCGACCGCGTGCGCCACCAGGCCTTCTTCCGCTTCTTGCTGCCGCTGGCGCCCAGCGCGGCTTCAGAGCCAACCGAGGCTGCGCTGGCGCCCACCGACAGCCGCCCCGAGTACTACGACTTTGACCTCTTCGCGGGTGGCGAAAGCACACACGTGTTGGACGAACGCCGCCTGGCCGATCTGGCCTACACCGTGTTTGACACTGAGACCACGGGCCTGGACCCCACGGGGGGTGACCAGATCATCCAGATCGGTGCCACACGTGTGGTGGGCGGCAAGCTGCGCAAGGGTGAGAGCTTTGACCAGCTCGTCAACCCGCGCCGCCTCATCCCTGAGGCGGGCATCCCCATCCACGGCATCACGCAGGACATGGTGGCCGGCAAGCCCACCCTCGCCGAGGTGCTACCCGCCTTTTTTGCCTATGCGCAAGACACCGTGCTGGTGGCGCACAACGCGGCCTTTGACATGCGCTTTTTGCAGTTGCAAGAGCAGGCCACGGGCATCAAGTTTGAGCAGCCGGTGCTGGACACCCTGCTGCTGTCGGCCGTGGTGCACCCGCAGCAGACCAGCCACCGGCTCGAAGCCATTGCCGAGCGTTTTGATGTCACCGTGGTTGGCCGCCACACTGCGCTGGGTGACGCCATGGTCACGGCCGAGGTGTTTCAAAAGCTGATCCCGCTGCTGGCCGAGCAGGGCATCCACACCCTGGGCCAGGCGCGCGAGGCGGCGCAGAAAACCTACTACGCCAGGGTCAAGTACTGAGGCCGCACCGAACGGCCGCTTGCGCGGCCGTGAGTGGCTGCCGAAGGACTGGCCGCCTGCCAGCGGCCAGGCTGAGCGCGCCGCGCCCGCCCTATTCGCCGGTGCTGCCGCGCACCGTGTCACGGCCGTGCGCGTCGCGCACGCGGCCCAGGGTGTGGTCGAGCTTGCGTGTCAGCTTGTCCAGCGCGCCGTGCATGGCGTCGGCCACCTTGCTGGCTTCGTGGCTCACGGCCACGGGCTGGTGCCCGGCCAGGCGAGCTTCCAGCGTGCAGTGTTTGTCGGTGGTGCCCACGCGTGAGGCGCTGGCGTCACTCAGGTGCGCTTCGACGCGGGTGATGTTCTCGCCAAAACGTGCCAGCTTGTCCTTGATCTCGGTCTCCACCCAGGCGCTGAGTGACTCACCGCCCTGGATCTTGTCGTCGGTGTGGACTTGTACTTGCATCGGGTTCCTTCGTTGACGGCGCACGGGCGTGGGGCCGCCCGGGCCGATCCCACCATTGTGGCTGGTGGCGCGGCGGCCACTCCAGGGGGGGTCAACGAGGCGCAGCGCGTGGGTCGGGCAGGCGTGACATGTAGCTCGCCAGCGCCTGCAGGTCGGCCGCCGAGCGGCCCTTGAGCGTCTTGACCATGTCGGGATGCGAATTGCCGCGTTGCCCGTCGCGCACGTGTTCCATCTCGCGCAGCAGGTAGGGGTAGTGCTGCGCGGCCACCGCGGGGTAGACCTTGGCGTCGTTGCCCTGGCCGGCGGTGCCGTGGCAATCAACGCAACCCAACTGCTTGTACAGCCTGCCCCCGGCGGTGGCCGTGTCGGCCGGGCCCTGGCCGTTTTCAGCGCTGCTGCGCAGGCCGGACAGATGCACTGCCACGTCGGCAATTTCTTGTGGACTCACCGCGTGGGCCGAAGAAAACGGGTCCATCTTGGGGTTGACGCGGATGCCCGCACGGGTGTCGGTGATCTGTTTGATGATGACCACCGCGTGCTGGCCCGACAAACGCGGGTAGGTGCCGTCGGGGCGGCCGGCGCCGTCACGCTTGTGGCAGCCCTGGCAACCGCGGTAGACCTCCTTGCCGCGCGTGGCGTCCCCGGTGAGTTTGAGCACCTCACGCTGCTCGGGTGTCATGCCGTTCCACACATAACCCTGGCTGCCGTAGCCCATGGGGCTGGGCGTGGCGTCGGCCGTGTCAGCCTGCGCGTGGGTGGCCAGCAGCAGTGCACTGGCCACGGTTTGCAGCAGCAGGCGGCGCAATGCTTTCAAGCCTGGAGAATGTTTGGGCAAGTGTTTGGGCATGTGCATGTCACTCCTCCTTCAAGCCGGCCAGGTACTGCGCCACGGCGCGGATCTCGGCGTCGTTCATGCGTTGGGCCACGGCGGCCATCACGCCCTTGGCGTCGTTGTTGCGCTCGCCACTCTTGAAGGCGAGCAACTGCTTTTCTACGTAGGAGGCATGTTGGCCGGCCAGGCGCGGGTACTTGGCGTCGCCACTGCCGTCGGTGCCGTGGCAGCTACCGCAGTCGGGCACGGCCGAGGCCACGATGCCGTCGGTGTAGATCAGCTTGCCCTTGGCCGCCAGCGCGGGCTCGCTGGGCGTTCCAGGGGCGGGCTTTTGCTCGCTGTAGTACTCGGCCACCGGGCGCAGCGAGGCGCTGTCCAGCGTGGCCACGATCTGGCCCATGATGGGGCTCTTGCGCTTGCCACTCTTGAAGTCGGCCAACTGGCGCATGAGGTAGTCGGCATCCATGCCTGCCAGCTTGGGGTTGTCGGGCAGCACGCTGTTGCCGCCCGGCCCATGGCAGGCGGCGCAAAGTTGCAGGTGCAGGGCAGGTGGCGAGGCCTGGGCAGCCAAGGCGGTGCCCAGCAGCGCACACCCGACCAGCGCCGCGCGGGCAATGGCCGTGTGCATTTTTTAGAAGCCGGCCGACAGCATCAGCGTGGTCATCGTGTTGCCACCCTGGGTGCCCTCAGCCGGCACGTTGGGGCCATAGCGGCCCACGCCGTTTTTCTTGGCCCGTGTGCTGTGCGCCAGTTGCAGCTGCACGTTCTGGGCCATCTGGAAGGTGCCGCCCAGCGTGACGGCGTTGTCGCCGCTGAAGGTGGTGGCGCCGTTGTCGGCGCGGCGCAGCGCCACGATCACGGTGGCCTTCTGCGGCAGCACACCCAGCTCGGCGGTGATGGTGGTGGCCGTGCGGCTGTTGCGGTTGGCGTTGAAGAGGTTGGCCGTGCCGCCGGCCGGGCTGCCCGGGGCCTTGGCGTGCGCCAGGTACACCCCCAGCGGCATGCCGGCCACGGCGCCCTGGGCTTGTGCATCCATGGCCCAGCCCTTGGTGCTGCCGGTGAGCAGCGAGCCGCCATCGTCCACCCGTGCCTTGCTGCCCGACCACACCTGCACACCGGCCGCCAGCGACCAGCCTGCCACCGTGGGTGTAAAGGCGGCGCGCAGGTAGTTGGAACTGAGGCCTCCGATGTTGCTGCCGGCGCCCGGCAGGTGATTGGGCGTGAACGGTGCCACCACCACAAAGAAGCGCGGGTCGTACAAGGTGAAGGCAAAGCCGGTGGCTGCACCGTGGCTCTGGAAGAACACGTACTGCTGCGCCGAGGTCTCGTTGCGGTGCTCGCTGACACGCACGTTGCGCACGGCGCCGGTGTTGAGCAGCTCAAAACCGTAAGAGGCGCCCAGGCCGTCGGTAGTGAAGGGCACCACACCGCCCTTCATGCCCGACTCGCCCAGCGCCCACACCATGGGCATCTTGAAGCCGGCCAGCACGGCGTCGCCGCCGCTGGCCAACTGGCCTTCAAGCAAGAAGCCGATGTTGGGCGCAATGCGCCCACCCAGCAGCAACGCGAATTCGTCGGGGAACTGCAGCTCCCCGCTGTGTGTACTCTTGACGGCGTCGCCATTGGCGTCGGTGCCATCGGTGCCGTTGGACTTTTGGTAGCGGATCTTGGTGAAGATGCCACCGTACAGGCTGTCGGCCAGTGACAGTTCCTTGCCGGCGAGTGGCTTGTTCTTCATGTCCACGTAACCGCTGGCCTTGAAGTCCATGCCGAAGTCGTTGAGCGCGGGGTAGTGCTGGAAGTGGCATGACGAGCACACCTTGCCGGTCTGCCGTGCGTAGGCCGGCACGGCCTGGCTGGGCGTGGTGGCCAGCAGCGTGGCCAGCAGGGCCAGCAAGGCGGCGAGCCATCGAAGGGGAAAGGCTTGTGTCGAACGCATGGGGATCTGTCTCCTGGGGCCAAACTCTGCTGGCTGGTGCGGCCGTGTGCGGGGTGCCAACGGCTGCCAACGGGTGCTTACAGTCTTAAGCGCAAACCGCCACTCGCAAAGGGTCCTTGGGCGCGATCGGTGCGGGCCTTCAGTCGCGCTGTCATCAGACTTTGGTCTGATGGCAGGTGGCGCGCCGGTAACATCACGCGTCCGATGCACAAGCCGCCCCACGCCCTCCGTGCCCCGCCATTGGCGCCTCTGGCGCGGGGGCAGCGCCCGTTTGAACGCGTGAGCCTGGCGCGCCAGTTCTTGCTGGCCAGTGCGGTGGTGTTGATGTTGGGCGTGGCGGCAACAGGCGTGTGGGTGGGCCAGCAGATCGAGGCCAGTGTCGTCAACCGCACGGCGCGCATGGCGGCGGTGTACTTTGAGAGCATCGTGGCCGGGCGGCTGGACGAATTGCTGACCCAGGGCGCGCTGGGCACTGACACGCGCCGCATGCTCGACGCGATCTTTGTGGACGGACCGCTGGCGCAGAAGGTGGTGCGCTTCAAGCTGTGGACGCCCGATGGCCGCATCCACTACAGCAGTGACCACAGCCAGGAGCAACACGTGTACCCGCTGCATGACCACCATGCCTACGCGCTGGCCGGCCAGATGCATGCCGCCATCAGTGACCTCGACGGCCCCGACAACGCGTCCGAGCGCGCGCACTGGAGCCGCCTGATCGAGATCTACGTGCCGCTGCGCCTGCGTGGTGCCCCCGAGGTGCGTGCGGTGGCCGAGTTCTATCACTCCATGGACAACATCGAGTCCGACATCCGCCAGGCCCAGGGCCAGAGCTGGGTGGCCATCACGCTGGGGGCATTGCTGCTGTTTTCGGGTTTGTATGCGCTGGTGCACCGTGCCAGCCGCACCATCACCGGCCAGCAGTCTGACCTGAAGGCGCAACTGGCCAACCTGCAGCGCCTGCTGGCTGACAACCGGGGCATGAACCTGCGCCTGCAGCAGGCCGGCGCGCAGACGGCGTTCATGACCGAGCTGTCCTTGCGCCGCATCGCGGCCGACTTGCACGACGGCCCGGCGCAGGATCTGGCCTTTGCGCTGCTGACGCTGGGCGACAAGCCTGGCGGCCCCGAAAGCGCGCAGCGTCTGCAGGCCGCGCTGCAACGCACGATGGCGGCCATTCGCGGCATCGCCGGTGGCCTGATCGTGCCCGGCATGGCGCAAATGCCACTGGAAGACGTGGTGCGCCGCGCGGTGCAGGACGCTGCAGCCAAGAGCGGTGTGGCCTTTGTGGCCGACGTGCAGGGCACGCTGGGCGACGCGCCCGAGGCCGTCAAGATCACCGCCTACCGCGTGGTGCAAGAGGCGCTGAGCAACAACCTGCGCCACGCCAGCGGCCACCCGGCGCAGGTGCTGGCCCGCAGAGACGCCGACATGCTGCGCTTGCACATCAGCGATGACGGCCCGGGCTTTGACGCCCAGGCGCAGCCCGGCGCTGGCCATCTGGGGCTGGCCTTCTTGCGCGAACGCGTGCTGCTGCTGGGCGGCCGCATCCGCATCCATTCACGCCCCGGTGCCGGCACGCGGCTGGAGGCCTGGATCCCGCTGCGGGCGGTGGAGGTGGACGGTGGCTGAAGGCCTGCGCATCCTGGTGGCCGACGACCACCCGCTCATGCGCGACGGCGTCGTGCATTCACTGCAGGTGGAGCCTGGCTGGCAGGTGGTGGCGCAGGCCGACAACTGTGAGCAGGCGGTGGCCATGGCGCGCCAGACGCAGCCCGACCTGGCCTTGATCGACCTCAGCATGCCCGGGGTGGGTGGCATCGAGGTGGTGCGCCACATCACCAGCGAACTGCCGGCCACACGCGTGGTGGTGCTCACCGCCAGCAGCGACAGTGACGAGTTGCTGGCCGTGCTCAAGGCCGGCGCGCTGGGTTATGTGCTCAAGGGCGTGTCGGCGCTGGAGTTGCGCAACGTGGTGCGCCGAGTGGCCGAAGGCGAGTCCTATGTGCCGCCTGCACTGGCCGGCCGGCTGCTGGGCGAATTTGCGCGCGCCCGGGCCGAGCAGTCGGCCACCGCACTGACACCGCGCGAGGCCGAGGTGCTGGAGCTGCTGTCGCAAGGCC
>CXWL01004701.1_pt1 | contig 10556 bp, 6 predicted proteins | sample 590931 | NCBI WGS metagenome assembly CXWL01 (sample SAMEA3498368, study PRJEB10139) | groundwater metagenome | biome: water well; material: biofilm material | place: Germany | collected 2015-04-27
CTGCTGTCCAGCACCCGGTGCAGGCTCTCCTTGCGCCGCGCCGCCGTCCACTGGCGGCCGCCGCGCTCCAGATTCTTGGCCAGCCTCTCCACCAGTGCGGCCCAGGCCGCGCCTTGCGCCTTGCCGTCGGCAGCCGCGGGCGCAGGCAGCCCGGATTCGTCGGCGTAGGCGCGGGCGTAGTTCTCTGGCGTGGGTTCGAGCTGCGTCTGCGCCAGGCGACGCAGGGCAGCCTTGGCCACCGTGGCCGGCGGCAGCGTCACGCGAGCCCTCGCATGGCGCTAACAGGCCCTAGGGCCGTCCGCCGACGGCGCGTGCAGTCCCGCCGACGAGCTCGGCGTCGACGGCGGCGCCGATCCAGCGCGCCTTGCGCGGCAGCACCGATTGCTCAAGCCAGCGCTGCAGGTCGTCCGGGGGCACCGCCTTGCAGAACAGAAAACCCTGCATGAGGCCGCAACCGAGCAGGTGCAGCACCTCCATCTGGCGCAGCGTTTCCACGCCCTCGGCCACCACGCGCAGCCCGAGCGAGCGGGCCAGCGCGATGATGGCGGTGACCACGGCCGAGCTCTGCGGCGTGATGCCCAGATCGCGCACGAAGCTGCGGTCGACCTTGAGTTCAGAGATCGGCAGCGTGGTCAGGTAGGCCAGCGATGAATAGCCGGTGCCGAAATCGTCGATCGAGATCTCGACCCCGATCTCGTTGAGCCGGTGCAACGACGGGATCACGTTCTGCAGCTCTTTCATCAGGTTGTCTTCGGTGATCTCGAGCTGGATCACGCGGTGCGGCACACCCACCGAGGTGACGCATTGGTGGATGTGCTCGACCAGGTCGCTGCGCTCGAACAGCCGGCTGGGCATATTCACGGCGATCGAGTCGGCAAAGCCAAAGGCGTCTTGCCACACCCGGGCCTGGCGCGCGGCCTCGCGCAGGGCCCACTCGGACAGCGGCACGATCAGGCCGGTTTCTTCAGCCAGCGGAATAAATTCGGCCGGCGGCACCAGGTTGCCGTCGCGCTGCCAGCGCATCAGCGCCTCGGCACCCACCATGCGGGCGGCGCGCACGTCGATCTTGGGTTGATAGTGCAGCACCAGTTCATTGCGCTCGATGGCCTTGTGCAGCGCGGTTTCGAGCTCCAGCTTTTCACGGCCGCGGCCGGCCAGTTGCGGGCTGTACACGGCCGACGAGTTCTTGCCTTGCGCCTTGACCGAATACATCGCCACATCGGAATTGCGCAGCAGGTCGACCACCGAATTGCCATCGCGCGGGTAGATCGCCACGCCCACGCTGGCCGTGACAAAGCACTCTTGGCCGCTGACGAAGATCGGCTCGCGCAGCGCCTCCAGGATGCGTTGCGCCACGCGGTCGGCATCGTCGTCGCACGCCACCTCGGGCAACAGGGCCACGAACTCATCGCCGCCGAGCCGGCCCACCGCCTCCAGCGCGCGGTGCGATCGCACGCCCACGGCTTCTAGCGCACCTTCGGTGACCTGGTCGCTGTGGCGCACGCAGGCGCGCAGCCGGCGGCCCACTTCCACCAGCAGTTCGTCGCCAGCGCCGTGGCCAAGGGTGTCGTTGATGATCTTGAAGCGGTCAAGGTCGATCAGCAGCAGTGCAAACTGGTGCTGCAGCCGCCGCGCCTGCTCCAGCGCCCGCTCGGCGCGCCAGATGAGCTGGCGGCGGTTGGGCAGGCCGGTGAGGGCGTCGAAGTTGGCGAGCTGGCGGATCTTGTCCTCGGCCAGCCGGCGGTCGGTCACGTCCTGCACGATGCCGGAGTAGCCGGCGCCGTGGCCGTGCTCGTTGAATTCGGGCTCGGCCTCGACGTGGATGATGCGCTGGCGGCCGTCCAGCAAGACGATCGGCACGTCGGCGGTCAGCGTGGAGGCATGGCGCAGCGCCTCGTGCAACTGGCGCAGCAAGGCACGGCGGTCGTCCTGCGGCACCATGCGCAGCAGCACGCGCAGGCCCACGGCCTCGAGCGGCCCGAAGCCAAAGACACGCAACGCCTCGGGCGACATCAGCAGGCCGCCGCTGGCGCGCCGCCAATCGAAACTGCCCATGCGCGCCAGGTCCTGCGCGCGCGCCAGCTTGGACTTGCTGCGCTCGAGCTCGATGCGCGTGCGCGAGGCGCGCAGCAGGTAGCGCAGGCGACCGGCCAGCAGGCCCCACTGGGTGGCCTTGACGAAGAAGTCGGTGGCGCCGGCCTGGTAGGCGCGCGTGAACGAGGCGTCGTCGTCCAGGCCGGTGAGCATCAGCACCGGCACGTTTTCGTAGCCCGGCAGGCGACGCAGCGTGCGGCAGGTGTCAAAGCCGTCGAGCCCGGGCATCAGCGCGTCGAGCACGATGATGTCGGGCTCGCCGTCGCGCAACAACTCCAGCGCCTGCTCGCCGCTGCTCGCCTCGGTGATCTTGAAACCGCGCTCACGCAGGGCCAGCGCGGTGAGCAGGAGGTTGACTTCGTCGTCGTCGACCAGCAGCACCTCGGGCTGGGCGGGAACACTGTCGTCGGCGATAGGCTGGTGGGGCGTCATCTGCGCGCAAGGGGGGATCAAGACCGCAGCATAGCCCGAACCGCTGTCAGCGCCGCGTCGCCCTCGGCGACCAGCCGGTCCACATCGGGGCCCAGCGCCGTGCCGGTGCCCGAGCGCAGGCGGGCTTCGACCTCGGCACAGGCAGCCGACAGCGCCAGCGCACCGACGCTGGCCGACGATGACTTCAGCGTGTGCGCGACACCGGCCACGACGCCGACGTTGCCGTGTCCGCGCTCGGCCTGCAGCTGCACGAGCATGCGCGCGAGCGAAGTCTCGAACGCCGCCAGCACGCGCATCATCACGCCCTGCCGGCCATCGGGGTCGAGTTCACGCAGGCGGGCCAGCGCGGCCGGGTCCAGGCGGACGGCGGTTGCGGCGGCGATGGCGCTCGGAGAGGTGGCATTCATGGCAGTGGACCGCCAGGCGGCCGGGTAGTCCGACGCGGGCGGACGAGGATGCGGACCTGCCGGCGCGCCGTCAAGCGGGGGATCATCCAGGGGTCGTCTGGTGCTGACATCGGCATCGCTCGCGCTGGGGGGTTGTCGCGGCCCGCAAGAAGGGGGTGATGCCTGGACTTTCGGCCCGGCGGGCCTGAACTTGAGCCGGGCCGCAGGCGGGTGGTCCGTACAATTCCGGGCATGCATGCTATGTCTGCGGCCCGCCTGCGCCGAGTTGCCGGCTGGACGGCTTTGCCCGCCGTTCTGCCCTGGGCGGGCGGCTGCACCGATGCACCCACCGACACCGGTGCCTGGCTCTTCGTCTCATTGGCCCTGTTGACGGTGGCCGCCGCAACCTATGCGCTGGGCGCCTTGCGCGGCCGCCAACGCAGCGATGCCGAGTTGCGTGCGGCCCGCCTGGCGCTGCGTTGCGCCGCGCAGTTGCGCACGGGCTGGAGCTGGGAAACCGACCCTGCCGGGCGCTTGCTGGCCTGGCAGGCGCCCGGGTTGGCCAGTACGGCCGCCTGCCCGTTGTTTGCCGGCGCCCATGCCGACCCGAGGCTGGCCGGGAGCTTGCAAGCCGAACAAGCGTTTGCCGGGCTGCATGTGCGGGCAGTCCCGCCGCTGGAAGGCAGCCACGGCTGGGAGTTGCGCGGCGTACCGCGCCACGACGACCTCGGGCGCTTCAGCGGATTCGTGGGCAGCGCCCGGCCGACCGACGACGACGACGCCCAGCGCACCGCCGCCGCCGCGCTGGCACCGGTATTGGCCGCCGGCAACACCCCCGCGGTGGTGGCGATGAACGCCGGCGACGGCTGGCGCGTACAGCAGTTCAGTCCGGCCGCGCGCACCCTGTGGCCGGGCCTGGAGACGGGGGCCCTGCTGGACACCAGCCTGGCGGGCGTACCCGCCGCCGTGCGCGCGGCCTGGAGTGGGGCGCCGGCCGGCGCCGCGCCCGACGCGCTGGCGGCGGACGCTGCAGGATGGCAGGTCTCCCTTTTCGGGCCCCTGCCCGGCGGCACACGCGGCCTCGTACTGGCACGGCCGGCGGTGCCGACGACGGCCGCCGAGACGCTGGAGAGCGAGACCTTCAGCTTCACCGTCTCGCACGATCTGCGGGCGCCCATCCGGGTGGTGGACGGTTTCACGCGCATCGTGAAAGAGGACTATGGCCGGCTGCTCGACCGGGTGGGCAACGACCACCTCGACCGCGTGCTCGGCGCAGCGGCGCGCATGAACCTGATGATCGACGCCCTGCTCACGCTGGCACGGCTGTCATCGCAGCCGCTGGCGCGCCAGCCGGTGAACCTGTCGCAGCTGGCCGGGTACGTTGTCGATGACCTTCGGCGCAGCGCGCCCGAGCGCGAGGCCGAGATAGAGATCGAGCCCGACCTCACCGCGCTGGGCGACCCCACGCTGCTGCGGCTGGTCTTGGAAAACCTGCTCGGCAATGCCTGGAAATACAGTGTGCGCTGCAGCCGTGCCCAGATCTCGCTGCGGGTGGTGGCGCAAGGCGGTCGCTGCGCCTTCGTGGTGCGCGACAACGGTGCCGGCTTCGACATGCGCTCGGCGGACCGCCTGTTCGGCTTGTTCCAGCGCCTGCACAGCAGCAGCGACTTTCCGGGCCACGGCGTCGGCCTGGCTTCGGTGCGGCGCATCGTGCACCGGCACGGCGGCGAAATCTGGGCCGAGGCCGAGACCGGCCGCGGCGCGGCGTTCTACTTCACGCTGGCGGTCTGATCAGGCGCTGCGCGCCAGTTCTTCCACCGCACCCAGCAGCCGCTCGGCCTGCGACGCGATCGACAGCTGTTGTTCCTCGGCCAGGCGCAGCAGGCGCTGCCAGGCCTGGGCGCGGGGCAACGAGTAGCGGTGCATCAGCACGCCCACGGCCAGCGGCACCGGGTCGGCCAGCGCAGCGCCCACGCTCGCCGGCGGTGCGCTGGCCTGGGCGCTGCGCAAGCGGGCGAAGGCGGCCTCCACGCTGGGCACGATCTGCCCCACATCGAGCGGCTTGACGAGATAGGCCAGCGCGCCCAGCGACTGCACCTTGGCGATCGTGGCCTCGTCTGAAAACGCCGACAGGAACATGAATGGGATGCGGTAGGCATCGCGCAGCGTCTCGGCCACGTCAAAGCCACTCTTGCCTTCCATGCGGATATCCAGCAAGGCGAGCTGCGGCCTGTGCTCGCGCGCCAGCAGGATGGCGTCGTCGCCGTTGTCGGCATCGATGACCTCATAACCCGCCTGTGCCAGGCCGTGGGCCACGGTGGCAAGCACGAGCCGATCGTCATCGACGACCAGGATCCGGCCCTTGCTGCCCACAGGTTCGATCATGGCGAAGATTGTCGCTGATCGGTGGCACCCACGACCTGCACCGAAGGCGGCCGCAGCTCGATTTCAGCCACCACGTCGGCACCCCGTTGCACCAGGCTCAGGGTCGAACTGCGCCGCGGCAGCAGCGCCCGCACCAGCCCCAGGCCCGAGACCCCGCCGCGCACGCTGGCGAGGTCGAACCCCGGGGCCAGCGTGCCGCGACCCTGGATGCTGATATGCACGCTGTCGCCGCGGGCGGCGAGCCGGCAGCGCACCTCGCAGCCCTCGCCCTGGCCGTGCTTGACAGCGTTGGTCATCAGCTCGTTCACCGTCAGCGCCACCGGGATCGACCCGGCCTCGGGCAGCACATGAGGCACCTCGCCTTCGACCTCCACCGTGATCGTGCGGCCGAAGGTGCGCTGCACCGACTGCGCTATCGCGCGCAGCAGGCTGGCCACCTCCAGCGGCCCGCTGACGCCGACCTGCAGGCCATAGACCTGGGCGATCGCCTGCACCTGGCCCACGGCCTCGGACAGCACGTGTGCCACTTCAGGGTGGCGCGCCGCATTCTGCTGCAGCAACCCGGCCACCCCTTGCAGGTTGTTCTTGATGCGATGGTGCACCTCGCGCACCAGCACCTCGCGCTGGGCGATGGCCGCGCGCAGCCGGGCGCGCTCGGCGGCGCGCTGCTCGGTCACGTCGCTGGCCACGAGCAGCAGTTGCTGGGCCTGGCCGCCTTCGTCCAGCGGCGTGATGCGGCAGTCCCAGACGCGCGGCACCGGGCCGGTGCCGGCGTGCGGGTCGTGGGTTTCGGTGGCACCCTCCAGGCCACCGTGGCCGCCCCCTTCGGCGCCCTCTTCGTCGCCGCTCTCGCGCCATTCGTGCTGCCGCGCCTGGCCACCCTGGGCCGCCGAGACGAGCCAGCCACGCAATGCGTCGGCCTGCGCCGCCGGGCAGCAGTCTTCGGGCACGGCGCCCAGCACCTCCTGCAGCGGGCGGCCGAAGAAGCTGGACGCCGTCTGGTTGAGCTGCTGCACGCGCAAGGTGCGGGCATCGAAGAGCGCGATCGCCAGCGGCGCGGTCTCGATCACCCGCTGGAGCGAGGCCTGGGCCTGCGCGATGCTCACTTCGGCCTGGCGCCGGCGTTCGATATCGAGCAGCGCAAAGGTCAGCTCGCGGCCGCCGCCGGCCGCCGTCTGGCCGGTCAGCACGGCGTTGCCCACGACCCAGAACTCGCGCCCATCGCGGCCGCGCAGCCGGCACTCGAAGGTCTCGGCCTGGCCTTCCTGCAGCCGCTGCAGCCAGTCGGCGCGGCGCAGCGGATGCTCGGGCTCGGGCGTGGCCACGAGGCTGATCTGCTCGCCCACGAAGTCAGCCAGCTCGCCGGCGAACATGCGCCGCGCCGAGCGGTTCATCCACTCGATGCCGCGCTCGGAGACGGTGACGATGCCGACCAGCACCGAGTTGAGGATGGCGCGCGTGCGGTCGGCCTGCAGGGCCAGCGACTCGCGCGCGCGGCGGCGCTCGTCGATATCGACAAAGGAGCAGATCACGCCAGCCTCGGCGTCGTCCACGTTGACCGGCCGCACCGCCACCTGCACCCAGGCCAGGGCGCCGTCGCGCCGACGCAGCACGCGCTCGCCGCTGAAGCGCCCGTGGTCGCGCAGGCCCTGGGCGATCTGCGCCTCGAAATCGACGCAGGCGCGGGCATCTTCGTACAACTCGGCGGCGTCCAGCGTGGTCAGCTCCGGGCTGGCCCAGCCCGTCATCGTGGCCATCGCCTGGTTGGCGCGCTCGATGCGCGCGCCGCGCTGGTAGACGATGCCCACCTCGGAGAGGCTGAACATGAGCTCGCGATCGCGCAGCAATTGCTCCAGCTCCGCCTGCTGCGTCTTCAGGCGCGTGATATCGGTGAGCACCGCCACCGCTTCGGTCTGCTCGGCCTCGGGCTGGGCGCGGCGCACCGAGAGCGAGTACCACTGCACCGGGCCGTCGGCGCGCAACAGCGGCAGTTCGGCCTCGAATGTGCGCCCCTGGGTCAGGGCGTCCAGCGCCTCGCGCACGCCGTCCAGCGGACCGATGCTGCGCGCCAGGATTTCGGCCATCGAAGCGCCGGCGGCCGCCCCCGGGTCGAAGCCCAGCATGCGCTCGAAGCGTCGGTTGCAGCGCACCAGCACCGGGCCGCGCAGGTACGCGATGCCGGCGGTGGAGCTGTCGAGGATCGTCGTCAACTCGCGCAGCAGCTGTTCATTGCGGCGCTGGGCGATCTCCTGTTCGGTGACGTCCAGCGTCACCACCGAGGTGGTGGCACGGCCGCCCGCCAGCGCGCCGGGCTCGACCCGCGTCAACAGCCAGCGCGCGCCCAGCTCGGGGTGGCGCACGGCGTAGCGCACTTCGGTGCGCTCACCGTGGCGCAGGGCATGCTGCAGGCGCTCGAACTCGGGCAGTGAGTCGGGCTCGACGAGCTCGCGGCCGATGCCCAGCAGCGCGCCCGAGCCGGGTGCCTTGGGCGCCGCTGCTGCCGTGGCGCCGCGCGGCGGCGCCAGCCAGCCGCGCGCCGGGTCGTAGGTGGCCACGCCGATGCTGGCGGTGTCCATCAGCATGCCCATTTCGAGCTGGGCCAGGTCACGCTCGTCTTCGGCGCTGCGGTCCTGCACGACCGCCATCACGCGACGGCCGCCACCCTCGTCGCCGGCCACGCCGTGGCAGGCCAGGCGTGCCCACAGCCGGCGGCGCCGACCGTCGGCCAGTGGCACCAGGGCCTGGCGCTCGATCGGCCGCGCGCCGGGCACCATGGTCGGCAGCAGCGCGTTCGCCGCCGCGTCGCCATCCCAGCCCAGCAGCGCCTGCAACTCGGGGGCGGCCTCGCTCAGCACCTCGGGCACGCGCTCGACCAGGGCCTCGAAGGCGGCGTTGGAGCGCACGATGAGGCCGGTGTGGTCGTAGACCAGCATGCCCGCGCCGCTGAGCTCGAACCACTGCGCCAGCTCGTCTTCGGAACGGCTGGCCTGGTGGCGCGCCGCATGCTCGGCGCTGACATCCTGGATCAGGGTCAGCCACAGCGGTGGCGCACCCGGCTCGGCCAGGTTGGTGACGGCCAGCGTGACCCAACGCTCGCGGCCCGAGGCGTCGATGAGCCGGCGGCGCAGCGGCGGCGGGGCCAGGCCGCGTGCGGCCTCGGCAGCGGCCTCCAGCCTCTCGACGAGGTTGACCGAGCGATCCTCGGGCGGCTGCAGATCGATCGGGTCGCGCCCGACGAGTTGCTCGGGCGGCATGCCCATCAGCGCGGCAAAAGCCTCGTTGACCTCGGCCAGCAGATAGTCCGGCCCCTGCAGCAGAGCCGGGATCGGCGAGGCCCGGATCGTGCGGAGCAGCGCAAGCGCCGCGGGCGACGGTGGCACGCCGGCAGACATCAGCCGTCGAGCTGGCGTGCTGCCTGCAGCGTCATCAATACGGCGCGATTGACGTTGGCCGCGCTCAGCAGCAGCTTGTCACTGCATTCGCGGATGTCGAACACCGCCTCCTGCTCGATTGCGCGCACCAGCTCCAGGTAGGGCAGGTACGGCCCGCCCTCGCCGCGCAGCGCCTGCTGCACACGCTCGGGCACCGGTACGTTGCGCAGCAGCTCCGAAAACGGCTGCTGCAGCAACCGGTCGAGCAACGAGAAGACGCCGCAGATGAACATCTCGCCGCGCATTTCGGGGTCGTCGTTGCCGCGCGCGAGTTCCTCCATCAGCAGGCCGCGGCGCACCGCGGCGTACATCACCGGCCTGGCCACGCCACCTTTGGCCGAGGCTGCCAGCAACAGCGCGAGCCAGCGCTTGAGGCGCTGGTAGCCCAGCATCATCAGCGCATGGCCGAAGGAGTTGATTTCGACCTTGAGGCCGAAAGCCGGCGAGTTGAGATAGCGCATCAGCCTGAAGGCCAGCGTCGGGTCGCGCCTGAGCACCGCCTCCAGGCGTGCCACCGGCTCTTCGCGTTCGACGCCGTTGATCAGCTCCAGCACCACTTTCACATCGGGCGGCACCGAGCTGTGGCCACTGGGCGGCGGCATCGGGTCGTCGAAGGGCCAGCCCAGCACGGCCACCGCGCCGCGTTGGAAAGCCTGCTCCACCAGCGCCGTCGTGCGCGCGCCGGCCTGCACCGTCGTCACGCTGCGCGCACCCGGCGCAGGCGGTGTGTCCGCGCGGCGGTCTTCATCGGCGTCGACGATGGCGTGCGAAAAACAGGCCAGCACCTCGGCCGACAGCGGCGCCAGCGGCCGACCCTTGATGAGCAGCACGCTGCCGGCGGCATGGAGCTCGCGCAGCGCTGGCTTATGGGCGGGATCGCCGGCCATGAACGCCGGCACCTCGATCATCAGGTGCGGCTGCGGTGCCGCCTGCATGACCGCGCACAGCAGCGCCTCACCGGCGATATTCAGCGACACCTGCGGCGCGGCGCCAGCGCCCGGTGGCGGCCACACCTCGTGCAGCGCCACCAGCAGGGCGGTGGCGTCGGGTGCGGAGTCGGGCCGCTCGGGAAATACTGTCAGGCGCGTGGCCGTCACCGCACGCTGGAGGTCGATCATCGGGCTGTAGCCGAGGGCCACGTGGCCCAGCACCGGGTGTTCTTGCATGCGCGGGCAGCCGAGGTGCGGCCGCCGGGATGCGGGCCGCTATTTGGGCTCGCCGGTCAGCGAGCCCTATTTCAGATAGTCGAACAGCGACATGCGCTGCACGATCGAATAAGTCTTCAAGGCTGCATCGTAGCCGCTCTGCCGGTTCTGGAAGTCGGAGATCGCCTGCACCATATCCAGGTCCTCGGCCTCCGAGCGATCGCGCTGCGCATCCAGCTTGGTCTGGCTCAGCCGCTGGCCGATGCCCTCGATGCGGTTGAGCGCCTCGCCCGTGCGGGCCCGCCAGCCCGACAGGTTGCCGGCGCTGGCATCGATCTCGCCCAGGCCCTGGCTGACGGTCTGCGCCACCTGTGCCGGGGTGCGGTTGGCGGTCAGCAACTCGCTCACGGTGCGGTCCAGCACATCGAAGATCGACAGCATGCTGGCCGGGTTGGCCGGGTCGGCCGCCTGCAGCCAGGCGGCGCGGCCGTCGATCGACAGCGGCGAGGCCTCGCCGGCCGCCGCCTGCTGCTGGCCGGAAGCCGCATTGAAGACGACGCCAGCGGGCGTATCCAGCAGCGGCGGACCGTCGGCGCCCTGGCCACCAAAGAGGTAGCGGCCGGCGCCGTCGCTGCGGTTGGCCACCGCCAGCAGGTCGTCGCGCAGGCCGCGCAGATGCTCAC
>CXWL01014888.1_pt1 | contig 10552 bp, 11 predicted proteins | sample 590931 | NCBI WGS metagenome assembly CXWL01 (sample SAMEA3498368, study PRJEB10139) | groundwater metagenome | biome: water well; material: biofilm material | place: Germany | collected 2015-04-27
TCGACATGGCCGTCTGTATGGTCGTTCTTCAAACCGACCCCCAGCCACAACACCTGTTCAAGCCCGAGATCGGCGCACAGCCTGTCCTCTATGTCGCGACGGGTGAGTTCGGGATTGCGATTGGGGTTGAGCAGGCACTGCCCCGTGGTGACGCACAGCCCCGCGCCATCCACATCGATCGCGCCGCCTTCGAGGATCCAGTGCTTCGGCTCGCGCATGATGCCTGCCTGTTCGCACAGCACGCTCGCCACAAGGTCATCAAGGGGTGACGGGTATTTCCCGCCCCAGCCATTGCCGCGATAGTCCAGCGCCAGATGGCCATGTTCGTTGCGGATGATGATCGGCCCGGTATCGCGCAGCCAAATATCGAAAAACGGCGCGGAGATTATCTGCGCACAATCCCCGGCCAAGGCGTGCGCCGCCTCTTCGGCAAGGCCGTTGGCGCAGACGAGTTGAACCTTTTCGCCACGCCCGCCGGCATGAACGGCGCGCGCAAACGCCGCCACTTCAGCCTGAGCGCCGTCAAGATCGTCGAGCCAGAGATCGACCGCGCTCGGAAAGCCGATCCAGACACTGTCATGCGGAGCCCATTCGGGCGGTTGGTGTCGAGTCATGGGGGGGCTTTAGTCGCCTCGGCAGAGTTGGTTCAAGTCGAACCCCTTGCCCTCAAACCCGGCACCCTATAGAGGCGCGGCCAAATCCAACCCCTCAAGTCCCATGGAGACGACCAGACATGGCCGCCAATCGTACCTTTTCGATCATCAAGCCCGACGCCACCCGCCGCAACCTCACTGGCGGTGTTACCAAAATGCTGGAAGAAGCGGGCCTACGTGTCATCGCCTCGAAGCGTATCCAGATGACGAAGGAACAGGCCGAGGGCTTTTACGGCGTCCACCGCGAGCGTCCCTTCTTCAACGATCTTGTCGCCTTCATGACGTCCGGGCCGGTGGTCGTGCAGGTGCTTGAGGGCGAGAATGCCGTCCAGTGCAACCGCGACATCATGGGCGCGACCAATCCTGAAAACGCCGCTGAAGGCACGATCCGCAAGATTTTCGCCGAATCGATCGAAGCCAATTCGGTGCATGGTTCGGACAGCGACGAAAATGCCGCGATCGAAATCGCCTATTTCTTCAAGCCAGAAGAAATTGTCGGCTGATCTGGGCCTTGCCGGTCGCCTCGCCGATGCGGCGGGGGCGGCCATCCGGCCTTATTTCCGGGCTGAATTCGGACTGGAGATGAAGGCCGACGCGACTCCCGTCACGCTCGCCGATAGGGCGGCGGAGGCGGCAATCCGTGCGATCCTTGAGGTCGAGCGTCCTGCCGATGGCATTGTTGGCGAAGAATATGGCAGCATCCGCGAAGGCGCGGCGCGTGTCTGGGTGCTTGATCCGATTGATGGCACACGCAGCTTTGTTGGCGGCCGTCCGATCTTCGGGACGCTGATCGCACTGGTGGAGGATGGTGTGCCGATCCTGGGCGTCATTGACCAGCCGGTCAGCGGCGAACGCTGGATCGGCGCGGNNCGGCCAGATCGATCTGGTGGTCGAGGCGGGGCTCAAGCTGCATGACTTTGCAGCGCTTGCCCCCGTGATCGAGGGCGCCGGCGGCGTGATGCGCGACTGGCAGGGCAGGCCGCTCACCAGTGTCAGCGACGGGCATGTCATTGCGTGCGGGGATGCAGGTTTGCTGCCCGCGATCCTTGAGCATCTGAACGCCTGAAAGCTTGGGCTAGAATTCGTCGGCCACAAAGTGCGCCCTGTGCAGCCGCACCGGGGCAATGAGCGACCAGCTCTTGCGCAGCCATTCGCCGATATGCGCCCAGTCATTCGCGCNNGACGCTTTGCAGGCCACGACCTCGCCCGCCGCCTTCACGCCCGAACAATATGGTAAGTTCGAGCGCCTGATCCCTGCGACTCGCGACACGCTCTATGGCGGTGATTGCTACAATTACGGTCTCGTGGCGATCGGCCAGATCGATCTGGTGGTCGAGGCGGGGCTCAAGCTGCATGACTTTGCAGCGCTTGCCCCNNCCGGGGCAATGAGCGACCAGCTCTTGCGCAGCCATTCGCCGATATGCGCCCAGTCATTCGCGCCCAGGTCGAGCCGGATTCCGATCCAGCCCGAGGGGCCGAGATAGGCGGGCCGGTAATAGAGATCGGGGTTTTGCTCGATCAGCATTGCCTGTTCCTCGACTCCGCTGGCCTTGACCAACAGGCCGGTAATCCCGTCCAGATGGTGGTTGGAGCTGAAATAGGCGAAGAATTTTCCGCCTTTGATGAAAAAACCCGGCGCGCCGTGAGAAGTTTTCTCCTCGGCTTCGGGGAGTTGCAGGGCAATCGCGCGAACCTGGCCGAGCAGCCAATCCGGCGACGCCTCACGACTCACATAGTCGGCCAGGACGCGCGAATAGAGCTGGTGTTCCGCGATCAGGATGCGGCCTGCCAGCGATTCCGGTGTGTCGTCGGGCAGGATCGTGACTTCGGTCTGGCCAAGCACAGGCCCGTCATCGAGCTCTGCCGTCACGACATGGGCTGTGCAGCCCGAAACGGCATCCCCGGCGCCGATTGCCCGTTCATGCGTGTCGAGGCCTTTGTACTTGGGAAGGAGCGAGGGGTGGATGTTGAGGATGCGGTCGCGCCATTCGTTGACGAACGCGTGTGACAACAGCCGCATATAGCCCGCCAGCGCGACGAATTCCGCCGCGGCCTGTTTGAGCCGGGCGGTGATGACGGCATCGAATTCCTCGCGCCTCATGTCCTTGTGGCTCTGCGCGAATACGGGAATTCCCTCTGCCGCCGCCAGTTTCAGCCCCGCCGCTTGCGGGTCGTTCGCCGCGACCAGCACAATCTCGAACGGGCATTCGGGGTGTTTTGCGGCATAGATCAGCGCAGCCATGTTGGAGCCCCGTCCGGAAATCAGCACTGCGACCCGGGCCTTAGCCATTATGCGTAGCACTCCATGCCGCCATTGCCGACCATGTGTCGGCCGCGCCCTTTACTGTGCAGCCCTTTTCGCCGGCAGCGATACGGCCGATCTGGTGCACCCGTTCGCCGCCTTCCTCGAGCGAACGTGTCACTTCTGCAATGTCGTGTTCGGCAACCACCACGGCCATGCCGATCCCGCAATTGAAGGTTCGCGCCATTTCTTCAGGCTCGATATTTCCCTGTGCCTGGAGGAAGGCCATGAGGCGAGGCTGGGGCCAGAGGCTGGCATCGACATGGGCGTGAAGGCCCTCAGGCAAGATGCGGGGGATGTTTTCGAGCAAGCCGCCGCCCGTAATGTGTGCCATGGCGTGAATGCGCCCCGCGCGCACCTCGGGGAGCAACGACTTCACATAGATCCGGGTGGGCGCCATCAGCGCCTCGATCAGCAGCACATCCTGATCGAACAGGGCAGGGCGGTTTAGCTTCCAGCCCTTGTCCGCCGCCAATCGGCGCACCAGCGAGAATCCGTTCGAATGGATGCCAGACGACGCCAGACCGAGGATCGCATCGCCTTCGGCTACTTTGTCGGCTGTCAAAACCTGGTCGCGCTCGACAGCGCCAACGCAGAACCCGGCCAGGTCATAATCGCCATTGGCATACATGCCCGGCATTTCCGCCGTCTCGCCGCCGATCAAGGCACATCCGGCCTGCTTGCAGCCTTCGGCAATGCTTGCCACGACGAGTTCCGCCACCGCGTTATCGAGCTTTCCGCTCGCGTAATAATCGAGGAAGAAAAGCGGCTCGGCGCCTTGGACGATGAGATCGTTCGCACACATCGCGACGAGATCGATTCCCACGCCGTCATGACGCCCCGAATCGATTGCCAGCTTCAGCTTCGTTCCCACACCGTCATTGGCCGCGACGAGCAGGGGATCAGCGAAGCCCGCCGCCTTCAGATCGAAAAAACCTCCAAATCCGCCAAGATCCGCGTCCGCGCCCGGTCGCCGGGTCGATCTGGCGAGGGGCGCGATGGCGCGCACAAGTGCGTTTCCAGCGGAGATTGAAACCCCCGCCTTGGCGTAGGTATAGGGCTCGGTCTGGTTATGCCTGTCAGTCATCGCGCCCCTGCTATCCACAACGCGCTTGGAATTCCACGATTCCATCGCCAAAAGGGCCGCGTGAGTGATTTTTCCCGTTTTTTGCGGCCGGTTCCGCTTGCTTTGGCGCTCGGACTGGCTGGTTTGGGTGCGACTGTCATCGCTCAGATTGAGGGCGGAGACCGAGGCGTTGCGCCGATCGACAGTTCCTCGGACTTCCAGGTTTCGGGGATAAAGGTGGATGTGGCCGCCCGAAACGCCGATGCTGCTCGCTATGGCGGCTGGCGTGAAGCGCAGCGGAAAGGCTGGAGGCTTTTGTGGAGCAATGTCCACGGCGGTGGTGCGCCCGGTCTCAGCGATTCGGCACTTGATTCGATCGTTGCCGGGATCGTCATCGAGAATGAGGAAATCGGCCCCAATCGGTATGTCGCGACATTGGGCGTCCTTTTCGACCGGGTTCGCGCGGGCCAGATTTTGGGCGTCAGCGGTTCTGCCGTGCGGTCGGCACCGCTCCTCGTAATTCCTGTCCAATGGTCTGGTGGCGCGCCGCAGAGCTTCGAGACCCGCACGGAATGGCAAAAGGCCTGGGCCCGATTCCGCACTGGCGGCAGTTCGATCGACTATGTGCGACCCAGCGGCACGGGTGCCGATCCATTACTGCTCAACTACGCGCAAACGGGGCGACCAGGCCGTCGCTGGTGGCGAATGCTGCTCGACCAATATGGCGCGGCGGACGTGCTGGTGCCACAAGTGAGGCTTGAGCGACTATGGCCGGGCGGCCCCGTGATCGGACATTTTTCGGCTCGCTACGGCCCCGACAATCGCCCGCTCTCGACTTTCGTCCTGCGCGTCGAATCGAGTGCTGCGATTCCGCAAATGCTGGACGAAGGCGTGAAGCGGATGGATCAGCTATTCGCCGACGCGCTGGCCAATGGCCGCCTGCGGCCCGATTCGTCGCTTGTGATCGAACTGCCGGTCGATCCGTCGATGCTCGAAGCCGAAGAAGTTCCAACGCTTGAAACCGAAGCGACGCCGGAAACCTCAGAATCGGCCGCAGCGACAGGCACCTCCACCTTCACCGTGCAGTACGACACGCCCGATGTGGCCTCGGTGAGCAACGTTGAAGCTGCCGTACGTGGCGTACCCGGCGTGAAATCTGCTTCCACGGGCAGCCTCGCGCTAGGCGGCGTTTCCGTCATGCGGGTCTCGTTCGCTGGCGATATCGGCGCGTTGAAGGCCGCGCTCGCCGCGCGCGGTTTCCGGGTTCAGGAAGGGGGCGGGGCGCTCCGCATCAGCCGTAACGGGCAATGAGCCAGATCGCGCTACCGTTTGACTGGCCTGCGGCGGAAGACGCCGAAAGTTTCATCGTCACTGCGGCAAACCGGCTGGCGGTCGATGGCGTGGATCGCCCGGGAAGCTGGCCAGTGCGCGCTGCAATCCTAACTGGCCCGCGAAAATCCGGGCGCTCTTTGCTCGGGCGCATTTTTGCCGCCAAAACCGGCGGGACGCTGATCGACGATGCGGAGCTGCACCGCGAGGCCGACCTCTTCCATCGCTGGAACCTCGCACAGGAGGAGCGCAAGCCCTTGCTGCTGGTCGCGCTGTCACCGCCGCCGGTTTGGAAAGTGCGGCTACCCGATCTTGCCTCGCGGCTTTCAGCCACACCAGTTTTCACGTTGGGAGAACCCGATGACACACTCTCTCGAATGTTGCTTGAGAAGCAGTTCGCGCGGCGGGGCTTGCAAATCACACCCGACACCATCGCCTATATCGCCAGCCGCATCGAACGGAGCTATGTTGCGCTCATGCGGGTTGTTGATGCGATCGACACAGTCGCACTTTCGCAACATCGTGCTGTTACAACCCGGCTGGCGCGTGCGGTGCTCGAGGAGCAGCACCTGATCGGCGAAGTGGAACAAGGTGACTGATGCTGGATGGATTGAAAACTCGCGAAGGTTCTACGGAACGCGATTCTGCTAATGTGGAACCGAGCGCGCGATACTTCAACCGAGAGCTGAGCTGGCTTGCGTTCAACCAGCGAGTGCTGGAGGAATCGGTCAATCCGGCGCATCCATTGTTGGAGCGACTCCGGTTTCTGTCGATCTCGGGAAGCAATCTGGATGAATTCTTCATGGTGCGGGTTGCTGGACTGAAAGGCCAGCAATTACAGCATATTGAAGAACGAAGCGTCGACGGAATGACGCCTACGCAGCAGCTTGAGGCTATTGCCCGCGATGCCGATACGCTGATGGCCGAGCAGCAGGCACAATGGGCGCGACTGCGCGCGGAGCTTGCNNCTGTGCTGGAGCAGCATTTCCGCGAACAGATATTCCCGGTGCTCACCCCGCAGGCGCTCGATCCGGCGCATCCTTTTCCATTCATCCCAAATCAGGGGTTGAGCTTGCTGCTCGATCTCAAGCGAATCTCGGATGGCGAACCGATTCGCGAAATGGTCATGATTCCGGCCACCTTGCCGCGCTTCGTCCGTATTCCCGGGAGGAAGGCGCGCTATGTGACGATGGAAACAATGCTGCGTCGTTTTACCGGCCTGCTTTTTCCCGGCTACGATGTGCTTGGCGCGGGCGCGTTCCGCATCATCCGCGATAGCGACATCGAAATCGAGGAGGAGGCGGAGGATCTCGTCCGCTATTTCCGCAGTGCAATTAAGCGTCGCCGCCGGGGGCGGGTCATCCGTCTCGAAGTCGAAACTGGCATGCCCGAACAGCTTGAGGCGGTGGTCAAGCAGGAATTTGGTGGCAACGATGCCATTATCTCGGAAACCGGCGGTTTTCTGGGAATCGGCGATCTCGCGCAACTGGTCGATGAAGATCGGCCAGATCTCAAATTCACCCCCTACACGCCGCGCTTCCCAGAACGCATCCGCGAACATGACGGCGATTGCTTTGCCGCGATCTCGGCCAAGGACATATTGGTTCACCACCCTTATGAAGCGTTCGATGTCGTCCTCGCCTTTCTAAGCCAAGCGGCTGCCGATCCCGATGTCGTGGCGATCAAACAGACGCTCTACCGCGCGGGCAAGCAATCGGCGGTCATCCGCGCGCTGATCGACGCGGCAGAGGCCGGAAAGTCGGTGACGGCAGTGGTCGAACTGAAAGCCCGCTTCGACGAGGAGCAGAATTTGCTCTGGGCCAACCAGCTCGAACGCGCCGGTGTGCAGGTGGTTTACGGCTTTATCGACTGGAAGACCCACGCCAAGATTTCGATGGTGGTGCGCCGGGAGGGCGGGAAATATCGCACCTACTGCCATTTCGGCACAGGCAACTACCACCCGGTAACTGCCCGGATTTATACCGATCTTAGCTTTTTCACCGCCGATCCCCGAGCGGGACGCGATGCCGCGCAAATTTTCAACTACATTACAGGCTATGTCGAGCCTTCGAAGCTCGAAATGCTGAGCATGAGCCCACGCAATTTGCGGTCGAGGTTGTTCGAGCTGATCGATACTGAAATCGCCAATCAGCGCGCGGGCAAGAAATCGGGCATCTGGGCGAAGTTCAATTCTCTGGTCGATCCGGCGATCATCGAGAAACTCTACGAAGCAAGTGGGGCGGGCGTGCCGATCGACCTGATCGTGCGCGGCATTTGCTGCCTCAGGCCCGGTGTTCCGGGGCTTTCGGACAATATCCGGGTCAAGTCCGTGGTCGGCAGGTTCCTTGAGCATAGCCGCATCTGGGCGTTCGGCAACGGGGCGGCGCTTCCCAACGACAAGGCGCGGGTCTTCATTTCCTCAGCGGACTGGATGCAGCGCAATTTCGACCGCCGGGTCGAATATATGTTGCCCCTCGAAAACCCGACGGTGCACGATCAGGTGCTCGATCAGGTGATGGTTGCCAATTTGCTCGATAATGAGCAAAGCTGGGAATTGCAGGCGGATGGCCGCTATGTTCGCGTCGCGCACGGAGAAAAACCATTCAATCTCCACCGCTACTTCATGACGAACCCCTCGCTGTCGGGGCGCGGCGCGGCGCTGGAGAAGGCCGCCGCCGTGCCGAAATTGAGCTTCAACCGCAAGAAGTGAGCACGTCGCCGCGTCACGCGGTGATCGATATCGGGTCGAACTCGGTCCGGCTCGTCGTGTTCAACGGCCCGACACGCGCCCCGTCGGTGCTGTTCAACGAAAAGGTGATGGCTGGGCTCGGGCGCGGCGTCGTTTCAACTGGGAAGCTCGACGCAAAGGCTATGAAGGCGACGTTGCGGTCGCTGGCGCGCTTCCGCTACCTTGCGGCGCAAATGGGCGTTGAAACGCCAATCACGGTTGCAACTGCGGCGGTGCGACAGGCAAGCAATGGCAAGAGTTTTCTCGACGCGGTGAAAGCGCTTGGGTTGCCTGTGTCACTGCTCTCTGGAGACGAGGAGGCTGAAGCTGCAGGTTTCGGGGTGATTGCGGGCTTTGAAAATCCGAATGGAATTGTCGGAGATCTTGGCGGTGGGAGTCTGGAACTGGCGCGGGTTGAAGGGGGGCGTGTTCTCGAACGCGAATCATTCCGGCTGGGTGTGCTCAGGCTGGCCGCGATCCGCGAACACGGCGTGACCGAGTTGCGCAAGCAGGCCGGTGCGTTGCTTGAGGCGCGCGGTTGGGCTGCGCTCGGGGAAGGGTTGCCATTCTATCTGGTTGGCGGGTCGTGGCGTTCGCTTGCGAAGATCCATATGTTCCTTGCGCGCTATCCGCTGCCCATCGTCCACCATTACAGTATGCCACCAATGGCCGCCGCAAGCCTTGTCGGCGCGGTTGAAACACTCGATCGTAACATCCTCAAGGAAAAGAATATTGTTTCGAGTGCACGTTATCCCGCAATGGCTGATGCCGCGGCGCTTCTCGCGGTGCTCACGAGCCTGATCCAGCCTCAATCGCTGATCGTCTCTGCAACGGGATTGCGGGAAGGGTTGCACTACCGCGAATTGGCCGAGAGTGAGAGAGCGCTCGACCCGCTAATCGTCGCGGCGAGAGCCGAAGGCGATTTGCAGGCACGGTTTCCTGGTCATGGCGATCTGCTGCACGATTGGATCGCGCCGCTTTTTGCTGGCGACCCCGACGGCGATCTCCGTTTGCGCCTTGCTGCTTGCCTGCTCGGCGATATTGGCTGGGCGGCAAATCCCGATTTCCGCGCCGAACGCGGGCTTGAAGTCGCACTGCACGGCAATTGGCTCGGACTCGATGCGCGCGGACGCGCCATGATCGGTCAGGCGCTGTTTTCCACGTTTGGCGGAGGCAACGAGCGCCCTGCGATCTTGGGCGCGCTGGCGAGTACGGAGGATCTGAACCGCGCGCGGAATTGGGGGCTTGCAATGCGTCTGGGCCAGCGACTCAGCGGGGGCATAGCTGCGCCGCTCGGGGTCTCGAGGGTCTCTATCAGCGACGACAGCCTGATCTTGTCGTTGACCGGCGAAGCGGAGTTGCTTTTGGGAGACGCGGTGGAGCGCAGGCTCAGGCAGTTGGCAACCGCATTGGGAAGGACGCCAGAAATCAGCCGCAGCTGAAGCGGATCATCTTGTTTGCTTCATTCAACTCTATGTTCAGCCGATCTTGGCTATAATCCATCGTCACGGGTTGGCCCGGATTTATCCAGCGTATTGTCCGGGCTCCCGTAAGCACAAGCGCCTTTGCCGCGAGATCCGGTCTGGCCCCTTCGCCGACCAGCCCCCGTGCCTTGTCCGCCATGCAAGTTCCGGTTCCCATATCTGGCGGTGCACTCTGCGCCATCGCGCAGCTCGAAAGCAGCAGGGCAGGGGCCAGCAGCGCCTTCATGACGTCACTTCCTCCGCTGTCCGCGTCATGCAGAGCTTGCCATCCAACACCGCAAAGGCGAGCTTGCCTTCGACCAGCGCGAGTGCATCACGTCCGAACTGGTCGAACCGCCAATCCTCGAGCATCGGCAAGCCCGTTCGCTGTCCGGCGGCAAGCAGTTCCAGCTCTTCCGAACGTGCGAGCAGCCGCGCCGCGACGTTGATTTCCCGGGAACGGATCTTGAGCAGGAGTTTGAGCAGGTCGGCGACCAGCGCGCCTTCTTTGCCCAGGCCCGGCTTCTTGTCGTCGCGGGGCGGCATTTCGTCTGCCGGCAGCGGTTCGGCAGCCGCCAGCACCGCAATCAGCCTCCCGCCAATGTCGTTTCCGGCCCAGGCGGGCGAAAGGCCGCGCACCTTGGCAAGATCGGGCTGGTGGCGCGGCGGATGGGCGGCGATATCCGCCATCGTTTCATCCTTGATGATGCGGCCGCGCGGCAGGTTCTTGCTCTGCGCCTCACGTTCGCGCCATGCAGCAATCGCCTTGAGGCGTCCTAGCAAATCGGGCTTGCGGCCCGCGATGCGAATGCGTTTCCAAGATTCTTCAGGTTCGTTGATGTAATTGGCAGGGTCGGCCAGCCTCTCCATTTCCTGATCGAGCCAGCCGCCGCGCCCTGTCTTGCGCAATCTTTCGAGCATCTGGGGGAAAAGCACCGCGAGATGGGTCACGTCGCCGATGGCATAATCGATCTGACGCTTGTCGAGCGGGCGGCGGGCCCAATCGGTAAA
>CXWL01017528.1_pt1 | contig 10550 bp, 6 predicted proteins | sample 590931 | NCBI WGS metagenome assembly CXWL01 (sample SAMEA3498368, study PRJEB10139) | groundwater metagenome | biome: water well; material: biofilm material | place: Germany | collected 2015-04-27
GACGAGGGCCACCTCGTCGGCGGCCCACGCCCGAGGTACATGTGTCATTGCCACGCCGAGGTTGCCGAAGCATCGACCTTCGGCGACCAGCGGCACGTTCACCCCCGCCCGGTCCGGCACCGGGAACGCCTTCCACTCGTCCACCCACGCACCCACATGGTCGTGGATGTCGTCGACAACCAAGGTTGTGAGCGTGCGACAGCGCTCCACCAGCGCCGACACCGACCGATCACCAGCGGCAGTCTTGGATGGGACGGGTTCGACAATGCTCGACGGCAGTTCGTCTGCCGCCCAGCCGGCGACCTTTGCGCACCCTTCGTCGTCGAACAACGAGACGTATGCCGAGTCGGCCTGCAACAGGCGACCAAGAGACCCGAGCTGGTTGCCGAGCTGGGGAACTATGTCGTCGGTCGGTACCGCCAGCGCCCATCGCGACAGTGCCGAGGCGACTGCGTCGAAAGCGGTTCTGCGCTCGGCGAGGAGCTGCTGCTCGTGGCGCAACGAATCGTCACGGAGCGACACCGTGTAGCCCCCGACCACGGGATCGAACACGCCCTGGGTCTCCACGTCGAACCACACCACCCGACCATCGCGGCACACGAGGCGCAGCTCGAGCGAGGGTGGCACCTCCCCCAGGGTGGTGCGACGGAACGCCTCGAACGCGGTCGCCCGATCGGCACGGTCGACGAGCACGGCGAACGGTCGACCGATCAAGGCCCGTGGAGGACGGCCGAGCACCGCCTCTACCCGGGCGTTCACGTATCTCACGATTCCCTTGCGGTCGAGTACGAACAGCAGCTCACCGACGTTGGCAAACATCGCGCCGAGCGTCGCCTCGCTGGTGCGGAGCGCCTCGGCGGCGCTTCGCCGAGCGAGCAGGTTGGCGAGGATGTCGCCGACCGACTGGACCGCATCGATCTCGTCGGAAGACCAGATGTGCTCGGCTTCCACGCTGGCCAGACCCAGGGCACCGACCAGCTCGCCTCCCACCCGCAACGACGCGGTGAGCCGCGCCGTCGACGGATTGAACTGGTACGCCGCGGCGAGCTCGCCCGCCCATGGGCTGCGCCCGAGCAGCGGCGAACCCACGATCACTCCACCTTCACGAAGGCGTTCGATCCAGCGCGGCACCTTGTCGATCGACAGAGAAACCGGCTCGGCGACTGCCGGGTACCGCGCGCTGCTCCAGCCGCCGAGCGGTTCGATCACCCCCGAGTCGATGTCGATCCGATCGACGTAGACGCGGTCGGCGCCGAGCAGCGAGCCGAACTCTCCGAGCAGCCGGTCGATGTGGTCGAAGAACTCGTCGTGACCGACGTCGAGCGCGCGCGACGCGACGAGAGCAGCGAAGCTGCCGAGCTCGCGACGCCTTCGCTCGGCCCGCTCGAGCGACTTCACCTCGCTCACGTCGCGGCTGACGGATGCGATCAGCTGGACGCCAGGATGCAGTGGATCGTCGACGAGTTGGATGTCGCTCACAACTTCGGTCCGCGCGCCCGTCGTCGTGTCCACCAGCGTGCCGTCGCCTGACCAACGCCGGTGTTCCCTCAACGCCGGCACCACCTCGCGGTCGATCCGCTCGCTTTCCTCGGCGGCGAAGATGCTCCGCGCCGAGACGTCGACAAGGCGATCGTCGCCGCCCAAGCCGAGTACAGCCCGCAACGCCGCGTTCATGTACAACAGCGCCCCATCTGCATCGGCCAGGAAGACGAACGCCTTCGTCTGCTCGATCAACCCTTCGAAGCGGGCCCGATCACCCTCGGCAGCTCGACGCTGGGTGAGATCGCGGCGAACGTGCAGCCAGTGAGTGTGCACGCCACGCTCGTCGATGATCGGGCTCAGCGTGGTCTCGCACAGGTAGAGCGAACCATCCGCCCTCGCGACTGCCATCTCCATCGTCGCGCCCGACCGCGCCTCGTGCACCTCTTCGAACCATTCCATCACCGACGGATCGGGTTCGTCGGGTAGCAGCATCTCGACCGTGTTGCCGACGACGTCGATCGCCGCAAAGCCGGTCTCGGACTCGAATGCCGCGTTCACGTACACGATCGGCGCTCCCGTCGCGCCGCCATGGGCTGCGGTCACGACGACCGCGTCGTGCACGCTGTCGAATGCGGCCAGCAGCAGGCGGGCGCGCGGTGAGCCGAATCCGGGTAGTTCGTCGGCTCGTCGATCGATCGACGAAAGCAGAGGTCCCGGCGGATCAGCGCCGCACCACGGCAGCTTCAAAAGTGGCTCCACCTCAGCCGGCGTGGCCGGCATGCCGAAGTGGTACCCCTGGGCATGATCGGCCCCCAACCGCATGAGCGCGTCGACGTGGGCGACGTCCTCGATCCCTTCGGCGACCACGCGCAGACCGAGCGCGTGGGCCAAGTCGATCACGGCTTCCACGATCGCTTCGTCGGCGAGTGAGCCGCCGATGCCGGCCACGAACTTCCGGTCGATCTTCACCGCTGTGACGGGAAGCTCGCGCAGGTACGTAAGCGACGAGTATCCGGTGCCGAAGTCGTCCAGGGCGATCTCGATGCCGAGGGCCCTCAGGGCCGACAAGGTTCCGACCGCGTTCGGGAGGTCTTCGAGCAGGCTCGACTCGGTGACCTCGAACCCGATGCTCTGCGGCTCGATGAGATCGAGCTCGAGGGCGCTGGTGATCCGGTCGAGGACCCGTTCCCCATCGACGAGCTGCTGTGCCGCGAGGTTGACCCACACTCGCATCGGCGCACCATTTCGCGTCGTTCGCCAGCGCGACGCCAGCATGATCGACTCATCGAGCACCCATGTACCCAAGTCGATCATCAGCCCCAGAGCCTCGACGTCGGCCAGGAAGCTCGCCGGGGCCAGCAGCCCTTCGGTCGGATGCTGCCAGCGCACGAGGGCCTCGACGCCCTCCACCTGGCCATCGCGCAGGTCGACCTCGGGTTGTACCACCAGGCGGAGCTGCCCATCCGCGATCGCTCGGCGCAGATCATCGGCGCGTCGCCGCCGGCGTTCCACCTTCACCTCGAGCGAGTCGTCGTACGCGGCGATCGTTCCGGGCCCGGCGGCCTTGGCCCGCCGGCAGGCGAGGAAGGCCTGCTCGATCAGATCGAGATCGCCTTCCGATCCGTCATCGCAGGCAAGTCCGGCACACGCGGTGACAGTGACCGACCTGCCCTCGATCACGACCGGCTTCGATACGATTGCGCAGAGCACCTCGGCGCTGGCCCGCGAGCCCTCGCATGATTCGTCCGCCAGCACCACGAGGAACGCTCCGCCCTGCGGTGCGGTAACCATCGCGCTCGACGGAAGAGCCTCGGCGAGCCGCACGCCGATCAGCTCGAGGAGGCAGTCACCGGTGCGCTGTCCCCACGCCGCGTTGATCTCGTGCAGCCGGTCGATGTCGAGGTGTATCACTGCAGGCCGCCGTCCGGCCGCGTGCGCGGCGCGCAGCGCGTGACGGGCCGCGGTGCGGTCGGCGACGGCATCGTGGCGAGGTGCGGTCGGTGGGGTTCGGTGAAGGGGTTGCTCGGCCATGGTTGGGTGCTCTCAGCACCCAACGACAGTGCGCAGAGCCTCCATTTACGCCACCATTTCGCCTGTCGTAGCCTCGCGCCACGTCCGCTGAGGGACGAGGTTTCAGCTGCAGCCGCTCGTGCTGCCGCAGCTGGGACAGGCGTGACACGACCCGGCCCGGATCATCTGAACACCGCACTGCATGCACATCGGCGCGTCGCTCTGACGCACCGCCGGGCGAGCGATGCCGCTGGGGTTGGTGACGTCGTTGTTCGGCGCGGCCGGCGCGACGCCGAGATCGAGTTGCTTGGCGAACTCGGTCACCGACGGCACGCTCTTCGGGTCGGCCACGATGTCGCTGCCCGTCCTGGTCTCGATGACGCTCTCCTCGACGCCGGGCAGCGTGGGCTGCAAACGCTCGTCGATCGAGAAGATGCCGAGTTCGGCGCGCTCGTCGTAGGTGAGGTACTCGAGGGCGAGGCGCCGGAACAGGTAGTCCATGATCGACGAGGCGAAGCGGATGTCGGGATCGTCGGTCATGCCGGCGGGTTCGAAGCGCATGTTCGTGAACGCCTCGACGAAGGCCCGCATCGGCACGCCGTACTGCAGGCCATAGCTGATGCTCTTGGCGAAGGCGTCCATGATGCCGCTCAGCGTGGAGCCTTGCTTGGAGACGGTGAGGAAGATCTCGCCAGGGCGACCGTCGGCGTACTCGCCGATGTTGGCGAAGCCCTTGCAATCGGCCACGCGGAACTCGAACGTGCGTGCCGACCGGGTACGCGGCAGCTTCTGGCGGATCGGCTGATGCACCACCCTCTCGACGATGCGCTCGACCACCTGCGCGGCTGCCGCCTCGGCGCCGGGCGCATCGGGGGCGCCGTCCTTCTTGGCCGTGCTGAGCGGCTGACCGACCTTGCAGTTGTCGCGATAGACCGCAACCGCCTTGAGGCCGAGCTCCCAGCTGAGCTGGTGCAGAGCCTCGATGTCTTCGATCGTCGCCTCTTCGGGCATGTTGACCGTCTTGGAGATGGCACCCGACAGGAACGGCTGGGTGGCTCCCATCATCCGCACATGACCTTCGTAGTGGATCGTGTTGTCGCCCATCGAGCAGGCGAACACGGCAACGTGCTCGGCAGCGAGGTGCGGGGCTCCGAGGATGCTTTTCTCGTGATCGATGTAGGCAATGATCTCGTCGACCTGCTGGGCGTTGTAGCCGAGGCGGCGCAGCGCCCGCGGGATGGTCTGGTTGACGATGACCATCGTGCCGCCACCCACCAGCTTCTTCATCTTGCACAACCCGAGGTCGGGTTCGATGCCCGTGGTATCGCAATCCATCATCAAGCCGATGGTGTTGTGGCTGACGAAGCCGTTGGCGACGTAGGTGACGTTCGCAGGCACCGACAGGTCGTAGGTGAGCTCTTCGTCGCCCAGCTCTGCGGTCTCGACGAGGTCGAAGAAGAAGCCGAGCAGATGGCCGAGCTCCGCGTCGTGCGACAGCTGGTAGATCTGCTCGGCGAGCCGCCTGGTGATCGTCGACGATCTGGCGTGCTCCATGAGCGCCACCCTGCGTTCGCGGCCGTTGTGCGGCACCGCCCGGTCGATGAGCTCGCGACTGACCGGGATGTGGTCGTATCGTGCCGACTGGATCGCGGAACTGACGTCGACCTTCCCCCACTTCCGTTGGGAGATGAAGCCGACGTCGCCGAGCCAACGCTCGTTGGATGCGCGGTTCAACAGGCGCACCACCTTGAGCGCCGACCCACGACCGCTTACCTGGCGCGAACGGGTGCTGACGAAGCCAAGGGCGAGCATGAGGCTTTGCACNNGTTCCGTCGGCCTCGAACAAGCCACGGAGGAACGAGCGATAGCACGCTGGGTCGTTGGTGTGCAGCACCGACTCCGGAATGTGTGGCGTGTAGCCCTTGCCCGAGTGACCCTCGTGGGGAAGACGTTTGCCGAACCCGGAGGCGACCCACCAGTCGGCGAGGCGCACCGAGTGGAAGGCGACCTCCACGTACCCGCGTCGCTCGGCGGTGGCCGCGGTGACACCGAACAGCTCCTTGCCCAACCACTCCAGGTGCGCGACGACGTCGAGATCGTGGGCATCGACGCAGAACCGCAGGCCGCGGGAATGCAGGGAGCCGTCCCCCATGAAGTAGCCGACGAGCTCGGCGAGGTCGGGTGTCATCGTGGACGGCACCCGGACGTGCCGTTCGCCGGCCCAGCCCATCTTGTCGGACAGCGGAGGCAGCACGACCTCGTTCGGCGTTCCGATGAGTGCGCCGAGCGCCAGCGGCACTCGGTCGCCAGCACGCAGATCGGCGAACCGTCGCCACACCCAGGTGCCAGCCTGGTCGACCACCTTGACACGGTGCTTCGTCGTGCCCTGGATGCGGTATCCGCGGCGCGTCGTGACGTCGACGACCTGTTCCAGGCCATTCACATAGAACTTCGTGGCCTCACGCTCACCGTCGTCGGTGTGCACGCCGAACGACACGTCTTGCCACTGTGCTCCGTCGGGGTCGCCTAGCGAACCAAGCCGTACCAGGCCTCTCGAGGTGGTGACGAGTGATCCACCCACCAGGCATCCAGTGGGCGCGAGGACACTTGATTGGCTGTTGCGCACGCCGTACTCCTCGCCGTCGCGCACGGCGAGCTCCCAGGCCTGCTGGCCGGCCGCGACCAGATCGGCGGGCACGGCGGCAGCACCGTCGATGGTGTAGGACGCGTCGCGATGCATGCGCAACACGTTGAGCATGTGGATCTCGTTGTCGGCGAATCCGGCGAACGGACCCATGCGGCTGGCCGTGCGCGCGCTGGTGGCGTACGCGTGGCCGGTCATGAGCGAGGTGAGCGCCGCCGCCCACGCCCGGCCCTCGACCGAGTCGTACGGCAGGCCGAGCGCCATCAGCAACGCGCCGAGGTTCGCGTAGCCGATGCCGAGCTGGCGGAACTTGCGGCTGGTTTCGCCGATCGGCTCGGTGGGGTAATCGGCGCGGCCGACGAGGATCTCCTGGGCGGTGAAGATGACCTCGACGGTGTGCATGTAGGCCTCGATGTCGAAGCTGTCGTCACCCACCGAATCGAGATCGAGGTACTTCAGCAGGTTGATCGAGGCCAGGTTGCAAGCCGAGTTGTCGAGATGCATGTACTCGCTGCAGTTGCGCACGACCACACCGTTGGCCACGTAGCTGTGGTTGCGCGGCTCGCTCAGGTTGTAGGTCAGCTCGACACCGTCATCGGTGCGTGACACGAGTTGCGCCGTGGTCTGATCCTTGGCGTACTGCCGGTGCTGGGACAGCACGGTCGCCAGCTTGTCGGCCTTGGCGCGCACGGAGAAGCCGATCACGTCGGCAAAGCGGCGGATGCCGCCGGCCGAGATGCGCAGGTCGAACATCGGCCCGGCCGAGTAGCGACGGTCCTGTCCGTCGACGGTCGTGTANNTCACTCGGCGCTTCGAGGACTGACCACGGCACCACCTTGTCGGTCGCACGCCCGTTGGACACGCCGAGCGCGCGGAGCTGGGCCACGAACGCTCGGCGGCTGGCCCGGAGCTGGACCGTACCGTTCGGCTGCTCGCTCGGCTTGGGAACTGTGCCGTCGTTGATCGCGGTGAGCAGCAGGCGGTGCAACGGCATGATGTCGTTGATGTCGTCGGCGCTGCCGTACACCGTTGTGGCCACCTCTCCGGAGATCGTTCCATCGCCGACGAGCCAGCCGAGGTAGTGGCCGAGCTCGTCGGTCCACTTGTCGGGAAGCGAAAGGCCCGTGGCCACCCGGCGGTCACCCGAGGCGAGCATCGCCGCTTCGGCCGACACGGGCAGAGCCCACGAGGCATGCGTCGCCGGTGACGGGTGGTTCAGGATCCGCACGTCGTCGGCGGAGGTGAGCTCGCCAGCGGCGACGTATCCTCGGTTCGCGGTGAAGATCCGGTGCCCGGCCGTGCAGCGCAGTTCCATGCCGTTGGACAGCTCGAGGCGCACGATCTCGTTCGTACCGGTCACCATGATCGCGTCGGGCGTGGTGACCTCGAGCCGATCGGTGGGAGCATCGGGGTTCGTGATGTCGTGGGTGTACACGCCGAACGCCTCTCCGTTGCGGGCCCGGTCGAGCAGGTCGGCGAAGCCGATCAGGCCCTTGTCGGTGTGGACCAGGGTGTCGCCCGTGAAGCAAGGGTTGGAGCCGTTGATGCGGCCGGTGGCGTGCGCGGTGTGCCACTTGTTGATGGTGGTGTCGAACTGCAGACCCGGGTCGGCGCACTCCCACGATGCCGTCGCGATCTGGCGCCACAGGTCGCGGGCCCGCACGGTGCGCACCGCAGAGCCGTCGATCACGGCCTTGTAGGTCCAGTCGGTGTCGTTGATGACGGCGTGCATGAAGTCGTCGCTGATGCGCACCGAGTTGTTGGCGTTCTGGTACTGGATGCTGTACGAATCGCTGCCGTCGAGGTCCATGTCGAAGCCGGCGTCGCGCAGCACGCGCGCCTTGCGCTCTTCTTTGGCCTTGCACCACACGAACTCCTCGACGTCGGGGTGATCGACGTTGAGGATGACCATCTTGGCGGCGCGTCGGGTCTTGCCACCGCTCTTGATCGTGCCGGCCGATGCGTCGGCGCCACGCATGAAGCTGACCGGTCCGCTGGCCGTGCCACCTCCGTTGAGTAGTTCGTAGCTGGACCGGATCTTCGACAGGTTGACACCCGAGCCCGAGCCCCCCTTGAAGATGATGCCCTCTTCCCGATACCAGTTGAGGATGCCGTCCATGGTGTCGTCGACGGAGAGGATGAAGCACGCACTCGCCTGCTGGGGAACGCCCTTCACTCCGATGTTGAACCAGACGGGGCTGTTGAACGCGGCGCGTTGGGTGACCAGGATGAACTTGAGCTCGTCGCGGAAGGTCTCGGCCTCGGCCGGCTCGGCGAAGTAGCCGCCCTCTACACCCCAGGTCGTGATGGTGTCGGCCACCCGGTCGATCACCTGACGCAGCGACGTCTCTCGCTCCGGCGTGCCGATGGTTCCACGGAAGTACTTCTGGGCGACGATGTTGGTGGCGTTCAGCGACCACGTGATCGGGAAGTCGACGTCGAGCTGCTCGAAGGCCACCGAGCCGTCTTTCCAGTTGGTGATCCGCGCGTCGCGCCGTTCCCACACGACCTGGTCGTAGGGATGCACGCCCGGCGACGTGAACTGCCGGGTGATCCCGATCGACAAACGCTCCGGCGCCAACGACATGACCTGCTCCTCCTCTACCGGATCGACCGATTCGACCCGCTCTGCTGAACTGAACTGACCTGACAACGAAATCCTGCGACCACAAGATGTGGTGGCTGACGGCCCCACACGACAGCGGACACCACAAGTGGTTGGAAGATTACAGCACTGTAACTACACCGCTGTCAACGACTGGTTGGAGGGAATCTCCCCAACCGCACCGCGACCAGGCCGAGCACACCGGGGGGTGGCGCATCGGACCAGCATGGCAGGCGGTGCGGGAAGCAGGTACGAGGCCCTTCGACCCCACAACATCGATTTCCCCCCACGAACACGAGGGGTGAACGGCCGACATTGACCGTCCGCGCCACGCACCGCTGCCATGACCGATCCACACCTTAGGGGCGTTGGCCTGTGGGCAGGAAGAGGGAAAAGGCTGTGAATTTCGTTGTGGACGACGGCCCGAACCTGTGGGAAACGCGCCGGCGTCAGACGAGCTCCACCGTGACCGGGATGCCGTTCAACACCGCTGTGCCGCTCAGCGGATCGAGCGCCTCGTGATCGGCGAGCACGTTGCTGTTCACCCCGGCCCGCTCCGCCGCCACCCGCAGCCGGGTGTCGGGATGATCGTGCCCCCAGCCGTGCGGCAGGCTCACCACCCCGGGCCGAATCATCTCGGTCACCTCCACCGGAGCGTCGACGCTGCCGACCCGGCTCGTCACCTTGGCGTGGCCGCCGTTCACCAGACCCAGCCGCGCGGCATCGTCGGGATGCACCTGGAGCGTGCAGCGGGGCTTGCCCTTCACCAGCACCTCGATGTTGTGCATCCACGAGTTGTTGCTGCGGAGATGTCGGCGGCCGACGAGCACCAGCCCTCGATCGCGCAGCTCGTCGATCGACCCGGCGAGCCGCTCGAGATCGGCGATCAGCACCGGATGGTCGAGCTCGATCTTCCCGGCAGGCGTACGGAGGATCTCGGGCACCCGCGGCTCGAGTGCCCCGAAATCGACACCGTGGGGGTTGTCGACCAACAGGTCGAGGCTCGCACCGTCGTCGGGGCCGGCGCCGAAGGCCGCCCCGTACGGTCCCGTCTGGAGCATGAAGTCGAGCAGGCGATCCGGCCCCCGGCGCCCGCCCGAGGAGAGGTGTCCGACGACCTCATCGGCGTCGCGGCCACAGATCACCGACGACGGGTCGGCCACCGCGCTGCGCACCATGCCGGCGACGACCAGATCGTCGAGCACCTGCGGATCTGCGTCGATGCCGTGGCCCTGGGCGATGAGTGCGAGCTTGGCGAGGATCTCCCACTCGTCGGGCTCCCCGTCGGCGAGGGGCAGCACCGCCGGGCTGTAGTTCGCAACGTTGCGTACAGCGAACTGGAGCAACGCCAAGTCGTAGTGGCTTCGCTGAAGCTGCGAGGGGCTCGGGAGGATGACGTCGGCATGCTTGGTCGTCTCGTTGAGGTAGATGTCGACGCTCACCATGAACTCCAGATCNNCCGCGTCCGATGCGAAACCCGGGTCCGGTTCCCGACACGCCCCGCGTGCTCGCGCCACCGGCGACCGGCTTGGCGAACATCGCCCCGCCGGCGCGATCGAGGTTGCCGGTGATGATGTTGACGACGTCGATGAGCCAGGAGGTGACCGTCCCGAACTCGGTGGTGGTCGTGCCGACGCGGCCGTACACCGACGCTGAAGCCGCATCGGCCAGGCCGTGGGCCACCAGCCGGATCTCCTCGGGTGTCAGCCCTGTGGCTGCGGCCACCGAGTCCGGCGTGAACGGCGCACAGGCGGCTACGACGGAATCCAGGCCCTGGAGGTGCGGGCCGATGTGATCGCCGGCGGCCAC
>CXWL01039352.1_pt1 | contig 10545 bp, 14 predicted proteins | sample 590931 | NCBI WGS metagenome assembly CXWL01 (sample SAMEA3498368, study PRJEB10139) | groundwater metagenome | biome: water well; material: biofilm material | place: Germany | collected 2015-04-27
CTGGTCTTTGGCGACGCCCGGCACGTCAAAAGTCAGCGTAAAGCTCTTCTCGTCCTGTGTGACTGAAGCGGCGCGTTGCCGAGCCGGTTGCAGAGCCTCGGCCATGAAGCGCTGCAAGGCGCGATCAGTGGGGGCGAAGGCGGGACGGTAGTGGCGGGTCGGGGCGGTGGTGGCGAAAAACATGAGAGAACTCCTTGAACACTGCGCGGCGTTCAACATGAACCCGCTGTGCTACTGAATCTGAGCCTGATGCGGATCTTTTCAAGAGAAAGAACCGGATGTATATTTTTCGCCACTGACTATTGAATTTGGGGGTGCTGGCGTTATCTGCCCCCGTGCTCTGCGGCGCTCAACCGGTGGCGGCTCCGATCCAAATCGCCATGATCGAAGCGCTGAGGGGTCCCAACACCTGCGGGATAGCGCAACCGGCGAGCTTCCTGATGAAGCCTGTCCTGATGAAGCCGAGACCACAATGGCGGTCTGGGCTATAATTCCAAGGCTTTGCACCCGCGAAGCGCACGCCCGGAGCAGTTCCAGCCCCTGGCGCAAGTTGTTCAACGTTGGCTTGCCCGCAGGCCACATTCAAACGGATATTAGACATGATTCTCTCCAGCATCAAAGCTGCTGTTGTCAAAGACAACGCCCGCAAAGTCGGCGATACCGGTAGCCCTGAAGTTCAGGTTGCCTTGCTGACCGCTCGCATCAACGAACTCACCCCCCACTTCAAGACCCACGCCAAGGACCACCACGGTCGCCGCGGTCTGCTGCGCATGGTGAGCCGCCGGCGCAAGCTGCTGGACTATTTGAAGTCCAAAGACGCTGACCGTTACACCGCACTGATCGCCAAGCTGGGTCTGCGCAAGTAAGCGGTCCAATCAATGAGAAGCGCCTGAGTTAGCCCACTAGCTCAGGCGCTTTGTTGTTTATTTAACGGAAGGTACGCAAGCGGAGCGAAGCTGTGTCATTCCAAAGAGGGTTCGGGCTCCAAGCAATGGCCTGGGCTTTCTCTGGAATGGCATCGTGTTCTGTCAGGCGTGTTCCGGGCTCAGGTGAGGTGGCCTACACCTCCCAATAACGACCAGGAGAAGAGCAATGAGCATTTTCAATAAAGTTACCAAGACTTTCCAATGGGGCCAGAACACCGTCACCATGGAAACCGGTGAAATCGCCCGCCAATCCACCGGCGCGGTGCTGTTGGACATGGACGGCACCGTGGTACTGGCCACCGTCGTTGCCAAGACTGAAGGCAAGGCCGGCCAGGATTTCTTTCCGCTGACGGTCGACTACCTTGAGAAGACTTATGCCGCGGGCAAGATTCCCGGCAGCTTCTTCAAGCGCGAAGGCCGCCCCAGCGAGTTCGAGACCCTGACCAGCCGTCTGATCGACCGCCCGATTCGCCCGCTATTCCCAGAAGGCTTCTTCAATGAAGTGCATGTGGTGATCCACACTGTCTCGCTGAACCCCGAGGTGGACGCCGACATCGCCGCCATGATCGCGGTCAGCGCGGCGCTGTCGATCAGTGGCATTCCGTTCAACGGCCCAATTGGCGCCGCGCGCGTGGGCTACATCAACGGCGAATACGTGCTCAACCCCGGGCAGACCCAGCGCAAGGATTCGGTCATGGACCTGGTCGTTGCCGGCACCGAAGCGGCTGTCTTGATGGTTGAGTCCGAAGCGCAGCAGTTGTCGGAAGAGATCATGTTGGGCGCCGTGGTGTTTGGCCACGAGCAAGGCAACATCGCCATCAATGCGATTCACGAACTGGTTCGTGACGCCGGCAAACCGGTGTGGGACTGGAAAGCGCCTGCCAAGGACGAAGCCCTGATCGCCAAGATTGATGCGCTCGCCAAAGACAAGCTGGTGGCGGCTTACCAAATCCGCAACAAGCAGGCGCGTACCCGCGCTTGCCGGGAAGCNNGTTGAAGGCATGCTGTTTGACATTGAGGCCAAGATCGTGCGCGGTCAAATTCTGGCTGGCGAACCGCGTATTGACGGCCGCGACACGCGCACCGTGCGCGCCATCGAAATCCGCAACAGTGTGTTGCCCCGCACCCACGGCTCGGCTCTGTTCACCCGTGGTGAAACGCAGGCCCTGGTCGTTACCACCTTGGGAACCGAGCGCGATGCACAACGCATTGACGCGCTGTCCGGTGAGTACGAAGACCGTTTCATGCTGCACTACAACATGCCTCCGTTCGCCACCGGCGAAACCGGTCGCGTGGGTACGCCTAAGCGCCGCGAAATCGGCCATGGTCGTCTGGCCAAGCGCGCGCTGATGGCTGTGTTGCCCAAGAAGGAAGATTTTCCCTACACCATGCGCGTGGTGTCGGAGATCACCGAATCCAACGGCTCTTCGTCGATGGCCTCCGTCTGTGGTGGCTGCCTGTCCCTGATGGACGCTGGCGTGCCCATGAAGGCGCACGTGGCCGGTATCGCCATGGGCTTGATCAAGGAAGACAACCGTTTTGCCGTGTTGACCGACATCCTGGGTGACGAAGACCACCTGGGCGACATGGACTTCAAGGTTGCCGGTACCACCAATGGCATTACCGCATTGCAGATGGACATCAAGATTCAGGGCATCACCAAGGAAATCATGCAAGTGGCGCTGGCTCAGGCCAAGGAAGCGCGCATGCACATTCTGGGCAAGATGCAAGAGGCGATGGCCGAGGCCAAGACCGAAGTGTCCAACTTCGCGCCGCGCTTGTTCACCATGAAGATCAACCCAGAGAAGATTCGCGATGTCATCGGCAAGGGCGGCTCAGTGATCCGCGCGCTGACCGAGGAGACCGGCACGCAGATCAACATCGAGGAAGACGGCACCATCACCATCGCCTCCACCGACCCGGCCAAGGCCGAAGAAGCCAAGCGCCGCATCGAACAGATCACCGCCGAAGTGGAAATCGGCAAGGTCTACGAAGGTGCCATCACCAAGATTTTGGACTTTGGCGCCTTGGTCAATCTGCTGCCCGGCAAAGACGGTTTGCTGCACATCAGCCAGATCGCCCACGAGCGCGTCGAGAAGGTCACCGACTACCTCAAGGAAGGCCAGATCATCAAGGTCAAGGTGCTGGAGACCGACGAGAAGGGTCGCGTCAAGCTGTCGATGAAGGCACTGCTGGACCGCGGTCAGGACCCGTCGCAGCAACAACAGCAGCAACAACAGTAAGCTGAAGGCGTGGCGATGTGGCCATTTGGTGGCATCGTCGGACCGCCTCCGACCAAGCCATGAAAGCCATCGAAATCACCGCACCCGGGGCGCCAGACGTTTTGCGTTTGGGGCAGCGGCCTGAGCCCGTCCCAGCGGCAGGAGAGGTGCTGATTCGGGTGCATGCCAGCGGCATCAATCGCCCGGATGTGTTGCAGCGTCTGGGGCTGTATCCGGCGCCAGCCGGGGCGTCGGATATTCCTGGCCTGGAGATTGCCGGCGTGATCGAGCAGGGCGACCCGGTCGCTTTGAGCGAGGCCGGATTCAAGCTGGGTGACCGTGTTTGCGCCTTGGTGGCGGGTGGTGGGTATGCTGAGTTGTGCGTGGCACCTCTGGCCCAGTGCCTGCCGATCCCCAAGGGCTTGAGCGATGTAGAAGCTGCGTCACTGCCGGAGACATTTTTCACTGTCTGGAGCAACGTGTTCGACCGCGCGCACTTGGTGGCAGGCGAGACCTTGCTGATTCAGGGCGGCTCCAGTGGTATTGGCGTCACCGCGATTCAACTGGCCAAGGCGCTGGGTGTGACGGTGCTGGTTACAGCTGGCAGCGACGACAAGTGCGCCGCTTGTCTGGCGCTGGGTGCGGACCAGGCCATCAACTACAAGACGCATGATTTCAAGGATGAAGTCTTGCGACTGACGCAAGGCATGGGTGTTGACGTCATTCTGGACATGGTCGCCGGTAACTACATGGCGCGTGAGGTGGAGTGTCTGGCCGAGGATGGTCGCCTGGTGATCATCGGCGTGCAAGGTGGGACGAAGAGCGAATTCAACGCCGGGCTGGTGCTGCGTCGGCGCCTCACCATCACGGGCTCGACCTTGCGTGCGCGTTCGGTTACCTTCAAAGCGGCCATCGCGCAGGCCTGTCGCCGCGTGGTTTGGCCGCTGATCGAAGCGGGACACATCAAGCCGGTGATCCACAGCACGTTCGACGCGGCCGACGCGGCCAGCGCGCACCGGTTGATGGAGTCAAACCAGCATGTGGGCAAGATAGTTTTGACATGGGGTGCAACATGAAGAAGAAACTCATCGCGGGCAACTGGAAAATGAACGGCAGCATCGCTGCCAACGAAGCCTTGGTCAAAGCGCTGTTGGCCGGCCTGCCAGTTGGCGCCAGTGACGTGGCGGTGTGCGTACCTGCGGTGTACCTGGCGCAGCTCCAGGAATTGGTACACGGTAGCCGGATCGAGCTGGGTGCGCAGGATATCTCGGCGCACGAATCGGGTGCCTATACTGGTGAACTCAGTGGCGCCATGCTCAAGGAGTTCGGTGTTCGTTATGCCATCGTTGGACATTCCGAGCGCAGGCAGTACCACGGCGAAACCGATCAATTGGTGGCGGCCAAGGCCAAGAGTGCCCTGGCCAGTGGCGTCACGCCAATCGTGTGCGTGGGCGAGACTCTGGCGGAGCGCGAGGCGGGCAAGACCGAAGAGGTGGTCAAGCGCCAACTTGCGGCAGTGATTCATGCCAATGGGCACTGCATCAGCGAGATCGTGGTGGCGTACGAACCGGTGTGGGCCATTGGCACGGGCAAGACCGCGAGCCCGGAACAGGCGCAGCAGGTGCACGGCGTGCTGCGCGCGCAACTCAAGGCGGCCTCGGCGCAGGCTGATCGCATTCATATTTTGTACGGCGGCAGCATGAATGCCGCCAACGCCGCACAGTTGTTGAGGCAGCCTGATATTGACGGCGGCCTGGTCGGAGGTGCCTCGCTCAAGGCCGCGGACTTTCTTTCGATCATTGCTGCGGCAGCCTGACAGCTTTGATTTGTTGCTACATATTTAGGAGTATTCGATGAGTGGATTTTTGTTGAACCTGTTGCTTGCCACCCAGATGATCGCGGCGGTTGCCATGATCGGATTGATTCTGGTCCAGCATGGCAAGGGTGCTGATATGGGTGCGGCCTTTGGCAGCGGTGGCTCGGGGAGTCTGTTTGGTGCCAGTGGTAGCGCCAACTTCCTGTCGCGCACCACGGCCGTGTTGGCCACCGTGTTTTTTGTCTGCACACTGGCCTTGGCTTACTTTGGCAACGTACGTCCGGTCAGCAGTGGTAGCGTGCTGGAAGGTGCCGCCACCAGTGCGCCCGCACCCGTCAGCGCAGTGCCCGTGGCGCCGGTCGTGCCGGCCTCGGGCGCGGCGCAGATTCCAACCAAATAATGGCTTGCGAAATTGCCCTGTTACGTCCCGAAACAGTGGCAATTTCAGGGTAAACTCCAGGTCTGCTTGGAAGGCTACAACCGCAAGGTTCCTCTCGCTGACCGGGCTTCTGAGAACAGCCGTCGTGGTGAAATTGGTAGACACGCTATCTTGAGGGGGTAGTGGCGAAAGCTGTGCGAGTTCGAGTCTCGCCGACGGCACCAAACGAGTACGCTTGTTGTAGATCAAAAGAGCAAGCTAACAATTCGAACAGAATCCAGCCATGAACCTTGACCAGTATCTGCCTGTCCTCTTGTTCATATTGGTCGGTATCGCGGTGGGGATTGCCCCACAAGTGATCGGCTACATTCTCGGTCCCAATCGACCGGATCCGGCCAAAAACTCCCCTTACGAATGCGGCTTTGAAGCCTTTGAAGACGCGCGCATGAAGTTCGATGTGCGCTACTACTTGGTCGCTATTCTGTTCATTCTGTTCGATCTGGAAACTGCCTTTCTGTTTCCCTGGGCCGTGGCGCTCAAAGAGCTTGGCATGTTTGGATACTTGATCGGCCTGGAGTTCGTGGCGGTATTGACCATTGGCTTCGTCTACATGTGGCGCAAAGGCGCCCTGGACTGGGAGTAGCGAATGATTGAAGGTGTTCTAAAAGAAGGCTTTGTCACCACGAGTTACGACTCGGTGATGAACTGGGCCAAGACCGGCTCAGTGTGGCCCATGACCTTTGGCTTGGCTTGTTGCGCGGTGGAGATGATGCATGCCGCTTGCGCGCGGTATGACATCAGTCGCTTTGGCGCCGAGGTGTTTCGTGCCAGCCCGCGGCAGTCCGACTTGATGATCGTGGCGGGCACGCTGTGCAACAAGATGGCGCCGGCCTTGCGCAAGGTCTACGACCAGATGTCCGAGCCACGCTGGGTGTTGAGCATGGGCTCCTGCGCCAATGGCGGTGGCTATTACCACTACAGCTACTCGGTGGTGCGCGGATGCGACCGCATCGTCCCCGTAGACGTCTACGTGCCGGGCTGTCCACCCACCGCCGAAGCGTTGATCTACGGCATCATCCAGTTGCAGAGCAAGATTCGTCGCACCCAGACGATCGCGCGGGTTTGAGGGAATCGACATGACTCAGTTTGCAGTGGACCCTGAAGTCCTGCGGGCGACCATCGCCGCCGCACTAGGCGACAAGGTCAAAGGTATCAGCGTCAGGTTGGGAGAGGTCACGCTGGTAGTGGCTGCGCCGGATTACCGCGCCGCCGCGCAGATCCTGCACGACGCNNTGGCGTCCACGAGGGTGAACGCTACTGCGTCGTGGTTCATCTCTTGTCGGTCACCCTGAATCAGCGCGTGCGTCTCAAGGTGTTTGCCCAGGATGACGATTTTCCGGTGGTCGATTCCTTGATCGAGATTTGGAACTCTGCCAATTGGTACGAGCGCGAGGCGTTTGACTTGTTCGGCATCGTGTTCGAGGGTCACCCCGATTTGCGACGCATTCTGACCGACTATGGCTTTATTGGTCATCCGTTCCGCAAGGATTTCCCGGTCGCCGGCCATGTCGAAATGCGTTACGACCCCGAGCAAAAACGGGTGATCTACCAGCCCGTCACGATTGAGCCGCGTGAAATCATTCCCCGTGTCATTCGCGAAGACAACTACGGGGGCCTGCACTAGGCAAAGTTGGATATGGCTGATATCAAGAATTACACCCTGAACTTTGGACCCCAGCATCCTGCTGCGCATGGCGTTCTTCGCCTGGTGCTGGAGCTCGATGGCGAGGTGATTCAACGCGCGGATCCCCACGTCGGTTTGCTGCACCGTGCCACCGAAAAGCTCGCCGAGAGCAGAACCTATATCCAGTCGCTCCCCTACATGGATCGACTTGATTACGTGTCGATGATGTGCAATGAACACGCCTATTGTTTGGCGGTCGAGAAGCTGCTGGGCGTTGAGGTCCCGGTGCGGGCTCAGTACATCCGGGTGATGTTTGCCGAGATCACGCGCTTGCTCAACCATTTGTTTTGGGTGGGGGCGCATGGCAACGATTGCGGCAGCTCGACCATTTTGCTGTACACCATGCGCGAACGTGAAGATCTGTTCGACATGTATGAGGCGGTCAGTGGCGCACGCATGCATGCGGCCTATTTCCGCCCGGGCGGCGTCTACCGCGATCTGCCTGACAGCATGCCGCAACACAAGGCCAACAAGGTGCGCAGCGCCAAGGGCATTGCGGATCTCAACAAGGGCCGCAGCGGCTCCTTGCTGGATTTCATCGATGACTTCACACAGCGCTTTCCGGCCCTGCTGGCTGAATACCACACCCTGCTGACCGAGAACCGGATTTGGAAGCAGCGTACCGTTGGCATTGGGGTTGTCTCGCCCGAGCGCGCACTGAATTTAGGTTTCACCGGCCCGATGTTGCGTGGCTCCGGCGTGGCCTGGGACTTGCGCAAGAAGCAGCCTTACGACGTGTACGGGCGCATGGACTTCGACATCCCCGTGGGCAAGAACGGCGATGTGTATGACCGCTATCTGGTCCGGATGGAAGAGCTCAAGCAGGCCAATCGCATCGTCAAGCAGTGCGTGGATTGGCTGCGCGCCAACCCCGGACCAGTGATCACCGACAACCACAAGGTGGCGCCACCTGATCGCGCATCCATGAAGTCCAACATGGAAGAGCTGATTCACCATTTCAAGCTGTTCACCGAAGGCTTCCACGTGCCCGAAGGCGAGGCTTACGCGGCGGTGGAGCACCCCAAGGGCGAGTTTGGCATCTATATGGTGAGCGACGGCGCCAACAAGCCCTACCGGATGAAGATCCGGGCGGCTGGTTTTGCGCATCTGTCAGGGCTTAACGAGTTGGCTAGCGGTCACATGATCGCCGATGCGGTGTCCATCATCGGCACCATGGACATTGTGTTTGGAGAGATTGACCGATGAACGTGGCTCCCCCCCGTGGTGCCTGCGGCACCCCATGCCGGCACCAGAGGCACCGGCTCTTCGAGGTCGTCCAAGCCTGCGCAGGCAGGCTCGGAGCCGCGACTCTCAGCCCCCTCAAGGGGGCAACGCCAGTGGCCCAGCAAAGCTGGTTCCACGGCGTTCGTTTGGTTAAGTCATTGCGGTCGGCACGGGCTGGAGTGATGAAATGAGTTTTAGCGCACAAACATTGGCGCGCTTCGCCAAGGAAGTGGCCAAATACCCGGCCGAGCAGGCGCAGTCGGCCGTGATGGCCTGTCTGGCGATTGTTCAGCAGGAACAGGGCTTTGTCAGCGCCGACGCCGAGCGCGACGTGGCGGCTTACCTGGGCATGGCGCCAATGGCCGTGCATGAAGTCACCACCTTCTACAACATGTACAGTCAGCACGAGTGCGGCAGGTACAAGCTCAACGTGTGCACCAATTTGCCATGTCAGTTGCGCGACGGCCAGACCGCGCTGCATCACCTGGAGAAGAAGCTCGGCGTGCGCATGGGCGAGACCACGCCCGACGGCCTGTTCACCTTGCAGCAGAGTGAATGTTTGGGGGCCTGTGCCGATTCGCCAGTGATGCTGGTCAATGACCGTGCCATGTGCAGCTTCATGACCGAGGACAAGCTCGATCAACTGGTCGACGGGCTGCGCGCGGCGAGCGCTTCTACTCCAGGGAGTGCGCGATGAACGTGCAACAACTGCTGGCCCAGTTCGAAGCGACCGGGGTGCAAACCTGTTTTCATGACCGCCACATCGAGCCGCAGATCTATACCGGACTCAATGGCAAGAACTGGCAAATCAAGGACTACGAGGCGCGCGGTGGCTACCAGGCTCTGCGCAAGGTACTCGGTCTGGATGGCGCCGAGGCGCTGACGCAGGACCAGGTGATTGCCACGGTCAAGGAGTCGGGACTACGTGGTCGCGGTGGCGCGGGATTTCCGACGGGCCTCAAGTGGAGCTTCATGCCCCGTCAGTTCCCGGGGCAGAAGTACCTGGTGTGCAATTCGGATGAAGGCGAGCCCGGCACCTGCAAGGACCGCGACATCCTGATGTACAACCCGCATATCGTGATCGAGGGCATGATCATTGCCGCTTACGCGATGGGCATCACGGTTGGCTACAACTACATCCATGGCGAGATCTTCTCGGCCTATGACCGTTTTGAGGTTGCGCTCGAGGAAGCGCGCGCCGCCGGCTATTTGGGTAACAACATATTGGGCAGCAGCTTCAGCTTTCAGTTGCACGCCGCGCATGGCTTTGGCGCTTACATCTGCGGTGAAGAAACGGCGTTGCTCGAGTCGCTTGAAGGCAAGAAGGGCCAACCGCGCTTCAAACCACCGTTCCCGGCCAGTTTTGGCNNGGCGGCACCAAAATCTACTCGGTCAGCGGCGACGTGGAGCGCCCCGGCAACTACGAGGTGCCGATGGGCACGCCGTTTGCCACCTTGCTGGAACTCGCTGGCGGCGTGCGCAAGGGGCGCCAACTCAAGGCAGTGATCCCTGGTGGTTCATCGTCACCCGTACTGCCGGCCGACATCATGATGGCCTGCACCATGGACTATGACTCGATTGCCAAGGCCGGCTCCATGTTGGGCTCGGGCGCGGTGATCGTGATGGACGACAGCCGCTGCATGGTCAAGGCGCTGCAGCGTCTGAGCTACTTCTACATGCACGAGTCATGCGGTCAATGCACACCGTGTCGCGAGGGCACCGGTTGGTTGTCGCGGGTGGTGGACCGGATCGAGACTGGCCAGGGTCGGGCGTCCGACATGGACCTGCTCGACAACGTGGCCGAGAGCATCATGGGGCGCACCATTTGTGCCTTGGGCGATGCGGCCGCCATGCCGGTGCGCGCCATGGTCAAGCACTTCCGACATGAGTTTGAACACCACGTGGCGCACAAGACCTGCATGGTGACTGCAGCGGTGGAACCGGTGTCCAAGTGAGCACGCAACATGATTGAAATTGAACTAGACGGCAGACGGGTCGAAATCGTCGAGGGCAGCATGATCATGCATGCGGCCGAGCAGGCGGGCACCTACATCCCCCACTTTTGTTATCACAAGAAACTGAGCGTCGCGGCGAGTTGTCGCATGTGCCTAGTCGATGTCGAGAAGATGCCCAAGCCCATGCCGGCTTGCGCTACGCAGGTAACCCAGGGCATGGTCGTGCGCACGCGCAGCGACAAGGCGATCAAGGCCCAGAAGTCGGTGATGGAATTCTTG
>CXWL01046475.1_pt1 | contig 10544 bp, 10 predicted proteins | sample 590931 | NCBI WGS metagenome assembly CXWL01 (sample SAMEA3498368, study PRJEB10139) | groundwater metagenome | biome: water well; material: biofilm material | place: Germany | collected 2015-04-27
CACGGAGATGCGAGACAGCTGCAATCCGCGGAAGGCGCATTTGACCTAGTTTGCGCATTTGGCGTCTTGCATCACGTGAAAAATCAAAAACCTGTTGTTGCGGAGATGCTCCGTGTTGCGAGGAAGGCAATACTGATATCGGACTCTAACAATTTTGGGCAAGGATCATCAATGGCACGAGCGGTTAAGCGAATCATCAATCTCCTTGGATTGTGGAAGGTTGCCGACCGGATCAAGACAAGGAGGAAAAAATACACTATCTCCAAAGGGGATGGCCTGGCCTATTCCTATTCTGTCTATAACAACTACCGGCAGATCAGGCGAATGTGTAGCCGAGTTCATTTATTGAACATAAGCGATGCTGGCATCAATCACTACCGTACCACAGATCACGTTGCTCTATTGGGTATTAAGTAGATCATTTGTTGCCGCAACTTTGCGTGAGATATTCGCGTGAAATGGAAGGATCAACAATGAAGTGGTTGAGTCTGGACCGAATCTGCAACCATACGTACTCTCCAGACTTGCTCAATGACAAGTCTGTGGTCGTTGACTTGGGAGCCAATAGGGGGGCCTTTCTTCGTAGCATAGGAATGGGGAAGAGCTATCGGTGTATAGCGGTAGAGCCAAACCCGGAATTGGCGAAAGAACTCGTATCCTATGGCTTTGAGGTGCACACCTGCGCGATTTCGAGAGAGATCGGAGAAAGTGTTTTTAGTATCGGGACTAATTTGGAGTCCTCGTCTCTGGGATCGATATGCAGTAACGATATTGCAAAGAGGGTTACAGTAGCCACTACGGATTTCATGAGTTGGGCACGGAGTATCGAATTAAATACGGTCGATCTCTTGAAAATGGACATAGAAGGGGAGGAGATCCATGTACTTGAGTCCATTCCAGACAGTTTCTTGTCCAAGGTGACTCAACTAACAGTCGAGTTTCACGACTTTGCAGGAGTGCCTATCGACAAGATACGGAACACCATGAGGCGTTTTGAACTTTTGGGGTTTTTCGTTGTGCCCTTTTCAAAGCACACATTTGGAGATGTTTGGTTTTTGAACACGAGACTAGCAAACATCGGCTTGCTGAACAGGCTCTACCTTAGAAATGTGTACCGGAATGTGAAAGGTCTACAGCGTATGTCGAAACGTTGGTTCAATAAGGCATGAAAAGTTAGATGATGCGACTCGTTGTTGCCCAGCTTGGGGCACGGATGCACTATGCCGTGCCGCGTATATTTCACGCTGCCGATATGCTTGAACGCTTTTATACGGATATTTGTGCCGTGAAAGGGTGGCCACTAGTGTTACACGCATTACCGCGACCATTAATGCCCCCAACCATAAAAAAACTCATAGGAAGAGTTCCTCGCGGGGTGCCAACGAAAGAAATTACGGCATTCACTGCATTTGGTTTGGAATACGCGCTCCGCCGAACATATGCCAGAACACAAGCTTCGCGCGTGAACGTAGATTTATGGGCTGGCGAGAGATTCTGTCGACTAATTGCGCGTGCCGGGCTGGGAGCCGGTTCGGGTGTCTATGTGTTCAACAGTGCAGGCTTAGAACTGCTGCAATTTGCTCGCGCCCGAGGATTGTTCACTGTCCTTGAACAAACCATTGCTCCACGGCTAATTCAAAACCAATTGCTTGACCATGAACTGCAAAGACACCCTGGCTGGAATCAGGTTGAGCATATCCCGTCCAACTCTTCGATATTTGCCGAGCGCGAGAAGAAGGAATGGGAGATGGCCGACTTGATCGTATGCGGCTCCGAGTTCGTTCGTGAGGGTATTAAGACATGTGGCGGCCCAGCTAACCGCTGCGCTGTAATTCCATATGGAGTGGATACTAGCGTCAATGATGTCCGCAGAGAATTTCGAGGTGGACCGTTGCGTGTTCTGGTCGTCGGAGAGGTCGGCTTGCGGAAAGGTGCACCATATGTAATGGAGGCTGCCAAGCGCCTTCGCCAACAGGTGCATATACGAATGATTGGACAAATTACCGTATCCCAAGAAGCCGAGGCTCAATTACGTAAAGCTGTAGAGCTGATCGGCTCGGTGCCTAGAGCGGACATATCAAAGCACTTCGCTTGGGCAGACGTGTTTCTATTACCCTCAATATGTGAAGGATCCGCTACCGTCGTATATGAGGCACTTGCCGCCAGCCTACCCGTCATATGTACTCCGAACACTGGCAGCGTCGTAAGACACGGTGTGGACGGGTACATTATCCCTATCCGGAATATTGACGCAATTGTGGAGAGTCTGGGGAAATTGGCAAACGGTTCACTGAGACAGGAGTTGGGACAGAATGCGCGGCAACGTTCCCTCGAGTTTTCAGTAGAGCGCTACGGTGCGCGCCTGATAAAAGCGATCACCTCTTCAGCACGAAGAGACGGTTCATCACAGCATGTTCTATAGGGCGAGGGTGGAAGTGCGCCCTCGTAGTCATCCTCTTGCAATGGTTACCATAGCAATGCCTGGGTCAAGAACAAGTGAACCAGCCAGAGTCTTTCAAGGGGGGCTACGCTGCCAAATCGTACAAGAAATATCTTGGGTGTAATTTTCGGCTTTTGGCTCTTTAGCGTTTTTTTTGCCGCGATCGAAGGTCGAGCTGTATTTTCCACCAACGAGAATTTGGTGTTTGCTACGTTAGGGTGTTCCATCGTGTGGCCCCTGATCTATTTCGCATTCGGGCGGTGCAGATTTCTGCCAAAGGCCAGGCCGAAACAATTAATGGCCATCTTCATTTTCTCAATATTTGCCTTATTGTCAGCAACGATCAGCCCCGAGATGATCAAGTCAACCCTCTATGCGGCAATGACAATCTTGGCCCTTTTCATAGGTATGCAATTCAACACCAATTTGGAAATATCCCAGTACGAAGGGGGGTTAAAGCTCTACTCATTTTTGATGAGCGTTTTTCTGGCCTGGGAAACCTACGTGAATTATCTCCTGGGAGGCTATGACAGCGGGCGGCTAGTCTTTGTCGATTCCTCAATGAATCCAAACGCCGTCGCTCTAGTGTGTATGTCTGTGCTGTTATCCTCCATGATGATACGGAACTCGGTATGGCGATGGTCAATTTTTAGTGGGGCTCTCATTCCTTTACTTATGACCCACTCCCGAGCGTCGGCACTAGGCGCAATTATTGGTTTGGTTGCTTTGTTTGTCGTCCGTACCAAAGCTGCCTCTAGCAGAACAAAAGTGATGGTATTTGTCTTACTAGGGCTAGCAGTGGCTTTCGGCATGGTATTTTCAGAGAGTGTGACTGGGATTGGCTCCGACTTCTTCAGCCTTCGCGATCGCCATAGGGGCATCGACAGTGGTGCAACGGGTCGCATTTACGCCTGGAAAGAAACCTGGAAACTGTTCGAGGATAATCCGGTGCTGGGTGTTGGATTCAGGGCCCATGAATATTACTTGAGGGTTGCAAGCTCGTCCCATCAAGGCTATCTGGCATTATTAGCCGAAATTGGAATATTTGGATTCCTGGCGGTCATGTATCTCGTAGGTTCCGGCATTTGGACCCTGTCGAAAGCAGTGAACGATGCCGAGCTGGTTTACACCCACAGCGTGCTACTTGGTCTGGTACTGGGTTATTTGTTTATCGGCTTCTTTGAGAGATACATGCTAAACGTGGGAAATCCGACTTCCCTGCTATTTCTAGTAGCGATCACAGTGCCTGCGCTATCGTCTGTGCGTACTGTGAATACCATCTAGAACCTGGAGAAAAGGACTACAGCTCACAGAAGTGATCGATAAGATAAGAGTAGATATTTCTGATATCGATTCCCATCTTAGCATCGTGCTTCCAAAGGTTAAGTCGTATGGCAATGGACAATTGGGCATTGGCTCAAGCTATGGCCACGAATCGGAAGCTGCCAATGAATATGGTTGCAATTTCATCCCCGGCACTCTCGCTATTGAGTTGCCCAGGACCTTGGAAGACGCCCTTATATGAGTATTTGCAAGTGACTTTTTTAGTTAAATGTAGACTGCTGATCCTGTCACAGCAATCAGCCCAAGGCTGCTCACTCGATCTATCGCCAGGTGGGGTCATCCCGTTCCGGCGAGTGATATGTTCTGTTCGCAGAGCCATCCACCAGTATTTTAATTCGATCCGACACGACTACTTCCTGGATCATGGTGAGGAAGGCACTTAGCGTATGAAAATGTTCATCCTATTTAGCTTTTTGGCCTTCCTGAGTGTCGGATACCCAGTTTTCGCCGATGGCAATAAAAGCATGTTTGAGAAACAGCTCCTTTCGAAACCGCAAGTAGCGAATCCGAACGATCCGTTCGTACTGGTATTTATGGATGGCGGGTGCGATGCGTGCCCGTATGGTTTTGTTACTGACGGGAGTATGGGTTTCGAAGACTGGAAAAGCGTTTTCGCCCATGTCGGACATCTAACCGCATACGGTGTTTTCAAACCGGATGATCCCAGACGTTGGGGTGCCGACAGTCGAGATCTGGCTGTCCGTGCGGCTCAATCAATCGGACGGTTTACCGGGGGCAGTATCATGGGAGTTCCGAGGACGAGCTCTGCGCTCGCGAATGTGAATAAGGCTTTTGGAGATGAATTGGGTCTCAGGATGACTCATTTTTTCCATGACGATGAGCAATATCCGGGGACCCCTGGCGGAAGCGGGAATTGGCGAATCAAGTTGGGTGCCAGACAGAAGGGCATCTTAGAAGCTCTTCCCAGTGCAGACTTTGATACAGGCAAGGGAGGAAACTCGGAGAGTTTTCAGATATCGTTTGGCCTTTTCATCGGTGACTATATCTTTGGTGGGAACGCCAGACTGATGGGGAGCTACCAAAGTGGATTGCTGGGCGGGCTAAAGAGTGGATGGTCGGTCAGCATTGTCAATACCCGCGGCTTTCATGGGTCCAATCAAATCCTCTTCTCCACATCATCAGGTGAAACAGTCGGCTCAGTTCCTTTTAATGCATACCATGGACAAACATGGTTACCAGTAACCATCTCATTGTATGGTGCCACGGACAAGGCGGATGCTGAGGTCAATATTGAGATTCACGGCATTGGAAATTCCGTGGGGCGAGTCACCAGGCCAACCTATGCGGGAACAGGATTTACGATAGGAGATCCAACGGGATTAGCACATGACATCCATTTGGATGATGTACGGATAATCAGTCTTTCGGAAAAAGGCAAGGGGCTTATTGCGGCATACGATTTTGAGGAGCCAGCAACCAGCCCAGCCACGGGTGAATTGGCCGTATCCAGGACGCTGGATCGAACCGGTAAAACACACGACCTAATCGCAAACGTGGGCCGTCAATCCTCGATTCAGTACTTTCCAACAAGCGGTATCGACCACGCGTTGGCCAAGCTGCTCAAGTCTCATCTGATTGACAACCTGCTTCATTCAAAAGCCGCCCACAACCTTCCTGCACCCCAGTTGATTACCAACTGGCGACTGGCTGATGTTCCAGGACGATCTAAGTCATGGAACACCCAGGGCTTCACTCACGCCTCCGCGGAGTATTACTTGTACGAAGAACCTAAAGAGCCTGTCACCAAACTCGTCCATGTGTTGTTGAATCGAGTGCCAATGAGTATGCGTGCTCAAACCGATGCAACCAGTTGGGGACATGCCTGGCTAGGCAATGTGAATCCTGCCAAGGCAGCGCTAACTCCAAATGAGTTTGGTTCGCTAACGGTTATGACGGTCCTTGAAGGCTATCGATGGTTTTCAGTATTTACCGCGATGTCTAAGGGGCATTTGGCACCGGACCATTACTCGTATCAGGATAAAGCGAGAACGAATGCTGACGCAATTTATACCATCTCCCAAGCCGCAAGCTGGTTCCAGAGCACCAGCAATACACTCCGAAGCAGTGTTTATTCTGAACCGGCGGGATTGGGAGTACCTCCAAATGTAATATTCAGGTCCAGAATCAATCCACTAACCAAAGAGATGTGGTTCGCTGCATGTAGCGGCAATCAGCTAGCAGAAGGCAATTCCAGATCTATCCAAGTACCCTTGACGAATAGTTCTGGAACAGTCACGGATCTCGCAACTGGGGAAATTACAAAGGTGATTGACGGGGTCTTCCAACTATCTCTAAGCCAGTCCGTTCATCCATTGCATTTCAAACCAAAACCATAATTGGACACGCTTACTCATGGTACCGTCGAAACGTGTGATACTTTATCAGCAGATTATTCCCCATTATCGCAAGCATTTATTTGAAACTTTATCAGAGGAAAGGTCCTATGATTTCTTCCTGGTTGCTGACTTACAATCCGACTCTCCATTTCTGAGGCCTGCAGCATTAGAACTTGGGCCACGCTTCTTACAGGCGGAGACCAAGAAACTCTGCCTAGCCGCTCACACTTTTTTATGGCAACCCAGCGTATTTAGACATCTGCGAACTATACGACCTGGCATTATTATCGCACTGGGAAATCCGAACTCAATAACAAGTTGGGGAATACTGTTGTATGGCTTTTTCACAAGTACAAGAGTATTGCTTTGGACACACGGTTTACTCAGGAACGAATCAGGGCCAAAATGGTGGCTGCGAAAACTATTCTATACGCTCGCTGACGGACTGCTTCTCTATGGCGAGAAGGCAAAGGACTTGTTGATTGGAAAAGGGGTCCATGGCCGCAAGTTATTTGTGATCTACAACTCCCTCGATTTCCAGGCGCAGCAAAAACATCTCAACGATATTTCGAAACTCGAAGTTACCGCTTTCAAAGCACGGATCGGAGTCGTTGATGGAGATCGAGTCGTTGTGTTTTCAGGCCGTCTCCAGGCCAATAAGAAGCTTAGTTATCTAGTTAATGCCGTAGGGATCCTTCGTCAACGTAATCGAGTTGTGCATATCGCTTTTATCGGCGGTGGAGACGAAAGTGCGGCGCTGGCTGAGCTGGCGAAAAGGATTGGCATCCTCTCGCAAGTACATTTCCTAGGTGAGAGCTACGACGAGCGATTCCTCGCCAAAGTCTTTATGGGAAGCGACCTTTCGGTCATACCGTCTGGTGCCGGATTGTCCGTGATGCATGCGCTTGGCTACGGTGTTCCTGTATTGTTACACGATCGGCCAGAGGAACATTTTCCAGAATGGGAGGCAGTGCGAGAAGGGGAGACTGGCTTTTTCTACCGCTATGGCGATATCAACGACATGGCTGACAAGATAGAAAATGCCCTGTTTCCAACGGTGCAGAAAGAGAGAATGAGAGAGGCTTGCCTCGCCATGATTCGCAATCGCTACAACACGGCAACGCATGCTGGTGCCATCATCTCGGCAGTCAAACAGGTCGTTGAGCAAAAGCGATAATTAGCCTGCCATGAAGATACTCTTTGCCATCACAGTCTTTCCCCCTAGCCGGATTTACGGTGGCCCTGCGACTGTGGCAATGAATCAGGCCAGAGAATTGGTGAAACGCGGGCACGAAGTGACGGTTGCGACAAGTAACGTATTGACAATGCATCCGAGGCAACAAGTCACAGTCCTGGAATCGGAAATAGACGGCGTAGGTATCAAATATTTTCCAACCTGGATTGTGGTGCAAAAATTCTCAGCGCTCATCTCGTTCGAACTCTGGAAGTGGTTGAAGCACTCTATCAAAGACTACGATGTCGTTCATGTTCATTTCGCGAGGGATTGGATTCCAGTAACCGTTACAAAAGAGGCTATCAGACAGGGAGTTCCGGTGTTCCTCCAACCTCATGGCATGTTGGGCAAGATGAATGGTGTTCGAAAAGTCCTAGATAAATTGATAATTAGTCGTCTGCTTAAACTCGCTACGAGCGTCTTGTCTCTGCAGGAGACAGAACAACGAAACATTGTTTCGATCTGTCCGGAAGCAAAAACAATCATCCTCCCAAACGGCGCGGCAACAAAATCAGGCAGCAGGTTATGGAACCCCGATACGCTCAACCGAAAACTAGTCCTTTTTTTGGCAAGGCTTCATCCAAGAAAAATGGTCCTGAACGTGATCGAAGCGGCAAAACTTCTGAAAGAGGCGGGGCATACGATACGATTTCGAATTGTAGGACCGGATGAAGGTGACCTTTCTCGGGCTCAGCAACGCGTAAGGGAATACAGACTTGAAACTTCCGTGGAGTTCGTCGGTCCTTTGGCACAAAACGAGGTCGTGGAGGAGTTTGTCAATTCGAGCCTGTACATTCTTCCATCAGTCGATGAACCTTTCCCGATGACCGTTCTGGAAGCTATGGCGCTGGGAGTTCCCACGATCGTCACGGAAGGGATTCATATTAGAGACTTACTTGAACATAACAAGGCTGCGATGGTTGTGCCAGCCGATCCTCAATCGATTGCCGCAAGCATCCTCAAGCTATTGGCAAACCCTAGCCTTGCAAGACAGCTTTCAGAAAATGGCAGGCAGCTAATGGCGAACGAGTTGACCATGGACAAAGTGGTAACCCGTCTTGAACAGATTTATCAGGGAGCACACGCGGATGCCAATACCACCCATGCCAACTCCATCCTTAGCTGACTATGCCCCGCGCCAATACGACCCCGGCGCGAGTGCGCTGAAACGGGCATGTTGGTATATCGTCAATGCGCTTATATTCCATTCCTGGCTATGTCCGTGCTCATTGGTAAAGGTTTCCCTCCTTCGACTCTTCGGCGCCAAGATCGGGAATGGTGTTGTTATCAAACCCAGAGTAAACATCAAACATCCCTGGCGACTAGCTATAGGTGATCATGTTTGGGTTGGAGAAGGGGTGTGGATCGATAATCTTGTCAAAGTCGAAATTGGGTCCAATGTTTGCCTGTCTCAAGGAGCACTCCTACTCACTGGTAGCCATGATTATTCCGACAAAGCGTTTCGTCTCATTCTTGGAGAGATCTATCTTGAAGACGGAGTCTGGATTGCTGCGAATGTGGCCGTATGTCCAGGCGTCAGATGCGGACAGAACTCAGTAATAACCGTTAGCAGCGTAATACGTAAGAATTCAGAAGCAGGCGGAGTGTACGCGGGAAATCCCGCCGTCCTGGTTCGTCAACGGATACTTCGAAGCTAAATTGTCGCGTTCGTTTAGATGGGAACATCCCGCAATGGGAATTCCTTCAAGGTTTAGGTAATGCTGTACCATGAAGATCATTTTTCTTAACAGATTCTTTTATCCCGACCATTCCGCCACTAGCCAAATGCTGACGGATGTAGCTTTTCATATGGCCCAAATGGGTATACCCGTTCACATCGTCACGGGCAGACAAGTCTACGACGATCCTAACGCCCTTCTTCCGACGAAAGACAACATTTGTAACGTTCACATTACTCGGGTGTGGACGACTCGATTTGGACGCCAGAATTTACTTGGGCGAACAGCCGACTATCTGACCTTCTATCTCAGCGCCGCTCTGGATCTCCTTCTCCTACTCAAGCCCGGAGATCTCGTCGTGGTTAAAACCGATCCGCCACTTATTTCGGTTGTCGCAGCGATGGCTGCGAAGCTTCGCGGAGCCAAACTCATCAACTGGACTCAGGATCTGTTTCCCGAAGTGGCTGGAGCACTTGACGTCGGAGGAATGGGAAGCGTTTCAGGCGTTTTGCGTGCGGTAAGAAATTGGTCCCTCAGATCGGCCACCAAGAATGTTGCAATAGGCGATGGAATGGCAAAGAAAATTGCAGGTGAAGGAATCAATCCAGACACAATAGCGGTCATCCACAATTGGTCAGATGGACGTGCGATTCAGCCTATCGAAAGAGAGAAGAACGACCTCAGACGGGAATGGGGTCTGGAAGATATTTTTGTGGTGGGCTATTCAGGAAATCTGGGTCGGGCACACGAATTTGAAACGATCTTGGGAGCGGCGGAGAAATTGAAAAATACTGGGGGCATTGTTTTTCTCTTTATCGGCGGCGGCGCACAGCGGGGATGGATAGAGGAAGACACAAAGAAGAGAGGCCTTACAAACATCCTTTTCAAACCGTATCAGCCGAGGGAACGCCTAGGACTCAGCCTGAGCGTACCAGATGTCCATCTCATTTCACTCCAACCTTCATTAGAAGGTCTCATCGTCCCCAGCAAGTTCTATGGTATCGCTGCTGCTGGTCGGCCCACACTTTTCGTAGGCGATATAGATGGAGAGATCCCTACGATCCTCAGAAAGACAAGTAGTGGCTACACAATTTCCATCGGTGATTCTAATGGGCTAGCGAGCCGCATCGTGGAGATGTCGCATGGAACCATAGCGGGCAGCATGGGTGCCAGAGCACGAGTAGTCTTTGAGCAAAACTTCGAGCAGCACCATGCATTCGCTGCATGGGAACACTTGCTACAGGAAGTAAGCGCAGCCGAAGGTTAGGAAGAACGGGTTAAGGTTCAAGCCGAAGCTGACAGCGAATAAAAAAGGCAGCGGCCTATGAAAATACGACTACTCCCGACCTCAAGCTTCCCCTAATACACGTATTTCGTTAGACTAAGTTTTTTCTTGCGTAGACCTGTTTAATGTCATAAGATTTTCAAAGAACGTCGTGAAGTGAGCTGCTTTATCCCCCGCAAGGGTTTTCGGCTTCTTCGTTCGGCAG
>CXWL01038586.1_pt1 | contig 10543 bp, 11 predicted proteins | sample 590931 | NCBI WGS metagenome assembly CXWL01 (sample SAMEA3498368, study PRJEB10139) | groundwater metagenome | biome: water well; material: biofilm material | place: Germany | collected 2015-04-27
CAAAGGTGCAGGCCACACACCACGCGGCCCAGTGCACGGCGCCTGCGTCAGCTCCCTGCGCCACGTTGAGCGCAAGCAGCGCCAGCGGCAGTGGCAGGCCACGGGTCATGAGCCACTCGGCGTCGATGCCACGGCGCATCAGGCGCGGCATCACCACACCCCAGAGGAAGAAGGCCAAGAGCATCGACAGATTGATGCCAAAAAGGCCCTGCGCAGCTTCGTCCGCCGTCCACCCGCAAACCCGCGTCAACCACGGCCCAGCCCACAAGGCCTGCACCGCCACCATGCCTCCGTACAGAAAAAACCCAAGCGGCGCCATGCGGCGAAACATGGGGTGTCGGGCGATCGCGGCATAGCCGCCGTCTGCGGCCTGCGGGGCTGTCGGCGCAGGGGCGTCTCGCGGCACCCACACCGCCACCCCGGCCATGGCCAGCAACAGCATTGCAGCCAGGGCCCAAAACAAACCGCGCCAGCCCAAAGTCGGCAGCAGCCACTGCACCGGCAAGGTCGAGGCCAACATGCCCAGCGAGCCCGTCATCAGCATCCATGAATTGGCCCGCAGCTGGGCCGCTGCTGAATACAGCCGGCGGTAGGCCGTGAGCGGGGCCATCAGGCAAGCGGCCACGCCGGCACCAATCAATACGCGCGCTGCGATCAACTCTGGCAGCTTGGACGCCAACGCAAAAGCGCAGCAGCCGAGCACGGCCATCGCCAGCAGCACCAGCAGCGCGCGGCGTGGGCCAAATCGATCCAGGGCTCGGCCAAGCGGCAGCTGCAGAACAGCGAATCCAAAGAAGTAGGCGCCGGCTAACAAACCAAGATCGGCGGCCCGCAGACTCAACTCGGCACTGAACACGGGCGCCAGCGTGGCGGTAACCGCACGCAGCAGCGCCGAGAAGAAGTAGGCGAAAGCAAACGCCACAAAGATGATTGAGGCGCGTGGCGCCGTCGTACCCACCGGAGGTTCGCTGTGTGGCGCGCGCTGGTCTGTGCCCGTGGCGCTGCTCGCCATGCTCATGGCGCGAAGCGGATCGACGCAAAAAACGTCTGGGCCTGCTCGTCCGCCAGTTGCCGGCCCAGCACGGTGGCCTGGAAGACTTTGGTGCCATGAGAGAACACCGCCACGTCCATCTGCACCGCCTCGCCCGTCGGCAAACGGCCAGCCACACGGGCGCGGCCACTGGCCGGGTTGGGTGTGGCACCGGGCACTGCCAAAGGCCGCGCCTGCGTTGCCCCCGTAGCGCCAATGTTGGCCACCGCAGCAGCACGCAGGGCGTCCAGTGCAGCCCCCAAACGCGCTGGATCGTCCACATCGGTAAATGCCAGGCCCCAGGTTTGCCCGTTTGCGCTGCAGGCGTGCACGGCCAGGCGCACCAGCTGCCCCGCCAGCAGGACACGCCGCTCCTGGCCGTGGGGCTGGCAAGGCAGCATCAGGGTGACACCACTGCCCGGTGGACGGGTTTCACGCCAGTCCAACGCAGGTGCGCAAGCGGCAAGCGCCAGCGTCAGCCCGGCGGCAGATACAAGCAATGGACTCATCGCGGCGATTATCAGAGCCGCTGCCAGACAATCCCTGCACGAGCACGCTGGCCGCCTGACGGCACACCCCGGCGCGCGCTGCACAAAGGTCACCTGTGAGCCCTGCCAACCTCCCCTTGCCCCCCGCTGCGCTGGACGGCGTGCGCGTGCTCGATCTGTCGCGCGTGCTGGCCGGCCCCTGGTGCACCCAGACCCTGGCCGACCTGGGCGCCGAAGTCATCAAGATCGAGCGCCCGACCAGCGCCGACCACCCCGGCGGCGACGACACCCGGAGCTGGGGCCCGCCCTACCTGAAAGACCGCGACGGCAACGACACTGCCGAAGCCGCGTACTACCTGGGCACCAACCGCAACAAACGCTCGATGGCGGTAGACATCGCGCACCCGGAGGGGCAGGCACTGATCCTGCAACTGGCCGCCACCTGCGACGTGCTGGTGGAGAACTTCAAGGTTGGCGACATGGCGCGCTATGGCCTGGATGCCCAGACGCTGCGTGCACGCTGCCCGAGACTGGTGTATTGCTCCATCACCGGTTACGGCCAGACCGGCCCCTACCGCGAACGCGCCGGCTACGACTTCGCCATCCAGGGGCTGGGCGGGTTGATGAGCGTGACCGGCGAGCGCGACGACCTTTCCGGCGGTGGGCCCCAGAAGGTGGGCGTGGCAGTGGCGGACCTCTTTACCGGCATGTATGCCACTGTGGCCATCCTGGCGGCGCTGCGCCACCGCGACGCCACCGGCCAGGGCCAGGTGGTGGACATGGCCTTGCTTGACACCCAGGTGGCCATGCTGGCCAACCTGGGCGCCAACTATCTGATCACGCGCAAGACACCACGCCGCATGGGCAACGCGCACCAGAACATCGTGCCTTACCAAGTGTTTGAGGTGGCCGACGGGCACCTGATCCTGGCCGTTGGCAACGACGGGCAGTTTGCGCGCTTTTGCCAGGTGGCCAGCTGCACCGAACTGGCTGCCGACGAGCGTTTTGCCCTCAATGCCAACCGCGTGCGCCACCGCGACACGCTGGTGCCGCTGCTGGCCGAGCGGCTGCGGCTGCGTACCCGCGCCGACTGGCTGGCCGCGCTGGAGCGGGTAAAGGTGCCCTGCGGCCCCATCAACGACCTGGCCGAAGTGTTTGCAGATCCGCAGGTCGTGGCACGCAAAATGACCACAACGCTTACACATCCTCACGCCGACGCGCTTGAACTGGTTGCCAGCCCCATCAAACTCTCGGCCACCCCGGTGCAAACGCGCAGACCCCCACCGCTGCTGGGCGAGCACACCCATGAAATCCTCGCCGAGATCGGCGTCACTGCACAACGAGAGTCTCAGCTCCAAGCCCTGGGGGTCATTGGGCCGCGCTGGGTGTGAACTTGTCGCGCGCACAAGCTGGCGGCCCCCGCGATCGCGGGGTAGCGCAAGAACGACGCCCATTGCACCCTCCCCCCCTAGTTTGAAGCGTGTCGGGCACATCAGCAAAGGGCACGCCGTGCCACGTCATTGGGGCCAGTGCCAGCAACGCACCGGGGCTTTGGAGAATTTCACATGGATCTGTCAGACCTGGGTCGCCCGCCGGCCCCCAAGCGCATGGCTGAGCCGATAGATCTGCAGGCGCTGGTGGCACAACTCGGTAGCGAGGTGGCCACCACGCTGTCGTCCGCGCTGGAACGCGTGGTGTCCCTGGCTGCCAGCGGCCGCATCGACAAAGCCGGCCTGCGCGCGCTGCGCGAAGAAATTGACCTGGCCCGCCGCGCCGGCATCATGGGCCAGCAGGTGGTGCGCCTGGGCAATGGTCATGTGCAGTTGGCGCACGAGCCCCTGGACCTGACCGCCTTGCTGCGCGAAGCGCTGCGCCAGCGCGGCCGCGAGATCGAGTCGCGCGGCATTGAAGTCCGGCAACTGTTTGCCCCGGCCAGCGTGCTGAGCGACGCCACACTGCTGTTTTCAATGCTGCAGACCACACTCGACTGGTGTTTTGAGCACGCGGTGTCACGCATCGACATCACTCTGGAAGTGAAGAGCTGGCCCGCACATGCACAGCTGACCGTGGCCTTTTCGCACCGCCCCCCGGACGAGGTCGACACCGCCGCCGCCCCGCTGGCACCGACTGAAGAGCTTGCGCTCAGCACCATGTCTTGGCGTTTGATGCAGCAGACCACCGCCGTGCTGGGCCTGCCCGTGCACCGCACCGACAGCCCTGGCCGCACCGAACTGCTGCTGGAGTTTCCAGAAACGCTGGCGCCGAGCTTGCAAACGCTGGACACCCTGGTGCCCGACGAAGCCACCGGCGAACAGGCCCACAACTCCCAGCCGCTGGCCGGCCGCCACGTGGTGGTACTGGCCTCGCGCCGCGAGGTGCGCAATACCGTGCGTGAGGCACTGCGCCCCATGGGCCTGATGCTCGACTTTGTGACATCAGTGGAAGAAGCCCGGCAACTGGTGGCTGACGGCCTGCCGCACGCCATGGTCTACGACAGCACGCTGGCTGGCGACCACTTTGAGCGGCTGCGCAGCGAGATGCTGGCCGAGGTGCCCAACATCTCTTTCATACGCCTGGCCGAGCAAGGCAAGGCGTTTGAAGTGCTCAACGTGGGTGGCCGGCAATTTGCCAGCGTGGGGCGCGACGCGATCATTGAATCGCTGCCTGCGGCGCTGATGTTCGAGCTCTCACGCAACGAATGAGCGCGGCCTGGCTGCTGGCATGCGCGCTGCCAGCCACAGTCAAACACCGAACACCTTTCTGAGGATCGCGCTGCCCGTCTTGGCCGGGTTGGCGCGGATCCGCTTCTCTTCTTCGGCAATCATCAGGAACAGCCCGTCCAGCGCGTGGCGCGTGACGTACAGCTGCACGTTTGTCTCGTCGCCCTTGAGCAGGCCCAGACCTGCCGCTTTGCCGGCCACGGCGTTGTAACGCACGGCCAGCGCCACCTTCTGTGTGGCCTGCGTGACGATGGGCAGAAACTTCTCAGCCAGCGGCGTGCGTGTCTTGCCGGCAAAGAAGTCGGTCACTGCCGTGGGGCCGCCACGCACGACCTGGAGCGCGTCTTCCACGCTCAGGGACTTGACGGCAGCCACAAACAGCGGCTTGGCCTGCGGCACGGCTGCCTCGGCCGCGCGGTTCATGGCCGTCACCAGTTCATCCACCTTCTTGCCCTGCCCCGTTGCCTTGAGCATCCTGGCCGCGTCCTTGAGCGCGCTTGGCAAAGGGATGCGCACCTGCGGGTTGCCCAGAAAGCCGTCACTCTTGCCCAGCAGGCCCACGGCGGCCAAGGCACCGCGCTCCAACATTGCACGCACGCCGCTGGCAGCATCGCCTTCGTTGGGCGCGGCCCAGGCGCCACCAGGGCCCGCCGCCCCTACGGTAGCCGTAGCGGCCAAAAACGCTACCGTAAACTCACGTCGATCCATGATGAAAGCACTCCGCCGGCTGCTGATGCCCGATCTTGCCCGCCCCCGGGCTCCGCTGGCAATGTGCCTGAGCACGGGGCGGGCGCCGGCAGGCAGCCCATGCAGGGCAAAGGAATCGCGGCCAAGGTTTGCGCCCTTGAGTGGGCGACCGGCATGATCGGCAGACTCAGCGGCACCCTGGCCGAAAAGGCGCCCCCCATGGTGCTGGTGGACGTGCACGGCGTTGGCTACGAGGTGGACGTGCCCATGAGCACCTTCTACAACCTGCCCGCCGTGGGCGAGCCCGTGGTGCTGCTGACGCACTTTGTGGTGCGCGAAGACGCGCAAGTGCTGTTCGGTTTTGGCACGGCGGCCGAGCGCGCCACGTTCCGCCAGCTCGTCAAGATCAGCGGCGTGGGCCCGCGCACGGCACTGTCCATCCTGAGCGGCCTGAGCGTTGGCGAGCTGGCCAGTGCCGTCACGCGGCAAGACGGCGCGCGTCTTGTCAAGGTGCCGGGCATCGGCAAGAAGACGGCCGAGCGGCTGCTGCTGGAGCTCAAGGGCAAGCTCGGGGCCGACCTGGGCACGCCCGCCAGCGCGCCTTTGGACGACGCGCAAGGCGACATCGCGCAGGCCCTGCAAGCGCTGGGCTACAGCGACCGCGAAGCCCTGGTCGCCGTCAAGGCGCTGCCGGCCGGCGTTGGGGTCAGCGACGGCATCAAGCAGGCACTGAAGGCCTTGAACCGCTGAGCCTCACAGGCCGCCGCCCCTGTAGCCGGTACACAGCGCAGGCGCACTGACTTCAGTGTTTGTGCTGCATCGGCGCGGCGTTGATGGCCTTCACCGGCACCTTCAGCTCCACCGTCTCGCGCACCTTGCCTGCGCCTTCTATGACCAGCGTCACGGGCACGGCGTCGCCAGCCTTGAGCTGCTGCTTCAGGTCCATCAGCATCACGTGGTAGCCGCCGGGTTGCAGCGCCACAGACTTGCCAGCCGGCAGTTCCAGGCCAGTGGTCAGGGCGCGCATCTTCATCACATTGCCTTCCATCGCCATTTCGTGGACCTCCACCACGCCGGCCACGGGGGAGCTGGCCGACACCAGGCGGCCGCCCTTGGCAGAGGTGATGTGGGCAAACATGCCGGTGGCCTGTTGCTGCGGCACGGTGCCACGGATCCAGGGCTCGGCCACGGTGGTCTGCGCCAGGGCGGAAAGGCTGGTGAATGCGGCCACGGCAGCGGAGACGGCGGCGAGGATGGAAACGGGCTTCTTCATGACGATGTCCTTCGGGATTGGAGAAATGCTAACCAGGGGTCAAGGCGGCTTCACTGCCACCGAGCGGCGGTGCGCCACGGCAGGCGCCGCAAGGGCAAAGCCCGGCACGCGCCAGGGCGACGCAGGCTTTGCCCGCAGCGGCGGGTCAGGAGACCAGCGGTGGGGCGCGCGGTAACGCGCTGCGCCATGCAAACAGCGTGCGGGGTGCCTGCACAGACAGCGGCGGCACAAGCGCGGCCGCAGGTGGCAAGCCCAGCGCCAGGCGCGGCGCCAGTGGTATGCCCAAAAAATGGGCGCCCAGGCTGCAGCAGGGGCAGTGCTCGTGTGCGGCAGCAGCTTGCGCAGCAGGGATGCCCACGCCGGGTGCGTCGGCCAGTGCCACGAGCTTCATGCCCTGCGGGGAGCAGACCTCGGCCCAGTCGCTTTGGCCACGATGTGCAAAAGCCAGTGCGTGCGACAGGGTCGGCAGCAGCGCCAGCGCCAGCATCGCCACAATGGCGAGCCAGGTGCAGGCTTGGAGTTGGCGACGCAGGGTCTTCACGGCGGGCGAGTGTAGCAATGCGGGTCGGCCACTTGCCGACACAGATCAGGCCCACCGGGTGGTGCCCATAATGCCCCGCATGGCAATCCAGACCGACGACTTTGGCCCCACCGCGAGCCTGCCCCGCGTGGTCAGTGCCGCGCCCAGCTCACCCAACGAAGAAGCCATTGAACGTGCGCTGCGCCCCAAGGGCCTGGCCGAATACGTGGGCCAGGCCAAGGCACGTGAGCAGCTAGAAATCTTCATCGGCGCGGCCAAGCACCGCGCCGAGGCGCTGGACCACGTGCTGCTGTTTGGCCCACCCGGCCTGGGCAAGACCACGCTGGCCCACATCGTGGCCCATGAGCTGGGTGTGAACCTGCGCCAGACCAGTGGCCCGGTGCTTGAAAAGCCCAAGGACCTGGCCGCCATCCTGACCAACCTGGAAAAAAACGATGTGCTCTTCATCGACGAAATCCACCGCCTGAGCCCGGTGGTGGAGGAAATCCTCTACCCGGCGCTGGAGGACTACCAGATCGACATCATGATCGGCGAAGGCCCGGCCGCGCGCAGCATCAAGCTCGACTTGCAGCCCTTTACGCTGGTGGGCGCCACCACGCGTGCCGGCATGCTGACCAACCCGCTGCGCGACCGTTTTGGCATCGTGGCGCGGCTGGAGTTCTACACACCCGAAGAGCTGTCGCGCATCGTCACACGTTCGGCCGGTTTGCTGAGGGTGCCTATAGACGCCACCGGCGCACTGGAAATCGCCCGCCGCAGCCGTGGTACACCGCGCATTGCCAACCGGCTGCTGCGCCGCGTGCGTGACTACGCCCAGGTCAAGGGCAACGGCAGCATCGACACCCCGCTGGCCGACCGTGCCCTGAAGATGCTGGACGTGGACCCGCTGGGATTTGACGTCATGGACCGCAAGCTGCTGGAAGCCGTGATCCACCGCTTTGACGGCGGCCCGGTGGGGCTGGACAACGTGGCTGCTGCCATTGGCGAAGAGGCCGGCACCATAGAAGACGTGATCGAGCCCTTTCTCATCCAGCAGGGTTACCTGCAGCGCACGCCACGTGGCCGCGTGGCCACGGCGGCGGCCTGGCGCCATCTTGGCCTGACACCACCCGCCACCAATGCCGGGCTCTTTGAGGCCTGAAGCTCCTTTTTTGTGACAAATTTGTACTGCATCCCAGGCGGCTGCAGCTCAGACATCACAAGTTGTTGCGAGTAGCGGGCTACAGAGCCGGCGGCGGAGGCCGAAATCCAGATCAGTGAGCGGGTAAGGGCGGCTGAGGTCAGCTGCCGGTGGCGGGCAACCGCCCTGCGCCGCGCAAGAAAGGTCTGTTTCATGATGCCCCTGCGTGACCGCGGGCTGACCCTGATCGAGCTGATGATGGCCGTGGCCGTGGCCGCCGTGCTCATGGCCATTGCCGGGCCCAGCTTCCAGCAAGCCCTCAACAGCAACCGCCTGTCCAGCGTGGCCAACGAGCTGACCGGCGCCGTGCAACTGGCGCGCGCCGAGGCGGTGCGCGCCAACCGGCGTGTCACGCTGTGCAGCTCTGACGACGGCAGCGCATGCACCCACGCCAGCGCCTCCTGGTCGGGCTGGATCCTCTTTGTCGACACCGACGGCGACGGCACCCGCGACGCTGCCGAACCCGTCATCAAGTCGGGCACGTTTGACACTCCGGTGGTGGTCAAGTCCAGCGCCAACATCACGGCGGTGGACGAGAAGATTACCTTCCGGGGCGACGGCACGGCGCGTGGCACCGACAACCAGACCCTGCTTACCGGCACGCTGGCCGTGTGTGTGCCCAGCACCCAGCCGGCCGAAAATGTGCACGATGTGAGCCTGGCCTTTGGCAGCCGCACCGCCGTGCGCCGCCGCAACGGCGCGGGCGCCTGCAACACGCCCGGTGACTCTTGAAGCCAGGCCACACCATGAAGCTCGCCCACATCCCGGCACGGCATCGCGCCGCACAGCGGCAACAAGGCGTGAGCCTGGTGGAAGTGCTGGTCTCGGTGGTGGTGGTGGCGCTGGGCATGCTCGGCGCCGTGGCGCTGCAGGCCACCGCCATGCGCAACAACCAGGGCGCCTACGAGCGCACGCAGTCCTCCATCCTCACCCAAGGCATCTTTGACGCCATGCGCGCCAACCTGCCCGCCGTGGCCTCTGGCAGCTACAACACCGGTGACTGGATCTGCACCGCGCCCAGCACCAACAGCCTGGCCAGCCGTGACGTCGCGCGCTGGATCAACAGCCTGCACGGCCAGATCCACCCCGGTGCCTGCGGCAACATCAGTTGCACCGCCAGCGCCTGCACCGTGAGCGTGCGCTGGGACGACTCACGGGCCACGCAAGGCGCCACCGATCAGCGCGTGACGCTGGAAGCACAGCTGTGAACACCGCGTTGTCATTGCGCGCCGGCCGTTCCCGCAGCCCCCGCGCCGCGCGCCAGAGCGGCTTTGGTTTGATAGAGGTGATGGTGGCGCTGGTGCTGGGCCTCATCGTGGTGGGTGGTGCCGTGGTGCTGCTGATGACCACACGCCAGGCCAACTCGGCCACCGAAAACCTTTCGCGCGTGCAGGACTCGGTGCGCACCAGCTACGACCTCATGTCGCGCGAGATTCGCGAAGCCGGCAGCACGCCCTGCGACGCCCAGCAAGTGCCCGCCAACGTGCTGCACGGTGCCCAGGTGGTGCCGGCCACGTGGTGGGCCGCTTGGGAAGAGCCCGTGCGCGGCTACGGCGGCGCCACCGCGTTCCCCGGTGCAGCCTTTGGCAGCGCAGTGGGTGAACGCGTGGAAGGCACGTCGGCCATCCTGGCACGCTATGGCGCACCGTACGACAGCATCGCCGTGTCCGGCCACGTGCCGGCCACCGCCACCTTCACGATGAACAAGCCCGAGCACAGCGTGCGCGCGAATGACATCGTCATGGTCTGCAACTACAAGCACGCGGCCATTTTCCAGGTGACGGCGGTGGACACGACAGCGGGCACCGTCACGCATGCCGATACTGCAGCCGCCCCTGGCAACTGCAGCAAGGGCCTGGGCTGGCCCACAGCGTGCACGGCCACGGGCACCACTTTCGAATTCACGCCAGGCGCGCTGTTCGGCCGCTTCATAGCCGTGGGCTGGTACATCGGCAACAACGGCCGCGCCAACAGCGGCGGCCGCTCGCTGTACCGCGTCACACGCGCAGGCGTGGAAGAAGTGGCCGACGGTGTGCGCGACATGCAGATCACCTACCTCACGCTCGCCGGCACCGACTACGTCGTGGCCAGCTCGGTGTCCAACTGGAGCGAGGTGCTGGCGGTGCGATTCGACATCAGCTTTGAAAGCCCCGACACCAGCGTCAGCACCACGGGCGCAGGCCAGCGCCTGACACGCGACGTGGGCTTCACGGTCAACCTCAGAAACCTACAGCCATGATCACCCGCCGTTCAGGCCGCTCGGGCCGCGCAGCGCAGCGCGGCATTTCGCTCATCATCAGCCTGGTGCTGCTGGTGGTGGTGACACTCATCGCCCTGGGCAGCATGCGCGGTGTGGTGCTGCAAGCCCGCATGAGCGGCACCACCTACGACCGCAGCCTGGCCTTCCAGGCCGCCGAAGCCGCGCTGCGCGAGGCCGAGCGCCGTGCGGCCACGGCCACCAGCGCCAGCATCCCTGCCAACGGTTGCAGCGAAGGCTACTGCGCCACACCCACGCTGGCCAGCACGCCACGCTTTTTGGACGACGCCTTCACCGGCTGGCGCACGGCCGTGGCGGCTGCACCCGTCGAAGCGCCCACGCCCCAAGCCATTGCAGAGGACATGGG